>OCVR010001159.1_pt1 | contig 21526 bp, 21 predicted proteins | sample 1539091 | NCBI WGS metagenome assembly OCVR01 (sample SAMEA3355530, study PRJEB22509) | marine metagenome | biome: marine; feature: coastal ocean; material: water | place: USA | collected 2010-08-07 | depth 16 m | reverse complement strand
GCCCACAGTGCTGGTACACCGGGATTTTCACAGCCGCAATCTGATGCTGCTGTCTGCGGATGAACTGGCGTTAATTGATTTTCAGGATGCGGTAATCGGACCGGTGACTTACGATCTCGTGTCACTGCTGCGAGACTGTTATATCCAGTGGCCACCCGCCCAGGTCGAGGCGTGGGCATTGGCCTACCGTGAACGTCTGCTGGCCCGTGGACAATTGTCGGGAGTGAGCGAGGAGACCTTCCTGCGCTGGTTCGACTGGATGGGTTTGCAGCGACACCTGAAGGTGTTGGGCACGTTTGCGCGTCTGTACCTGCGAGATGGCAAGGCAGCTTACCTGGCGGACTTGCCACTGGTCATGGCTTACGTTCTGCAGATACTGGACCGCTACGCTCCCGAAGTACCCGTTTTTGCCACATTTGCACACTGGTTCAGGCAGTCCCTATTGCCCCTGGCTCAGGCTCAGGACTGGGGTCCTTCCTCATGAAGACCATGATTCTCGCTGCGGGCAGAGGGGAGCGCATGCGCCCGCTGACGGACAACACACCCAAGCCACTGCTGCCGGTGGCGGGCGTGTCGCTGCTTGAACGCCATATTCGTCGTCTCGCCGCAGCGGGCTGCGCGGAGCTGGTGATCAATGTTTCTCACCTCGGTGAGCAGGTGATGGATTTCTGCGACGATGGCTCGCGATGGGGGGTGGACATTCGCTATTCTCCGGAGCGGGAAGCGCTGGAAACCGCGGGCGGTATTATCGCAGCACTGCCACTGCTAGGAGACGAGCCGTTTCTCGTGGTCAACGGGGATATCTGGACGGACTTTCCTTTTACGCGTTTGCTGAACAGCGATTTGGCCCCCCCTGAGCGGGCGCGGCTGGTGATGGTTGATAATCCCCCACAGCACCCACGGGGTGATTTTCAACTGGACGAGTCCGGTTGGTTGCATCCCGTGCCCGTCGGGGGGCGAGGCTGGACTTATGCCGGTCTCGGTATTTACACGCCCGCTTTCTTTGCGGGGGCGACGCCGGGCAGGTTGCCCCTGCGCCCCTTGCTGGAGAGTGCGATGGAAAAAAATGCGCTGGGTGGTGAGGTCTTTCGGGGAGCCTGGCACGATGTGGGCACGCCAGAGCGACTGCGGGCGTTGGACGAATCCCTGTCGGGGGCGCGCTGACCGTCGCGAGTGTGTATATAACCGTGTCTCCAATCGGTTTAGCCGTTAGAATAGGCAGCGCCTACTGACCGGAGTGCCCTATGGCCGACTACCAGATTGCACCTTCTATCCTCTCCGCCAATTTCGCCCGCCTGGGCGAGGAAGTCGATGCGGTGCTGGCCGCCGGTGCCGATATTGTGCATTTCGACGTCATGGATAATCACTACGTACCCAACCTCACTATCGGGCCTATGGTGTGTAAGGCCCTGCGGCAACATGGCATCAGCGCACCCATCGATGTGCACCTGATGGTCAGCCCTGTGGATCAACTTATCCGTGACTTTGCGGAGGCGGGTGCCACCTACATCACGTTCCACCCGGATGCGTCCACTCATGTAGACCGCTCGCTGCAATTGATTCGTGATGCGGGCTGCAAGGCGGGCCTCGTGCTGAACCCTCACCAGGGTCTGTATCCCTTGCGCTATGTGATGGACAAGCTGGACATGATCCTGCTGATGTCGGTTAACCCGGGCTTTGGCGGCCAGTCTTTTATTCCTTCGACCTTGTGTAAGCTGAGCGAGACCCGCGAGCTCATTGACGCCTCAGGGCGCAACATCCGCCTCGAAGTAGATGGTGGCGTGTCCCCCGCCAATATTGCGGAAATAGCCGCTGCCGGCGCCGATACGTTTGTCGCTGGCTCGGCCATCTTCAACCAACCTGATTACGCCGCTGTGATTGACGAGATGCGCTCAGCCCTCGCTGGAGTGGCGGTCTAGCCACCCTTGCGGCGGGCGGAGACCGGGCGTGAAATTGCGCGGTTGCTGCGCTGCCTCCCCGGCAGGGCTTACTGGCGGTATCATTGTCATGCAAACGATTGCCGTTCTAACCCGATTGCGATCGTGCGACTGTTCTGTACAATAATGGCTCGTTTATCCTGGAGAGCGCTGTGAAAACAGCTATGCGTCATCGCGTCGGCCTGCTGTCGATGCGCGAGGTCACCCGCTGGCGATGGTAGCCCGGGCTTTTGCACGACCTGAAAACGCAACCCTAATCTCCGAGGACACCCCATGAATCAGCAGGATTTTGCTGCGCTCGCGGCGCAGGACTACAATCGTATCCCGGTCAGCACCGAAGTGTTAGCCGACCTTGAGACCCCGCTCAGTGCCTATCTGAAGCTAGCGGAGGGGGCCTATTCTTTTTTTCTTGAGTCGGTACAGGGTGGCGAGAAATGGGGCCGATACTCGATCATCGGCATGCCCTGCCGCACGGTATTTAAAGCCTTTGGTCATCGGGTGGAAATCTGGGTTGATGGTGAACTGAGTCAGGTCGAGGAAGTTGACGATCCTCTGCGTTTCGCCGAAGAATTTCAGCAGCGCTTTCGATGCGCCCCTCGTGAGGAGCTGCCTGTGTTTCACGGTGGCCTGGTGGGCTACTTTGGTTATGACACGGTGCGCTACGTAGAGCCTCGATTGCAGCCGGGCATGCCTGAAGATCGCCTGGGTAACCCGGATATTCTTTTGATGGTGTCGGAGGAAGTGCTGGTTTTTGACAACCTCGCGGGAACGATTCGTCTTGTCGTTAACGCAGATCCGGCACAGCGGGATGCGTTGTCCTGCGCCAGGGTCCGTCTGGACGAGTTGGTGTTGAAACTGCGGCAACCGGTCCCACCCCTGCCTGATCTGGACCTCGCGTCTGCCGGTAGCGCCGAGCTGGAAAAGAGTGCGGCGTCGGATTTTACCCAAGCGATGTATGAGACAAGCGTAGAGCGGATCAAGGAGTATGTGTTAGCGGGAGACGTGATGCAGGTGGTGCCCTCCCAGCGCATGAGTATTCCGTTCGCCGATCCGCCGCTCAACCTTTACCGCGCTCTGCGTAACCTTAACCCGTCGCCCTACATGTTTTTTCTGGATCTCGATGATTTTCATGTTGTCGGGTCCTCCCCGGAGATACTCGCTCGCCTCGAGCAGGGCGAGGTGACCGTAAGGCCCATCGCCGGCACCCGGCGCCGTGGGCACACGGAGGAAGAGGATCGGGCGTTGGAAGAGGAGCTGCTGGGAGATCCGAAGGAAATCGCTGAACACCTGATGTTAATCGATCTGGGTCGCAACGATGTGGGTCGCATTGCTGAGACAGGTTCGGTGGTGTTGAGCGATAAAATGACAGTAGAGCGTTATTCGCATGTCATGCATATTGTGTCGAACGTCACCGGCGAGCTGAAGGCCGGTAAATCAGCTTACGATGTGCTGCGTGCCACGCTGCCGGCGGGCACGCTCAGCGGCGCCCCCAAGATACGTGCCATGGAAATTATCGATGAACTGGAGCCCGTCAAGCGGGGCGTTTACGGTGGCGCCGTCGGCTATATCTCCTGGGCGGGCGATATGGATACGGCCATTGCCATCCGCACTGCGGTCATCAAGGATGACACCCTTTACATACAGGCCGGTGGTGGCGTTGTGGCCGATTCGATACCGGAGCTGGAATGGAAGGAAAGCCACAACAAGGCCCGCGCTATGTTTCGTGCGGCGTCCATGGTGACGGGAGGGAGCGACGATGCTGTTGATGATTGATAATTATGATTCCTTCACTTACAACGTGGTGCAGTATCTCGGTGAACTGGGTGCTGAGGTCGTGGTGGTGCGCAACGATGAAATTGCAGTGACCGACATCGCTGCGATGGACCCCGAAAAGATTGTGATCTCACCGGGACCCTGCACGCCCAATGAGGCGGGTATTTCCATGGAGGTGATCCGCGAATATGCGGGCAAGGTGCCCCTGCTGGGTATTTGTTTGGGTCACCAGAGTCTCGGCCAGGTGTTCGGAGGCGAAGTTGTGCGTGCGCGTCAGGTGATGCACGGCAAGACATCCCCCATATACCACCGAAGTGAGGGTGTTTTCGCGGGTTTGAGCCAGCCCTTTGAGGCGACCCGCTACCACAGCCTGGTAGTGGAGCGCGATAGTCTGCCGGATTGCCTTGAGGTGACGGCGTGGACCCAGAATGAGGCGGGCGAAGTGGATGAAATTATGGGATTGCGTCACCGCGAGTTGGCGGTGGAAGGGGTGCAGTTTCACCCGGAGTCTATCCTGACCGCGCACGGGCACGACCTGCTGCGTAATTTTTTGGAACAGTAGGGGAGTATCCCATGGACATACAACATGCTCTGGCAAAAGTCGTGGAGGGTGAAGGCCTTAGCCGGGACGAAATGCAATTGGTCATGCGGCAGGTGATGAGTGGTGATGCCAGCGATGCGCAGATTGGGGGCTTGCTGGTTGCCTTGCGGATGAAAGGCGAGAGCACTGAGGAGATAGCGGGAGCGGCGCAGGTGATGCGAGAGCTGGCCACTCCGGTGCAGGTCAGCGACCCGCATCTGGTCGATCTGGTGGGCACCGGCGGTGATGGGGCCAATCTGTTCAACGTATCAACAGGGTCCTGTTTTGTCGCGGCGGCGGCCGGGGCAAAGGTGGCCAAGCACGGCAACCGCGGTGTATCGAGCACCAGTGGCAGCTCCGATGTATTGGAAAACCTTGGTATGCCGCTCGATCTTTCGCCTGAACAGGTTGCCCGCGCTATTAATGAAGTGGGCGTCGGCTTTATGTTTGCCCCTTCACACCACAGTGCGATGCGCTATGCCATTGGTCCCCGGCGCGAACTCGGTATGCGCACGGTATTCAATATTTTGGGCCCGCTTACCAACCCCGCGGGGGTAAAGCGGCAGGTTATCGGTGTGTTCTCCGCAGACTTGTGCCTGCCCCTGGTGGAGGTATTGAAAATGCTCGGTGCCGAGCATGCGATGGTGGTGCATTCCGATGACGGGCTGGACGAGATATCCATTGCGGCGGCCACGCATGTCACAGAGCTACGCGATGGCAGCATTGAAAGTTACCAGATTTCCCCGGAGGATTTTTCCCTCGAACCACAGGACCTCCAGGGGCTGTCAGTCGCCAGTGTGGGGGCTTCTGCGGACCTTATTCGCCGGGCGCTTTCTCCGGATGACGACCCCGTTGCTCGCAAGGCCTCAGCCATGCTGGCTTTGAATGCGGGTGCGACTATTTATGTCAGTGGAATTGCTGCCACGCTGGCCGACGGCGTGGCGATGGCGGAGGACGCATTGGCCTCTGGTCTGGCCGCAGAAAAGCTCTCCCAGTTTGTTGATTTCACCCAGATGATGCGCGGTCAGGGGTGAGCAGAGTATGAGTGCGCCAACAATTTTGCGTGAGATATTATCGCGCAAAGCCGATGAGGTGATGCAGTGTAAATCGCGCCGCACTTTATCGCGCTTGCAGGAAGTCGTGGACGAACAGACAGCGCCACGAGGTTTTTTGCGTGCACTGCAAGTACCTGTTGCAGAGGCCAGACCCGCGGTCATCGCTGAAATAAAAAAGGCCTCGCCCAGCAAGGGAGTTATCCGTGAAGATTTTTATCCAGCGGAAATTGCCCGTAGCTACAGTGAGGGCGGTGCAGCTTGCCTCTCGGTGCTGACTGACCGGGATTTCTTCCAGGGAGCAGACGCCTATCTGCAGGAGGCCCGTGCAGCCTGTAACCTGCCGGTATTGCGCAAGGATTTCACCATTGACCCCTACCAGGTGGTAGAGGCCCGGGCGTTGGGTGCTGACGCCGTTTTGCTCATTGTCGCTGCGCTGGAGGACGGACAGATGGCCGAGTTGTATGCCGCCGCATGTGAACTCGGGCTGGATGTGCTGGTAGAAGTGCACAACCGTGCCGAGTTGGACAGGGCGCTGGATTTGCCCCTGTCTATGGTAGGCATCAATAACCGTAACTTACATACCTTTGATACCAGCCTCGATACCACGATTGATTTGCTGCCGCATATACCGAAGGATTGTCTGGTGGTGACGGAAAGCGGCATTCACACGGCGGATGATGTATCGCGAATGCGTTCTGCCGCCGTCTATGCTTTCCTGGTGGGCGAGGCATTTATGCGTGCAGAGGAGCCGGGTGCCAAACTCAGGGCGCTTTTTTCCTAGCACAGGCCACACAGTCCGGCTGGCTTCGCCGCGCGCCCTAGCGGGTACCGAAGACGACCATGGTTTTACCGGACACTGACACCAAACCATCCTGCTCGAGGTTTTTCAACACGCGGCCCGCCATCTCGCGGGAGCATCCGACGATCTTGCCCAGTTCCTGACGAGTGATCTTGATTTGCATGCCATCCGGATGGGTCATCGCGTCGGGTTCCTTGCAGAGGTCCAGCAGCGTGTGCGCGATGCGTCCGGATACGTCTACGAATGCAAGGTCCGCCAGTTTGCGAGTCGTCTGGCGCAGGCGTGAGCCCAGTTGCCGGGATACCGCATACAATATATCGGGAAACTGTTCGCGAACCTTGTGAAACTTCTCGTAACTGATTTCAGCCACCTCGCACTGCGTCTTGGCTACGACCATGGCGCTGCGTTGTGGTGGTACGGCGTCGAACAGGCCCATCTCGCCGACAAAGTCACCTGGGTTGAGGTAGGCCACGACCAGCATGTGCCCGGGATCCGATTGATCTTCGATCTGCACGGAGACAGAGCCCTCGAGAATCAGCAGGAGTGAGTTGCCTGCTTCCCCTTGTGTCAGAACGGTGCTCTTGGCCTTGAAGTCCCTGCGCTGGCAATGTCGCAGGAAGTTTTCCGCATTGGGCAGGTTCTGGATTATTTGTGGTTTGAGCAAGGTAGAGCCCCCTCAGTATTTGTATTATCTGCCAGAGTCTAACGTGCTGGCGGGCCAAGTAAAATGTAACTTGTTGTGCTAAGATTTTGCGCCTTTTTGGCTGGAGCGGTTAATAGGAGCAATCAGCGAGTGAAAGCGACAGTTAAATGGTCCGATGGGGCCATGTTCATCGGTGAGTCAGGCAGCGGGCATACCGTCATCATGGATGGGCCGCCAGATCTGGGTGGCCGTAATCTCGCGGCTCGGCCCATGGAGATGTTGTTATTGGGCACCGGTGGCTGCTCTATCTACGACGTGCTGAGTATGTTGAAAAAATCTCGCCAGCAGGTGGTGGATTGTCGTGTAGAAATTGAGGCAGAGCGCGCCGATGCGGTGCCCGCTGTATTTACACGGATTAACCTCCACTTTATGGTGACCGGCATTAACCTGAAAGAGAGTCACGTCAAGCGAGCGGTAGAATTATCGGCTGAGAAATACTGCTCTGCCTCCATTATGCTGGGCGCAGCCGGAGTAGAAATTACCCATAGCTACGCGTTAATTGAAAGTGATCCTGCCGGCAAGCTGGCAGCGGCCTTGCCCGGGCCAACCGGTTAGACGGAGGCGCGCGACACAGCTCAATGTCGTCAGAAGGGGTGTGAGCGATACGGTTAAATACGGTAGCTGGCGCTCGTCATCACTGTCGCTACCGCACTCATGGCGTCCTTTACCGGCCTGGGGAAATCCCTGCCTCCGGCCTCAAGTGCCTTGTCACCATGGTGCTGTTCGTCTGCCAGCATTTGCTGCAGAATTAATTGCGACTTGCGGTCATCGTCGGGAAGTTGCTGCAAGTGGTCCTTCAGGTGTTTGCAAACGCGCTCCTCGGTTGCTGCGACAAAGCCCAGGCTGACCTCGTCACTGATTGCGCCTGCCAGCGCACCGAGAGCAAATGACAGACCGTACCAGGCGGGATTCAGGTAGCTGGGTTGGCTGCCCAGTTCTTGCAGTCGCTCCTCGCACCAGACGAGATGGTCGACCTCCTCGCGGGCGGCCTGTTGCATGTCGTCCCGTACGTCCGGCAAACGGGCGGTCATTGCCTGCCCCTGATACAGTGCCTGCGCGCAGACTTCCCCTGTGTGGTTCACCCGCATCAGCCCTGCGACGTGACTGCGCTCGGTCTCGGTTAGCACGGTATCCTCGTGATGCAGTGCGGGAGAGGGGCGCTCGGCCTGATTGGCTTGACCGGAAACGGTCCTCAGCACGGCGTCCGCTTCGCTGATAATACGGTCCAGCAGGGAAAGGCGACGGGTTGTCATGGCGTTTTCTCTCAATACGGCAGACTAACTATAGCGTTCTATGGCGCGCCAGCCAATGTCCCGGCGCAGGGTAACCCCCTCCCATGAGATGCGGTCGACCGCGAGGTAGCAGCTTTGTTGGGCTGCGGCGATATTTTTACCCAGTGCGGTAACGCACAGAACCCTGCCTCCGTTGGTGACAGCGTGTCCATTCTCGCTTCGAGTGCCCGCATGGAATACCTTGACGGTCTCGCTGTCCACGTTATCCAGTCCATTAATGACGGCTCCCCGGTCATAGTCGCCCGGATAGCCGCCGGCCGCCAGAACCACCCCGATGGCGCAGCGATCGTCCCATCGGGCCTGAACCTGGTCGAGTCGACCCTCAAGGGCAGCCTCGCAGAGAGCGACCAGGTCGGATTGCAGGCGCATCATGATGGGTTGGGTCTCGGGGTCGCCAAAGCGGCAATTGTATTCAATGACCTTGGGTTGGCCCTCTCCGTCAATCATTAGGCCCGCGTAAAGGAAACCGGTGTAGTCGTTACCCTCAGCGGCCATGCCCCTGACGGTTGGCATGATGACCTGGTCCATGACACGCTGGTGCACGGTCTTGTCGATGACCGGGGCAGGGGAGTAGGCGCCCATGCCGCCGGTGTTTGGCCCGGTATCACCTTCGCCAATGCGCTTGTGATCCTGGCTGCTCGCCATCGCAAGAACGTTTTTTCCATCTGCCAGAACGATGAAGCTGGCCTCCTCTCCCGCCAGGAATTCCTCGATCACGACGCGACAACCCGCGTCGCCGAACGCGTTGCCGGACAGCATATCGGTCACTGCGGCCTCGGCCTGCTCGAGTGTTTCTGCGACGATCACGCCTTTGCCCGCTGCAAGGCCATCTGCCTTGACGACGATAGGAGCCCCTTGCTCGCGCAGGTAGGTCAGCGCTGGCTCCAATTCTGTAAAATTGGCATAGGCCTCGGTGGGAATGTTGTGCCTGGCCAGAAAATCCTTGGTAAACGCCTTGGAGCCCTCCAGTTGAGCCGCGCCTTTCCCCGGGCCGAAGCAGCGCAATTTTCGCGACTGGAAATAGTCCACAATGCCGTCCACCAGCGGTGCCTCAGGTCCGACAATCGTGAGCCCAACCTCATGCTGCTCGGCAAAGTCGGCAAGCCCTGCAAAATCCATCGTATCGATCGCTACGTTTTCGAGCCCCGCCTCTCGCTCTGTGCCGGCGTTACCCGGTGCCACATAGACGGTGTTTACGTTGCTGGCCTGCGAGGCCTTCCAGGCCAGCGCGTGTTCGCGACCGCCATTACCAATAACCAAAATATTCATCAGCGTTTACTCGTCGTCCGCGGTGGAAGTGGAAGATATCCCGTCGCAACCTGGCCTGACCTGACTGGCAGGAGCGTTAATGCGGGGCTGGCGTGTCGCGGTGGTGGCGGTCAGCCCTTTGTTGTCGGATGCCGTGATGGGCCGATTACCGCGCCCTAGTGGCGGAAGTGTCGCATGCCCGTGAATACCATGGCCATGCCGTGCTCATCTGCTGCTGCGATGACTTCCTCATCCCTGATCGAGCCTCCGGGTTGAATGACTGCGGCGATGCCTCGCTCGCCGGCACTGTCAATGCCGTCGCGGAACGGGAAAAATGCATCAGAGGCCATTACGGAGCCCGCGACTGCCAATCCGGCGTGCTCGGCCTTGATTGCTGCGATCCGGGCGGAGTTGATACGGCTCATCTGACCGGCGCCCACGCCCACGGTCTGGCCCTCCCGGGCGTAAACAATAGCATTGGACTTTACGAACTTGGCCACCTTCCAGGCAAACAGGAGGTCCTGCAGTTGCTGGTCTGTGGGTGCGACCTTGCTGACGACTTTTAGGTCGGCGGCGGAAATCATTCCGAGGTCCCGATCCTGTACCAGGAGTCCGCCGTTGACGCGTTTGTAATCCAGCGCAGCTCCTGGCTGTGACCACTCGCCGCAGGCCAGCAGTCGCACGTTCTTTTTCTCTGCGACCAGCGCCGCTGCCTCATCACTGACGCTGGGGGCAATAATGACTTCCACGAACTGCCGTTCCACGATGCGTGCTGCGGTCACCGCATCCAGCTCCCTGTTGAAGGCGATAATGCCGCCGAAGGCGGATTCGCTGTCGGTAGCGAAAGCCAGCTCATAGGCCTGGTCGATAGTGGAGGCCACTGCCACACCGCAGGGGTTGGCATGTTTGACAATGACGCAAGCGGGATCGTCGAAATTTTTGACACATTCAAGGGCCGCGTCTGTGTCTGCCACATTGTTATACGACAGCGCTTTGCCCTGTATCTGGGTTGCCGTTGAAATACCGGTCTCGCGAGGCGAGGACTCGACGTAAAACGCGGCTTGCTGATGGGGGTTTTCGCCGTAGCGCATCTCCTGCACCCGGTGGAACTGGGCGTTGAAGGTGCGCGGAAATTGCGCTGAGCCCCCGGAGACTTTGCCGCCAAAGTAATTGGCAATGGCACCGTCGTAAGACGCGGTGTGCTCATAGGCTCTAATGGCGAGATCGAAGCGCGTCGCCAATGAAGTGCACCCATCGTTCTTTTTCATTTCAGCGATGATGTCGGCATAATCGGCGCTGTTTACGACAATGTTAACAAAAGCATGATTTTTTGCGGCTGCGCGCACCATGGTCGGCCCGCCGATATCGATGTTTTCAACGGCGTCCTCCAGCGTGCATTCAGGGTTGGCTACGGTGGCTGCAAACGGATAGAGATTGACGATTACCATGTCGATCGCGTCAATACCGTGCTCGGCCATCACGGCGTCGTCTTTACCCCTGCGGCCGAGGATGCCCCCATGAATCTTCGGGTGCAGGGTCTTGACTCGACCATCCATCATTTCCGGGAATCCGGTGTGGTCGGCTACTTCGGTAACGTGCAGGCCCGCATCCTGCAGCAGCCTGTAAGTGCCCCCGGTGGACAGGATTTCCACGCCCATGTCCTGCAGGGACCGGGCGAAATCGGCGATGCCTGATTTATCGGAGACGCTGATCAGGGCGCGCCTGACCTTGACGAGATTCTGTTCGCTCATGAGGGTACCGGCTATTAATCGCGGGAGGAAATGAGGTGGTATTGCTTGAGCTTCTTACGCAGCGTGCCACGGTTCAGGCCGAGCATCAGAGAGGCTTTGGTCTGGTTGTTGCGTGTGTAGCTCATAATTTCTTCCAGCAGCGGTGCCTCGACCTCTGCCAGCACCATCTGATAGACGTCGGTAGACAGTTGTCCGTCGAGCTCGTCCAGGTACGAAGCCACCGCGGTTCTAACAGCGTCCTTGAGATTATTGGTTTGCATGGCGGCCTGTGTGTCGTCAGCGGCTGCTGCAAGCGTGTCTTCCTTGGGGGGGTGGAGGGGTTCTACCCGTGTCATGCTGCAAGTTCCTTTTTGTGTTGAAATCCGATGTGCCGGTCTATGTAGTGTAGCTGTTCTTTGGGATGTGCAAGTTGATTGAATAGTCTGCGTTGTGTTTTCGGGTAGCCGTGCGCGTCCAGAAACCACCCAACGTGTTTTCGCGCGGTGCGCACGCCCAGATACTCGCCATAAAAAAGATGTAACTCGGAAACATGCCGGCGAATGATTGCCAGCTTGCTCTCAGGCGAGAGGTCTGCCGGGGTGACGCCGGTTTCGAGATAGGTGGCGATTTGTCCGCATAGCCAGGGCCTGCCCTGAGCGGCTCTGCCAATCATTACGCCTGCGGCGCCGGTATAGTCCAGAACGGCGGCTGCCTGTTGTGCGCTATCGATATTGCCATTGGCGTAAACAGGGATGTCTACCGCCTCTACCATGCTCGCCAGGGTGTCGTATTCCACAGGGCCGGTGAAGGCGCAGGCCCGGGTCCGGCCATGCACTGCAAGTGCCGCCACGCCCGCGTCCTCCGCCATGCGGGCGATACTGACCCCGTTGCGCCGCTGCGGTGAAACACCGGTGCGCAACTTCAGCGTCACGGGAACCGTGACGGCACCGACAACCGTGCGCAAAATGGACTGGACCAGCGATTCGTCGGCCAACAGGGCGGACCCTGCGGCCTTGCGGCAGACTTTTTTAGCCGGACAGCCCATGTTCAGATCGATAATTTGTGCGCCGCAGGCAACGTTGTAGCGCGCAGCTTCTGCCAGCAACTGTGGATCACTGCCCGCAATTTGCACGGAGCGCGGCTCAATTTCCGGATCGTGCCGACTGCGCCACCGAGTTTTTCTCGAATCCCTCAAGCGCGGGTTAGCGCTGATCATTTCCGAGACCACAAGGCCCGCGCCGAATTCGGAACACAGACGACGAAACGGCAAATCAGTCACACCCGCCATGGGAGCGAGGGCGACTCGGTTGGGCAATGTGTAAGGGCCGATTTGCAACATGAGTGGCGTTTAAAAATCGTATCGAAAAACAGCCGGGTATAATACTCGCTCACTGTCGCGCGTGGAAGAAATTCAGCTCAAAAAAACAGCACTATTTTTTTGTCTGGCTCAGTCGGCGGACGGGCGTTTTCCGCGCAGGCATACCCAGTCGTCCTGCTGGTCAACCACCGAGAGCTGAATGACGGGTGTGTAATGTGCGCGAAGAGTTTCAGACTGGCTGCTAAGCAGGCCGGCCATGAGAAGGTCTCCACCGGGTTTCAGGAATGAAATCAGGGTATCGGAGAGGTCGACCAGCGGACCGGACAGAATATTGGCGACGACCAGGTCAGCTTGCTGACCCCAGTCCGCCATTGCGACCTGTTGCGGCAGTGCGACCTTGAATTGTGCCTGCTGCACCCCATTGCGCCGGCTGTTCTCTGCACTGGCGGTGAGTGCCTGGGGGTCGTTGTCCACGCCCAGTGCGCGGGCGGCGCCCAGTTTAAGGGCGGCAACCGCGAGGATGCCGGAGCCGCAGCCATAGTCGACCACTGTCTGGCCTCGCAGGGGCATGCCATCCAGTTGGCGCAGACACATGGCGGTGGTTGGATGGGTGCCCGTGCCAAAGGCGAGGCCGGGATCCAGCAGCAGGTTGACCGCTCCGGCGTGCGGGGGCTCCAGCCAGCTGGGGCAGACCCAGAGCTGCTCTCCGAAACGCATGGGTTGGAAATGTTGCATCCATTCCCGCGCCCAGTCTTTGTCTTCAAGAATCTCGACGCGATGATTTTCGAGCACCTGGGCAGGCAATTGCGCGAGGACCGCATGCATGTCGGAGTCAGCGGGGTACAGACCTGTCAGGCGCGTCTGGTTCCACAGGGGCGTTTCACCTACGCCCGGTTCCAGCAGGGGCTGGTCTGCATTGTCTTCCAGTGTGACAGCGACGGCACCGCAAGCCAGCAGCTGATCCTCCAGAGCGGCAACCGAATCGCGCTCTGTATACAGGCGCAGTTGTAGCCAGGTCATGGGTGGCCCAGTGTCAGCAGACGCAGTGGGCGCCTTGCGCTAAGCGGGCTCAACGGCGAAACACGCCTAGCCTTCCAGAAGTTTTTCGAGATAGTGAATGCTAACGCCACCCGCTTTGAACGCGTCGTCTCGCACCAGGTCCCGGTGCAGGGCGGTATTGGTGCGGATACCCTCAACTACTAACTCGTCGAGGGCCTGCCGCATCCGGGCAAGGGCGGTCTCGCGGTCGTCTCCGTAGCTGATCACCTTGGCGATCAGTGAATCGTAATAGGGGGGTACGGTATAGCCATCGTACAGGTGCGAGTCTACCCTTACGCCGAGCCCGCCGGGCGCGTGGAACGTGGTGACCGTGCCGGGACTGGGCATGAACGTGGTCGGATCTTCGGCGTTGATGCGGCACTCGAAGGCGTGCCCGCTAAACTTGATATCCTGCTGTGTCACGGACAGGGCGCTGCCACTGGCGATGCGCAGTTGCTCGCGCACAATGTCGAAATTGGTGACCATCTCCGTGACCGGGTGCTCCACCTGCACCCGCGTGTTCATTTCAATAAAGTAAAAACCACCATCCTCGTAAAGGAACTCGAAAGTGCCTGCGCCCCGGTAACCAATTTCCAGGCAGGCATTGATGCAGGATTCAGCAACTTGCTGCCTCAGGTCCGACGGAATGTCGGGTGCTGGTGCTTCCTCCAGTATCTTTTGGTGGCGGCGCTGCAGTGAGCAGTCCCGGTCACCCAGGTGAATTGCATTACCCTGGCCGTCTGCCAGAACTTGTACTTCGACATGTCGGGGGTGTTGCAGGAATTTTTCCAGGTAGACCACACTCGAGCCAAATGCCGCTGCAGCCTCTGACTGGGTGACCTGCACGGCACCCGGCAGTGATTCTTCGTCGTGCACGACGCGCATGCCGCGACCGCCGCCACCGGCGGCGGCTTTGATAATCACGGGAAACCCGATTCGACGCGCGATCTCCAGCGTTCTGCCGTCGTCATCCGTCAGCGGGCCATCGGAACCCGGCACTGTCGGCACGCCTGCTTTCTTCATGGATTGAATCGCTGAGACCTTGTCGCCCATGAGGCGGATCGTATCGGCTTTGGGGCCAATAAAAATAAAACCACTTTTCTCAACCTGGTCAGCGAAATCAGCATTTTCTGCCAGGAAGCCGTAGCCCGGGTGGATGGCGGTGGCGCGAGTGACTTCCGCCGCACTGATGATGGCCGGTACATTGAGATAGCTCTCTGTTGATGGCGCAGGCCCTATGCATACGGCCTCGTCAGCGAGGAGTACATGCTTCAATTCGCGGTCTGCCTTCGAGTGCACCGCCACTGTAGCGATATCGAGCTCTTTGCAGGCTCTCAGCACACGCAGCGCGATTTCACCTCGGTTGGCGATGAGTACTTTTTCCAGTGTGGGCATGCTTGCGTCCTCTGCTGGGCTGTACTTGCGACTAGGCGATGGTGAACAGGGGTTGGTCGAACTCAACCGGTTCGCCGTTTTCAACCAGGATCGCGGTAATCTTGCCCGATTTGTCGGCCTCGATCTGGTTCATCATCTTCATCGCCTCGACGATGCAAACAACATCTCCCGCTTTCACGGACTGGCCTACCTCGACAAAGGAGGGTGACGTGGGGGACGGTGAGCGGTAGAAAGTGCCGACCATAGGTGATCGCAGATGATGTCCGTCGCTGGCCGCTGCAGGTTCCGCGGAAGGCGGCGGGGCAACGGGCGCTGCGACGGGTGCCTGTGGCATTACCGGTGGTGCCTGTAACACCTGCGCCGGCGCGGCGGCCATAGTCAGAGCTTTAGCGCCGTTGCGACTGATGCGCACCGACTCCTCGCCCTCCTTGATCTCGATTTCGTCGATATTGGACTCTTCCAGTAATTCGATCAGTTTTTTTACCTTGCGAATGTCCATAGCTCAGTCTCTTTGGTAGCTGTTAGTGTGAATCCAGTATGTCGAGTGCGGCCTGCAGTCCAAGGCCATACCCGGCAGCGCCCAATCCGCAGATAACGCCGGTCGCGATGGCAGAAAAATAGGAGTGATGCCGAAACTCCTCTCGCGCATGGGTGTTTGACAGGTGTATCTCGATGAAAGGAATGTCGACGGCGGCCAGCGCATCGCGCAGGGCAACACTGGTATGGGTAAACGCGGCGGGGTTTATCAGGATGAATTTCACCCCTTCTTGTCGGGCTGCCTGCACCCGGTCAACCAGTTCGGCCTCGGCATTACTCTGGAAGTGGAGCAACTGGTGATGGCGCTCGGCGGCTAGCTGCTCCAGCGTGCGGTTGATGTCATCCAGGGTGGTGCTGCCATAGACATCGGGCTCACGCTCTCCGAGGAGATTGAGGTTGGGGCCATGCAGTACAAGAATTGCGGCCATTATCTGGCTCTCCCGGGGGGCGCGATCTGCGGAGAGTCTGGCGCAAATCGCAGGGGCTGTCTATATTTTTTGGTGTTTTGTGACATTTGGCAGACTATAGCGTCTTTTTTTCAGAAGTTAGCTAGTTTTAGCGTTCGCCAGATGCGGCGCCTGCGGTGCAAGCGTAAGAGCGACTGAAAATACCCAATTGCAGGGAAAAGCGCGCAAATCAGTCGTAAATTGCGACAATAGGGGAGCTTTTCACCGAAACCTCTTCCAGCGCATCAATCACCATCCGTTTGGTGAGCAGTTGTGGCAGGATCAGTGGCGCGGCAGCAGGGTCTGCAGGGTACATTAGGTACAATGGAATGCCATTTCGCTGATGTTTTTTCAGAAGTTCGGCGATTTTAGGGTCTTCATTCGTCCAATCGGCAATCATGTAGACGACACCGTGCTCGGCAAAGGCCGTCGTTATATCATCGGTGAACAGGACAGTCGTCTCGTTCGCCTTGCAGGTAATGCACCAGTCCGCCGTAACATCGACAAACACCGGTCTGCCAGACTGCCGTAGGGCAGCCACTTCGCTCCCGGACCAGGGCAGGTAGTCGGCGGACAGCGTGGTCGAGCCCGGGTCCGCTCCATCCAGCCCGCGCATCGAAGCCAGCGCAATCGCCCCCGCAAGGCAAGCCAGGGCCAGGCTGCGCCGCCACCAGTTTACGCGCCAGAGCCACAGTCCGAGTGCCAGCAGCAGCGCACCGAGGAGAGCCGCAGCCATGGTGTTGACGCCGGTTTGCCGTCCGGCGACCCACAGAAGCCAAATAGCGGTGGCATACAGGGGAAAAGATAGAAACTGCTTAAGCGTTTCCATCCAGGGGCCGGGCTTGGGCATGATGGCGCGTGCCGCGCCGCTGTAGCTGAATACAAGCAGGGGCGCGGCCATGCCGGCGCCCAGTGCGGCAAAAACGGTTAGTCCGATGAGGGGAGGCTGGCTTACGGCGAAGCCGAGTGCCGTGCCCATGAAGGGCGCGGTGCACGGGCTTGCGACCACAACGGCCAGCACACCGGTAAAAAAACTACCGCCAAGGCCGCTTTGATCCGCAAGGCCGCTGCCCGTGTTCATGAGGTTGCTGCCCAGTTCAACCATACCGGTTAGCGAGAGGCCCATAGCGATGAACAGGTAGGCCAGGGCGATGACGAATCCAGGGGATTGCAGTTGAAAGCCCCAGCCGATGGCTTGTCCGGCCTGCTGCAGAACGATAAGCAGCGCTGCGACCGCGACAAAACTGCTGATAACGCCCGCGGTGTAGACCCAGCTGTGCAGGTGACGGTCGTGGTCAGTGTTGCGGGCGAAGCTCAGTACCTTGAGCGACAGCACGGGGAAAACGCAGGGCATCAAATTGAGAATAGAGCCGCCCACGAATGCCAGTATCAGCATGTAGGCCAGTGTAGCGCCGGTGCTGGCGGGCGATGTATTGGGTGTGTCAAGCGGCTGTGAGGCGTCAGGTCTCGGCGCAGGGATTACCGGCGTTACAGCGCCGGTCTCAAAATTCAGGTCGAAATGGAGCGTGTAGGGCGGATAGCACAGCCCTGCATCCGCGCAGCCCTGGGAAGTCGCGGTCAGAGCAGCGCGCCCGGCATCTCGCGACAGATCCAGTGTCATGTCTACGCCGTGATAATAAATCTGCACTTCACCGAAGAAGTCGTCGGTGTGGGTAATGGCAGCGGGTAGCTGAGCCTCGACACCAATGTCGCCTTGTTCATCCTGCAGTGTGAAGTCGAATCGATGCTGGTACAGGTAATAATCGGGTGCGATACGCCAGAACAGACGCAATTGGCGCTCGCTGATGACCTCCACCTCAAGTCCATAGGCTTCTGCAACGGGAAGAAACTCGGACGTCGCCGGCCCCTTGAACGGATCCTGGCTGCTGCTGTCGACGACTTGGGCGAAGCAAACTGTGCTGGCTAGCAGCAAGCCCGCGAGAATCAAACGCATGGTGGCTCCTGTGGGAAAAGGGCACCGCGCGCGGCGCTCGATGGGCATTGTATCAATAGTTGCGATAGTTTCGATAGTTGGCGCAGACCGGTGTCAAATCGTTCACGAGTGGTACAATACGCCGAGATGGTGTGTCGGTCGAAGTGTCCTCGTTGGAGTCGCAAATTGAAACGGATATGGTTAACGGTTCTGGTCGCTGGCCTGTGTATGCCAGCCCTGCGGGCTGAGCCTGCAGCGGGCGTTGTCTTTGAGGATGTATGGATCAGAGCCATGCCGCCTTTCCAGCCTAACTCTGCGGGTTACATGACGATCAGCAATAACAGGGAGACTGCCATCGCTATAGTCGGCGCCAGTTCCAATGTGTCGAAGAAGACCGAGATACACACGACGCGGGAGGTCGATGGTTTGATGCGTATGGAGCAACTTGACGGTGTGGCTCTGGCGCCGGGCGAGCGGCTCGAACTTGCCCCCGGGGGCACGCACCTGATGCTGCTGGGCCTTAAGTACAGGCCTGTGGCGGGTGATGACATCGAGCTGTGCCTGCACCTCGTGACCGAGGAAACCCTCTGCACCTCCGCGGAGGTGCGCAAGAGCGCAAGCACATCCGCGGGTGGGCACGAACATCACTGACAGGAACGTTCTATGAATTCAGCTAAAGAGGCCAGCGTTGGCTGGCGAGATACGCTTTCGGGCCTTATGCCGGTTGGCGGCAAAAGTAAATTAGTGGCGATCGCTCTGGGTCTGTACCTGCTTATCGCCATTATATTGGGTATGTACTGGAGCATCATGCCAGGCCCCGGCGATGTCAGGGCGGAGGCACAGGCTTTGGCTGCCGAGGGTGGTGGCACGGTGGTGACGGGTTCGGTTACCACAGCAGCCCTGATTTCGGTGGTAGAAACGATGCTGCATAAACCCGGAGGATACATTCGTAACGACCGTTTTCCCCCTGGAGTATGGTTGGACAATATTTCCAATTGGGAATTCGGCGCCCTGATTCAGGTGCGTGATCTGTCGCGGGCCATGCGTGAGGCGTTCAGCCGCTCCCAGTCACAGTCGAAAGAGGATGTGGATTTGGCCGAGATGGAACCCAAGTTCAACTTCGATTCCACCAGCTGGATACTGCCCTCGTCCGAGTCGGTGTATGAAGACGGGCTGACCTATGCGTATCGTTATTTTGAGCGACTGTCCGATGACAAAGCGCCCGAAGCGCAGTTTTATGCCCGCGCAGATAATCTACGTTATTGGTTGGCCACCGTGGAAACGCGTCTGGGTAGTTTGTCGCAACGTTTGAGCGCCAGTGTCGGAGAGAGACGTATCAACACAGACCTGGCCGGGGATGCGGAGGCCAGCCAGTCGACCCGGACCCCTGCGGAGCAGTATATCCAAACGCCCTGGACCGAGATCGACAATGTGTACTTTGAAGCACGGGGAACCGCCTGGGCACTCATTTATTTTCTCAAGGCAGTGGAAGTGGACTTTGAGGACGTCCTGCGCAAGAAAAATGCACAGGTGAGTTTGCAGCAGATTATTCGTGAACTGGAGGCAACTCAGGAAATGCTGTGGAGTCCCATGGTGCTTAACGGCAGTGGCTTCGGTCCCCTTGCCAACCATTCCCTGGTCATGGCGTCCTACATCAGCCGGGCCAATGCTGCGATCATCGATTTGCGCGATCTGTTGTCTCAGGGCTAGGCGTCTTCAGCGACGATGGTAGCGCAGCCGGGTGCCTGTCTCGAGGGACAGGCGCAATTCTTGCGGGTCGATTTCTTCCGGGAAGTAAGTGCCTGACAGCTTTGCATCCAGCAGGCTGGCGCCCTCCAGATCTGTGTCGCGGAAGTCGATACCGCTGAGGTCGGCGTTGCGAAAATAGGAATTGCTGAAATCCAGGCCTGCGGCGTTCATGTTGCGCAGATCGCGTCCGCGATAATCGCCACTTTTCAGTTCGCTGGTATCCAGTTGATCGCGCTGCTCGTTGAAGCTCTTGATGTCCTCATTACGCAGCAACTGGTACAACGGGTCCTGCTTGATGACGGGCTTGTCCATGGGATTACCTGTTTCGTTGCTGTGGGGAGCGATAGCCTGGCATGCTGATGTCACAATGACCTGGCAACTAAAGGGTATAGCTTAAGCTACCGGGAGGGGCAATCCCAGCCCCCGTCATGAAACTAAAGGTGCAGTTTGACTGAGCGGACTTTTGAGGGCTTTCTACTGACGCGCAATTGGCGGGACACGTCGGACGGTGTCGAGCTGGAATTCTGGTTCAGCAGCCCTGACGGCCCTCTGTGCATTATGGTCTCCGGAGAAAACAGTGTCTTTTTCCTCGCCGCGTGTGACTTGCCCCGCGCTCGGGAGGTGCTGGCCCGCGCGCCGCATGTGGATTTTCGCGCACTCCCTCTCAGAACGTTCGGTATGCAGGCGGTGACAGGTGTGTATTTCCGCCAACATCGCGCTGCGCGGCGCGCTGCTGATGCATTGCGCGAGGCTGGTTTGGAGCCGCTGGAGGCGGATATCAACCCCGCCGAGCGCTACCTGATGGAGCGTTTCGTCGCGGGCTCAGCGTTGATCCGTGGCCGTCCAAGGCGCCGGGGCAGGCACTGGTTACTGCAAAACCCAGCGGTGAAAACGGGCGATTACAGGCCGACACTGCGGGTAGTGTCTTTTGACATTGAAACCGCGATGAGGGGGCATGAGCTCTACTCGATCGCGGTGCATGGCAAAGAAGAGGGCGGAGAGGCTCGCAAAGTATTTATGGTGGGCAAGGGCGCCCGGCAGGATTATGTCGAGGCATGCGCCACCGCCGACGACGCGCTTCAGCGTTTTCTTGACTGGATAGATGAATTCGATCCCGATGTGCTGATCGGGTGGAATGTGGTGAATTTCGATACCCGCTTCCTGCAGCGTCAGGCGGACCGGTCCGGTCGTCGGTTGCTGTTGGGTCGCGGGCGGCGCGGAGGCTACTGGCGAGAGCTCGACGAAGAGGGTGAGCGCTTTACCGTGAACTTTCCGGGGCGCGTCGTACTCGACGGCATTGAGTTGCTGCGCGCGGCGTTTTATCGCTTCGAGAGCTTCTCCCTCGAAAACGTTGCCCGCGAACTGTTGGGAGAGGGTAAGCTTTTGCAGGGTGGTGGGCGCGGGGAACAGATTGGCCACCTCTTTAGTGAGGACAAGAGTCGACTTGCGGCCTATAACCTCAAGGATTGTGAGTTGGTGTCTGCTATTTTTGAGACCACTGCCCTGATGGATTTCGCGGTAGCACGCAGTGCCATGACTGGCCTCAACCTGGATCGTATGGGCGGCTCGGTGGCGTCGTTTGATAACCTGTACTTAGCTCGCCTGCACAGGGAGGGTTACGTCGCGCCAAACGCAAGCCGCGAGCAGACTGCCAGCCCCGGTGGTTTTGTGCTCGACTCACGGCCGGGCATTTACGACCACGTGCTCGTACTGGATTTCAAGAGTTTGTACCCCAGCATTATCCGCACCTTTTGTATCGACCCCCTCGGTCTGGCGCTTGGACTCTCGGATGAATGTCCTGAAGGGGAGACTGTAGAGGGTTATGTCGGCGGACGATTTGCCCGCCGCGGACACATCCTGCCTGCGGTGATCAAGGCGCTATGGCAGCAGCGTGATCAGGCGAAGTCAGTCGGGGATGAGCCGCTATCTCAGGCGATCAAGATTATTATGAACAGTTTCTATGGCGTGCTGGGCACCCCCGGCTGTCGCTTCT
>OCVR010001151.1_pt1 | contig 21619 bp, 17 predicted proteins | sample 1539091 | NCBI WGS metagenome assembly OCVR01 (sample SAMEA3355530, study PRJEB22509) | marine metagenome | biome: marine; feature: coastal ocean; material: water | place: USA | collected 2010-08-07 | depth 16 m | reverse complement strand
GGTCGATTGTATACCTAAGCGCCGAATCTAGACTCACTTTTTCATAGAAAGAGGCGTATTGCGCGGTTATTCCCAACATTTCCGCATCGCTGCCACGCAAGCCAATAACGGGCAAATCAAAGCTGCCTAGATAGTCACGCAGTAAATCGCTGCTATCGCGCTCAGGGTCGACGCTGGCGAACAAAATCTCGATTTGCTGCTGCTGCTCTGCACTAAGCTGTTGCCACACCTCTTGGACTTCAGCCAAAGTGGTTGGGCAAATGTCAGGGCAATGCGTGAACCCGAAAAACAGTAACCGGATTTTGCCGTTGTGCGCGCTAAGTTGATACTTATCGCCAAACTGATCGTGCAAAACGAAATCGCCACCGATCGTGTCATAAATCTCGAGCTCTTCATCCGCGCAGGAAGCACTAATCAGCAAAAAGCATATGAGAATCCGCCGCATTACTTTTCGACTTCGAGGCTGACCACCTGCTCTGGATGCTTGGCAAATAACAAGGTCAGTTCTAGCTGGTCGCCGATGCGCCACGCTTTATCAAGCTCGAAAAACATCAAGTGATCTGCGCCGGGCATCAATTCTAATTCGCCTTTGGACGGCACCACTAAGCGCTCAACGCGGCGCATTTTCATCTTGCCATCTTCGTGCAGCATGGTGTGCAGCTCGGCAACTTTTGCGCGTGGTGTTTTTACACCGACTATCACCAAATCCTCGTTACCATTGTTGATCAAGGTCATAAAAGCAGCGCTATTGGAATGCGGCGGACGTGATGTGCGCGCACGAGCATCTTCAATTTCAAGAGCTTCTGAGTACGGCGCTTGCGAATCGCCAGATTCTATTGGCGGTGCGCTATCGCCACTGCAAGCAACGGCTAATAGCAATAGCGGCAGGATTCTAAGACTTGACATGTCGTACTCCGGCGCGTCCTGAGGATAATGTGAGTTGTGCAGTCATGGGTGTTCGTCAGAGACAGTTGGGGGTATTTTATAACAATGATACCTTAAAGTGCTGCAATCCGTTATTCTTTGCAGAGATGGCACGCGATCTCATCCTCGGACTGAACCAATACACGCACTCCGCGGCAGTGTGTGTGCTTGATACCAACGGCAAGATGTTGTTCTGCGGCGAGAAAGAGCGCGTCAGTCGCAAAAAGCATGATGGTGGTGACACCGCCGATCTCGTCGAGCATGCACTGAATGCTGTCGGCGCCGAATTAAGTGATGTGCGCATGGTCTGCGCCAACAATCACCTGTTTCGTATCGATAGGTTTCACGATTCTGTCGATTGGTCGACCGCACTCTTTCAGTACCGCTCCAGCTACGTCAGTGATTTCAATTTACTGCCTGGCATCGAGCGCCTCGAGTTGTCGCATCACCTGGCACACGCATGGTCGGCACTACCCTACGCTCCATTCGACAACGGCATTATCGTGGTTGCCGACGGTATGGGTTCGACCTTGCACGAGATGCAAATGCCCGGCGAAAATTACTTCACCGATTTGAGCCTAGATAAGCATCCTCTATTTCACGAAGTTGAGCGCAAAGACGAAGCGTTCGGATGGCGCGAGGGTGAATCGGCCTTTTTGTTTGAAGGCGGCAACATTCAACAACTATTCAAGCGCTTTATTCCCGAGCCCAGCCCTTCGTTGCTTTACAACTATGGCTTCGAAGACATGAGCTCACTTGGCGCGCTTTACTCGCGCGTGTCATCACATATCTTTGCTGATTGGAATGCCTGCGGAAAAGTTATGGGCATGGCTCCCTTGGCCAGCAAATGGAACAAAGACTACAAGCACCAACCCATCTTAAGCGGTAGTTTAGATGACTTGGTTATCGACTGGCAGCGTTTGCGTAATGCAGCCAATCCAAATCAGTGGGATGATGAAAAGAACCGCGGTGCTTATGCGAGTTTAGCTGCTGACATGCAAAGCGATCTCGAAACCGTGATGCTTGAAAAGCTGCAAGACCTACGCGCTAAAACGGGCGCTAAGAATTTGATTTTTGTTGGCGGTGTCGCACTAAACTCTACGCTAAACGGTCGCATTCACCGCGAAGCTGGATTTGAACAAGTGTTTATTCCCCACTACCCTGGTGATCAGGGCTTGGCTGTGGGTTGCGCAGCTTTTGCTTATGCTCAACTTAATAACCAGCAGCTACCCGCTCAGCAGCAAGCGCTTTCGCCATACTCTGGCGTTGCATACACCGATGACGATACCGCTGCGGCATTAAACGATTGGCAAGACTGGATTGAAGAAGCCGATCTCGAAGACACTGACGTTGCCGACGTAGTCGCTCAAGCGATTAACGATGGTCAAATAGTAGCTTGGTTCGACGGCCGTTCAGAATTTGGCCCGCGCGCACTTGGTAACCGCTCGATTTTGGCCGACCCGCGACGCGGCGAAATGGTGGAGCGCATTAATTCGGCGATTAAAAAGCGCGAGTCTTACCGACCTTTTGCGCCATCGGTTCTAGAAGAAAAAGTTAGCGAATGGTTTGATGATGCCTCGCCATCACCTTATATGTCCTTAACGGTTCAAGCGCGCGCCGACAAAGCTGAGCAAATTCCGGCAGTAGTGCATGCGGATGGTTCGTCACGTATTCAAACTTTATCGGCAAACGATAACGCCAAGTATCACGACCTCGTCCAGCGTTTTGAAAAACTAAGCGGCGTGCCAATGTTGTTGAATACTTCCTTTAACATCAAGCAAGAGCCCATTGTTGAGGCACCCGCTGACGCAATGAAGAGTTTTTTGGATAGCGATTTAGACTTGTTAGTCATTAACGGTCGCTTGTTTCGGCAACGCAAATTCCCAGAGATGCTTACCGGCTCAATGATTCCGCTGGCAGCGCCTAATTTCACGGCCGAAAGTGTGTCAAATGCCGAGGGCGACAATATGTCCGTGCGCTTAATGGTGCGCGGCGAGACCTTTGATATCGAGCAAATTGAACTAGGCTTGCTTGAAGTTTGTAACGGCGAAAACACTTTGCACGACATCACCGACTATTTCAAAGAGCATTGGGATGTCGAACAAGACACGATTATGAGCCATTTACAAGGTTTATACTCGCGATGCTTGGTTTCAATAATCACTCCGCAAGAGTAGAATAAGTACGTTATGAGTGAAGAAACTACCATCCGCATTACTGCCGAACCACAGGTCATTCCAAGTAATTGCCTGTTTCGTGTAGCCAACAATGTCTTTGTCGGCTGCCTCTACACCTCGGATAAAAAGTGGGCTGCCGAATGGGCACCGCTGGCCGGTCATTTATTTGACTCGGTTGAAGACCTAAAAGGTGTACGCATCAACAACAGCGAAGTACTGATTAGCATGATGTCTACGCCTAGCGATTGGCGCGAAGTTGCGCGGTCGGCCGGACAAGCTATTCGCGAGCACTTGCAAGCTGGCAATGTTGCTGTCAAAGGTGGCGCGCTCGAAACCCAAGAAGGCGACGATTTGTTGCGCCAAAAAGCGCAGACCGTTATCGAGGACACTCTAAATCCTAATTTAGCATCGCACGGTGGTTGGGTTGAGATTCAAGCAAGTAATGGCAAAGAGTTATACATCACCATGGGCGGCGGCTGCCAAGGTTGTGGCTCGGCGGCGATGACTATGAAGCAAGGTGTTGAAGTCGCGATTCGCGATGCAGTGCCAGAGATCGAAGGCATCCACGATGCCACGGATCATGCTTCTGGCGATAATCCCTACATGTAAGTGCGGGCAGTTTGCCTCTCTATCCTTGCAGTGTTATGTGTGTTGGCATGTAGCGAAAGAGCTAATGTCGCACCGAGTACCCTTGACTTAACACGTCAACACCAGCCACTGGCACAATTACCGGTGGTCCAAGATCAGCAGTGCGCCGAGTGTCACCCCAAGCAGGTGGCAAAGTTCAAGACTCATGGCATGGCCGATTCGTTGTCAGCAATCGATCCCTTACGCATGCCAGCGCAACTGACTGACGCATCTATTACCAATGCTTTCTCCGGCATGAGTTATAACGTCGGCGCAACCGGCCGCTGGGAACTTAACGCGCAACACCTCGCCAGTGGCGGCGCAACCTCAGTGCCAATAAGCCACCGCATCGGAGCCGGAGTAGATGACATGAGCTTCGTCCTCAATAGCAATGGCCGATGGTTCTTTTCGCCATTAGAATTTTTCACTCATTCCGGATGGTTCCCTGCCCCACATGAGTGGCAGTCGAATGCCGGTCTCGATGCGGTGCCGATTACTGCGCAATGTTTGCAGTGCCACTCTTCGACGCCGACACCTGATGTGCATCCGCTAAATAACCTGCAAGACTTTGAGCCGCAACCTATTTCGTGTGCAACATGTCATGGCGATGGAGCGCAGCATATGGAGTTAATGCGACGCGATGAATTCCCAGCTGATTTATTAATACTTAATCCTGAGGATTTTGAGATTGAACAGCAGCTAGATTTATGCGCGCGTTGTCACCTTGAGGGCGATGCGCACATCGAGTTAAGCAATGGTAACTTGCAACAAGTTGCGCCCGGAGAAGACCTGTTAGACAAATATGCCGTGATGGTCGCGTCACACTCAAAGAGTAATGAATTGCGCTTTGTCAGTCAGGTGCAGCGCCTAACAGCTAGTGAGTGCTTTAAACAATCACCAAGCATGACTTGCACTACGTGTCATGATCCTCATCAACCGGCGCGTTACCAACAGCGCTCTAGCTTTGATGCGAAGTGTATCACGTGTCACCAAGACCAAGTCGGCGATCATCAATCCCAGCAGGATGAACAGTCATGCGTTGCTTGCCATATGCCACGCATCCAACCTTTCGATTTGCAAAAGGTGGCGATCTCTGATCATTTCATTCAAGCACAGCCACTGCCGCAAAAAGAAGTCGGGTTTAGATTAGTAGAAAGCCCTAGCGGCGACTGGAAAACGTTCTCTTATCGCAATGATAAGCACTATTCGAACGAGATTACACAAGCTATTCAGGCTATGACTTTATTTGAGCAAGGCCATTATCAACGGGCCGCTGAATTATTCAGCACCTTCGCCGCGCCCGGAGAAATTCAGCAAATCGCCCTAGCGCAATTCCATTTTCTACGTGCCCGCAGTTTATTTGAACAAAACCTGCGCCAACAATCTACCCAAGCTTACCGCGATGCGTTGCTGCTCGACCCCACTCACACCACAAGCATGTTAAACCTTGCCACCCTACTTGCTGAAGATGGCCAGCTTGACGAAGCGCAAAATCTAGCCGAACGCGTCAGCTCAAGATATTTAAATTCAGAAGCGCCTTTTAATATTATGATTATCGTCGCGAATCAAAGAAAGGATATGGTGGCAATGAAAATTGCTGTTGAGAGGTCGCTAGAATGCAACCCTATGCAACCTGCAATTCAGCGGGTGCTCATGCAGTTAAATGAACGTAATCTATAGCCATCGCCAAAAACCATTGTGGGTTCCTCTCACTAGCATGATGTTTGTGTTGATAGCCATCGGGCTCTTTCTTTCCGAAGGGCAGAATCTACTGACACTGCCTATCGCTTTACCAGGGTTCATTATCTTTTGGCTATTTGACGGACTGCTTGTAGAGGTAAGTGCGAGTCAGGTGATACTTAAATTCGGGCATGGACCCATCAGGAAAGTAATCGAGAGAAGCCATATAGCTGGCGCAAACCCGGTGCGCAATAAAGCCCTGTATGGATGGGGAATTCGCCTCACCCCACATGGCTGGCTCTGGAATATCCACGGGCTAGATGCCGTCGAGATTACCTACCTAAACGGCAAACGTTTTAGAATTGGCAGCGACGACGCTAAACAATTATTGACGGCAATACTTAAGCAATCTTAGGCGGCCATCAGCCAGCCAAATGTTCCGCCGGTGAGCAAGGCATAAATCAAGCCATCGATTACATATTTTGTAGCCACCTTACAAGTCGCTCCCTCCCAAATGTATTTGTGAATGTGAGCGAATGAGTAGGCGCAGAATGCAACGACGCTAGTCAGTCTAAATATCAGTAAGTAATCAGCATCGGCAGCTAATGCGAATTGCGCTACATAGGCACAAATGATACTTATCACAAGTGACGCTATGAACCACTTTACTAGTGAAGAACTAAGGTGGAATGAGTTGCCTGCCATTATGGTGACGCGTCCCACCGGACCTTCTTCCATTTTGGCGCAGAACTGCGGTGACTCCATTTCTTTCATTGAAGGAGCATAAGGCATCATGTATTCGCCTGGCCCGTTGCCTGCCTCACGTAAGGCGCGCATGACTTCCGCCTCGCCTTTAAGGCCAGCGCAATCACTCGCGTGCCAGCCCTGGAAGACCATGTGTATCAAGGAGCTAGCAATAAACACAAACACTGCCGACAACAAAATCGGCATCCATAATTCGATGATGAAACTCATTGCCGCAGAATACTGCGGCAAATACCGATTAACAAGCTTTTTCCAACACTAACGACCGCATACACCCATTACAGGTTATTAATCAGCAGCTTATCTTGCAGATTGGATGGGTCGACAATTCCGCCATAATTCGGCACGTAATAATCTAAGTCAAGGTCGCCATCTGCATCAAATAGCGCGCCATAGTATGAGATGAACGTTGTGAATGGGCCAAGCACCCAGAAATTGGTGTCTTCAAGGAAATTCCCGATAGTGCCGCCTTGTGCGCCACCTTGATTTAAAAACAGTACTGGACGACCAACGAATGGGAACGAGCCTGAGCCAAAGAATTCATGAGGATGGATGATCACATCTTGGTCACCGTCGAGATCGACGTCGCCTGTGTCGATGCCTAGACGAATACCCAAGTGCTCATGCATCACATCTGGAAACAGAGATGGCGCGTCGTAAAACACACCTGGATTGGCAGAACCGTAGTTAAGTAGCATGTCACCGGATTGGTCTGGCGCAATGGTCATGTGACTATTAGCGACAATAATATCAAGATAACCGTCATTATTTACGTCAACAAATTGTGAATCAGAACTCTTATCACCAAAGCTCGAATTCATTTGTGGCAAACGCGTAAGCGCCTCATTTGAGAAATTACCTGAGCCGTCATTTATAAGCATCATGTTCAACGCACCATCAGTATTGTCAGTACGCGAGACGAATAAGTCGAGGTCGCCATCTCGGTCGACATCGCCAAACTCAACAGACGTCGTTTGCTCAAGTGTATTATTGAAAGCGGCAGCTTCAAAGGTCGTGTCAAGGCTGAGCACACCAGCAATATTGCGATACAGCGCCATCGACTGTGTTCCGCCCGACTGGGTCAATGTTCCGCCCTCGCTCAGCAATAGCTCGGAATAGCCGTCGCCATCGATATCACCCCAAGCAAAGTTGTTTGCCGAGTCTAATGTTGAAACCATGTCTTGCACGTAAGTGAAGACGCCTGCCCCGTTATTTGAATAAAGGCGAGTTGGGTGCGGGAATGAAAAGGAATCGATACCACCACCAGCGACAAAGTCTTGGTCGCCGTCGAGATCGTAGTCGCAGAACTTAACTACGAAAACGGGTATGTTAGTACCTGTAAATGCCGTAGCTGTTACGTCAGTGAATACACCGTTACCATCATTTTCATAAACGAGGATGCCACCGGCCGATGCAATGCTTCCGGCATCGGAAATAACTAAGTCGAGATCGCCATCGAGGTCGATATCGATAGGACTAACGGATGCTGCTGCACTCATCGCCGATGACATCGGCAAAGTTGACGTAGCATCTTGCCAAAGCGCAGCCTGACTAGATTCTCCGAGCAGCCCCACAACTTCTGAAGACTGGTATTTGCCCGTAGGGTTTTTAACCACAGCCTGCATCGCAAAACGCGATCCTGGCCACGCCACTGGGGGCAAGCTAACACTGAACTCGTAGAGTCCACGACTATCCAGTTGCCCTCGAAAAACCTGTATAGGACTAACAAGCTGCAAGCCCAATAGTGCATTATTAGTCGCAACCGTTGGCCTTCCAGCAAGGAGAATCGCAGGTTGCCCAGGATAATCTCCACTGACTCGTACTTGCATCGTTGTACCGCCATATAAGCCGGTAGTCTCAACAACAGGTTGCTGGGCTGAAAGCACTGCGCATGAGAACAGGATAGAGGCAGCCGTAAAGATTGATTTAGCGATGATTTTCATGTTATTAGCGCACTAGCTCATCCAAAATATTAATGAGTCTCATTAGTGAAGCACGCAAATTATATCCTGCCGTGCCGTCGACGACGGAGAATCTAGCCTATATTCAAAGATTGGCACTATCCTTCACATACGCGCGTGCCGTGAGCCACTACGTACTCGCTAAACAGCGCTGAGAGCTTTGCTGCCACCGGCCCACAATTGCCATCACCAATCATGCGGCCATCGACTTCGCCTATTGCTGCAATCTCGCCCATGGTGCCGGTGCAGAACATTTCGTCGGCACGGTAAACAGCCGTCAAAGAAATGTCGCCGACCTCACACGCAATATTATTGGCCGCGCATATTTTCAGAACCGTGTCGCGCGTCACTCCCTCAGGGCAAGCGCGAGTGGTCGGCGTACGCAGCACCCCACCGTCGACGATAAAAACATGCGTCGCATTGGTCTCAGCAACGAAGCCCTGAGTATCGAGCATCAAAGCATCATCTGCACCCGCAGCATTGGCCTGCACCTTCGCCATGATTGACTGCACCAAATTGTTATGGTGAATATTCGGATCAAGAGTATCAGGGCGGAATCTACGCACCGCAGATGTCATGAGCTTCAATCCAGCCTTGTCATAAACCGGAGCCTTATATTCGGCTAATACTATCAACAGACTCCCTTTAGTATTCAGCCGTGGATCCATTCCGGATGTCATCTTCTCGCCACGCGATAAAGTTAAGCGGATATGAACGCCATCGCGCATGCCGTTAGCAGCCAAAGTGCGGGCAATTTGCTCAGTCATTTCGGCGTCCGTCGGGATATCAGCAAATGCCAACGCTTTTGCTGACGAGCGTAGTCTAGCCAAGTGCGTGTCAAGCCGGAATATCTGGCCATCGTAAAGTCGCAGACCTTCCCATACGCCATCACCACCTTGGGCGAGTGAGTCAAAAGGTGAGATCCGTGCTTCGTCGCGGTGGACTAATTCACCACCGATATTGACTATTAAATCAGCATTTCGTTCATCGTATTTTTGCAGCATAGTGACATGATAACAGTTTTATCCTAGGCGCACTCTTGCGCAAGGCACCCACTACATAAATCGCGGTGCTGAGAGTGGCCGCCACACCCAATTCTTCAAAGATAATTGTTAGCAAACCACTTGAAGATAGAGTATTCTTTGCATCATGGCTTTAATCTCATTACGACAATTACTCGATCATGCCGCTGAAAACGATTACGGCGTACCGGCATTCAACATCAACAACATGGAGCAAATGCTCGCAATCATGGCTGCTGCCAAACGATGCGACGCACCGGTAATCATGCAAGCTAGCCGCGGCGCACGCCAGTACGCTAACGACACTGTGCTAACGCATTTGATTCGCGCAGCCGTTGAGATGTATCCGGAAATTCCCCTGTGCATGCACCTCGACCACGGCAATGCGCTTGACACCTGTGAATCGGCAATTGAAGCAGAATTCTCATCCGTAATGATGGACGGTTCGCTCGAGGTCGATGGTAAGACCCCTGCTAGTTACGAATACAATGTTGATGTCACTAAATCAGTGGTTGACGCCGCTCACAAAGTTGGCGTATCCGTAGAGGGAGAACTTGGCTGCTTAGGCTCGCTCGAAACAGGCGAAGGCGAGAAAGAAGACGGCCATGGCTTCGAAGGCGCGCTTTCGATGGACATGCTTCTTACCGATCCGGTACAAGCCAAAGACTTCGTTGAAAAGACTGGCGTCGATGCTCTAGCGATTGCAATTGGTACTTCGCACGGTGCATACAAGTTTACACGCGAGCCAACAGGTGACATTTTAGCGATGGACCGTTTGGCTGAAATTCACGCGGCAATCCCTAACACTCACTTAGTGATGCACGGATCCTCATCAGTGCCGCAAAACTTGCAAGATCTGATTAACGAAAACGGCGGCGCAATGAAGCAAACCTACGGTGTGCCTGTTGAAGAAATCGTTAAGGGCATTAAAGTTGGTGTGCGCAAAGTGAATATTGATACGGATAATCGCATGGCGATTACTGCTGCGATTCGCAAGGTATTCCAAGAGTCACCCGAGGCTTTCGATCCACGCAAGTATCTGACCCCAGCGATGACGGCGATGACCGAGGTTTGTATGCTGCGCTACGAAGCATTTAACACCGCTGGCCAAGCTGGCAAGATTAAAGCGATTTCTTTGGCCGATATGGCCGCGAGTTACAAAGCGTAATTCTTAAGAGTTTACTTAGCGTATCCGAGTTGCTCGAGGTTTTGTAAAACCTCGGGGCTCAAATCGGTCGAGCGAACCCGTAGTGTTTGAGAATCTAGTATCTCGCTTAACACCTTTCTCATTTTCAACAAAGTGTCTTTGTCAGACACGGTCAAGTCATTGTTTTCGCCAGGGTCTGCAGCTAGGTTAAACAATGACTCTTCGTTAGCCTCAGGGGCAACAGTCAACTTGTAACCATCTGCAATCACCGCCCATTGAGGGCCAGCAACATTTACTCCTGTTTCATCAAACAGCTCTTTGACTCCTTGTTCATCAAAAATTCGACGTTGCATGAACACCGGCCGCGAAACACGCTGAGTGCTATCTGGAATCATTAGTGCAAGACTGATGCCACTAATATCTTGCATTGGTGGCATTTTTAGAAGCTCAAGAATAGTCGGTGCAAAATCAACAAGCCCTACAGTAGTATCTATTCGTTGTGGCTCCAAAGATAAATGCTTGAGAAGCAAGGGCGCCCGCACCGCGTCTTCGAATAAGTCGCGTCCGTGGCCGAAGTGCCCGTGTTCACCGAATAGTTCGCCGTGGTCGGCAGTGATAGCCATTAAAGTTCCAGCGCTAGCTTCTTGCGCGGAAATAGCCGCCATAAGGCCAGGTAGAACGCTATCGGTGTAGGCGACGGCTCCGTTGTAGCTTGCCTTATCTAAATCATTGCCGATTAAGTCAGGCGTAATATACGGCTCTAAGTACTCAGTCGGTTGGACATATGGCTTATGCGGATCCATTAAGTGAACCCAAACACACCACGGTTTGTCGTTCGGTTGGCCGGCAATCCAGTCGCTAGCTGCCTCAATGGTGTATGAACCCGAACGGCGACGCTTCAAATTAAAGTCTTCGTCAAATTCGTCGAAGCCTTGGCTTAGACCAAACTGTGCCGTCAAGACATAAGAACTGACGAATGCTGCCGTGCTATAGCCATTGTCACGAAGATGCTCACTTATCGTGACGACATCATCGGAAACCTCAACTGCATTTTTCAGCACGCCATGCTCATTCGGGTACAAGCCCGAGAACATTGTAAGATGAGAAGGACCCGTAGTTGAACTTACAGCATAAGCATTTTCAAACATAACGGATTGCGCCGCTAAAGCGTCGAAATTCGGCGTTAACCCGGCCTCACTGCCATATGCTCCAAGGTGATCTGCGCGCAAAGTATCAAAAGTAACCATTAGCAAGTTCGGCTGCACGGTCGGCGGACCGACAGGCGGCTTGCCACAAGAAGCAATAATGCCGCAACAAAGTAGCGTAAAAAGAGGTTTACTGATGTTAATCATCGTCAACACTTTAACTATTTAGAAGCCTCTAATACAACTTTTAACGGGAAAATTTCAGACTTAACACGTACGCTATCGACAAGCTCTAACAACTCCGCCACTTTACCCTGGTCTTTCTCCGCCAAATTATTGGTTTCGGCAGAATCATCCCGTAAATTATAGAGCTCCCATTCCGCGCTTTGCTTCGAACGCAGCAGCTTGAAATCGCCATCGATAATAGCTTGGGCTTGGCGCGCATGCTCGAAATACAAAGGGTCAGGGCGCCGTGTATCCTGCTCGCCTTCCAAAATATTGACAAGCGAGTGTCCGTCTTGCTGTTGGTGCTCAATGTTAGCTGCACTACAAAATGTTGGGAGCCAGTCCCAGAAGGCGCTGACGTAATCACTTTCGCTGTTTGCAGAAACCCGACCTGGCCAACGCACAACAGTCGGCACGCGAAGACCACCTTCATACACTTGCGCCTTGCGTCCGCGAAGGCCGCCTTGCGATTGAAAGAATTCTAAGTCGCACCCACCTATCCATGACGGGCCGTTGTCTGAGGTGAACACCACTAAAGTATTATCAGCGACACCCATCTCATCTAACTTAGCGAGGATGTCTCCAATATCGCGATCCATGCGAGTAATCATTGCCGCATAAGCCGCGCGCGGAGTTTCATGCGGAAGGTACCCTTTGCTACCATCGTAAGGCGTTTCTTCAAAGGCGCCTTTATATTCGTCGAGTGAGTCTTGTGGCACCTGCAACGCCAAGTGAGGAACCGGCGTAGCGTAAATCATCATAAATGGCTGGCCATTGGTCTTGTCTAAAAAATCTAGGGCCTCGTTCGCCATCAAGTCGGCCGCGTAATCGACTTCGCTACCATCCGGGTTGATGCTTATCGTTTGCTCATTACGGTGTAAATGGTCGGGGTAATAATTGTGCGCTACGCGTTGGCAAATATAACCAAAGAAGTGATCAAAGCCTTGCGCATTGGGATCTCCTTCCGTACCCGTCCAACCAAGCCCCCATTTGCCAATAAACGAAGTGTTATAACCTGCATCTTGAAACAGTTCGCCCATCGTTATTTCGGATTGGATGAGTGGACGTTGCCCTTCTAATGCAGGGTCGTTCCAGACATCGCCGCGCTCGTTCATCTCGTCGTTATCACGAATATAAGCATTTCCGGTGTGCTTTCCAGTAAGTAACACGCAACGTGACGGCGCGCAAACAGGTGAACCGGAGTAATGGCGCGTAAGCTTCATTCCCTGCGTGGCCAATTTGTCTATGTTAGGCGTTTTTATGTACTGCTGCCCGAAACAACCTACATCGCCATAACCCAAATCGTCGGCAAGGATGAACAATATGTTAGGCGCGGTATCCGATTGCGGCTTTGAACAAGTAACGAATACAAGAGAGAGTAAGACTATTAGCAGTTGGCGCATGGCATAACTATAACGCCACGTTAGAATTTTATCCGATGAAAACAGACGTACAAATTGCTCGCGAGTTTACTTCGCGCCCCATCACTGAAATTGCAGATTCCCTCCATGTTCATGATGCTGACTTGCTTCCTTATGGTAAAGATATCGCTAAAGTTTCCTTAGATGCTCTGAGCCGCCCGCGAACGATTAAGGCGCCATCTAAATTGATTTTGGTATCGGCGATTACTCCTACTCCAGCTGGTGAAGGTAAGACTACGACATCGATTGGTTTGGCTCAGGCTTTCACTCAACTGAATGAGTCGGTTTGTCTGGCACTACGTGAACCATCGCTCGGCCCGTGCATGGGAGTTAAAGGTGGCGCATGCGGTGGTGGCTATTCACAAGTCATGCCTCTCGATCGCATCAACTTGCACTTCACCGGTGACTTTCATGCGATTACTGCGGCCAACAATTTACTGGCAGCGATGGTCGATAACCATTTGCACTTTGGCAACAAGTTACGACTAGATACACGCAAAATTATGTGGCGCCGCGTCATGGACATGAACGATCGCGCATTACGTAATATCGTTTCGGGCTTGGGAGGAACGGGTCAGGGCGTTACCCGCGAAGGTGGCTTCGACATCACGGCGGCTTCTGAGATCATGGCAATTCTATGTTTGTCAAAAGACATGAGCGATTTGCGGGTGCGCATTGAGCGTATCGTTATTGGCTATGATTTAGACAATGCTCCAGTCTACGCCAAACAGATGGATTGTGTGGGCGCGATGATGGCATTGTTACGTGATGCCATGAACCCCAACTTAGTGCAAAGCTTTGAGGGCACCCCCGCTTTTATACACGGCGGTCCTTTCGCCAACATTGCACATGGATGTAACTCCGTAGTTGCCACGAAAATGGCAATGCACTTCGCAGAATGGACAATCACTGAAGCGGGTTTCGGTGCCGACTTGGGTGCAGAAAAGTTTTTCGATATCAAATGCCGTAGTGCAAACCTCGACCCACAAGCAGTGGTGCTAGTTGCTACTATTCGTGCACTGAAGATGCACGGCGGTGTTGCGAAATCCGACTTGGCTGGCGAAAATGTCGAAGCGGTGACGGGCGGTTTAGCTAACTTAGAAAAGCACATTGAGAATGTGCAGACCTTAGGCAAACCACCGATTGTCGCCGTTAATAAATTTGCGACGGATAGCGATGCTGAAATTGCTGCGGTACGTGAGAAGTGTGCAGAACTTGGCGTCGAGTTTGCCGTAAGTTCACACCACGCCGATGGCGGCAAAGGCGCGATTGATTTAGCGAAAGCTGTGATGGCGGCGGTTGAGCGTGGCTCGGAATCGTTTACCCCGTGTTATGCATTGACCGATGCACCTGAAGATAAAATTCGCAAGGTGGCGCAGAAGATTTATGGGGCTGATGACATCAGCCTGACAGCAAAGGCTAAACGTGAATTGAAAAAATGCGTCGACTTAGGTTACGGCGAGTTACCCATATGCATCGCCAAGGTACCTGGGTCACTATCCGATGACGGCAGTAAAATCGGCCGACCTACTGGCTTCACCTTGAAGGTGCGCGACGTGCAGGTCAACTCCGGCGCCGGCTTTATCGTGGTTTTGACCGGTGCGATTTTCAGAATGCCTGGATTGCCGCGTGACCCCATGGCATCTCACATGGAATTAGAAGAAAACGGTGAGATAACCGGGCTAGAATAGTAAACATGTTAAATGACAAACTACAGGCAGCGATTGCCAAGTTTGAAAAGCAAGCGAAGTGGCCGGCCGACAACGACAAGTTTCGGTTTAAGGTTGCCGAAGCTAGTGACTATCCGCAAATCTATCAATTATTTGAAGATACTTTTGGCGAGAAGCGCAGTGATGAACATGTGCAATGGAAATACTGGGGTAATCCTAGTGGCGAGCCGTTTGCAGTAATTGCAATCGATATACAGACAGACAAAGTGGTTGCCGCTTGCACCGGCATGAATAAAAAGGCGTGGGTGGACGGTAAAGAATCTAAAGGAATCATGCTTTGGGATATTGCAGTGCATCCTGATGTGCGTGGCGGCGGCCGCTTGTTTCGTGACATTACTTATGGCATGCAAATCGCCGTTAATGCGCAGCAAGGTGTTAACTGGGGCTTCGGCGGGCAGTCAAAACCAACGGTCATTAAAATGGGCATACGTTGGTTCGGATATCACATGATCCTATCCCTTAAATGCTGGGAACTAAGGTTAAGCATGCGCCCTGCCCTTGTTCAGCGATTGGGTGCTTTCGGCGGCTTACTAGCTAGGGTCACCGATATCTTTACCAAGTTGTCATCACACCGCGGTAACTACGAAATACGTGTCATTGATAAATGTGGCGACGCATTCGATACTTTGCTGCAACAGCAAAAAGATTTGTACCGTGTTTCAGTATGGCGCGATGCGGCTACCTTAAATTGGCGCTACTTCGACCACCCTATTTTCGTTCATCAAATGTTAGGGGCTTACAAATAAGCTTGTCGGCTATATTGTTTGGCGTGAATACATCGACGAAACCGTAAAGGTCGGCACGGTGTTAGATTTATGGCACGGCGAGAGCCAGCAGATTGCTCGTGACCTATTCCTTGCGGCATCGCAGTCAGCCCGTAGCCGCCAAGCAGGTTTTATGCGCATGTCCGTTGAAACGGGCACTACCACACAACTAGCAATAGCTGCCATCGAGGGCACCTCGATTACCGAACGCGTCGAAGATGACAATGTCATCACTGCAATGATGCTCGGTGAAGATCCGAATGCGCATGACGCAGCAGCATACGACGAGATGGACACCGTCACGAATGGCGCGAATTGGTTTTACACTCAGGGCGACGTCGATTTCAGGGACTAAACAGTCTGCTGGCTATGGTTGCGCCCATTGCGCTTGCATGAATCACTTTTCGTCATCACGATCGACGGCATGTGGCGCGCAACGTTCGGCCAAGTTATCGCCGTAACGTACACCTTGTGACAAGGCGCGACGCATTTCGATAAAATCGGTTTCACGTTCAGCACGTGGCGCGCGGTTGAAAGTGCGGAAGCCAATGCGACCTTCGGTCATCATGTTTAACCCTAGCCAAGCGCGGTTGGATTCGCGATTTTTATCCCAGTGCTGCAGTTTATGCTTACGCAATTGCTCGAGTGTATAAACCGTGCAATCCGGCATAGTGTGTGCGAGCTTAGCGCACATCTCGTTTACCATTTGGTCAAGCAAAGTAAAGTCGACTTCAGCTTTAGACAGTATCGCCTTTGCGGCATTACGCTCATCGCCCGTTTTGAATTGTCCGTAAAGTGAACGGCCGTATTCGTCAGTGACGAATTCAGTGTAAGCCATTGGATTGGCAATGAACTTGCCATCCATCTTTAGCACAGGCGCGATACCGTTAAGCAAACCAATATGCTGTGCATAGTGAGCGCTCCATTGTTCACATAATGTGCAAGACTCGACAGCTCGGGCGTAGCCGACGTACTCTGGCAAGTAATCCGTTGAGCCGCCCACTGGTGCCGAACCGTGCTTCGGACCCGCTTGACCAAAGCGCGCCGTGTCGGCAGAAACAGAAAAGTCACACGCCATACCCAGCTCTTGACCACCAGCGATGCGCATTCCGTTTACGCGGTTAATTACGGGCTTGTCACATGCCATCAATGCTGAGATACCATCATTGAATAGGCGCATGTAGCGACGATACTCATCAGGCCGCCCGGTGTAGTGTTCACTGTATTCTTCAGTATTACCGCCGGTGCAGAACGCAATGTCGCCAACCGCTGTAAGCACCACGCAAACGACACTCGGATCGCTTGATGCACGGCGCAAGGCCAAAATCAATTCAGCAATGGCGCGCGTCGTGTAAGAGTTATATTTATCCGGGTTGTCCAACCAAATCCAGGCATTGAACAAATCTTCAACGACCGTACCGTCTTGCAGTACAAGTGGCTTGAGTTCGTATTTAATGTTAGTGAACGCGTAGTCCGGGGCTAGATCATGATTGGCGAAGGTAGTCATTATTAAGTAATAGAAATCTGGTGCTTACAAGGAATCGTTGAAGGGATGATAACACGTGGGAGTCGTTGGCTGGGTCCAACTTAGGAGTAAGCCGATTGGCCCGTAAACTCTTCACCCAGAATCAATGAATGGATTTCGTGAGTGCCTTCGTAAGTCAAAACGGTTTCGAGGTTACACATGTGACGCCCTGTTTGGTATTCGAGAGTAATCCCATTAGCGCCTAGCAGGCTGCGGCAAATCCTTGCGATCTCTAAGGCCTTGGCAACGTTGTTACGCTTGGCCATAGAAACATGCTGTGGACGCATAGTGCCCGCGTCTTTCATTTGCGCCAATCGCCAGACCATCAATTGCATCTTAGTAATTTCGGTGCCCATCTCAGCAAGCTTGTCTTGAGTTAACTGAAAAGCAGACAGTGGGCGACCATGGATGATGCGCTTGTTTGTGTAACGTAATACTTCGTCGAAACATGCTTGAGCTGCACCGACTGCACCCCACGATATGCCGTAACGCGCTTGCGTCAAACACGACAGTGCCGCCTTCAGACCTGTTGCCTTAGGCAAACGATTAGCCTCAGGCACACGCACGTCTTCTAAAATTAATTCGCTAGTCACGCTACATCGCAATGACCACTTATGTTCTTGCTCTGGCGCGCTGAATCCTGGAGTTTTACAATCAACAATAAAGCCTTGTACCATTCCTTCTTCATCGCGTCCCCAAACAATAGCTACGTCAGATATCGTGCCGGAGGTGATCCACATTTTTTGACCATTGAGCACCCAATCGTCGCCATCGCGTACGCACTTCGTGCGCATACCACTGGGATCTGAACCGAAGTCTGGCTCGGTTAATCCGAAGCAGCCAATGTATTCGCCGGACGCCAACTTTGGCAAGTAGTGATTCTTTTGTTCTTCACTACCAAATGTTTCGATGGGATACATCACTAACGAACCTTGCACCGAACTGAAAGAACGAATGCCTGAATCGACGCGTTCGATCTCTTGGCAAATCAAACCATATTGCATGGCTGTCATGGCAGCACCGCCATACTTAGCGGCGACGCCGGGGCCTAGCAAACCCAAGGCACCCATCTCTTTGGCGATATGACTCGGGAACGTGCCCTCTTCCCAGTGCTTGGCCACCAGCGGCATTAAGTTGTCGCTGCAGTATTTACGCACCATGCTACGCACCATCACATCTTCTTCGCTTAACATTGAAGTGATATCGTAAAAATCAAATTCGGTGTACTTAGACATTGCTGTTATTTTCTCAGTGTAGATTGTTTTGTATCCTGCGCATGCACTTTTTTGCGCATTCACCACCATTAGATTAGAACTCTAGGTGATGGGTACCTCAATTTTAACCTCGTAGTCCATAGATTCACAATTTGCCTGGGGAGCGGCTATTTTTTTGCCATCAACATGAAACGAGGCTTGGGCAATGCTATAATATTTCTGTGTCAAATATAAGCTATATTTCATCGCAAACCCCTATAAATAAAGGGCTTACGCGAGATATTCTGAAGAAAAACCCTGCTGCTGAGCTCGACAACTATATATTTGTCAGCAGTAGTTCTCGCAGCAACCGACTTCTTGAGCAAGAGCTATTGCTAGAGGTTGAAAATCGTGAGCTATGGTCAAGCTTTCAGGCGCCTCAATACGCCACTTTAGGCTCGCTGCCCCATCTGGTTCTCGATATTGCCACCAATCAACTGGCGTCCGCTGCTGCATGCCAACTTGCTTGGGTCAACGCCTTAAGTCATTGCGCGCCTGCACAGGCATTGCTGCATTTTGGCGTTGATATTAAATCTCGTAGCGAAACTTTATTATTAGCGCAGCAGCTATCAAATTTCTTCTCGCAGCTTGCCGCGGAACAAATCGACTGTCAGCTGCTGTCAGAGAATGCTGAACTTAGCGCAAGCGAGCAACAAAAGTTTGCCTTGCTTGCACAAATACATGGCGATTATCTTGTTTCTCTGAGTGCCGCAAAATTACAAGACAAAGATAAAGCGCGCCAAGCAGCGCTCGACAACAGCGATATTGTTCTTGACGCAACCACCAAGATTGTGGTGCTTTGCGTTCCCGAGATGAGTAACTTTCAACGCAAACTACTTAGCTTATGTGACTCGCAAGTAGAATTCGTACAACTGCAGTTTGATCACCTGACAAATGCTTTTGACGATTTCGCCTGTGTCGATTGCGATGTATTTACCCAACCGGGTAATACTTTATTGCACGATGCCCGTCTTAAATTTTCGGCCAACCCGCAAGAGATGGTGGAGCGCGCCTTGCTTTCCCTCGGTACTAGTGACAGTAAACATTCTCCAGAAGATGTGACCTTTTCGCTGTTAGAAAAACAATGCGCACCCTTTTTAAGCCAAGCGCTAGGCGCATTCGATGTCGATGTCCGCACAGCGGTGGGCGGCGACCTTGAAAGCAGCTTGCCGGTATTGCTACTCAAACAGTTGAAAGCGTATTTAGACCATCCATCCTTCGATAATGGCGCAGCTTTACTGGTGCACCCTGATTTACTGCCTAAGCCGAAGTTAAAAGCGGAACTAGATAAATATCGCCAAGAAGAGTATCCGCAGTTACTACCAGAAATGTACTTGGCCAGACTACCCGAGGTGGTGCATGTAAAAACCAATGGCCTGAATGCGGCTGCAGCCGCCACGCGTAACTTCTTACTCGATGTTTACGGCGATATCGACATCAACCCTGGGCAAAACGAAGAGTCCCATCGTCGCGCCAAAGGTCTTGAAATGATCGCCGCAACGCTTAGCGAAGTGCATAGCCTTGACGCGAGCCTTTCAAACAATCCAAAACTTGGGTTCAACTTCGCGCGCAGCTTAGATTTTATATTACACCAATGCCGTGGCAAAAAATTGTCTCAACGCTACAACGATCAAAGCGTTGAATGTCTCGACTGGTTAGAGCTCAGTCTCGATCCAGCGCCAGAAATGGTCATTTTGGGCTTCAATGAAAATTATGTTCCGGGGCAGACCGCAAGCAACATGTTCATGGATAGCGAATTAGCGCAGCGACTAGGCATGTATTCCGATAAGCACCGGCTTGCTCGCGATTCTTATATTTTGCAGTCGCTGGCCGCCGTCCGCAAAAATTCTGGGGGACACCTTCACCTTATTTGTGGACGTGCGCAAAATGATGGTTCACCCTTGCTACCAAGTCGCTTGCTGTTCATGTGCTCAGATCACGACGCTTACGCGAATGCCGCTGAATTCAGCACTGAACCCTCGCCGCCGGTTAAGGCTGCCGAGCGCCCTGCTAGCGAACGCGTGTTGCCACGCAACAGCAATATTGAATCTCCGCTCAAAGTATCTGTCACCGCAATTAATAATTACCTTAAGTCTCCCTATTCTTTTTATCTCAGCAATCATTTGCGCCTGCGCCCGGTTGACGTCAATGGTGACGAACTCAACCCGATGGTTTATGGCAACTTTGCGCACGCTGTCATGCAAAATTTTGGCAATAGCGAAGTCCGCAATAGTGTTGATGCCGGTGAAATTGCCCATTACCTGCGAAAGGAATCCCATCGATTGTTCGAGTTGCGATTCACTAGCCCTAGTGCTGTCATTCGTGCTCAAGTCGAATTACTTAACACGCGCTTCTTTGATTTCTCTGAGAAGCAGGCGGCGCGCGCTGCCGATGGCTGGAAAATAATTTCTAGCGAGCGTAAGTTGCCTCCGGGCTGCAGACTGTTTGACAGCAAGTTTGACATCAGTGGCATCATCGACCGCATTGATCAGCGTGGTGACGAGATTTGCTTGATTGACTACAAAACTCCAAATGGCAAGGCACGCTACACCAAAAATGCTTTGTTCAAGGGTGACTTGTTTACAGATTTGCAGTTGCCCCTTTATTTCTTCCTAAGTGACAACTTCAAGGACTTGAAATCAAGCAAAATTAGTTTAGCTTACGCGCTGCTTACTGCCGATTCCAAGGATTGCGGTTTCACCAGTTTAAAGTTTGACGATAAGCACAAATTAATTGCCGAGGCGCAGTGTCGTGAGATTTTCACGGCTATTGAGTCCAAGAATTGGTTCGTGCTTGGCGACTCACCCTTTGCCGGCGCTACCGAAGAAGCTTTGCGAGGCGATTCTCTCTTAGGCGTAACAACTCATTGCGATGGTGAATAAAATGAAGCCATCACAACAAATCAAGTTGGCCTCCGCGGGCACCGGCAAAACTTTTTCGCTGTCTAACACTTACCTGGGCTTATTCACCAACGGCAGAGCACCTAGTGAAATCATGGCATCCACTTTCACGCGCAAGGCTGCTGCTGAAATCTTAAAGCGCTTATTCGAGCGCTTAGTAGAGGGTGTAAATGATGCCGAAAAATTGCAAGAGCTGAAAGACTTCTCGGCCATTCCTAGCGATTGGTGTGTTGAAGATGTGAAAGCGTGCGTGGTAAAGCTTGCGTTGAGCATAGATAAAATTCGAGTCTCGACGCTTGATGCATACTTCAACACAGTAGCTTCGCAGTACCGACGCGAACTCGGATTACCTT
>OCVR010001134.1_pt1 | contig 21786 bp, 19 predicted proteins | sample 1539091 | NCBI WGS metagenome assembly OCVR01 (sample SAMEA3355530, study PRJEB22509) | marine metagenome | biome: marine; feature: coastal ocean; material: water | place: USA | collected 2010-08-07 | depth 16 m | reverse complement strand
TGCACACTTGGGCTCTTTTATTTGTTCTAGCTATTAACCATATGTGCAGCGGTTCTTGGGAATCTATTGAAGATTTCAATTTTCAATGATTCATCAATTTTCAATTTCCAGATTGCTTTTCTGATATTTTTGAGCCATGATATAGCAGACTTCTCAGTGATTGCATGAGGCATATGACGTAGTTTCATACGTGGAGGACCATATTCTGCCACATAGATACTTGGTCCACCTAGAAAACCTGTTAGAAATAGAATTTGTTTTTTTTTCACCAATTCCATATCCGTAGTAAATAGATGATTAATCGTATCATCTTCCATTACATAATGGTAGAAATTATCTACCATTACCCGTAGATTTTGCTCTCCTAATCTGTGATATATACTTTCCATATGTTCAGTTTAGCTTCTACAAATTTAGCACATATATTGTGCTCAAAAGATTATTATTGGACAATTGATTTTTTCACTGACTTTGGGTAACCTTTGTAATGAATATGCGTTCCTATTATATGAATCGAATAATGAAATTCACTAAAGCCTTATATTTTTGCATAATGTTGATAATAAGTTCAACTGTCTCTGCTCAGTTCCAGAGTCATAACTTATTCGTTGAGGTTGATGTTTCTAAAACTGGAGATGAAATAGTTAAATATGGGCGAATAGTTTATAATGAGAAGAATTCTCCTAGGCGTAAATACTTCAAGAAAGATGTTAATAAGGCGATGTTTCTTGACACTCTGTCATCTGACCTAAACGAACTTCCTTTAGAAAAAAGGAATACTCTTTTTTATATTCACGGAATGTGGGCTTCTGGTTGGTCATTTCTAAAAGGGAACCACAGAAAAATGCAAACTGAAATGTGGTCCAATAAATCCAATCCTAATGGGATGGTTGTAACTGTAATTTGGCATTGTAAACTCAATTATTTTGAAAATAAGGAAATGGCACTTAAATCTGGAAAGATCTTAGCTCCACTTATCAGGCAGATACATGATGTATGCGCCTTAGCTTCGGATAATTCCAAAACAAACTATTTGATACACTCAATGGGTCATAGAGTTTTTGAGGCGATATGGCAAGATCAGCTCACTGAAAACATGAAGTATCACGCTGATAATATAGTCATGGCGGGTGCAGACCTAGAATCTAACGCCTTCGAAGATGGAGAGGTGTTGCGAAATATTGATTATTTCTCGAAAGACATTGTCTTATATGTGCATAATAATGATAGGGTACTAGGTGTGTCAAAAGTAATTAATGATAAAAATCGATTGGGTCTTGATGGAATTCAAAACTTGGACAAGGTCTCTAACGCAATTTTACAAGTCGACGTATCTGTAATAATTGATAATGAAGATGCTCCGTCTAGATTAAGTAATCATATATATTTCTATACGAGTCCTACTGTTCGTAAAGACATAGCTTTGTTCTATCAAGATTTGGCTAAGGAAAAATTTCCTAGGAGAAAAAAATTAAATCATCATAAACGGGTGATATTAGAAATGCCACAAGACGATTAGTTAGGACTTTTAAAATATAACTGACGACATTGGAACTTCTAGAAATGTAGCAAATGAAATTTGATCTGCCCTTTGGTATTTATTTCGACAGCTGGAGCAGGAACTTTAATTATATTAAGAACAGATAGAATTGTCTTTAGGAAGTAGTTGTCAGTATCTATTTTGGTCAGGTCTATATCGAGACTTAGATACCATTGTCTATATCTAGGTGTATCCAATTCATAACGCTGATCACCTTCGTTCCATTTGTTTTCAAATCCACCCCATAATCCTTGAGCACCATATCCCACTGCGATATTTAACCATTTAGGAAAGGTATTAGATTTTGGTAAAAATGAATGTAAATTGAATGAGGCCCAGTAGGTTTGAGCATTGTAATCTTTGAGATATTTTTCAAAGAATCCTGCACCGAATAAATTATTTGCCCTTATATCAAGAGAAGAGGTAGCTTCACCCGATAAAGAGTTGATTGGATTTGTAGAATAGCTTCGAGCCCATGACGATTCTTTGAGGAGGATCCGCTGCTCACCCCAATATTTCTGCTGTAGAGCAAAAGCTCCGACACCTAATGTATTAGCAGCGAAGTCACCAATTGAGAATCCCCATTGCGTAGAAAACCCATCCATAACTTCTATAGTTGTTTGAAAAAGACTTCCGCATATAATACCAGTAGCAATAGATTGACCTTCTGAGAGTCCAACCCACTGAGCACCTTTGTAACAAAGTACACCTTGTAGATATGCTGTATAAATATGGCCAACTTTGTCTACCTGCTTCCATTCGACCATATCATTGAAGGTATGAAACCCCTCAGTAGGGTACTGTTTGTACCAAGTAATATATAGCCCAGCAGAAAAACTTGTATAGGCTACTGTGCTAAAGCTCAGTGCTTTATCGAATCTGTTCTTGTTGAAAGTTGCTGAAGGCTCCCAAAATCCTAAGGTGTCTGACTGTCCCAGAGTGATATTGCTAGCGCAAAGTAATATTGCTAAGGTGATTATATGATGTAAGAACCATTTATTCATTAACTCAAATGTACTTATTAGCGGTCATATCTTTGGTATTGATACGAGTTAGGAGACGACATTATGTCAAAGGGGTTTGATTCAACTAATGCTTTTAAGTGAATTCGTAATTTTTGCGAACGATAACGACACTTTTTTGACCTAAGAATCCATTTAATAGCCTTATATTTCGATTTGGTTCAAAGTCGGTGTATTGCTACTTTCAATTTAAATACTATGAAATTTAGACTACTTATTATTATTGCCTTTTTCTCAGTGATGGCATTTGTTTCTCAAGCACAGAATGAGATTCACTTCACACAATTTGAGATGGCACCGATCCAGCTCAATCCTGCACTCTCTGGTAACTTTCAAGGTACTTATCGAGTTGGTGGAATATATAGAGATCAGTGGTTTTCGGTTATCGATAATTCGTTTAAGACTGCAGATCTGTATGTAGATGTAAATGTGATTAGAGGAATACGTAAGCAAGATTGGATATCAGTAGGATTAGGGTACTCAGCGATCGATCAAGCTGGTACATTTGGCCAATCAGAAGAAGGTGGTAGCAGAGGGTTAAAAAATAGTTTTTTTAATATGGGAGCGGCGTATCATTTAGCAAATAAGAAAAGGACGAATATATTTTCAATTGGAGTACAGAGATCATCTGTATCGTCTACCTTTAATTTATTAGTGCCATCAGATGCTAGATCAGGATTACAAGCTGTTCCAAATTCTATTGATGTGGATGCTTTTAATGCTATGCCAAATATGGATCAACAATTAGATGGTAGTTTCTCAGATTGGGAGATTGGATTGGTATTCAACAGAAGAGGAAAAGACTCAAACTTAAAAATAGGAGTTAGTGGATCAAGAATGTTTAGTCCGAAGTTTAATATAGGAAACTTAAGAACTGAAATTGATCCTCTTATCGCAGCATTTGCCGAGTATAAAATGGGTATGGGTGATGGATTGTATATAAAACCATCGGTACTTTACATGACGCAAGGACCCGCGTCAGAGATAGTTTTGCAAGGTCGAGTAGGTAGACAGATGAATGATGACCTATCTATCAATGCAGGATTAGGCTTACGTATGGGAGATGCGGTACAGATTTTATTGGGTGCGGACTTTAAGCAATATAAGGTCGGTGTTAGTTATGATGTGAACATGTCTGGATTGACTGCTGCGAGTAGTACAGTAGGTGGATTCGAATTAGCCTTAGCCTATGTAGGCAGTATCAACAAAAAACCTAAGCTAAAGCCAATAATTATTTGCCCTAGATTGTAATTTAGATGTTATTGCTTGGAGCAATAACCACAATAAGATTATCTATTAATAAGGATTCAATACATAAAGAATAAAATAGAACTTCAATGAAGGCATTACTTACAGCAATAACTATAATCGGATTCGCAATGATCTCTTGGGGGCAGCCAATAGAAAAGGCTAATTACAAGACGATGATAGAGACTGCAGATTCTGCATATAATTCTAATGACTACATCAATGCTATTAAATGGTATGGCGATGCATACAAAGAATCAAAAGATAAGAACCTTTCTGCTCTGATGGCTGATGTTTATTTCAAAATGGGAGACTACGTCAAAGCGGAGAAGAGATATGATAGATTGGTAAATAAAGACAAAACTGGAGAATTCTCAGAAGATAGATATCGTCTAGCTCGAACAATGCTTTACCAAGGTAAATATGGAGAAGCCCTTACGGAGTTCCGTACATATGCCTCTACTACTGAAGACTTGGACGGCAAAGCAAGTGCTATGCTTTATATCAATGGTATCGAAAATATGGATAAGTTGTCGGATAATATAGAAGCGGTAGTAACTCCGTTGGATAAGGTAATTAATTCTGCCTTGAGTGAATATTCGCCACGGCAATATGTAGATGGCACACTTTACTATGCTGCTCTCGTAGGGAAAAAAGCGATTGAAATAAAGGATGAAGAGACTGCAGAGGAATCTACGTCTAGAATATATATGGCTGCTAGAAATAAGGAAGGTGGATATGATGAACCAACAGAACTCGGCACACAGATCAATCGAGAAGGCTTTCATCAAGGTAATCTTTGCTTCTCTGAAGATGGAAAGCGTATGTACTTTACGAGAGCTAAGTTGAATGGAAACGAACTAGGGGACTATGCTAAGATTTTTGTGTCTAATAAAAATGATAGTGGATGGGGAGGTGCAGAAGAGATGTCAAGTATTCAGGGGGACTACTATACTACACAACCAACTTCTGGTCAGCTATATGGTAATGAAGTGATTTTCTTCGTTTCGGATATGCCAGGAGGATTTGGTGGTATGGACATTTATTATACTACTGTACTAGGAGATGGATATTCTTCACCAGTAAATCTGGGTCAGACGATCAATACACCCGAGGATGAGATTACTCCATTTTACAAAGATGGTACACTATACTTTGCGTCGCAAGGTTATCCTGGTCTCGGAGGATTTGATATCTTCTATGTATCATGGGATGGTAGTGATTGGTCTGATGTAACTAATATGGGGTTCAATTATAATAGCTCTTATGATGACCAATATCTTAGTCTTACTCCCGATGGATCGAAAGGTTTTTTAACTACCTATAGGCCTCACAAAGACAAGAAATCTATCAAAGGCTCAAAAGCTTGTTGTCCTGATATACACCAAGTGGAACTAAGAGATATAATCATAGATTTGCTGGCATATATCGAAGATGAAAAAGGGCCAATAATTGGTGGTACTGTTGAAGTAATAGATTTAAGCACAGGAGAGGAGCCTAGTACTAAGTCTAACTTTACGACGAATGATTTCAACTTCTTATTAGATTCTGATCATGATTATTTGGTGAGATATTCTAAAGAGGGTTATTTTCCAGATTCCGTGACATTCAACACCGTAGGAGTACTAGATGACTATACTGTGAAAAAGACAATGGTGCTGAAGCAAAAGCCGCCGCCACCACCAGAACCTGAGACTCAAGTAGTGACTAAGAATGAGTCTATCAGATTGAACAATATCTATTATGATTTTGATAAATCTAACATTTTACCAGATGCAGAACAAGATCTGTTTTACTTAAAAGAAATTATGGAGGAGTATCCAAGTCTAGTAATTGAGCTTAGCTCTCATACTGATGCACAAGGAACCAGTAATTACAACAAGAGACTTTCACAACGTAGAGCTAACTCTGCAGCAAGATGGTTAACTAAGGCTGGTCTGGACAAGGATCGTATTAAGCCAGTGGGATATGGAGAATCTATCATACTCAATCAATGTATTGAGGGAGTTAGTTGTACTGATGATGAGCACAGATTCAATAGACGTACAGAATTCAAAATCTTAGATGGTCCTGAGTCGATTATCATCAAGACACCAGTAAGTGACTGGGATAATCAAAAATAAAATGGGTATAACGTAGACCCTAAGTGGAGACGTCTTCGGTGTTCATTACTTCATTACTTACTTCGATAATCTACTAGAGATTACATTTAAAAATGCCTCTTTAAGCATTGGTTCTCTCAAGGAAGGTGAATCACCTGTAGTGCTCTTTCCATTTACAAATACTAGAGAAGCGGATCTGATAATAGAGATCGTAACTTCATATAAATGCACAGATATCGAGTACTCCAGACGGCCATTCCTTCGGGAGGCAAGAGTATCCGAGTAATATTTGACAGTGCCACAAAGCCCAAAGGTCAATTAGTCAAAGCGTTAGAAAGAGTATATAGTACAGATCAGATGTTAGAGGAGGCCAAGTTTGCTGTATTTGTTGAGTGAATTTCTAGTTTTTCCAAAGAGAAACGAAAATTAAATAAAGAACAACACATATGAAGGTATTTGTGATAATAGAATTTTACACATGTCCACACTAGAAATTATATCGACTGTATTAAGTCTGATATATATAGTCTTAGCAGTTAACAATAAATCGATTTGCTTTGTCTTTGGCTTAGTCGCTAGTTTGTTTTGGGGGTATGTGTCCATGTTTAGTTACAATCTTTTATTCGATGCGATACTGCAAATCTTCTATATGGGAATGAGTCTCTATGGTCTATATCTGTGGCGTAGCCGTAGCGGAGAAGACAAAGCAGAAGAGTTATCTATTAGTCAAATGACTGTAAAGGACCATTGGGTGACTTTATTTATAGGAGTAGTTATAGGAGTTGGAGTAGCCTATGTTACTGGATTATTTTATGACGCATCGTGGCCATATTTGGATAGTCTTACGACAGCTTTTTTGATGCTAGCCACTTATTATCTCGTAAAGAGAAAGATTGAGTGTTGGATTTACTTTATGATTACGGATGCTGTCTATATTTATATCTATTGGTTGCAAGGAGCAAAATTATTTGCTGGTATGATGGTAGTATATACTATTATGGCAGCGGTAGGATATTGGCAGTGGCGAAAAGAGATGGAAACGGAAATGAGATATTAATAAAATATATGAATAGGGATCCAACCAATCCCATTTTCACTTGTTACTAAAATATATGTTCTTCAAATACAAGATTCACATTATAGGAATATTTGTGCTATTGGCTCTAGTCAGTGGCTTTTTTTTGCCTCAGACAAAAGTTACTTTCGATTTCGATCAGTTCTTTCCTGAGGGAGATGATGATCTAGAATATTTTAAGTCATTCATTGAAGAGTTTGAGGCTGATGATAATTTTTTGCTGATTGCAGTAGAGAATAAAGAAGGTGTATTTGAGCAAGATTTCCTTAGTAGATTTCATGAGTATAGTTTGGCCATCAGAGATGTGCCGCATATCATAAAGGTGCAGTCGCTGACACAGATGCGAAATCCTGTGAAAACACCATTTGGGATATCTACGATACCTATAATTCATATAGAAGAACCTTCTAAATATATACAGGATAAGAAGAATCTGTTGAACGATGATAGATTCCGGTTGAGCCTGATCAATGCCGATGCTACCGCATTAGTCATAGCAGCAAAGACTACTGAGAAGATAGGATTGGAAGATTCAGATGTGATGCTCAATGCGCTATATGCTGAGACAGATAAGTACGGATTTGATGATGTGCATTATTTGGGTCGCGCATATTTCCAAGACGAGCTCGTAGAGATGAAGATATGGGAGATGCTAATCATAGGATTGATATCAGTTATATTAGTTACGATAATTTTGATATTGATATACCGGAAGTTTATAGGTGTGATGATAGCGCTTGGATCCATTGGATTAGGTCTGTTATTATTTTTAGGACTGTTAGCAGGATTAGGTAGAGAACTGAGCGTCATGGCAGCTTTATATCCTGTGCTTATGTTGATTGTCGGCACTTCTGATGTGATACATATCATGACCAAGTATACTGACCTATTGAAAGAAGGGAAAGATAAATTATCTGCAATGACTACGACAGTCAAAGAGATAGGAATAGCAACTTTACTTACTTCACTAACTACTGCAGTAGGCTTTGCAACCCTGCTTACATCGAATGTTGGCCCGATCAGAGAATTTGGAATTAATGCGGCTGGTGGTGTTATGATTGCTTATGTGACGGTGATATTTTTTACAACTTCGTTGCTTTTGTTTTTTGATAGAGAACAGCTTGTTAAAGAGACAAAATCTGATGGGAGATTAAGTAATTGGTTAGGCAGATGTTATTCTCAAGTTAGAGTGAATCCAAAAAAGATACTGATGATTTGTGCGTTGGTTATGGGACTCTGTTTTATAGGTATAAGTATGATTACGACTAACTACGATATTAGTAGTACGCTTCCAAGAAACAGTAATATATCTAATGACTTTAAGTATTTCGAAAAAGAATTTGCTGGCTTCCGCCCTTTAGAGTTTACAGTGCAGAGTATGGGAGATTATCAGGTAGATAGTTACGAGGTCGTTAGTGAGATCAGTAAGTTAGAAGATCACTTAAAGTCGACAGGGGTAATCAATGCGATCATGTCTCAAGCGACTATGTACAAGAGCATCAACAAGATGAATAATAGTAATCGTGCAGAGGCTTATGTGTTTACAGATAATAGAAAGGAATTCGCTAGTCAAAAGAAGATAGTCAGGAAATCTAGGATGCTAGATCAAGTAGTACTCATCAATAAAGACAGAACCAAAACGCGTATATCTAGTCGAATTGCAGATATCGGAGCGGATAGTATAAGAATACTCAACGAAAGTATCGACCAATGGATCACAACTAATCTAGATCAAGCTGTGGTAAGTGTACGGAGTACTGGTACAGGTCTAATTATAGATAAAAATGCTGTCTATATTAGAAATAATTTGCTCCAAGGTTTAGCTTTAGCTTTGATAATTGTGAGCATTTTAATGGGGTTTTTATTTAAGAGCTTTAGGATGGTGATCGTAGCCCTAATTCCGAATATAATTCCTCTACTATTTGCAGCCGGTCTGATAGGGTGGCTGGGCATAGATCTAGAAGCAGGCATTTCTATAATTTTTGCAATTGTATTTGGGATCGCTGTGGATGATACTATTCACTTCCTGAGTAAGTATAAGTTGGAGAGAGTCAAAGGCAGAACTGTGGAAGAGTCGTTAGAAGTATGCTATACCGAGACAGGCAAAGCGATTATGATTACAACAGTGATCTTGTTTTTTGGATTCATGGTTCTATTATTATCTAACTCCCAACCGACTAATATTGTAGGACTGTTGATATCTGTGACATTGGTTTCCGCATTAGTATTTGATTTGTATTTATTACCGATTCTAATTAGGTATCTGATGCCTAAGGATAGATAGAGTAGATTAAGATTATCTTTATAGCTTATGAGCAAAGTAAATGAGAAAAAGAACAGCTTAGATTGGCACTTACTCAAAAGGGTACTAGCCACGGCATTGCCTTATAAGCATCTTTTTCTGTTTTGTATCATATTACCAATTTTACTAGCGCCGGTTGCTACGATCCGACCATATATTGTCAAGGTGATGGTCGATAATCATATTCTCAAAGAAGATCTCGATGGCCTCGGATTTATGGCTATGCTATTTATTGGAGCTGTAATATTAGATGCCATTCTTAGATATATTTTTATTTATACCACAGCATTATTGGGACAGTCAGTGATTAAGGATATGCGTGTTAAGGTTTTTAATCATATTACTAATTTGAAACTCAAGTACTTTGACAAGACAGCGATAGGAACGGCCACAACAAGAACGATTAGTGATATCGAGGCGATCAATAATGTATTTGCTCAAGGTGTGATTACCATATTTGGTGATTTGCTAATAGTTATTGCGGTGATCTGTGTAATGTTTTATACTAGTTGGATATTGACTGTGATCAGTTTGGTGACATTACCTTTATTGATAATTGCGACTTATATATTCAAGGAGAAAGTCAAATCTACATTCCAAGTAGTAAGATCTCAGATAAGTATGATGAATGCATTTTTGCAAGAGCGAATCACTGGAATGAATGTAGTTCAAATTTTTAATGCCGAGAAACGTGAAGCCGGCAAATTCAGAGAAATAAATAGAGCATATACTAAAGCTAATCTTGACTCTGTATTTTATTACGCAGTCTTCTTTCCTGTGGTAGAATTAATCACAACGATATCTTTAGCTTTGATGATTTGGCTTGGATCAAGAGCATATTTACAAGATTATGTGAGTTTTGGATCCCTTGTTGCTTTTCCATTATTTTTAAATTTATTATTTCGTCCAGTCCGAATGTTAGCTGATAAATTCAATACGCTACAAATGGGACTAGTGGCTGCAGAGAGAGTATTCGAGGTATTAGACAATAAGTCTAGTATAGAAAATAAAGGAACGATAGTAGCACAAGATATTAAAGGTAAAGTGGAATTTGATGATGTTTCATTTGCATATGATGATGAAAATTATGTACTCAATAATGTGAGCTTTACCCTTAATCCAGGAGAGACTCTGGCTATAGTAGGAAGTACAGGATCTGGTAAGAGTACAATAATTAACATCTTGAATAGATTCTATGAAATACAGTCTGGTATGATTAAGGTAGATGGTGTCAATGCTAAAGATTATACATTAGATAGTTTACGTAATTCGGTATCTATGGTATTACAAGATGTATTTCTATTCAATGGAACGGTACTGAATAATATCACTCTTAGAGATGAAAGTATTGCGAGAGACAAAGTTATAGCTGCAAGTAAGCAGATAGGAGCGCATGTATTCATAGAGGCGCTTCCAGATGGCTACGATTTTAAAGTGACTGAGCGTGGCAGTAATCTTTCTGTAGGACAACGTCAGTTGATTTCATTTGTAAGAGCGTTAGTGTTTGACCCTACTATACTTATACTAGATGAAGCTACGGCATCGATAGATACTGAAACAGAGGCGATCATACAGGTTGCCATAGAAAAATTGATAGCCAAACGGAGCTCTATTATCATAGCACATCGACTATCAACGATCCGCCATACTGACAATATAATGGTCTTGGACAAAGGCAATATTGTAGAGCTTGGACCTCACGAGGAGTTAATGAAGATCAAAGATGGAAAGTATCGTCAGTTATATGATATGCAATTTAGCGAAGAGGAAGCTGCATAGGTTTGATTGGTCCATTTAGTTTCATACTGCGTCCATTCCGTTAAACTATTATCTTTGTGTAGTGTGTTATATATATTAGATACACAATCAAAAGAGAAACATGACAATATTCAAAGAATTTCAATTAGGAGGAGACCCACAAGGAGGAGGTAGAAGTCCGTTTGGAGGAATAGCAGGATTGATATCACTTGCAGTATTCATGATGGCATCATTTTTTTTATTCAAAGGTCTTTTTTGGATGCTGAGTCTTGTCGCTCCAGTATTACTGATAACTACTCTGATATTAGACTATACAGTGGTTACAGATTTTGTAAAATTTCTAATGAAATCACTCAAGGACAATCCTTTATTTGGAATAATGGCTATTGTATTGAGTTTGGCAGCTTACCCATTTACAACAGGATTTTTATTTTTTAGAGCGATGATGAGACGTGTGATCATGAAAGTACATCAACCTAAGGAAGAAATATTTGCGGATGGAGAAAACGTAAACGATGAAGGGTTTTCTGATTATGAGGAGGTAGAAACACCTGAACTACCTGAGGTGAAAATAAAAAAGGCCAAAGGCAAAGATAACGATCATGATCAAATGTTTGATTAGTAAGATATACTTTATTCATGATCTTACTATTTTTCATATCGATAGGGCTGAGCATAGGATATATATTTCTATTGCAATGGATCACAGAAGGGTGGGAAGTATTTATACCTTATAAAGGTGGTAATCCATCAACCAAAGTTTCGATTATCATAGCTGCTCGTAATGAAGAAGCTAACATTGTTAATTGTCTTTCGAGTATATATAAGAATAAGTATCCTCAAGACCTACTCGAAATTATAGTAGTAGATGATCAATCTCAAGATCGCACAGCTGCTATCGTCAAAGAACAATTTCCACAAGTAACACTACTATATACGATCAAGAACCAAGGAAAGAAGGCCGCTATACAATTGGCGGCTAATCGGGCTCAAGGTGAGTTGTTGATGTTTACTGATGCAGATTGTATAGTGCCTGAAAAATGGTTAGATACTTTGGTTTCCAATTATAATCCAGAGCTAGTGAATTTTATCGCTGCTCCTGTGCAAATCGATCTAGAGGATACAAATCTCAGCCGGTTTCAGTATCTTGATGTAGCTGCAACTATGGCAGTGACCGCCAATGGTATTCTGCGTAAAAGTTATTATTCAGCTAATGGTGCCAATATGGCTGTCAATAGAAAGATATTCCTCGAGCTCTATAGTTCGAGACTAGATGGTGAAATAGCCTCTGGAGACGATATGTTCACTATTCAATATCTAGCAAAGCAAGATCCATCGAAGATCACATTCGTAAGATCATTAGATGCTACAGTGACTACCAAGGGAGAAGAGACATTAAGTGATTTGTTATCTCAAAGAAAACGTTGGGCAGGCAAGAGTCGCCACTATCCAGAGAAAAATATTGTATTGGTCCAAGGTTATGTGTTTCTATTAGTTGCTTTGATGCTGTTCAATCTAGTTTTTGGATTTTTGACTAATGGGACCGCAGTTTTCATAGCTGTACTCATGTTATTTATCAAAATCACGATGGATTATTTATTCCTTAGTCACCTTTGTAAGCATAATAGAAAGGAAGAAGCCACTAAGAAATATATTATCTCAGCAGCTTTTTATAATTTGTATATCTTATTTGCAGGATTAGTAGCTATGTTCCCTGGAAAGTATGATTGGAAAGGTAGGAGATTAAATTGATTTTGATTAAAACTTCACATTTACCAACCCAACCAAATCCTTTACTTCTCTCAATGTCTCTTGAGCTTTCTTTCTAATATCTGCGGATGAAGACTTGATTTGATCCTTTAGTGCTCTTTTATCATTTGAGAGTTCAGCCTTTCTCTCGATGAAGGTTGATGTCATCGCAACTAGCGCATCTGCGGTAGCTTCTTTAAGTTCGCTATATTTCAAAGAACCATCCTTGTAGGTGTCCATAATCTGATCATGAATTGTAATAGCACCAGCGGCTTTCATCATCAGGAATAGATTAGCTACTCCTGCGCTCATTTCATTAGCAGGTGTATCGCCTGTATCGGTCACGGCAGATTTAATTTGCTTACGTAATCTCGCCTCATCAGCAAATAGGCCGATCCAGTGCTTCTCTCCAGCTGACTTACTCATCTTACGTAAAGGGTCTGCTGTAGATGCAATCTTTGGCGTCTCAGTATGAAGTCCCTCCGGCATTACGAAGTATTCCTTACCTACTTGATTATTAAACCTCTTGGCGATGCTTCTAGATAGCTCTAAATGCTGATCTTGATCTTTACCTACAGGCACATAATTCGCTTTGTATATAAGTATGTCGGCAGTCTGTAGTACAGGATAGTCTAGTAGGCCTGCAGATATAAAATCATCTTTACTATCGGCACTAGATTTTTCACTCTTGTCTTTAAATTGAGTCATATTCGTCAGTCGGCCAATAGGGCAAAAGTTGTTAAAAATCCAACAAAGTTCTGTATGTTCTGGAATTAGTGATTGTATGAATAAATTTTCTGGCTTGATTCCAACGGATACAAGGTTAAGTGTGAGTTCCCAAGTACTTTCTCTTAGTTTCTTTACATTATATGGCATCGTCATAGCATGATAATCTACCACACCAAAACAACACTTGTACTTCTCTTGCAGATTAATCCAGTTTTGTACTGCACCGAAGTAGTTTCCAAGGTGGATGTTACCTGTTGGTTGAATACAACTGAGTACTGTTTTTTGCTCGCTCATATCTTTATTCCTTTCTTTATAAACTATAAGTCCACAAAAATAAGAAAGATTCATCTAGTATATCTATTGTGATATGGAGCTATTTTTAAGGTTAAAATTGTAATGTTAAGACTTATTTGGATGAAATACTATAATCCCAATTATAATAATGTATGGCCAATAACTATCAAATAATTGCTAGCTCAGTGCAATTTTGATGGCTTTATGGCGATGCTTTCTTAAATTAGATCAGAGCAGTGAATTTTTCATAGATCAAACGTATATGATGGGTTGATACTATTGATTGCTAGGCAGGTTAAATGAGCCTATCATAAACGTTAACAAGAGAATCATCACTTAGGGTAAATACGAACGAATGGCGGGGAGTGAAATGTGGTTTGCCTTGAAAACATAAGGAATCCGAAAAAATGTGTTGATAAAGAAGAGATTATGTAATAATCAGAATGCATTTGTAAATCAATATGACAATATTCAACGATGATTTAATTGCAATCAGTGCTTCACTATATCTTTAAATCTAATATAAGTTTGATGACGTTTTATGATATCTTTTATTTGACGATTTTTTATGTGATTACTTCACTAACTCTGCAAGAGTAGCATGCGTATCGTCCAACATTTTTCTTACTCCAACATAATCACCAGCTTGGGCGTATACTCTTAAAACCGGCTCAGTGCCACTCGGTCTGATCATCACCCAAGTATTGTCAGCTACGAAAAATTTATATCCGTCTATTTTTTTTACATAAAGTACATCGCGTCCACCAATCGATTTTATTTTATCTTTTTTACAGAGATCCATGATAGCCCACTTCTTGTCATTTTCGATATGTAGATCATCTCTGTCAAATTTGAATGCACCTACTTTTGTATAGACCTCTTGTATGAGTTCTTTTATAGATCTGCCAGTCTTCGCCATGAATTCCATGATGAGTAGGCCGATCCAAATTCCATCTCTCTCTGGGATGTGCCCAGCAACAGCTAGTCCTCCAGATTCTTCTCCACCAGCGATGATTTTTTCATTGACCATGATCTCAGCGATATACTTAAATCCAATTTTAGTCACTTCAAAATCAAGTCCGTACATTTCTGCTAGTTTCTCCATTTTCTCAGTAACAGAGAATGTCACTACAACCTTACCCGTTTCATTTTTGTACTCTTTGAGGTAATAGAGAAGTAATAATAATAGATGTTGACTATCTACAAACTCTCCATCAGCATCAAACATACCTACTCGATCTGCATCTCCATCATTGGCTAGACCTACATTGATCTCCGGGTGATCTTTGATATATTGGCTAAGCTCTGTCAGATTACGACTTATAGGCTCTGGAGCTTGCCCATAAAACGATGGATTATTTTCACAGTGAAGTAATGCGGCATTGTCAAATAACTGCTTGACTACATTTTGTCCAGCACCGTACATTGCATCGTAAGCCAATTTGATTCCAGAATTGCGTATAAGATCAAGATCAAAGTTAGATTTGATATGATCGATATATATAGACTCGAGATCAGTCATTATTAGCTTTCCAGACTTCAAAGCTGCATTTAAGTCAGCCTTGGCTGTTGGTATTACATCAATTATATGTGACTCTACTTCTGCGATTTCTTTAGGTATAGTTGGACCACCATATGCAGATTTTAGTTTGAATCCATTGTAACTTGGAGGATTGTGGCTAGCTGTGATGACGATACCAAGATCTGCACTATGCTTTACGATTCCTAGTGAGACCATTGGGGTTGATACGAAATCCTCTCCTAGATATACTGTTAGTCCGTGAGAGAGACATATTTCAGCCGCTCTATCAGCAAACATTTTACCTCCAAACCTAGTATCATGACCAATCACTACTTTACTCATACCCTTAGACACCATCCATCTCGCAGTAGCATCTGATACTCTGCTAAGGTTATCCAATGTATATTCTTGAGCAATTATTGCTCTCCACCCGTCAGTTCCAAATTTGATTGGTATCATATTAGTATGTTTAAAATTCTAAACGGCAAATAAACATAAATAAAACCAAAATGAGAAGTTTCAGAAGGTAAATGTCTATGAGAGATTATACTACGCATTATTAATTAATTTAATATATTTACCTCAAATAATTAATAATTTGAAAGATACGCACAAACTCAGAGGGTTAAGACAGAGACTAGTAAAATACTTACAGTCAAGAGGAATCGATGATTCGCGTATATTGGATGCATTCATGGATATACCAAGGCATTACTTCATCTCGAAAGATTTTGCCGAGTGGGCTTATCGAGATGAAGCATTTCTAATAGCTGCAGGTCAGACAATTTCTCACCCTTACACAGTGGCTTTTCAGACGGACTTATTGCAGATCAAATCATCTGATAAAATACTAGAGATTGGTACTGGATCTGGGTATCAAGCGACTGTTATAGCTTCGATGGGAGCCAAGTTATACACGATCGAAAGACAAGCAGAGTTATATCATACTACAAATAAACTTCTTATTAAATTGGGTTATGATCGTATAAGAACCTTATTCGGTGATGGTTATCAGGGAGCGCCTAGATTTGCTCCATTCGATAAGATCATAGTTACGTGTGGCGCTTCGTTTATACCGAAAGCACTTCCATATCAGCTCAAGATAGGTGGCCGTATGGTGATACCAGTGGGAGAGGGAGAAGATAAGATGATGACAGTGATTACGAGAGAATCAGAAACAGAGTTCTCATCTGAAAAGAAAGGCATTTTTAAATTTGTCCCATTCCTCGAAGGGACTAATGAGCAGAAGCAATCGGCGATAAGTAAGCCAGTGACAAGGGTGAAACTTTAATTCCTATTATTTAAAGGAGCTATAAATTTTAGCGCCACTAGTGGCATGTATTCTAATTTTCAACTTTAAAAAGCGCAACCAAATCTATTACAGACTCGAATTGCGATTTTAATTTTTGAAGGCTCAAACCGATTATGTATAAGCAGTGCTGTTATATCCTTCTACCTTTAATTTTTTTAGTTTTTCGACTCACTTTTTTGGCTTTGTCGATATCTACTAGTAAGGCTGCCATAACGCTTTGACTATTGGTATTGTATATTTTTCCCTTATAGGTGACTTTTCCTATTCTGCGATTCCATTCTTTAGCTAGCAGTACGAACTTGCCCCCGGCTTTTTTGTTAGGTCCAAACATCAAAAAGCTATCTTCTTTCTCTTCAAATGATATTGCGAATCGATCTTGTTTTGGTGTAAACATAAGTACCCCTGGAGTCTCTTTAGGGAATATGATTTCTTCTACTTTGAGACCATCTACAATTTTGATCTTACCCTCGAAGATCTTAGATTCATTGATGCCTAGATTTCGATAGAGTAATATATCCTTAGAAAGGTAGAATTGTACACTTTGGAGCTCTGTCTCTGACAACCTATAATCATCATGCATAGTTTGTGTATAGTAGTTTAAGGATTGACTGCATGAGCTGATGAGCCCTATCAGTGCGATGAATAATATTTGGATTATTGACTGCATATGATTTTTCTCTTTTAGTTGTACAAATTAGTACGAGTTTATTGGTCTCCTTAAATGTAGTACAACGTTAGACGCATCGTCAAGTCCATTAAGAGTGATTAACAGTTGGTTTAACTTAATATTAACGGATGGAAGAGTATTGGTCGCGCTTATCACGCAATTATCGAAGGTCGGAATGAAAGCCATGTTAGCTTAATCGAGTCCATTAAAAAAAGTGGTTCCTGATTGAGTCAGAAACCACTAAGGTTGGTAAACTGAGAATAATAAGGTTCTATACTAATCAATCCTCAGATCTTCTATATGCACCCCTGGGTGCGCGGCCTTGTTAAAGGCAAATATCTTTTCGTCGTATGTTTTATTCGACTCGATGTTTTCTAAACTTACAGTATATCTAGATCCATCTCGAACAAATATGGCTATTTTTTTCATTATATTATCCTTTCTATTAATACTAATACGCATTTTGATGTATTCTGAGTCTCTATCAAGCGGTTTGAACTCTATTTCGGTCAATTTTTTTCCATTTTCCGTTCTCACATCAGTAATAGCATATATGTATTCATTTGACTCATAGATGCGTAACATGTCTTTTGGAGACATTATTTCACTTTCTTCTTCGAAGTCAGCATCACTCAGTTGTACTTCTTTATTGGACTTTAGGTGGATCCAAACGTATGTCCCATTGTTGTATATTACTTGATCTGCAAGACTTAGAAGGTACATTTCTCCATCTTGAACAATTTTCCCATTTTGAGTCTCGGTGTCTTGTCCAGAGAGTTTCATCTCTAGTGTAAAGTCTGCCTCCATACTAATGAAGCTATCATACTTCTTCTTCAGTTTGTCGAGGACCTTAGTGGCTAGAGGATCAGAAGCTTCACCAATTTGAGCGTATGAACTCATGATTAGTCCGATACTAAACAGTAGGGTGATATATTTCTTCATAATTATTAGTTGCTATGTGATATAAGTATAACCTTTATATTATCGCAAAAGTATCATTTCTCTTGGTTAAAGCCTTGTTAAAAAAAAGACCTTGTTGATCTCCGCTGCAGCTTATCATACAGGAATTAGACTTTTCGTATCAAGATACGTCAATGATATTTTATGCTAACAATAATATGTTACTGATTGGACTTTATGCTTCATTAGAGAGAAATAAAGTGATGTATCAGTAATATTGACGAAAAAAATTATGCCTCGAATAAAAAATAGTGTTAATGATTAGCTTTTAAAGATGCTTATCAATTACTGTCAAAATAAGTGATAAAGCGATATTGTATCATCAACTAAAGAAAGCCTATTGTTTGTTACTTATCGTCTCTAACTAACTTAATAATATTGCCTTCAATTTTGATATCGTTAATTCCTTTTTTTTAATGATCTTGGTAGCTCTTAAAGAAGTTTAATCAATGAAGAAGAATTCCCAATATATATTAACTCTAGAGCCACTGACCTTGGCGCGGATAGGAAAAATAATTAGCAATAATGAAAATATTGTCCTTGGTCAAGATTGTATTAATCGCGTAAAAGTCAATAGAGAATATCTTGAAGCCAAGATATCTCAGGATAACAAAACGATTTATGGTATCAATACTGGATTTGGGTCTCTATGTGATACCATCATACCCCAGAAAGGCCTAGAAGATTTACAACGTAATCTGGTATTATCTCATTCTTGTGGTACGGGGCTAGTTATACCGCAACATATCGCCAAGATAGTCCTACTACTTAAAATCAAAAATCTTTCTTTGGGCTACTCAGGAGTAAGAGTGTCATTAGTAGAAAGGCTTCTGAAAATGTATAATGCGGATATGATTCCGGAGCTCTTTGAAATGGGATCTTTAGGTGCATCTGGAGATTTGGCGCCACTTGCACATCTTGCTGCAACTATGCTCGGTGAAGGATATGTATATCATAATGGTGAGAGAATATCTGCTCAGACAGGATTGGATAGGCTCGGTGTGGATCAATTTGTATTGGCTGCAAAAGAAGGTCTTGCACTATTGAATGGAACACAATTCAGCACAGGATATGCTTTGCATGAGGTGTTAGAAGCAAACAGACTATTATCGTTAGCTAATCATACTGCCGTAATGTCTATGGATGCATTTATGTGCTCCGTAGATCCACTAGATGCTGATATACATAGAATAAGAAATCAGCGTGGTCAGATCAATGTAGCAGCTGAGATTAGAGGACTTTTACAGGGTACTCAGCTCGCTGGACATGGTAAATATAGTGTGCAAGATCCCTATTCATTCCGTTGTGTGCCTCAAGTCCATGGAGCTAGCAATGATGCTATAACATATGTTAGCGATATAGTAGAGCGTGAGATCAATGCCGTTACGGATAATCCAAATGTTTTTGACGAAGAAGATAAGATATTATCTGGAGGTAATTTTCATGCTCAACCAATAGCCTTGGCTTTGGATTTTCTTGCCATTGCACTCTCTGAGTTAGGTAGTATTTCTGAGCGAAGAACATATGTGTTCTTAGGAGCTAATAGAGAATTGCCAGCATTCCTAATCGATGATGCAGGGCTGAATAGTGGTATGATGATATTGCAATATACTGCAGCATCTATTGCTAGCCAAAATAAACAACTCTGTACTCCGGCATCTGTAGATAGCATCATCTCTTGCAACGGACAGGAAGATCACGTCAGTATGGCAGCTAATGCTGGCACAAAATGTTATAGAGTATTACAAAATCTTAAGTCTCTTCTAGCTATTGAGTTGATATTAGCTGCCCAAGCCAAGGATTTCCGGAAAGGAATGAAGTCAGGATCTAAAATTGAAAGCATGCATGCTTCATTCAGATCCATAGTTCCATTTATTAAGTCGGATATGTACACCAAAAATCTGATAGTTGGGGCAGAGAAATTTGTAGAAAAGTGGAATGTCTAGCACTATTTCTCATATATCGTTGATATTTTTTCTAATGCTCTCAGTTGTCACTTGGGGACAGAATAACAGTACTTACTATGGAGAAGTCATGTTTGGAAAGGTGGCTAAGCATAGAGATGGATTGCTGTATGAAGTACCACCCGTAAGTATGATTTTTCAAGCTGGAAAGGTGATGCAAACTGATGGATCGAAGCCATGGCATGATTACTGGGGCTACCCAAGGTTGGAACAGAGTGTCCATTTCAATGTATTTGGCGAGACAGATGTTTTGGGCTATGCGATTGGCGCTGCGCCAGGCGTAGGATTTTATATGTTTAGAGGCGATCGATCATCTTTATTGCTACATTTAGCCACGGGATTGGCATATTTAACTAGAGAATTCAATCCATTAACCAATCCATCTAATAACGCCATCGGATCTAATTTCAATAATACGACGCAAATTAAATTATCTTATGAAACGCCAATTATAAAAACCCTTTCATTGGATATCGGATTTGGACTAACCCACTACTCCAACGGTCTGAATTCTAGTCCGAATAGTGGTATCAATGTAATAGGTTTCCACTTTGGTATTAAACCAACTGTAGTGAATCGAAAGGTACCAGAAAGTTCTATTGCTCAACCATTGACCATATCTAAGAACTGGGGTATTAATGGATATGTTTCTTATGGTTTATCAGAACATAGAATTACGGGCGGCCCCAAATATCCAATCAAGAATTATACGTTAGGAATCTTTTACCAGTCACATTCTTTTATCAAATGGCATGCAGGATTAGATTATGATTACGCTTTAGTTTTTTACGAATTTGCAATCCGTGACTTCCAATCAGAAGAAGATGCGAATGGTAAGGCCACATCTACTGCAGCCTATGCAGCAATTGAAGGTGTATTTGGCAATTTAAGTGTTCGGTGTCAGGTGGGATATTATCTCGAAATCTTCTACGATCGACAGGAGAGTTTACCGTATTCCAAGTTTAATTTTATTTACAATATACCCTATGACTTCTATGAAGTAAGACCTTATGTTGGTATATTATTAAAGACTCATGTTGCAGTAGCTGACTATGTAGCGTTGCAAGTTGGTATAGAGTGGTAAAGAAAGCACATCTAAAAGTATCATTAAAGCTTTGCAACCACCACAGCTAGGTGAGATCTTTAAAAAATAAGTGTGAGCTCTTAATCTAAATACTCCTCCAACTTACGTACAAGGGTTTGCTTACTTTCGCTGCCAGTTTGCCTCCATTGCATTTCTTCTTTGTTGTATATAATAAGTGTAGGGATACTTCTGATATTTAACTGTTTAGATACCTCTTCATTCTCATCTATGTCGATCTTGATTATATGGACTTGATCGCCTAATTCTTCCTTCACATCCTAGATGAAATACATCAAAGCGTTATAAGGTCTATACCAATCAGCATAGAAGTATAACAATATAATGAGTTCATTATCTATTAGAGTGTGAAAATTAGTCTTTGCCATGATATATTATTTTATTTTTAAATCTATTTTATATTTCGAGCGTTATAAGCTCTAATCGTAGAAAAAAAATTT
>OCVR010001129.1_pt1 | contig 21803 bp, 18 predicted proteins | sample 1539091 | NCBI WGS metagenome assembly OCVR01 (sample SAMEA3355530, study PRJEB22509) | marine metagenome | biome: marine; feature: coastal ocean; material: water | place: USA | collected 2010-08-07 | depth 16 m | reverse complement strand
AGCCTCGTCCGGAGCCTGCCCGCGGATTCCTCTGTGGGAGGATCCTGTGCGGGCGCCCCCACCGTGACCTCCGCGCTGGCACGGCAGGGCTCGGCCTCGTACGACGTCCTTGCGGCGCCGCGCGGCCGGTCAGATCACCCCGAGCCCCGGTCAGGGGGCCGAGGTCCCGATCACATCACTCCGAGCCGAGGACGCTGAGGAACGCCTTCTGGGGGATGTCCACGCTGCCGACCTGGCGCATGCGGCGCTTGCCGGCCTTCTGCTTCTCGAGCAGCTTGCGCTTCCGCGAGATGTCGCCCCCGTAGCACTTCGCCGTGACGTCCTTGCGGAGCGCCGCGATGCTCTCGCGAGCGAGCCGATGGCGGCCTGGAGGCGCACCTCGAACATGTGGCGGGGGATCTCCTTGCGGAGCTTCTTCAGGATCGCGCGCCCGCGAGGGTCCGCGAACGACTTGTGGACGATCGCGCACAGCGCGTCGACCTCATCCCCGTTGACGAGGATCGAGAGCTTCACGAGGTCCGCCGGCTCGTAGCCCTTGAGGTCGTAGTTGAGCGTCCCGAAGCCCCGCGTCGCCGACTTCAGCTTGTCGTAGAAGTCGTACATGATCTCCGCCAGCGGCACGTCGTAGACGAGCTGGACGCGCGTGGGGGAGAGGTGCTCCTGGCGGACGAAGATGCCCCTGTGGTCGTTCGAGATCGTCATCGTGACGCCGATGAACTCTGCGGGGACGATCATCGACACGCGGACGATCGGCTCGAGGACCTCGTCGAAGCGGTCGGGGTTCGGGAGGGCGCCCGGGGAGTGGATGATCTCCTCGGTCCCGTCCTTGAGCTGGACCTTGTAGGTCACCGAGGGAGCCGTCTGGATCATGTCCAGGTCGTGCTCCCGTTCGAGGCGCTGCTGGATGATCTCCATGTGCAGCAGGCCGAGGAACCCGCAGCGATAGCCGAAGCCCAGGGCCTCGGAGGTCACGGCCTCGTAGGAGAACGAGCTGTCGGAGAGCGAGAGGGTGTCGAGCGCCTCCCGCATGGTCTCGTAGTCCTTGGGGTTGGTCGGGTAGAAGTCCGCGTACACCATGTGACGCGGCTCGCGGTAACCCGGGAGCATGTCCACGTCGGGCGTCTTGTCGAGGGTCAACGTGTCCCCGATCCGCACGTCACCCAGCGCCTTGATGTTGGACACGAAGTACCCCACCTCGCCGACGGAGAGGGAGCCGCGTGACTCCATCTTCGGGCTGAAGATCCCGATGTCCACGGCCTCGAACTTCTTGTCGGTGCCCTTCATGAGCACGCGATCGCGCTTCTTCAGGGTGCCGTCCACGATTCGCAGGTAGACGATCACGCCGCGGAACTCGTCATAGACCGCGTCGAAGATCAGGGCCCGAAGGGGGGCGCTGGGGTCCCCCTGGGGAGCGGGGAAGCTGTCCACGATGCGGTCGAGCACGGCGTCCACGCCCACGCCGGTCTTGGCGGAGATCCGGCAGGCGTCGGTGGCCTCGATGGCGAGGCTGTTCTCGACCTCCTCGGCGATCTCATCGGGGCGGGCGTGGCCGAGGTCGACCTTGTTGAGCACCGTGAGGATCTCGAGGTCGGCCTCGATGGCGAGGTAGGCGTTGGCCACCGTCTGGGCCTCGACACCCTGGCTCGCGTCCACCAGCAGGATCGCGCCCTCGCAGGCCTGCATGGACTTCTCGACCTCGTAGTTGAAGTCCACGTGGCCCGGTGTGTCGATGAGGTTGAACACGTACTTCTGCCCGTTCATCTCGTGGACAGCGGTCACCGCGCGGGCCTTGATCGTGATGCCACGCTCGCGCTCCAGCTCCATGTCGTCCAGGAGCTGCGCCTTCATCTCGCGCTTCTGCACGGTCCCCGTGATTTCGAGGATGCGATCGGCCAGGGTGGATTTCCCGTGGTCGATGTGCGCGATGATCGAGAAGTTGCGGATGTACTTGGGGTCCACTCGTCTAAGACGCGGCGCGCCTGGGTCAGCTGTCCTTGAGGAGTCGGGAGAGCGCGGGTTCAAGCTCCTTGAGCGCGCGGCCGCGGTGACTCACCGCGGCCTTCTCATCGCCCGAGAGGGTCGCGAACACCAGCCCTGTGACCGGGAACCCTTCCTCGGAGAACTCGAAGAGCGGATCGTATCCGAATCCGCCCTCGCCTTGCGGCTCCCGCAGGATCCTCCCGTGAGTGCGACCGAGGGTCTCGTGGGCGATCTCCCCTGAATGAGGGTGGGCCAGGGCCAGGGCGCACACGAACGAGGCGCCGCGGTCTCCGTCCGGGACCTGAGCCAGCTCCCTGAGGAGCTTGGCGTTGTTGCCCTCGTCGTCGCCGTGGGTCCCGGCATAGCGTGCGGAGTAGACGCCGGGGGCGCCGCCGAGGGCGTCGACCTGCAGCCCGGAGTCGTCCGCGAGCGTCCAGAGACCCGAGTGCTGGGCGCCCTCCCGGGCCTTCTTCGCGGCGTTGGCGGCGAAGGTCTCGCCGTCCTCGACGCACTCGGGGAGCCCGCCGATGTCCGCTGGCTGGACCACTTCGACGCCGAGGGGCGCGGTGATTCGCTGCAGCTCGATGAGCTTCTTGCGGTTGCCGGACGCGAGCAGGAGCCTCATGTCAGCTCTTCAGCGCCTCGTTCTGGAGCTCGAAGATCCTGCGGATCCCCGCCTCGCCGAGGTCGATCAGCTGGTTCAGCTCGCTGCGGTCGAAGGGCGCGCCCTCGGCGGCGCCCTGGACCTCGACGAACTTGCCGTCGCCGGTCATGACGAGGTTCATGTCGCTCTCGGCCTTGCTGTCCTCCTTGTAGCAGAGGTCCGCCATGGGGGTGCCGCGCACCACCCCGACCGAGACGGCGCCGAGCTGTGAGACCAGCGGCCAGCTCCTGAGCTTGCGCTGCTCGTCCAGGCGCGTCAGGGCGTCGTGCAGTGCGACGTAGGCGCCGCTGATGGCGGCGGTGCGGGTCCCCCCGTCGGCCTGGAGGACATCACAGTCCACCCAGATCGTCCGCTCGGTGAGCGCCTTGAGGTCGACCACGGCGCGCAGCGCGCGACCGATCAGGCGCTGGATCTCCACGGAGCGGCCGTCCACGCGGGTGCCCTTCTCTCGGGCCTTCCGGTCGTGCGTCGAGCTCGGGAGCATCGAGTACTCGGCCGTGACCCAGCCGCCGCCCTTCCCCTTCAGGAAGTGCGGCACGCTCTCTTGGACGAACGCCGTGCAGAGCACGCGCGTCTCGCCAAAGCAGGTGAGGACTGAGCCCTGGGCGTGGTTGGTGAAACCTCGCTCGAAGGTGATCGGGCGGAGCTGATCGGGGGTGCGGCCGTCGCTGCGCTGCATGGGAATCGAGGGTGCTGGGGGAGGAGGTGGCCTCAAAATGAGGGCGAGGAGTGTAGTGGAGGGGGCCTGGGCGAGGGGGTGCGAAGGTGAACCAACCCACCTGGCCTCACGACCGCAGTGGCCAAGCCATGGACTCGGTCATCGGGACCCAGCTTGAAGGGGCCCACTGGCGAGGGCCCACTGGCGGGGGGCGCCGTGCGGGGTCGATCGTTCAGGGCGCGGGTTGGACACCGCGGACGTGGGCGACCGGGAGGTGTCGTGCGCGCCCAGCTTCCTCGATCCGGAGGCCGAGGAAGGGGTCGAGCCCGGTCCAGGTCCCTTCGACCCGCTGCTCCGCGCCCTCGACCTGAACCCGCGCGCCGGCCAGCGCGCAGCGATCAAAGAAGTCCGCGTAGAGCCTCGCCGCGTCTTCCCCGATCTCGTTGGTGCGCCGCTGGAGCGCGCCGACGAGCTCCGTCTCCACCGAGGCGAGGTCGAGATCAGGGACGAGCTCCCCGAGCGAGGTGACGGCCCGCTCCGCTCGCAGGGTCTCGGAGGGGCCGGGACCGGACACGTTGAGCCCGACGCCGAGGATGAAGGTGGCGGGGCCGTCCGCCCGGAGCCCCCTGGACTCGGCCAGGACCCCGGCGATCTTCGCGCCCCGGGTGGTGATGACGTCGTTGGGCCACTTGATGGCGGCCGCGGCCCCCGCGGAGGTCACCAGGTCGTGGACCGCGAGGGCGCCCGCGCAGGTCCAGGCGCCCGGCGGCGGCATCGACTCGGAGCGCAGTACGACGCTGAGGTAGAGGCCGCCGATCGCGCTCTCCCAGGTGCGGCCCCGTGTCCCGCGTCCGGCCGTCTGGGCCGCCGCGATGAAGGTGTCGCCGTGACGCGCCTCGCCGGCCTCGAGGGCAGCGAACGCGAGGTCGTTTGTGGACGGAACGACCTCGTGATGGAACCGTCTCCAGGGGAGGTGGGCCATGGGAGTCCGATCACTCCGAGCTCTCGGCCGGAGGCCAGAGCTCGGCGGCCGCGGCGATGGGGATGCCGTAGCCGATGGTGTAGACCGCCGTCTGGTCAGGGAGCGCCTGGACGCTGACGACGATCCCGACGACGCGCCCCACGGTGTCGGTGATCGGGCCGCCGCTGTTCCCGGGGTGAACACCGGCGTCCACCTGGATCTGGTCCCCGACCTTCCTGGAGAGGATCCCGCGGAAGATGGATGAGATGACGGTCTCCCCCTCCTGGACCGCCAGGAACCCCAGGGGGAAGCCCAGCAGGAAGATGTCGCTCCCTGGTTGGGGGAGCGCGACCTCGGTCGAGAAGCCCTCGAGTACCGGCATCCCTTCAAAGGGCTCGATCTTCAGCAGCGCCAGGTCCGCGCCCTTGCGGCTCATGGAGTGGATCTCGGCCGCGTACCGCGTGGACTCGTCCGAGAACACCACGGTGAGCTCCACGATCTGCTCGAGCAGAGGGGTGCCGCGGATCGCTCGCAGGAGCTCGTTGTCGGGCGGCCCCACGACGTGAGCGTTCGTGAAGATCCAGCCGCCGGCGTCGACGCAGAAACCGGAGCCGGTGGACTCCAGCACGAACTCGCTGCCGCGCCCCTCGAAGTTGGGCACGGCGGTGGGGCCCGCGCCTTCGAGGAACAGCATCGCGCCGGTCTCGACGTTGCGTATCCGGACCTTGTTCTCGATGAGGACCACGGTGCGGCGGACGTCGGCGACGCCGCTCACACGGGCCTGCGCGAGGTTGACGGGGTCGAGCAGTTCGACCTTCCGCCGGGCGTCTCGCAGCTCGCTACGCGTCGTGTCGAGGTCGGCCCGAGCGGCGTCGAGGTCGCGGACCACTCGGTCCAGGACGCCCTTGTCGCTGCCCGTTCGCTCCAGCTCCACCACGCGGTCCCGCAGTCGCGTCTCCTCGGCGGCGCGGGCCGTGACCGACGCCTCCAGGGTCTCGGCCCGCTGGATCAGGTCGCCCTCGAGGGAGCGCAGGGTGGCGAGGCGCGACTCTGAGCGATCGAGCTCGTCCTGGGCGCGGTCCCGCTCGCGTAGGTCGAGGGCTGCGATCTCGGCGTAGGCTTCGGCCAGCCGCTGCTCGTACGTGAGCGAGCGAGCGTCGAGCTCGTCCTTCATGTCGCTGGCGCTCTGCCTCGAGTCCCACGCCACCCAGGCGGCTGCACTCATCAAGAGGGCTGCGAGGACAGCGAGTCGCAGTCGGCTGCCGCGCCGGCCGCGCTTGACGATCGCCTCGACCTCGCCCGTGTTCGGGCGCAGCTCCTCGCGGCGGACGAAGACCGTGTCGTTCAGCTCGCGGCTCCCGACGACCAGGAACTTGGGCCCGACGCTTCCGAGCCGGACCACGTCGCCCAGCGCCAGCTCAACGGTCCCCTCGATTGGATGACCGTTGATCAAGGTGCCGTTGCTGGAGCTGAGGTCCACGACCGAGAGCGCGGGCCCCCTGCGCTCGAACCGGCAGTGGTGAGCGGAAACCGAGGGGTAGCGGCCGTCCACCAGCGCGATGTCATTGTCCTCGGCCCGCCCCGCGGTGAGTCGGGCGTCCGCTTCCCCGTCCGGATCCGGGCGCAGGTCCATGGGGGCAGGGAAACCGACCACGTCCACGGGCTTGAGGCGCAGGGCGCCAGCGGGTGCGAAGGGGTCCTTCATCGGCCCGCAGAGCTTGCCGAGTCCTCGGGCGAGGCGCGATACACTCGCTGCGTTCTCTTCTCCAAGCCCCTCCTCCCCCCGAGTCATGTTCGTCGCACCCCTTGCTGCCTTCTCTGCGCTCGCCATCTCCCAGAGTGCGGCTCCCGAGGACCTGGTCCTCAAAGAGCACGCTCCCATCCAGCTCGGCGACGACGCCGCGAATCAGTGGACGGAGCCGTTCTTCCCTGGCGCGACCTACGACTCATCGGTGGCGCGCCCCGAGGACTTCCTGGGCCAGCCGGTGGGGAGCCGGCTCGCGAGCCACGACGAGATGCTGCGCATCCTCGGCGCCATCGCGGCCTCCAGTGACCGGGTGACCATGGAGCGGTACGGTGAGACCTACGAGGGGCGTTCGCTGGTGACGCTGGTGATCACGTCGCCTCGCAACCACGCGCGCATGGATCAGATTCGGGCCAACGCGCAAGCCCTGTGGGACCCGCAGGAGGCCGGTGGCGGGCTCGAGTCGATGCTCTCGGACCAGCCGGCGGTTGCGTGGATGGGGTACGGGATCCACGGCGATGAGACCTCTGCCTCGGAGGCCTCGCTGCCGGTCGCTTACCACCTCGCCGCGTGCACCGACGAGGGCGTCGCCGCGATCCTGGAGGAGACGGTTGTGGTCCTCGACCCCTGCCTTAACCCGGACGGTCGCGAGCGGATCCGCTCCATGGTCCTGCAGACAGCGGGCTACCGGGCGAACCTCGATGACGGCGCGATGCAGCGCGGTCGGTGGCCGAACGGGCGGGGCAACCACTACCTGTTTGACATGAACCGGGACTGGATGGCGGGCGAGACCCCGGAGACGCGGGCCCGATGGGCGCGGCTGCTCGACCTGCCGCCGCAGCTCTTCGTGGACGCCCACGAGATGAGCGGACTCGACACCTTCCTCTTCTACCCCCAGAGCGCACCGCGCAACGCGCACCTCCCCGAGCGCCTGCTCCACTGGCAAGGCGTGCTCGCGGACGACGCGGCCAAGGTCTTTGATGGGTACGGCTGGGGCTACTACACGCGCGAGTGGGCTGATGCCCTCTATCCGGGCTACTCAGACTCCTGGGGCAGCCTCACGGGCGCGATCGGCATGCTCTACGAGCAGGGCCGGACCATCGGCGCGCCCCTCGAGCGCGAGTCCGGCGAGATCGTCTCTTACCGCGAGACCGTGCACGGTCAGGTCGCCGCGAGCCTCGCGAACCTCAAGACCTTCGCAGCGAACCGTGAGGAGATCCTGCGCGACTACGTTGCCCACCGGAGGGCCGCCTGTGAGCCCGTCACCGAGCTGGGCAAGGGGGCTTATCTCGTGGTCCCGTCGGCCGACGTGGAGGTGGACGCTCGCCTGCTTCGCGCCTTGCTCTCCCAGGGGATCGAGGTCTTCGAGGCGTCCGAGGACTTCGAGGCCACGGAGGTCACAGGACCGCTCGGCGACGCCGAGCCCAGCCGGTCATTTCCTGCGGGAACCTGGATCGTCCCGGCGGCCCAGCCGCAGGGCGCGATGATGAGGGCCTACCTCGAGTTCGACCCTCGCCTGGACGCCGAGTTCCTCCAGAAGGAGCGGGAGTCCATCGAGCGAGGCAAGGGCTCCAAGGTCTACGACGTGACGGCGTGGTGCCTTGGGCGGCAGCTCGGGGTCGAGGGATATTGGGCCTCGATGCCCACCGTGGAGCAGTCTCCGGCGGGTCCCTTGCGGGCCCCAGCAGGGGCGATAGGGGACACGGCTGGCGCCTACGCCTGGGTCGTGGACGGCAAGGATCGACGCTCGTTGCGTTTCGCTGCGCAGGCCATGGAGCTGGGCCTCCAGGTCCACGTATCGGACCGCGACTTCGAGGCGCGGGTGCGCGGCGCGGACGGCGCGGTGGAGAGGCGCCCCATGGCCCGCGGCTCGCTCCTCTTGAGGCGCCACGAGAACCCGGAGGGCGTGGACGAGCTCATCCGGCAGGCGGCGACGGGGACGACTGCGGTGGTCCACGCGGTGGTGAGCGGCCGGGCCGTCGAGGACGGCCCTGATCTAGGCGGCGGCCACTTCGCGCTGCTGGAGCGGCCGCGCGTGGCGCTGCTGTCCAACTCGCCTGTCTCGACCACTGACTTCGGGCATGTGTGGCGCTACCTGGACGAGGACCTCGGCATGCCGGTGACGCTCGTGGATGCTCAGCGGCCCGGAAGCGTGGACCTCGACGAGTACAGCGTCTTCATCCTGCCGCCGGGTGCGGGCGCCTTCGCCCGCGAACGGGCCGAGGACCTCGCCCGTTGGACCCGCGCTGGCGGGACCCTGATCGCGATCGGGAGCTCGGGGATGGCGCTGGCGGATCCGGAACTCGGCCTCTCCGCGAACCGGCTCCGCCGCGACGTCCTCGAGGGGCTCGAGGCGTACGCGTGGCGCACGGATCGAGAGCGGCGCTCGATGGACGTCGAGGTGGACCTCGACGAGCTCTACGGCCCGTCGGGGAGAGAGCCCGAGTCCAGGCCGCTCAGCTCGATTAACCTCGAGCGGGGTGAGGACGAGGCTTCGTCGGGCGGCACCGACGCGTCGGATCGCGCCGATGTAGAGGGCGAGTCCCCCGATCCCGACGCGCTCGACCGCTGGCGTCGTCGCTTCTCTCCCGCAGGTGTCATTCTTCGGGCCGAGGTGAACCCTGAGTCCTGGCTGACGGTCGGGGTGAGCGGGGAGGAGATGGCCGTGCTCTTCTCGGGCTCCAGCGTGCTGATGAGTTCGGTGCGCCCGGCGATCCGCCTGGCCCCCGAGCCCCAGCTGCGCATCGGCGGCTTGCTCTGGCCCGAGGCCCGGGTCCGCATCGCCGATAGCGCCTGGTTGACCTCCGAGAGTCTCGGGCAGGGGAAGGTGATCTGCTTTGCAGTTTCCCCGGTGTACCGAGGCTCATGGCGGTCGACCGGCCGGCTCCTGGGGAACGCCGTGGTGCTCGGACAAGGTGCTGGGGACTAGGCCTCGGCCGAGCGGGGATCATGGGTGCTGGGCACCCCAGGGGCGGCTCCGGACCGGGGAGCGCGGTCCAGGGCGTACCCCCGGCGCCGCGCCTGCCCTCTCGCCCGTACCGCCTGGGTGCGGGTTTGGTGCACCAGGCGGACGGGTAACCGCGATGAGCGGTTTCAATTCGCCGTCATCGGAGTCCATACTCGGGCCGCGTACCGCACGCGCATCCCTTGCCGCACGAATCTAAAGAGCCGCCCCAGGGCGCATTGGACCACCTCCTCAAGGTCTGCTTGAAGGAGGCTGTTACGAGTCGAGAGACCCGTGACTCCCTCCGTGCGCTGAGCGTCTACCTCTCCTCTGAACTCGACCTTCTGGAAGGAGGGAAGGGTGCTCCCCACGGCGTCCTGACTCCGGCAGCCCGTGGCAAGGTTGCGCGACCCGTGCTGCCGGAGGACAAGGCCCTGACCGATGGGCTCGAGACGGTGCTGAAGCGGACGACTTGGAAGGCGGCCGCTTGCCGAGTCTCCGTGGAACGTCACGGGCTGAGCCGCCTGGCCGGCGGTGAGCGGGAGACGGCGGAGGCGCAGCTTGCCCACCGGGAGCGTGTCCTTCGCGAGGCACTGACGGGACTCCGGGACACCATCCCGTGGATGCTCGACCAGCCCTTCGGTCTCCGCGCGAACCAAGACGGGGCGTTCGATGTGCCGGACGAGTCGGCCGCCAAGCTCGCTGTGGTCGCGGACTGCTACGACACGCTGGCGATGGCGGTGGAGAAGGCGCGTGAGTTAGAGGACGCGGGGATCTTCCACGAGGGACCTCCGCGCCCGTTCTTGTACCTCCTCGCAGAGGCTCAGTCGGCGCTGCTTGCGTCCATTTCGGAGGCGCCCGTCAGGAGCGACACCGACCAGCGGGACGTCTTTCTCTGGCTCAAGGAGCAGACGACCCGGTTCCGGATCTACGTGGACCGGCACATGCGGCTCGATGATCTCGCCGAGTGTCATCAGTCCGCAGACCTCCGCGAGAGGATCACGAAGCTCTCGGACGAGCTTGTGCGAGACCGCAAGGATCGCCGCCAGCGGGGCCAACTATTGAGCAAGGTCCGCTACCACGTGGAGAAGCTCCTCGTTGAGGGAGGCGCCACGCGTTCCGAGGCGGACTCCCTGCAGGTGGCGCTCAAGGGATGGGTTGGCGCTGGCCTCGATCGCTCGGACCGCGCCCTCACCGAGGCCCTCCAGGGACTCCGCGAGAAGGTTCACGAGGTCGAGGAAGACGTCGCAGAGGTCATTCGAGGCATCCTTCGTCCCGTTCGGGCGCCGGAGCCGAGCAGCCACAAGGCCGACGGCGATGACCGATCGTCCCGGTCGCTGGATGAGGTCCGCGAGCTGGTCGCTGGCAAGCGGGCCGTGTTGATGGCGCCGCCTTCGAATCAGGTCGATGCGGAGGCGCTCGCCTCGGAGCTTGGGGCGAGTCAAATCGATCTCCTCGAGGTCGACGTGGATGGCCCCAAGGCGGCGCGAAGCGAGGCCTTGGAGCGCGCGCTGGCGGATGAGGGGGCTCGACTCTTCCTCCTCGGCGTCCGACTCGAGCCTGAGGAGTACAACGGGTTCAAGGAGAGCTGCCTCGAGCGGAAGCTCGCCTTCGTGCGTCTTCCCGGACCGCTCAGCGCGACGGCGATCGCGCACCAGGTGATGCGACAGGTTGGCTGGCGTCTGCGCTCCGAGCTGGAAGAGACCGCGAGCTAGGCGCCGCGCTCCCCAGGCGGGGGCGGGCAGTCTGGGGCCCATCGCTCCGCCGTCGCGTCAGGACCCGGACCGCCGGGAATTGCAGGAGCTCGGAGAGGCCCCCTTGCAGGGGCGTGGTCTCACCCTGGATCAGGGGGTGTCTGTTCGACGGGGAGCGCGGCACCGGAGGGCAGCCGCTCTAGGCCGAGGTCGTTTCTGGGATCGCAAGGGCGCATCGGCCGGTGGATATGAGACAGCGGCGGGCTTGTGTTGATTGGCACAGGAGTCGAGACCTCACTCATGACGATTCACCGAGGGCGGCCTCGCACGTGCGTGCGGCCGCTGAACGATGGGTGTTTCGTCTCGAATCTTCACGGCCGTGTTGCTCATGGCAAGCCTGGCGCTGACGGCCTGCAGTGTGCCGGGCGTTCGTGCGGTGGAGGGTGTCCGGCCGGTCATCGTCGGGCACGAGCTTCTCACGTCAACGCGAACCAACGCTGGGACGTTCTCGGTCGAGGAGCTCAACGGGGCGACGGATGGCTCCTTCCATGAGGCTGAGCCTGGACACTTCCTCGTCGGTCATCGCGATGGGCAACTCCTGGCCCAGCTGGTCGTTCAGGGGCGAGCCGATGCCGCCTTGGACTCCACCGGCGAGGGTCGAAGGGCTTGGCCGCTGGACATCGACCTTGGAGTGGAGGAGTTTCCGCTGGATGACGGGATGCATCCCGTGGATGGCCATCCCGCCGGCCGCTCCGGCTTCTCCAGTAGCCTTGTGCGCCTGACCTGGCGGGAGCCGCTGGTGGGGGCCTTTGGGATCCATGGCTCCGCCGCGCTCGCGAGGACCCAGGAGGAGCCGCTCATCGAGGCGCTCACCCAGGCGCGGCTCTCGTGGTTCACGTTGGGGTTCCACGCCTCATTCTGAGGGGACCCCGCCCCGGACCCACCTCCGCGGCAGCGCGGAGGCTCAGGGGGCCGGTCGAAGCGAGGCACGGAGAGCTCCATGGCCAGGGGCCGTTGAGGAAATGCCCTAATCGCTCCAGCGGTTGGTGGGCGGACGTCGATAGTTCCCGTCGTTCGGGAGACGCCAAGCCGTCAGTTCGCCCCAGATCCAACCGTCATCATGTCTGATCCAAAACCGTCACTGCGCGACCAGCTTAGAGAGTTGGAGCGGTCGTTCATCGCCTTCGAGAAGGGCGAGCACGAGCGCTTGTACGGGTCTCGGGACGCTCTTGGCGAGCTGTCTGAGGCCGTCCTCGCCGAGGGCTGGTCTCCGCTTGCAGACCTCTGCCAGCTCGCCAGCCGAATGATCGGCGTGGTCCTGATGGAGCGAGGGCTGACCGAGGTTCGTACGGTCGAGTTCGTTCGTGAGATCATGGAGTTCGTGGAACGGCAGATCGCCGAGGAGAAGCGCGCCTCCGGTGCCGCTGAGCCGGGCGGGGTCTTCCACGTGGTCAACAGTCACCGCATCGGCGACCACCTCCTTACCATGGGGCTGGTCACCAAGGCGGACCTGGACAAGGCGCTTGTTCTCCAGCGCGTCCGCAAGGGACGCCGCGTCGGGGAGGTGCTGGTGGCCATGAACGTCATCGATCAGAAGACCCTCGACCTCGTCCTCGACGAGCAGCGCAAGGAGACGCGTCTTGATGAGTCGAGACGGGCGCCTGAGAGGCAAGAGGCCCCTGCCCCGCGCCGGAAGATCGACTTCTTTGACCAAACGGCCGGCGACACCGTGATCCCGCCGCTGCCTGCTTCCAGTGGTTTCACATTGGCGGCAGAGGAGACGGCCGGCGCCGAGCCCTCGCGAGACTTCTGGGACCGAAAGCCGATAGAACGACGTGACCGCCAAGGCGGTGGTTCAGGCAGGGACGCAGACCGTCGCACGAGCTAGCGCGGTCCCGGCTCCCAAACCCCTCATCTCCCCCTGATCATGCTCTGGCGATTGTTCAGCAAGACCAAGGCGATCCCCGACAGGTCTCAATACCGTTCGGCTCCCTCAAGGGCTGACGGGGTTGGCGTTCAGATCGCCCTTGGCAACGGCGTCCCCATTTCTGGCCGCCTGGTCAACATGTCGGCAGGCGGAGCCGCCATCGAATTCGACGAGGGCGTGGAAGGCGATCTCGTGCTTGGCGCCGTGAGGACCATCACCTTCTCTTCGCTGACCTCGAAGCCGCTGCGGGTCGCCGCGGCCGTTCGCTCGCTCCCATCAGAGGACGAGCCGCACCGCTACGGCTTCCAGTTCGTGGACGAGGTGGAGATCGACAAGGAGGAGCAGGCGGGCTTCCTGCGCCTCTTCAATCGGCGCAGGGATCGCCGCGCTCGTCCAGGCCTCGACGAGCGGCTCAAGGGACAGATCATCGTCAACGGGTATCCGCATGACGTCTCCCTACATGACATCTCCATGGGCGGGGCCTGCATCCGGGTTCCACAGGAGCTCGTGCTGTCGACCGGCGCTGAAGTCGAGTTCCGCTTCACGATCCCTAAGACCAACCACGAGGTCGTCTGCCTCGCGGAGGTCAAGAGCATCTTCGCGGACGCCTCGGGGACCCGCCTTGGCGTGGCCACCACGGTGGTCCCCGAGTCGGACACCAAGCGGAACCTGGACCGTGCCCAGGCTGCCCTCGCTGATTACATCGAGCGGCGCGTGACCGAGATGGAGCGCTACAACAGCGCCTTCGAATAGGGTCCAATAGCCGCAGATCGCTTCGGGCGATCGGGAGGACCTGCTGGTGTTTGAACTCGACGGACTGGAGGTGAGCGGTGTGTCGGTGGGGGGCGTCGCGTCCTGCATCGACCTGCCAGCGCTCAAGGTCTGCGTCGACCTCGGCGTCATCCTCGACCGGACCGTTGCGAGGGACGTGGTGCTGATCACCCACGCCCACGCCGATCACCTGGGTTCGCTCGTGCAGCACGTGGCCCAGCGCGGTCTACGGGGGATGGCACCGGCCACCTATGTCGTGCCCCCGGGGATCGAGCGCGATGTGGAGGCCCTGCTCGAGGTCTGGCGCCGCCTGGATGGCGGTGAGCTCGCCGCTACGATCCGGCCGCTCCCGCCTGGCGAAGCGCTCCGGCTCCGGCCTGACCTCCAGGTGCGCCCCTTCGCGACCGCTCATCGCGTTCCGAGCCAGGGTTACCTCTTCGAACGCGTGGGCAAGCGTCTCAATGAAGCGCTCGCGGGTGCCAGCCGTGCAGAGATTCGTGAGCGTCGAGAAGCGGGGGAGTCAATCCACCAGGCCGTTATCGAGCCCGTCCTCGCCATCACTGGTGACACCTCGATCAGCGGGTTGAGCGACCACCCGGAGGTCATGGCTGCCCCGCGGCTGATCGTCGAGGCGACCTTCCTGGACGACCGCGTGGCTCCAGCGCGAGCTGCGGAGTTCGGTCACATCCACCTGGATGAGCTCGCCGCCCTCGCCAACCAGCTCACCTGCGGGCATCTGTTGATCAACCACGTCTCGGCGCGTCACAGCCCCACCGAGGCCCGACGATTGGTCGCCGAGCGTCTGCCCGCCGAGCTTGCGGCGCGCACTCAGGTCATGGTCTCCCGCATCCGCCCGAGCTCCGATTGAGCCCCGAGTGAGCCCCGAGTAGGTCTCAGGGTCGCGGGCGGGTATTCCACGTGGGACGCGGCGGGGCCTGGTAGGCCTCCATGGCGTCGAGGACCCCGTCGAGAGTGTGGTCCGCGAGCAGCAGGCTGCGGTGCTCGGGTCGGAGCAAGCCCTGGGTGACGACGTGGTCCAGGTGGGCGAGGATGTGGTCGTAGAAGCCCGCGTGATTGAGGACGCCCACGGGGTGGTCGTGGATGGCCAGCTGGAGCCAGGTGAGGACCTCGAAGAACTCCTCCAGGGTGCCGTGCCCGCCCGGGAGGACCAGGAACCCGCTGGAGAGCTCCATCATGCGGGCTTTGCGCTCGTGGAGCGTGTCGACGATCTCGAGCTGGGTCAGGCCCTCGTGGGCGACCTCCATGGCCTGGAGGCCGTAGGGCAGGACCCCGAGGACCTCGCCGCCAGCCTCGAGGGCCGCGTCGGCGACCTCGCCCATCAAGCCTCGATTGGCGCCGCCGTAGACGACCCCGTAGCCGCGCTCGACGAGGGTGCGCCCCACACGGGAGGCGAGCTCGGCGTACTCGGGACTGGACCCCGTGGAGGAGGCGCAGAAGACACAGATGCGGCGAGGGGCGGGGGTGCCGTCGGAGGGGCGGGTGCTCATGGCTGCCAATCTAGCCACCTGGCGGCGGGCGCCCAGCCCCCTCGATTCCTTTCCGCTCTCAGGTCTTCGATTCAGATGCTCGGTTCGAATTCAGGTGGACGGTGGCCAGCGTCGAAGACAAAGGTGATGCCTTCACGCCTGTTCGTTCTCACTGGTTGCGCCCGCTCTGGGCTGCGCTTCACCTCGCAGTCCCTGACGGCTCTCGGTGCGCCCTGTGGGCACGAGGACGTTCTCAATCTGGAGAGCTACCAGCGCAGCGGCACCCTCTTCTGGCCCTCGAAGCTCGCGGGAGACGCCTCCTGGCTCGCCGCCCCGGTGCTGGGCAAGCTGCCCGAGCGCTCGGTGATCTTCCATCAGGTGCGGCACCCGCTGGCGACGGTTCAGGGGCTCTACAGCTCCGGCTTCTTCCAGAGCCCCTCGGCTCGTCGCTCCTTCGTGCAGGACTTCCTGCCGGAGACGAAGCTCGGCGGCCCCCTCGTCAGGTGCATGCGCTTCTGGCTCGAGTGGAACCGCATGGCCGAGGGCGCGGCGGACTACGACGACCTGCTCTACCATCGCTTCCTCGCCGAGGAATTTGAGGGGGACCGCGTCAGTGAGATTGTCGCGCTCCTGGGGCTCGTGCGTGACCGCTCCACGGTCCAGCGAGTCCTGGCCGCGACCCCAGGACAGGGGCAGTCGCGCGACTTCAGCGGCGCTGACTGGGACCGCCTTCCGGCGGGAAGTCTCCGGGACGAGATGATGGATGCCGCCAGCCGCTACGGCTACGGCGAGTCGATCAAGCTCGGCGTCGGCGCCTGACCAGGTGCGGTAGCAGCCACAGGTAGACGCCCGAGATCCACAGGCCGAGCAGGATTATCGCAGCCGGCAGGAAGACCCAGAGCTTGACGCTCTCGGCGAAGAACGACCCGTCGTGGATGGACTCGATCAGGTCCGAGCGCCGGTAGCTGGCCTGGAGCACCTCGCCGCTCGCCGCGTCCAACTGGACCTCCCAGCGGTTCTTGCCGCGGACCTTGAGCATGCCCTTGCCGGGCCGCACATCCAGCCGGTCTACGTCGTCCCAGGTCTTGATGCCTGCCTCCTCGACGCTCGCGGCGCCTGCGAGGATGGTGTCCCAGTCCACCTCGAGCCCCGTGGTCGACCCGTTTACTGTCGGGGGCTGGACGAAGGACCAGTCCTTCTTGAGCTGTAGGAAGAGGCCGCTGACCACCACGACGAGGACGGGGAGCGCGGAGACCAGCGCGCCCACGCGGTGGAGCCGGCGGTTGAGCTTCGGAGCCCGACTCTTCCCCGGAGGCGGTGCCGTGGCGTCTCTCCGAGACGAGCGGCCGGTGAGGTCCTCGGGATCGGTCATCGGGTCGGCGCGCCGAGGCGCGCGAGGTCGGGAGGTGAGCCCGTCAGTGAGCGGAGGAAGGCCACGAGGTCGGCCTGATCCTCCTCCGTCAGGTCGAGGGGCACGAGGATCTTCTCCGTCGTCCCTGTCACCCTCGCGGTCTCTCGTGTGGCGTAGAACGCCACCACCTCCTCGAGCGTCGCGAAAGCGCCATTGTGCATGTAGGGCGGGGTGTGGACGACGCTCCGAAGGGACGGCGTCTTGAACTCGCCCGGGCCGTGGCCGTGGCCCGCCGCGGGCAGGAAGTCCACCTTCACTCCCGCGGGCCCCTCGGGATCATCCGACCACCTAGACCGCACGCCGAACTCCGAGGCGCGGAGGGCTTCGAGCCCGCGGGAGCGACCGGGGTCGTCCACGGGCGCGCCCGGGACCTCCGGGACTCCGGTGTCGTGGAACTCGAGGTCAGTAAAGAGCGGGCCGCCGTGGCAGGAGATGCAGCGCGCCTCGCCGATGAACAGCTCGAAGCCGCGGGCGGCGCTGTCGTCGAGGCTCGCGACCTTCGCGGCGTCTCCTTCGCGCAGGCCCTCGACGAAGCGATCGAAGGGGGCATCTCTGGACTCGATCTGACGCTGGAACGCTGCGAGGGCCTTGCCGACGTGGACGAAGACCTGCGTCACCGCCTCCTGATCCTCGGGGGCCATGGCATCCCAGGCGCGCTGGTGCGGGTGCCGGAAGCCGCTCCCGAACAGGTGGGTGTGGTGCTCCTGACCGTCTCTGTTCGCGCGGGCGTGCTCGTCAGCGAGCTGGTGGGCGCGGTCATTGGCAGGAACGGGGCGCGCGATGGCGGGGAAGCGCAGCTTGTCTCCCAGGGGGGGGAGCGCCCCGAAGACCTCCTCGTACCTCCGGCGGAGGTCCGGGTCGTCGTGGATCGCGTGCGCCACCCCGGCCCGGGTGAAGGCGTGTTCGAGGGGGTCCTCGATGGGGACGAGGGACTGGGACCACAGGCTGTCGGCGCGGCCATCCCAGAAGAACCAGCGCTGGTGGGCGAGGTTCCAGAGGGGCATGGTGTGCCGCTCGAGGGGGAGCACGCCGAGGGCGAGGGCTCTGCCGTCCACGAAGGACTGCTCGGGGAGGTGGCAGGTCGCGCAGGAGACGTCCCCGTCCTTCGAGAGGGCGGTCGAGTGGAAGAGCAGACGCCCGAGCGCGGCCGCCTGCGGATCGACGTCGACCCGATTGGTCGGGTCCTCGGGCCCGGGTGGGACCGGTGACATGCGGAGCGCAGCCTGGACAGCCGCCTCGCTGATGGGGGCCGCGATGGGCGCCTCGGCGCCGGCCGGAGAGTCCGCAGGAGGACCGGGGGAGGGCCCGGCGCCACCGCAGGCGGTCGAGAGGACGCCCAGGACGAGCGCTGCCGAGCGAGCGCCGATGGTGGAGGGCGGGGTGCTCACAGCGTGATCGCGTCGTCGGCGGTGGAGGCGAGGCCGTCGATGGAGGCGCTGATGGAGATCGACCACTCTCCGCCCATATGGAGGAGGAGCCCCCGTACCCGATAGACCCCGTCGCCGATGTGCTCGGTACGGGGCTCGCGGAGCATGCCGTGTCCGTGGGCGGGCATGAAGCAGGTCATCGAGACCTCGGCATCCTCGAGGAGCGGGTTGGAAGGGGCGTCCGCGGTGCTGGCTCCAGCGCGCCGCACCGTGACGTCGGCTTCGAAGTGCTCGTTCACCGGGACCTCGCCTCCCACCGGCGACCACGAGATCACGAGCAGGCCGTCCCGGGTCCGCAGCTCCCTGGGCTCGGCGACCTTCAGGGCGTGGCGGTCCGGCCGTGCCTCTACCGGTCCGACAGCGACCCCCGCCGCCTGGGACGGCGTCTCGGACGGCGTCTCGCCCCCAGTGCAGCCGAGGAGCAGCACCGCGAGGAACGGCAGGGAGAGGGTCGGGTGGCGCCTGATGGCCGAAGAGACGAAGCCCATGGAGACACTGTAGCCCTCCCGCGCCGCCCGTTCCCTGCTTCGTCGCCAGTCAGCCGCCCTTCTTCTCGATCTTCGACCAGCTGTCCCGAAGCGTCACAGCGCGGTTGAACTCGACGCCCTCGCCGTGGGAGCGGATGAAGTAGCCGAGGCGTTCGAACTGGAAGCGCTCACCGGCCTCGGAGTCCTCGAGGGCCGGCTCGAGCTTGGCGTGCTCGATGGTCTCGAGGGAGTTCGGGTTGAGGTCCTCCACGAGGGTGCGGCCGTCCGTCCCGGGGCGCGGTACCTGGAATAGGTGGTCGTAGAGGTGGACCCGGGCGTCCACGGCGTCGCGGGCGCTCACCCAGTGGATCACGCCCTTGACCTTCTTCTCGCCCTCGGGGGTGACGCCGCCGCCAGTGCGCGGGTCGTAGGTGCAGCGCAGCTCGGCGATCTCGCCGGCCTCGTCCTTGATGACCTCGTCGCAGCGGATCACGTAGCCAAAGCGCAGGCGGACCTGGCCCTCGGGGCGGAGCCTGAAGAACTTCTTCGGGGCCTCCTCACGGAAGTCGTCCTGGTCGATCCAGATCTCGCGCGTGAGGAACACGGGCCGGGTGGAGCTGTCCTGGACCTGGGGGTTGTCTACCGCGGCGCACTCCACGGCCTCGTCTTCCTCGAGGTTCCCGATCACGACCTTGATCGGGCGCAGCACCGCCATGCGCCGCAGCGCGTGCTCGTTCAGGTCCTCGCGCAGGGCGTTCTCGAGGAGGTGCAGGTCGTGGGTCGCGTTGAACTTGGTGACCCCGACGCCCTCGCAGAAGTTGCGGATCGCTGTGGGGGTGTAGCCGCGCCTGCGCAGGCCGCGGATGGTGGGCATGCGCGGATCGTCCCAGCCGGTGACGTGTCCGCCCTCCACGAGGACCTGGAGCTTGCGCTTCGAGGTGATCGTGAAGGTGGGGTTCAGGCGCGCGAACTCGATCTGCCGTGGACGGGAGATCCCGTCGATGTGCTCGAGGAACCACTCGTACAGGGGGCGGTGGTTCTCGAATTCGAGGCTGCAGAGCGAGTGGGTGATGCCCTCGATGGCGTCCGACTGCCCGTGGGCGAAGTCGTACATCGGGTAAATGCACCAGGCGTCCCCGGTGCGGTGGTGGTGCGCCCGCGCGATCCGGTAGAGCACGGGGTCCCGCATGTTGAAGTTGGGGGACGCCATGTCGATCTTGGCGCGCAAGGTGTGCGCGCCGTCCTCGAACTCGCCGGCGCGCATGCGGCGGAACAGGTCGAGGTTCTCCTCGACCGAGCGGTCGCGGGTCGGGCTGTCCTTGCCGGGCTCGGTGGCGGTCCCGCGATACTCGCGCGTCTGCTCGGCGCTGAGGTCACAGACGTAGGCGAGGCCCTTCTGGATCAGCTGCTCGGCGAAGCCGAAGAGCTGCTCGAAGTAGTCCGAGGCGAAGTACTCGCCGCCGCCCCACTCGTACCCGAGCCAGCGCACGTCCTCGCGGATCGCGTCGACGAACTCCTGGTCCTCCTTGGCGGGGTTCGTGTCGTCAAAGCGGAGGTTGGTCTGGCCCCCATAGCGGGCCGCGATGCCGAAGCCGGTGCTCATGGCCTTGGCGTGGCCGATGTGCAGGTACCCGTTCGGCTCGGGTGGGAAGCGGGTCAGCACCCGCCCGTCGAACCTGCCGGACTCGATGTCCTTCTCCACCTCCAGCTCGACGAAGTTCCGGCGGTCAGCGGCGTCAGTGCCCTCGGGGGCGTCTTGATTGGGGGTGGACATGGTGGTCTGGGGGCGCTCTGGAGCGGAGGAGTGTACGCAGGCGCCGCCCCATGCGTACCCTGACGGCCGTGAAGCGCTCTGAACCGCTCGACGGGCTCCGCGGAGTCGCGGTGCTCATGGTGCTGCTGTCCCACGCGAGCAACGGGGGCCACGATGTCCTCCCCGGCCTGGACGCCAGCGGGATCGGCCGCAGCGGGGTCTTCCTCTTCTTCATCCTCTCCAGCTTCCTCCTGACCTCCCAGGTCCTGGACCGAGCGGAAGACGGAGTGGGGTGGGGGCGCTTCGCCCTGCGGCGCCTCCTGCGCGTGGTCCCGGCCTACGCGGTTTGCCTCGGCGTCTACGTGGCGCTGGGTGAGTTCTCCCCCGAGGTCGCGTCGCAGCATCTCGTCTTCATTCGTGGGGAGGCGCACTTCTGGACGGTCCCGGTCGAGGTGCTCTTCTACCTCTCTCTGCCGGCCCTCGGCCTGATCCTGTCGGCGCTCCCCGGGGTGGCGGCCAGGGCCGGTGTGGTGGTCGCAGGGATCGCGGCCCTGTCCTGGCTCTTCCCGCCGGACTTTCCGGCGAGGGCGCCGGACTTCACGCCGAACGTCCTGCCGTTCATGCCTGTCTTCCTGTCGGGTTCCCTCGTGGCGGTCCTTGCGCCCCGCGTCGCCTCGATCCGTGGAGGGCTGGGCCGGGCTCTCGCCTGCGCTGGTTGGCTGGGGGCCTTGGGGGCGCTCCTGCTCACGCCGAGCGTGGCGTCGTGGATCGTCGGCGACGCGATCCCGCACCGACGTTTCCACCTCTGGTTCCTGGAGCATGCCGCGCTCTGGTCGCTCGTCCTCATGGCGTGCATCGTCCCGGCCAGCGCGGCGCTCCGGCGGACGCTCTCCTGGCGGCCGCTGACAGCGCTCGGACGCATCAGCTACAGCGTCTACCTCTACCACGCCCTGGCCCTCGCCCTGGCAGCGGCGTACTCGCCGGAAGGTCAAGGGGGGTGGATCGGCCCCTGTGCCGCCGTGCTGTCTCTCGTCCTCGGCGGCCTCAGCTACGCCCTGGTGGAGCGGCCTTCTCTCAGATTTTCTCGAAGTGGGGGGGCGCAACTCCCCCTGCCCGAGCGTGCCAGACCGGATTGAGCGATCGGGTCCGAAGGAGCACCTATCACCGGTCCAGCACGTGTGGCCGTTGGTCTCGGTGACATTGAGACTCAGGTGCGCTGGGGTGCTGTTGAGGGTGCCTCGCAATCTCCTGGAACCAAGGAGCGCGCCCTCTCCTCTGGAAGCATGGCGGCCTTCTCCCCCCCGGAGACCGCGGTAGTATTCCACCATGAGCCAAGTCGTCCGCACGCCCCTTCTCTCGCTCCTCGTCGGCACCGCCCTGGCCAGCGCTGCCTCGGCCCAGGGATACCTGACTGCCCCCGCAGCGCCGGTGGAGAACCCGGTCACCGCTGAGAAGGCGATCCTCGGCAAGGTCCTGTTCTGGGACGAACAGCTCTCGAGCGACGGCTCCATGGCCTGTGGCACCTGTCACATTCCCTCCGTGGGTGGCGCCGAGCTTCGCTCCGGACCTGGGACGCTCTTCCCGGGGCCGGACGGGGTGTTCGGGACGGCTGACGACGGCTTCGGGTCACCCGGCGTCGTCAACACGGACGGCTTCGGCCACTTCGCGCCGTCGACCCTCTTCGGGCTGGAGCCCCAGGTCACCGGGCGCTACGCGCCGAGCCCGATCACCGCGGGCTACTTCCAGGACCTGTTCTGGGACGGCCGAGCGACGAGCAAGTTCACCGACCCGCTGACCGGGGCGACGGCCATCGCCTCCGGCGGCGCCCTCGAGTCGCAGTCCCTCGGCCCGCTGCTCTCCGACGTGGAGATGGCGGAGCCGGCCCGGGGCTTCGCTGAGCTCTCGGCGCGGATCG
>OCVR010001126.1_pt1 | contig 21818 bp, 25 predicted proteins | sample 1539091 | NCBI WGS metagenome assembly OCVR01 (sample SAMEA3355530, study PRJEB22509) | marine metagenome | biome: marine; feature: coastal ocean; material: water | place: USA | collected 2010-08-07 | depth 16 m | reverse complement strand
TATTAGATAATGATGATTATCGAAATGAATTGGAATTAAAAGCTATTGAAAGAGCTCATGAACTTTCTACAAACGAAGATAAAATGATAAAAGAACTACATAAAAATCTTAGTAATTAATGTATAAAAACGCATACTACCAACGAGAAAAGAACCTCGTTCACATTTGGGATGATAAGCAAGGTTATAGAACATTTCCTTATACTAGATACGCTTATGAAAAAGCTGCTAATGGAAATTTCACTACCTTATATGGGGATAAAGTAACTAAAATCTATAAATTCAAAGGAGATGACCCTACATTATTTGAAAGTGATGTACCTGAAACTACGAGAGTTTTAGTAGATACTTATACTGATTCAGATTTACCATCAGAAGGACACGTTATCCTTACATATGATATTGAGTGTGAAATGGAGAGTGGTTTACCTAATCCAGAAGAAGCTACTAATGAGTTAACTTCAATTGCACTTCATGATTCAGCTACCAATCAATATTGGGTGTTGGTTATGGATAAAGCTGGTGAGATGTTAGAGAAGAAAACAGAATCAGCTATTGTACTTCCTTTCAGAACTGAAGAGGATATGTTAATGAAGTATTTGGAGTTATATGAGATGATAAACCCATCTATTGTAACTGGTTGGAATATCGATTACTTTGATACACCAATGTTGTATAATCGTATCAAAAGATTATTAGGTAAAAGACACGCTAATAGATTATCACCAATTGGTGAGTGTTTTTGGTCACCTTATCGTAAGAGATACTTTATGGCTGGTGTATCTTATTTAGATTACCTTTCACTTTACAAAAACTTCACATACTCAGAATTAGATTCATATAGATTAGATTCTATTGCACAAAAAGAATTGGGTAGAGGTAAGATTGAATATGATGGAAACTTAGATATTCTTTTCAAAGAAGATATTGAGAAGTTTATTGAATATAACTTAGTGGATGTTGAGTTAGTAGTTGAGTTTGATAGAAAATTACAATTCATTGATACTGCAAGAGGTATTTGCCACGCTGGACATGTTCCATATGAAGATTTCGTTTATTCATCAAAATACTTAGAAGGAGCACTTTTAACTTATTTGAAAAGAAAGAGTATTGTAGCACCTAACAAACCTGCTGATAGAAGAGAACGAATGGAAGCTCTTAAAGAAAATAAGCAAGAGAAGTTTATAGGAGCTTATGTAAAAGCACCAATCGTTGGTAAGTATGATTGGATATATGATTTGGATTTAACATCTCTATATCCTTCTATTATTATGAGTATCAATATTTCGCCTGAAACAAAGATGGGTAAGATTGCTGATTGGAGTGCTGAGGATTTCGTAAAAGGTAAGAGAGATAGTTGGGAAATTAATGGAGATACAATAACACAGGATAACTTAAAACTATTCTTTGAAAGAAGTAAGTTCTCAGTAGCATCAAATGGTGTTTTATATAGAACTGATAAAGTTGGTTGTATTCCTGATATATTAGACCATTGGTTTTCACAAAGGGTAGAGTTTAGAAAGTTAGAAAAGAAATATGGTGATAGTGGAGAGAAGGAAAAGTACGCATTCTATAAGAAGAGACAGTTAGTACAAAAGATTCTTCTAAACTCATTATATGGAGTATTAGGATTACCAGCATTCCGATTCTATGATGTGGATAACGCTACAGCAGTAACAACAACAGGTCAAACTGTGATTAAATCAACTGCTGATATGACTAACATCAAATATAATAAAGAATTGGAAACACCTGATGCTGATTCTAACATTTATATTGATACGGATTCGGTATTCTTTTCAGCAGCTCCCTTAATGGATAAGAGAATTCCTAATTGGAGAGATAATAATCAAGAAACAATAGCTGGGTTTGTAAATGATATAGCTGGTGAAGTGCAAGATTATCTAAATGATTTTTATGATATATTGGCTAAGAAGGTATTCAACATAGATAAACATCGATTTGAGATTAAGAAAGAATACGTTTCAAAAGCTGGTATTTGGATTGCAAAGAAAAGATATGCACAATGGATTATATCAGATAATGGTGTACCTTGTGATAAGTTAGATGTAAAGGGATTAGATGTTGTACGTTCTTCATATCCAGCTGCATTTAGGAAGTTTATGAGTGAAATACTTATTGAAATTCTTAGAGGTGATACCGAAGAACAATTAACAAATAGAGTTTACGATTTCAAAAATGATTTGGTAAATATGGATGTTGTTAAGATAGCTAAAGCCGGTGGAGTAAAAAACTTAAATAAATATATGCCTAAGAAGAGAGAACAAACAGCAATGTTTCAATTCATTAGTGGTACACCAGCGCACGTTAAGGCATCAATTGCATATAATCAATTGTTAAAACACTTCAAAGTGGAAAATCAATACGAACCTTTGAAGGGTGGAGATAAAATAAAGTGGGTATATCTAAAACAAAATCAATATGGGTTAGATGCAGTAGCTATGAATGGTTACAATGACCCACCACAAATTATGGAGTTAATTAAAACATATATTAACTATGATAAAATCTTCGAAAGAGAACTTCTAAAAAAATTAGAAGATTTCTACGGAGCATTAGGGTGGGGAGAAGTTCTCTCTTCCAAAAAGACCGCTGAAAAGTTTTTCTCTTTTTAGTTGGATAATTAAAAATAAATTCGTATATTAGTAAACATTAAAATAAATCTTAAAAGTAAATTATGGAAAAAGCAAAATTTGATGGATTCATCAATAGATACAATCTCGGTGGAGAGGTTGAATCAGTAATGGTAAAATCTGAAGCTTCTAATCTTTCGGTTAGAATGATATCAGATGATAAAACTCTTTTAGGAGATGTAACAGTAACAGGTTCAGATTTCCCTGAAGGGGAGTTTGGTATCTATACTACATCTCAGTTAAAGGGGTTATTAAGTGTATTAGATAATACAATAAAAGTAGAAGAAGTAACTGGTGCATTAAAGTTCTCAGATAAAGGAACTAAGATGCAGTATATGTTAGCAGCACCTTCAGTTATCCCAGCGGTACCTGATTTAAAAGCACTTCCTCCATTTAATGTAGATATTACATTAGATAATGAGTTTGTAAACAAATTCATCAAATCTAAAGGAGCATTAGCAGATGCTGATACATTTACATTTGAATGTAAAGGTGGTAAGGGAGAAATTATCTTAGGATATTCTTCAATTAACTCAAATAGAATTTCTATCTCAGTTGATTGTAAGTGTGAAGGAGATGTTGATGCAATAGCATTCTCAGCAAAATATCTAAAAGCTATCTTATTAGCAAACAAAGGTTCATCAACTTCATCTCTACAAATTTCTTCGCAGGGATTATCTAAGGTTGCATTTACCGAAGGAGAGTATGTATCAAATTATTATTTGGTAGAGATTAAGTAATAACCATTAAAAAAGTAACTATATGAGTTTTTGGGATTCAGAACCAGCAAAGCCAGAATTTATATTCGAAGATGAGAAAAGAAAACTCATTGAAAATATGGACTACCTTATGACAATGAGTGTAGAAGAACAAACATTGTATAAGAAGTGGGTTGAGTTGCAGGAAGCCTCTATGATTAGAGATAAATCCCAAATTGCTACTCTTTATGATATGCAATGGAAACCAACTGATATCAATAATAAGGAACTAACGATTAAAGAAATTGAAGAGTTAGAACCTTATGTTGAAATCGTAGAGGATAAAGATGAGGCTACAAAGTGGACTCTTCTAAGAAAGATGATTCATACTATGAGTTGGACAGCTAATCCTGGTCGAAATGTTAAGTTGTTTCTTAAAGATAAAAAGAGTGGTAAACTTTTAGGTTTAGTATCATTAGCATCTGATGTAACTTCAATGGGTGTACGAGATAAGTACATTGGTTGGAAGAAAGAAGATAAATTCGTAAAGGGTAAGTTAAATTTCACTACTATCGCATCCACTATTGTTTGTACCCAGCCTTTAGGTTACAATTTCTTAGGTGGTAAGTTGACAGCAATGATGACTACCCTTCCAGAAGTACGAGAGTACTGGAAAAAGAAGTATGGGCAAACATTGATAGCTGTTGGAACTACTTCCCTTTACGGAATACATTCCCAATATAACGGAATCCCTCACTTTAAAACGTTGGGGGAATCCGCTGGGAAAATATCTTTAAAACCTGATGATGAATTCTATGACCCTTGGCATCAATGGATTAAGGAGAATAGAGCAGATTGGTATGAAAAGGCTATTACTAACGAAAGAATCAGAAATGGTAAATCTATGGGAACTGGTAAGGGTGCTAGTGGACCTGTAAGTGGTATCAAACAAAAGATTCTATCACAAATCTTCAAAGAATGTGGAATCAAACAATCAGAGTATCATCATGGTTTCAAAAGAGGTGTATATCTCGCTATGATGTATGAGAATGGACCAGAGTTCTTACGTTCAGAAATTGAAGAAGATGAGTTAGTAATGAAGAAGAAGTTTGTTGATGGTGTTGATTATATCAACAATTGGTGGAAAAGACAAGCAATCAAACGATACTCAAAGTTGCATGATAATGGTAAGTTAAAGCCTGAAGATTTATTCTATATCGATGGTATAGGTAAAGATTGGGAAACTTTCAAAGCAGATAGATTAAAAGAAGTAGGTAGATAAAAAAATATAATATGGGATTTTTCGAAGAAACAAATAATGAACAAGTTGATAATAGTTTATGGGTAGAATCATATAGACCTGTAACATTAGAAAACTATGTAGGTAACGAACACCTTAAAGAAAAGGTAAGTGGTTATTTAGAAACTGGTGATGTACCTCACCTTCTACTTTATGGTAGAGCAGGTACTGGTAAAACAACTCTTGCTAAACTAATTGTAAAATCAATGGATTGTGATTATATGGTAATCAACGCATCTGATGAAAACAACGTAGAGACTGTAAGAAACAAAGTAAAAGGATTTGCATCCTCAATGGGGTTCAAAAAATATAAAATCATTATCTTAGATGAGTTTGATTACATGTCTCAGAACGCACAAGCTATTTTGAGAAACTTAATGGAAACATTTTCACAACATTGTAGATTTATCTTAACTTGTAATTATGTTGAAAAAGTAATTGACCCTATTCAGAGTAGATGTCAAACTTTTCAAATCATACCTCCAACTAAAAAGGATGTAGCAGTTCAAATATCAAAGATTTTAGCTAGTGAGGAAGTAACATTTCAACCAAAAGATTTAGTTCCAATTATTGATGCTGGGTATCCTGATATTAGAAAGATTATCAATACTTGTCAATTAAACTCAATCAAAGGTGAGTTGAAAGTAGATACTCAAAACCTTTTGGAGAACGATTATAAAATGAAAGTTTTGGATATCCTAAAATCTTCAGATGATAAAAGAAATAAATATGTGAATATGAGACAAGCTATTATTGATAGTAGAGTAACTGATTTCTCAGAGTTATTTACATTATTATATGAAAAGGTAGATGAGTACGCACCATCAAATACGGCAAATGTAGTTATAGCATTAGCAGAAGGACAAAATAAACACTTTAATGCTATTGATAAAGAAATACCAATGGCAGCAACATTAATCGAAATATTAAATTTAATTTAAGATGGCAAAAATAGTAGGAATAGGTGGTAACAAACCACAAAAAGCATCAGACCAACCAACGCAAGGTGGTGGAGCTAAAATTGATTTAGGCAAATCAAATCCTGTAATTTGTTCACATTGTGGATATGATGTATTCATTGATGGTTCTAAATTCAGAAAGATATCTAAGTTGGTAGCTGGAACTGCTCAAGATGTTGTAGTACCAATAGAAGTTTTACTTTGTGGGAATTGTGGTGAGATATGTGAAGAGTTACTATCACCACAACTAGCAGTATTAGAAGAATTAGATAGAAAAAAAGCTGAAGATAATGCCTAAATCATTATTTGACCACGTTAAGGCAATAACAAACGAACAAAATCCTAAATATTTTGATACGTTAGAAGAAGCTGATAAAAAGACTTGGAGTAACTATATGTTATTACGATTTCTATCTATGAAATACGAATGGATTGAAACAATATCAGCTGTTCAACCATATCTTCAAGAAGTTCCTCCTAAAGCATTCTATCTTGCTATGATTGATTTACTTCCAAAGGGTAGACACTTTATGAAGTATATGAAACCCAAAGGAGCTGATAAGTATGAAAAGTGGTTAGTTGAATTAGTAGCTAAACATTATGAAACTTCTAAGTTAGAAGCTGAAGATTACTTAAAGATTCTATACGCTAGTAGAACTGGTAAAGAAAAGATAAAACAATTATCAGAGGATTATGGTACTGACCCTAAGATAATAAAAAAGTTAAAATTGAAAATATAATTGAGAAAAGTTTGGTAATCCCAAACTTTTTTCGTATATTTGTATAACAAATAAAAGTTTATGGCAAAAGTAAGTTTTTCACAATACCAATTATATTCATCGTGTCCTCGTTCATACAAACTGAGATACATTGATAGATTGGGACAATCATCAGCTAATATTTATACTATTTTCGGAACTGCTATTCACGAAACAATACAACATTTCCTTTCGGTAATGTACGGAGTTTCTAAGAAACAAGCAATGGAAATAGATACTGATAAGTTGTTGTTAGAGTGGATGAGAAAAGAATACATCAAAGAGAACGATAAACTAACTGAGGGTAGTGTATGTACTCAGCTAGAATTAGAAGAGTTCTACGGAGATGGTAGATGTATATTAGAGTGGTTTAAAAAGAAATTAGATAAGTTCTATACAAAGAGTGGATTCGAATTAGTAGGAATTGAAATTCCATTAAATGCAAAAGTAAAAGAAGGTGTAAACTTCATAGGTTTTGTTGATGTGGTAATGAGAGATTTATCAGATAATTCAATTATCATTATTGATTTAAAAACATCAACTAGAGGTTGGAACAAATATCAGAAATCAGATAAGTATAAGAACGCACAAATCGTTATATACAAAAAGTATTATTCTGAATTATTCCAAATTCCATTGGAGAAGATTAAAGTTGAATATCAGATTATGAGAAGAAAACTTTATGAAGATGCTCCATTCCCAATTCCATATATGTCTAGGCATGTTCCAGCTAATGGTAAACCAACTGTTAATAAGGTTTATACTGAGTTTATGAACTTTGTAAATGAGGTATTTGATGATGAAGGTAATTATAGAGATTTACCATATCCTAAAGTTCCAGGTGATAGACAAAAGAATTGTAGATTCTGTGAGTTTAAGACTAGAGGAATTTGTGATGGTAAAGCTTAACGGAAAATAAATATCTATATACTTATATATATAAATACTAACAATATATACTATGAGTGTAGAAACTAAACTAACAACTGTAAAGATTATAAAAGGTGTTTATTCAAATTTTAAAAGAGTATCATTCGAATCGGATGTAACACTTCAAAAATTGGTAAACAGAACAGTTGAACGATATGTAAGCGATGATGGATTTAGAAAAGAAATGAATGAATATTCAAACCTTCAAATTTCAGGTTCGCAATTTTAAAAGAAAAAGTTATTTTAATAAGTTATGAGTAAAAAAAAGATTCTTCTCCTTTCAGATGATATGAGGATGAGTAGTGGTATCGCCACTATGAGTAAAGCATTAGTAATGGGTACTCTTAATGAGTACGATTGGTTCCAAGTAGGTGCAGCAATTAAACACCCCGATAAAGGTAAAGTTTTAGATTTATCTGTTGATATGCAGAAAAGAACTGGTGTAGAAGATGCATCGGTTAAAATCTTACCTTGGAATGGTTACGGAAACGCTGATTTGTTAAGACAAATTATGAATTCCGAAAAACCTGATGCTATCCTTCACTTTACTGACCCACGTTATTGGACTTGGTTATATGATATGGAACACGAAATCAGAGAAACCTGTCCAATTCTTTATTATACAATTTGGGATGATTTACCAGACCCATTATATAATAGAAATTATTACGAAAGTTGTGATTGGTTAGGTGCTATTTCAAGACAAACATATGGAATAGTAAGTAGGTTAACTTCTTTAACTGATAAACCAACGTGGAAACCACATTCAGATTGGCAAGTTGCATATGTACCACATGGTATAAATGAAAACGAATTCAAACCAACTGATGTACCTTCTGATTTTAGAAATAAAATATTAGCAGGTAAAGATTACGATTTTATATTCTTTTGGTCTAATAGAAATATTAGAAGAAAACAACCATCTGATGTTATTATGGCATTTAAGGAGTTTTGTGATAAAATTGGTAAAGATAAAGCTTCTAAAGCTGTACTACTAATGCACACAACACCATCAGACCAAAATGGTACTGATTTACCAAAAGTTGCCGAAACTCTTGCACCTGATTGTAATGTAGTATTCTCAACTGCTAAATTATCAACTGACCAATTAAACCTTCTTTATAATATGGCTGATTGTACAGTAAATATTGCTGGTAATGAAGGATTTGGGTTAACAACAGCAGAATCAGTAATGAGTGGTACACCAATCATTGTAAATGTTACTGGTGGATTACAAGACCAATGTGGATTCAAAAAGAAATCAGATGGTAAATACTTTACAGCTGATGATTACATTAAGATTGGTTCACTTCACAAATGGAGAGATTGGGAAGATAAAGTAACTTGGGGAGAATGGGCTACACCAATTTGGAGTAGAGCACAATCTCTGACAGGTTCAGTTCCAACTCCTTATATTTGGGATGATAAAATCGATGTAATTGAGTTATCAGAAAAAATGGAGAAAGTTTATAATACTCCAACCGAAGAATTAAAGAAAAATGGGTTAGAAGGAAGAAGAGCATTTATTGAAGATATGGGATTATCTCAAAGTAATATGTGCCAACAACTAATTAATGGAGTTGAGAGTACTTTCAAAAACTTCAAACCAAGAAAACGATACGAATTATTTAAAATTGTATAAAAAGTTATGAATAAACCTTTATTAGTATATCAGGCTCCAGTATTCACTAGAAGTGGTTATGGAGACCATGCAAGAGATATTTTGAGAAGCTTGTTTGAGTTAGATAGGTATGATATTAAGATTGTACCAACTAGATGGGGAAATACTCCTCAGAATCAAGCAGACCCAAATACTGAATTCGGTAAAAAGATGTTATCGAATATAGCAACTCAAGTAAATAGAAAACCAGATATCTTTATGCAGATGTCTGTTGCTAATGAATTTGAACCAAAGGGTAATTACAATATTGGTATTACTGCTGGTGTTGAAACCACAGTAGTTCCTAGAGAATTCTTAGAAGGTGGTAATAAAATGGATTTAATCATTGTACCATCTCAGTTTACTAAATCATTATTTGATAAAACTCAATTTCAAGAGCAAGATAAACAAACTAAACAAATTATTAAAACTTTCAAAAACGAAAAACCATGTGAGGTTCTATTTGAAGGTGTTAATAAAGAATTATATGAAAATCCAACTATAACTGATATAGATGTATTAGATGGAATTGAAAGTGATTTCAACTTCTTATTTGTTGGACATTGGTTAAAAGGACATTTAGGACAAGATAGAAAAGATGTAGGAATGGTTATTAAAACATTCTCTACTGTTTTCAAATATCTACCTAAAGATAAAAGACCAGGTCTTATCTTAAAAACATCACATGCTGGATTTTCGGTAATTGATAGAGAAACAACGAGAGAAAAAATAGAAAACGTTATCAAAGGATTGGATGATGTACCACCGATTTACTTATTACATGGTGATTTGAAAGAATCAGAAATGGTTGAATTATATAATCATTCAAAAGTAAAGGCAATGATTTCATTTACAAAAGGTGAAGGATATGGTAGACCACTTGCTGAATTTGCAACAACAGGAAAACCAATTATTGTTTCCAAATGGAGTGGACACGTAGATTTCTTACCAGAAGAACATACTGTTTTCTTAGATGGTCAGTTAACTGATGTACACAATTCAGCAGCAGATAAATTCTTACTAAAAGAATCAAAATGGTTTACAGTAAACTATTCAGATGCAGCTAATAAGATTTATAAAGTATTTAATGAATATAATACTTACCTATCTAAATCAGCTGGTTTAAGAACAAATATTTTGAATAATTTTACAATGAAAAAAATGACTGAAGAATTAGGTAAAATTATGGATAAGTATGTTGGTACTATTGCAATTCAAAAACCATTTCAATTACCTAAATTGAATAAACAAAAACCAATATCAGAACAACCAAAATTAAAGTTACCAAAATTAAATAAGTTATAATGAATCATTCATCAAAATATAGATTAATACAAGAAGGAGCTGGTAAAAGAGTTTCTAAACGAAGCCTACAACCATATGGTGTGTACAAAATAAGTACATACAAATACGCTGATGGTAATAAAGAAAGATTAGCAGGTTCTGAGGAAACAATTATATTTGTTACTGGAATATACCAAAAAAAGGTATCTGCACTTAAATTATCAAACATACTACCAGCTAACTTTTTTAAATGGTTTAAAAAACTAACAAAACCAGATGATGTGGTTGAATCTACATTAAAATTACCTGAAATTGGTTTATATGATATAGGTGAAACATTTGATGTAGGTGGTGATAGGATATATAATGGTTATATAAAAAACAATAGAGATTTTGTAGCAAAAGGTGCTGCATATAGAACCTACAATATGGATGGAATTCAATATTCTACCGAAATATTTTTTAAACAAGATACTTTAAAACAATACTATGGTTAATGTTACATATGGAATAACAGTTTGTAATGAAATAACTGAAATTACAACATTAGTAAACTTTCTTCATCCAAGAATACAATCTGATGATGAAATTCTCATTCAATATGATGAAGGTGGTGTAACTGATGATGTGATGGGTTATTTAAGAATTATAAATGATTTACATGATAATGTAAACGTTATAGGATTTCCCCTAAACAAAGATTTTGCATCTTATAAGAATAACTTAAAGAATCATGCAAAAGGAATATTCATCTTCCAAATAGATGCTGATGAAGTTCCAAATGAATATTTGATTACAAATATGCATGATTTATTGGAATCTAACAAAGATATTGATTTATTCTTTGTTCCAAGAGTAAACACAGTTAAAGGTTTGACTGATGAACATATCCAAAAATGGAGATGGAATGTAAATGAAAAAGGTTGGGTCAATTGGCCTGATGTTCAGACAAGAATTTATCGTAGAACATCTGAAATAGAATGGGAAGGTAAAGTACACGAAAGAATTAAAGGTTACAATACAATGACTTATTTACCAATAGAAGAAGATTATGCGTTGTATCATCCAAAGGATATTCAAAGACAAGAAAAACAAAACGCATTATACGAAACTATATAAATGGTAAGACATAACTTTACAAAAGAAATTATTACGGAGTTATTCAAAAAAGAACCATTAGATGTTTGGATTAACTCATTTGGCGGATGTAGGTCTAACTATATCAGAGATTGTATCAAAGATAGTTATACAACATACAATACAGCTTACGAACTTGCTGCATGTCATTACGTTACTCCATTAGATACAAGTGTTGGTAGTGGTATCTTTTGTTATACTGAAGATGTTGGAATAGCAATATCATCTCAGATAAAAAGAGGTATGTATCATAACTTTCAAAAGTTAATGGGTGGTAACGAAGAAACTCCATTTGATATTGGTGTGTGGTTAGAAAACATAGATACACAAATAGATAATTGGACTTCACCATCACATTTTCCAATTGTGATTATCAATACTGATGTAGTTGGTGATTATAAAGAAAAGTTTGAAGAGATATATGAAGTGGATATGCTACCTTTTAAGAAAAGAAGTACATCTGAGTATATTGATGAAGTAAAACCATATACTGAACTAATAGAAAAAATTAATAGTAAGTTAAGAAGCTTACCAAACTTTAGTGTAAATGAAAAAATTCAATAAAATATTTGTATGTGGTATATCAAGAACTGGTACTAAAAGTTTAGGAGATTTTTTAGAAAAGTTTGATTTAAAAGTTGTACATAATGGTGGTAGGGTATTTAATCCAATGCAATTAGAACACATCGATGTTTTAGTGGATGATAAACAAACTCAGTTCTTATATGAAGTACTTAATCAAACTCATCCAAATTCACTTTTTATTTATACAAATCGTAATACTAAAAGTTGGGTAGATAAGATAATATCTTGGAAGCCAAATAGTAGTTACATATATCATCAATCTTTTGGTATAGAAGGTGGAATTAAACCAGATACAAAAGAAATGTTAACTTCATTTAAAGAACAACACTTTAGTAGATTTAAGTTATTTGCAACTGAGTTACCTAATGATAGAGTTTTATATTTGGATTTAGAAGATGGTGATAAAGATAAAAAAGTTACTGAATTTTTAGGATACGAATATACTGGTGAAATTGAATACCCAAATATAAAATATAGATAATGGAAAATATTATATTATTTGTTAAAAGTTATAGGGGTGATTTACAAAGATGTGTAGGATTAGCTGAAAGTATTGAAAAGTACAATAAGGATAACATACCATGTTATATATCAGTTCCACCTGAAGATGTAGAGTTATTTAAATCAAATGTTTCTGAATCTATTAAAATAATTTCAGATGATACAATTTATCCAAACTACAAAGGTTGGGTAGGTCAACAATTTGTTAAATCATTACTTTACAAACTAAACTTATGTAGGTTTTATGTTTGTTTAGATTCAGATGTTTACTTCTTCAAAGATTTTTATATTAAGGATTTCTTATATACAAAAGATATTCCTTATATGATAATGCATGAGAGAGATGATTTTTATGAATTTATAGATAGATTTCCAGATTTACAAAGTTATGATGTAAGAGCTGGACATGAAGGAGAATATAAATCTATTATGGCTCACTTTGGTAGAGAAGGTAAAATATACCATTATGGAATATCTCCTTACATTTGGGATACCAAAGTTTGGGAATGGTTAGATACTGAATGGGGATTAGAAACTTTATTTGAAAAACACTCAAATGAACTAAAATGGTATGGTGAAGGAGCATTAGCAATGGGTACTCCAATGATGCCAACATCACCTTTATTTAAAGAATTTCATTTTCCTGGTCAATATCAATTATATAAACAATTGGGTTGGAAGGAAGAACACTTCCATAAACAATATATGGGAGTAGTAATGCAGAGTAATTGGGGAGCACCTTTAAAATATTAAGAATGATAACATTTTGTATTTCAACATATAATAACTTAGAATATTTGAAGATAGCAGTAGATAGTGTTCGTAGGAATTCTTACTACAAAAATTCTCCATTTATAATACATGCTGAAAATTGTACTGATGGTACTGATGAGTGGTTAAAAGAAAACTATGAAAGATATAGTTTGAATTGTTACCTTGATAAGAATGAAGTTCCTTTAGGAATTGGTGGAGGTATGAATTTTTGTGCTGATAAAGTACAAACTGAATACATTATGTTCTTACATTCAGACTTTTATGTAACACCAAATTGGGATAAAGCTCTGATGGATACACATAACAAATATCCAAATGAAAAACTATGGGTAAACTCACATAGAGTAGAACCTCAAATGTTTCCAGATTCAAAAAGTAGACCAGGCACTGTTGTAGTTGCAAAAGAAACTTTTGGAGCATACCATAATGATTTTAAATCAGTATTGTTTGATAAATACGCTGAGTTATTCACTTCAGAAAATGATTTTGAGATTCCAAAAGGTGAAGGTGTAAGTGGATTGATTAAAAAAGAACATTGGGATGAGATTGGTGGGAATGACCCATTATTTGCTCCTGCATCTTGGGATGATATGGATTTATTCCTAAGAATGTTACAAAGTGGGTTTAGATTCATCTTACCAACTACATCTTTAATTTGGCATTTTGGAGCTAGGGGTTCACATAGATTGGAAGAGAATGATGGTAAGACATCAGAAAGACAGATGAGAGCAGAATTTAACAATTCTCAAAAGTGGTTATCTAAATGGGGAGGAGCTCCTGTTTTTGATGAATATGAAATGATAAAAGGAATAGAACAATGATTACAGCAATATTAAATGGTTACAAACGAGGAGACCACCTCAACGAACAATTAAAGGCATTAAAAAATCAAACAGTACCACCTGATGAAATTTTGTTATGGTATAATAATCCAGGTGATAACGATTTATTAAATTATGATATTGGTATGGAAATACCAGTTGCATATTGTAACTATAACTTTGGAGTGTGGGCAAGGTTTTACTTTGCTATGAATGCTAGGAATCCATATGTTGTAGTATTTGATGATGATACCATTCCTGGTAAAAGGTGGTTAGAGAATTGTATGAAAACAATGGAAACTAATGAAGGGTTATTAGGTACAGTTGGATTACTATATCCAAACCCAATACTACCTCAAAATTCATCTTACTATGAACATTATTTAAGATTTGGATGGCCAACACCAGGAAATAATGATAAAGTAGTTCAAGTTGATTTAGTTGGACATAGTTGGTTTTTTAAGAAAGAGTGGTTATCTTATTTTTCAAGAGAATTACCTGACCCAAAGTATAACACTTGTGGTGAGGATATGCACTTTTCTTATATGTTACAAAAGTATGCTAATATTCCTACATTTGTACCACCACATCCAAGAGATGATACGGAACTTTGGGGAAGTTTAAAAGGTGGTGAATATGGTGGAGATGCAAACTCTTTATGGACTTCAAATCAAACAAACGTAGAAGGAACACCATTCAGACAAGTTATGAATGAATATTTTAGAGAACAAAGATTAAAAGGTTGGAAATTAGTAAATGAAAGATAAGCCAATATTATTATGTTTTGGGACTAGACCCGAATGGTTAAAGATTAAACCTTTAGTCAAACTTATGGATAGAAGTGAGTATAAACTTTTATTTACAGGTCAGCATACCGATTTGTTAAAAGATGTAGAGGTTGATTATAAGATAACAATATCAGAAAACTCAAATAGATTAGATTCTATTATTTCAGATTGTATGTTACAATTCCCAAATGGAGATTTCAGAGGAGTATTAGTACAAGGTGATACTGGTTCTGTATTTGGATGTGGTTTAGCTGCATTTAATCGTAAGATTAGAATCTATTACTTAGAAGCCGGTTTAAGAAGTGGTAACTTACAACACCCATATCCAGAAGAGGGATATAGGCAGATGATAGCTAGAATATCTGATGTTAACTTTACACCAACTGAATTATCCGCACAAAATCTAAAAGATGAAAAGGTACATGGTGAGATTCATATAGTAGGTAACTCGGTATTAGATAATTTGATAAGTTTTCCTAAACCAACGATGGAAAATATTGTATTGATAACATTACATCGTAGAGAAAATCACCATTGGATGAATGAATGGTTTGAAGAAATTGAAAAACTTGCAATTGAATATCCAAACTATAAATTTGTATTACCAATACATCCAAATCCAAACGTAAAGAAACATAGACATATTTTAAAAAATGTAAATGTGGTTGAACCATTGAAACATATTGATTTAATAAATACTCTAATTAAATCTAACTTAATAATTTCAGATAGTGGTGGTTTACAAGAAGAAGGTACATTCTTTAATAAGAAGGTAATTGTGTGTAGAAAAACAACAGAAAGACCTGAAGGTTTAGAAACAGGTCATTTACATATGTGTGAAACTCCACAAGATTTAAAAGATTTATTTGGAAAGCTCATAGAAAATCCGTATATTAGTATATCATGTCCTTATGGAGATGGATATACATCAGAAAAAGTACTAAAAATATTAAGAAATGAAAAACTTTAGAAATCATTTTATTACATTTAGAGATAAACTTAGGAATAAAGAACATTTTGCTTTCTCTAGGTTTTCTGATGGTGAAATGCATATATTACAAAACAAAGAATTAAAGTTAGATAGTAATCTAATACAAATAGGTGAAAAGAAGCAGGGTGGTGTTTACCAACCAGCTGATTTTAAGCATTTTGACCCAATTGAACATAGTTTTTCTCAAAAGAAATTAGTAGAATCTCTTCAATACAAACAGCCAAATTATTACAAAGGTATTAGTTGTAGTTGTTGTGTTGGTAAAGAAAACTTTGATTGGCAAGTTGATTTAGCTGGAGGAGATGATGAATCTTTAACTTGGGCTAACCTTTGGGTAAATGGAAACTATCCATCATTTGTTAGTGAAATATTACCTATATTTTATGGTAGAGATTGTGTATTTGTTGGACATGAAGATGCAAAATTAGATAAGTTACCATTTTTCGTAAATGATTTTAGAGTTGGTTATAATGCTATGAGTAATAACTATGATACTATTGAAACAATTGCTAGTTGGATTAGAGAGAATAACATAGAAAATCATGTATTCTTATTTTCAGCTGCATCTTTTACGAATCTAGCAATATATCAACTATTTAGAGAGTTTCCAAATAACACTTATATTGATATAGGAACTTGTTTAACACCAATGATGCAAATGCCAACCCATAGGGGATATTTAGAAGCATATTGGGGTTATAGAGGAGGAAAGGATTTACAAAAAATATGTAAATGGAATTAATAAAATGTACACCACAATATTGGGAGTTTGTAAGAACTCTTAGAAACGATGAAAGAGTATTAGATGGATTCATTAAATCAGTACACATTACTGAAGAGATGCAAATCAAATATATGAAGAATCATTCTGACTTTTATCGTATAGCAAAAGTAGATGGAAATCCTGCTGGATATGTGGGAGTTATTGAAGATGATATCAGAGTATGTACTCATCCTGATTACCAAGGTAAAGGAGTTGGTAAGTTTATGATTAATGAATGTACGAATGTATGGCCAACTGCATTTGCAAAAGTAAAAATGGATAATGAAGTAAGTATTAAATTATTTGAAGCTTGTGGATTTACCAAAAAGTTTTATATATTAACAAAAAATTAAATATGTTACACAGTCCATATAAAATAGTAAGAATGTTTGAAGAGGAGATAGCTAATTACACAGGTTCTCCATATGCTGTATCAATTGATAGTTGTACAAATGCTCTATTCTTAGTTTGTAAGTATTTGGAAGTGAAGGAAGTAACCATTCCATCACAAACTTACTTATCAGTACCACAATCCATAGTTCACTCTGGAGGTGATGTTATCTTCGATAAGAGTGCAGAAACTAATCATTGGAAGGGTATGTACCAATTGAAGCCATATCCCATCTGGGATGCCGCAAAACGATTGACATCGAATATGTATGTTCCTAATCAGTTTATGTGCTTATCTTTTCATATTAAAAAACTACTTCCTATTTGGAAAGGTGGTATGATTCTAACTGATAATGAAGATGCATATAATTGGTTTAAGAAAGCAAGATATGAGGGTAGAAGTGAGAAGTACTATAAGGATGATGATATTACATTTCATGGTTGGAATATGTATATGACTCCTCAACAAGCAGCACATGGCTTATCAATGTTTCAAAACTATCCAGAACATATGAGTGATTTAGGTGAAGATAATGGATATAGAGATTTAACTGAATTTACAGTATTTAAAGATTTTAAAACAATAGAATAGTGGATAAGGTAAATAACATACCAATTGTATTACATACTATGGATAGTTATAATTCTTATTGGGATACTTGGTTTGAGTTATTCCAAAAGCATGTAAAGAATTATGGTACTATATATTTTCTAACGGAAGATAAAGAACCCAACTTTTCTAATGAAGATGGAGTGGTTCATATCAAAACTGGAGCTGGTGAATGGGGTGCTAGATTATTAAATGGGTTATCTCAAATAGATTCTGATTTGATATTTTATATGCAGGAAGATTTTTGGGCAATTAAAGATATTGAGTTGGAGGATAACTTTTTGGAATTATTTAAAAACTACAAAATGGATTGTTTGAGAATATGTGCTAATTCTGAATTAATTTCATTATCTCATATAACTAATGATTTGTACAAATATAATAGACATTCCCCATTTAGTATATCTCATCAATTTTCATTGTGGAATAAGGAATATTTTATGAGTAATGTAAATTCAAATGAATCACCTTGGGAAAATGAAATATATGGTTCTAATAGAATAAATGAAAATAATCATAACATTTACCATATAGATAACTATTGGTATGAATCAGTATGTATGCAAGGTGAACTTCAGCAAACTGGACATGATATATTAAAAAATAACAATTTAACGATTTTAAAATAATAAAATAATGATACAAATAGAAAAGAACAAATTATATCTTGTAACTGGTGGTGGGGGTTTTTTAGGACAACCATTAGTAAAGCACATATTAAATGAAGGTGCCCGAGTTAGAATTATAGGTAGAGATGAAGCTACATTGGTAATGATGAAACAAAGACACCCAAGTATAGAAATACATCCAGGTGATATTTCAGATGAATTTGAAGTAAGACAATCAATGAAAGATGTAAATGGTGTATTTCATTTGGCTGCATCTAAGCATGTTGGTTTAGCCGAAACTTTTGTACGTGAGAATCTAAAAAGTAATGTAATCGGTTCATTTAACATATATGAACAATCCTTAAAGCAAGACTTAGATTTTGTATTAGCAATTTCTACTGATAAGGCAGCACAAGTTGTTGGTGTATATGGAGCTACTAAATTAATGATGGAAAGATTATCAAAACAATATCAGAATTTAAATCCAAATTGTGAATATCGTATCGTAAGGTATGGTAACGTATTGTATTCAACTGGTTCAGTATTGTGTAAATGGAAGGATTTAATAGAACAAAACAAAGAGTTAATTGTAACCGAACCTGATGCTACACGATTCTTTTGGACAGTAGAACAAGCTATTGATTTAATTTTAGATTGTATGGAAAATGCAATTGATAGTACACCATATTGTCCGAGTATGAAATCAATGAGTATAAAGAGTTTATTAGGAGCAATGGTAGAAAAGTATGGTAACTCCAATTGGGAAAGTTATCCTATTAAGATAATAGGATTACAACCAGGTGAAAACTTCCATGAAAAAGTATTAGATGAAGGACCTTTTTCAAATGAAGTTGAACAATTTACTATTGAAGAGATTAAAGAATTAATATAAGTATGAATTTAACAACCATAGTAGGAACTTGTGATTCGTATTTGGATTTAATTCCAGGCTTCAGTATTTTATATGAACGATACTTCGAGCCAAATATAGAAACATTAATAGTTAGTGAGACTGAAAATTTAGATATACCTAAATATAAATTTATAACTCCAGGTAAAAAACAATGGGGTGAAAGAATCATTAACGCTTTATCTGAAACAAAAACTGAATATGTATTTTTTGTCTTAGATGATTATTACCTATCTCAATTGTTAACTAATGAATATATAGAATACCTATTAAAGTTTATGGATAATCGTAAGGTAAACAAAATAATGTTAAGTCCTGTTCCTGATTTTGCTAAGTATGAATATTTGGAAAGTATTAATACTATGCATAAAATGTCTCCAACTAGTCCTTGGTTAACATCAGTACAACCAGCCATATGGAGAAAGAGTGAGTTGTTAAAATTCCTAAAACCCGAATATACCCCTTGGAACTTTGAAGTAGAGGGTAGTAAATTAGCAAAGAATAATGTAGAGAATTATTTTGTAGCAAAGTTAGATAATCCAATATACTTTAATATGGTTAGAAAAGGTAAACAACCATCGCCAGGTTGGGAAGAATTTTTAAAAGAACAAAATTTAACTCAATACATATGAAAATAGCAGTTGTACTTTCTGGTTACTTTGGTACTATTAGTACTAACGATATGCAATCTGGTATAAAATCTCATAAGAAAATAACAAATTTCTTTAAAGATTATGATGTAGATTATTATATACATTCGTGGCAGATTTGGGATAAGAATGAAATAGTTGATTTGTATAATCCCAAAAAAAGTATGTTTGAATCACAAATAGATTTTGATATAACAGAAAAACAAATATGTGATAACCAACAATGGTTCGATGAAGGATTTGATAGGAATAATACAATGTATAAAAATGCAACTATTTATAACTCATTATCATTTTTTTATTCAAGAAGTTCGGCACTAAAATTAATAGAAGGTGATTACGATAGAGTATTTGTGATGAGATTAGATATAGGTAATAAAGGTACCGGTGATGTAAACTTTCCACATAAGTTTGATTTTAACTCAGATACTAATAAAATATACACACCATATTGGAATCAATTAAACATTGGTTTAGGGGATATGTGGACTATTATGAATAGTGAAGATGCAAATAAACTATCTAACATATATGATAAGGTAAAATCATATTATCAAACTGATAGTCAATATGTAAATAAGATGTTAAATGGATGGCCTATGAGTGAGAAGTGTGAATTCAACACTACAGCTAAAGAACAATTTAGTAACATATGTTTAACTGATAAAACTACCGAATTAATGACATATCCAAAGTGGTATTGTGTAAACAATCATTCATTATATAAATATTTCTTTATTGATATGGATATGTATAAAAAACTAAAATTTATATGAAAACAAAATTAGTAATATTTGACTTAGATGGTGTATTGGTTGAGGCTAAGAACATTCATTATGATGCACTTAATCAAGCATTAGGTGATGATTATGCAATTAGTTGGAAAGAACACTTATCAACATATGATGGATTAAAAACATTCCAAAAGTTGGATATGTTGACTGAACGAAAAGGATTACCAACTGAAATACATAAACAAATTTGGGAAAGTAAACAAAAGTTGACTTTACAAATGTTAAAAAAACTACAACCAAATCAAAACCTTCAACAACTAATGAACGCATTGGTAGATGAAGGATATAAAATATCAGTATGTTCCAACTCAATCAGAAAGACAGTATTGACTGTACTTTCAAAGTTGGGATTAATGGAGTATATGGATTACATTATATCAAACGAAGATGTACAAAACTCTAAACCTCATCCAGAGATGTATTGGAGAGCAATATCAAAAATGGGATGTTTACCATCTGAAACTTTAATAGTAGAGGATTCACCCTATGGATTACTTGCAGCATCACGTTCAAAGGCTCATGTGTTGAGAGTAAAAAATCCAACCGAAGTAACTTATACAAATATATTTAAAAAACTAACAGAGATAGAAATGGGAAAAACAAACGATAACCCTAAGTGGGAAGATAAAAAACTAAATATACTAATCCCAATGGCTGGGGCTGGTAGTAGATTTCAAAAAGCTGGATATACATTTCCTAAACCATTAATTGATGTTGAAGGTAAACCAATGATACAAGTTGTGGTAGAGAATCTTAATATGGATGCTAATTTCATATTCGTAGTTCAGAAGGAACATAGAGAACAATACAACTTAGATACATTACTTAATCTAATAGCACCAAACTCAAAGATTGTAGAAGTTGATAAAATGACAGAAGGTGCTGCTTGTACTGCTCTATTAGCAAAAGAATACATTGATAATGATAATCCTTTATTCTTTGCTAACTCAGACCAATTTTGTGAATGGGATTCAACTGAGTTTATGTATAAGATGAATGAAACTGATGCTGATGGTGGAATTGTATCATTTAGAGCAACACATCCTAAGTGGAGTTTTGCTAAAGTAAATGATGAAGGTTTGGTTACCGAAGTAGCAGAAAAGAATCCTATATCAGATATTGCAACAGTTGGATATTATTATTGGAAGAGTGGTTCTGATTTTATAAAGTATGCAGAAGAGATGATTGAAAAAGATATCAGAGTGAATGGAGAGTTCTATGTTTGTCCTGTATTTAATCAAGCTATTGCAGATG
>OCVR010001101.1_pt1 | contig 22042 bp, 18 predicted proteins | sample 1539091 | NCBI WGS metagenome assembly OCVR01 (sample SAMEA3355530, study PRJEB22509) | marine metagenome | biome: marine; feature: coastal ocean; material: water | place: USA | collected 2010-08-07 | depth 16 m | reverse complement strand
TAGAGCTAGAACCGCCCATGACCTTGCCTCTTGGCCAATAACTCGGCTTATTGTCAGCTTCTGGACTTGGCTCTGTCATATACATCCAATTGACAGATTTTTGATGATATGTAACTCCATATCCAATTGGCATTTGAATAAAGAAACGACGATCTGAACCCCCAGCCTCTATAAGTAGTACTTCATTAGATGGATCTTTGCTTAATCTATTTGCTAAAACACATCCAGCCGAGCCAGCACCTATAACTATATAATCGTAATCAGACATATATCTACTATGAGTAATTCATCGCGCACAATGTTGAAGTTTAAACTGAAATAATAGACGAATCAAAACTTAACTTTAAGCGTTTGAAGAAATTAGATACTTATGAATTGTATCAAAATTAAGTTTACCTCCAATGCCATGCGCGTCATTCAATTTTATCTTTCCATTTTCAATATTTAACCCTTCATCAAAGAGATTCGTTCTAAGTGGATTGAAATTAATATCAGTCTCTAAAAAAGCAGTTGGATTGATAGCAGACATAATGTGAGCTGATGTTAACAAACCAACACCACTCCCTAAAAAATGCATCCAGATTTTATGATTCTGTATATTTCTAGATAGATGATTTATTAGAGAAACTCCTCCATATTTAGTGAGGTCAGGTTGAACAAAATTAAGCTCCTCAATCTCACCAAAAAAAACAAAATCATCAAAATTAGTAATATTTTCTCCAAAAGCAAGTCTGCATTTGGTGGCATTAATTAATTGATTAAATTCTGCTCTAGTAGATAATGCTGAAATAGGCTCTTCAATCCAAGAAAAATTATAGCTCTCTAATGTTTTGAGATACATAACAGCTTCCTCAAAACTCCACCCTTGGTTTACATCTAACATTATCATCTCTTCACTAGATGAGTTATTAGACAATAAATCCAAAAGACCAATATCCAATGAATGATTAAAGCCTATTTTCACTTTAAAGGCTTCTATACCGATCGACCTTGCTAATTTTATTTTCTCATTAGATTCATCAGGATTTATTCCACTTGCATAAACAGAAATATGATCTTGGGAGTTGGGATTTAATAATTTATTAAGGGGTAATTTTTGATTCTTAGCAAACAGGTCCCAGATGGCGCAATCAAGTCCTGAATTAATATTATAAAATGAGCCCATATCGCCCGACTGCACAAAAAGAGTTTTAAATTTTTCAGTAACCCTTTCTATGAATTTGTCTGGGTTTGAAAACTCACAACCCACAATATTGGAATGATAAACATTTTTAAGAAGATTGAATCTATACGAAGCGCCATCACTCGGAAAATTACACCAAATTTCGCCATACCCGATATTGTGATGATAGTCCTCTAGTTCAATTATTATGCATGGTCTTGAATTCATAACTCCAAATGAAGTTAAGACAGGATCAACCAACGGAAACTCTAGATAATAAAACCTTAAGGACTTAATCTTAATCAAGGTTATTGCTTTTCTTTACAAAATTAAACATAGCGGTCCAATCTAAATCTTTGTACTCAGTGTCCATTGCCTCTTCATAGACATTCACAACACTTTTCCCTGAAGTTAAATTAATCCCTTCAGATTCTCCATGTTCAATAGCTAAACGTAAGTCCTTCAAGGCCAGTACATTTTTAAAGCCAGGACCTATGTCATCAATCAAAACCTTTTTAGGATAACTAAAATTCATATGTCCTTTTCCAGCAGCCGTAGTTGACATTAAATCAATAGCTAGCTTTTGATCTATACCTGATTTATGGACCAGAGAGAGTGTCTCAGCTGTCACAATATTTGAAACAATAGCCATATAATTATTAATGATCTTCATTTTGCTACCTGAGCCTATAGGACCACAATAAACAACATCACTTCCCATGCATTTTAAAATCTCTTCAATCTTAGAGAAGTCTTTTAAGGAGCCTCCTACCATAATAAGTAAAGTACCATCAATTGCATTATTTACAAGACGAGCTACTGGTGCATCAAACATTTGAATATTTTTTTCGAGCATTTTTTTGCTAACTTCAATAGTATCGGCTGGCAATATTGTGCTCATATCAATGAAGATTAAATCGGTATTTTCTTGATTAATAATACCGCTCTCTCCAAGCGCAACATCTTTTACATTTTCTCCAATTGGGAGCATGGATATAACAAAATCTTTGCCATTACATAAGTCTGAAATATTATTATCTTGTTTAGCATCAACTTCAGTTAAAGTTTGAATAGTTTTTTCATTTGCAAAAGGATCATAAAAAGAGAGCAAATGCCCATTCTTTACTAAATTTAAAGCCATGGGAAGGCCCATTGTTCCAACCCCTATAAAACCTATATTTTTCATAATTCCTCTCAGTTAATTAAACGATATTAATGTTCTTTTTATGAATAAAGGAATATATTGCATCTATTCCTCCCTCATAACCAATCCCACTCTCTTTAATTCCTCCATAAGGAATCTCCGGATGCATTGGTGAAGCAGTATTGATAGAAACACCTCCAGCAACAATCTCTTTAGCCATCTTTTCCTGCAAGACTTCACTGGTAGTATAAACATATGATGCAAGTCCATAATTTAAAGAATTAGCCTTCTCAATAACATCGTCATAATCATTGAATTTAAATAATGCAAGAATAGGACCAAAAATTTCTTGAGTCATCATCTTTGAGCCTTCATGAATATTTTCAATAAGAGTTGGCTCCCAAAAATAGCCTTTATCTTGATGTCTACTGCCGCCATAAATTATATTTGAACCATTTTTAACAGCATCATCAATAAAATCTTTCATCGCATCAACTCTCCTTGAGTTCGATAAAGGCCCCATTGATATACCATCATTTAATCCATTACCTAAAGTAATATTTTTTATTCTATTCAAAAATCCATCTCTCACCTTATCATATATTTTCTCATGCACATAAAAGCGACTAGGTGCAATGCAAACTTGCCCAGCATTTCGAAACTTAAAACCAGTTAAAGTATCCAGAGTTGTTTCAATATCAGCATCTTCAGCAATAATCGCTGGAGAATGTCCTCCCAATTCAAGAGTGCATCTTTTAAGTGATTCTGCTGCTTTCTTTGCTAAAAGTTTTCCTACAGGAACTGATCCAGTAAAGCTTACTTTTTTCACTTCATCTCTACTGAGCAGATAATCTGAAATTTCATGAGGAACGCCAAATACCAGGTTAATGACATCTTTTGGCAGACCCGCCTCCTGGAATATTTTAATAACCTCAATAGCTGTCCCTGGGGTCTCCTCTGAAGGCTTAATAATTACCGAACACCCGGCTGCAAGAGCTGGAGCAATTTTTCGAATAACTAAAGCAATTGGAAAATTCCATGCCGTAAGACACAAACAAACTCCAAGTGGCTGAGGCTTGATTAAAGTTTTGAGTCCATTATCTCGATCGGCCACAACCTCATCTTTAATTAATTTTGCATTTTCTCCATTAAATTTTAAAATTGCAATGGATTGATTAATTTCACCAGCAGACTCAGCAAGAGGCTTCCCTTGTTCTAGTGTCATAACCTCAGATATCACTGAGATCCTTTCAGATAAAATATCTGCAGCTCTTAAAATGACTCTACTTCTTATTTCAGGGTCTGTATTTCTCCACTCATCAAAACCCTTCTCTGCGGATTTAACGGCATCATTTAAATCGCCCTCAGTTGCATGCGGCAGCCTCCCCAAAACACTTTCGTCAAAGGGATTTAAAACATCCTCACCCTTTTTTGCCTCATATATCCACTTTCCACCAATAAATAATCCAAGTTTTGTATACATATGTCTCCAGTAAAAATATCAATTGTCAATTAATACATTTTTTAATTTTTGTACTCGCTGTTTTCCTTCTAAGTTTATCCAATCCATAAAACTATCTTGGCCAGATTTGCAGAAGATATCAATCGAATCTTGCCAAATTGATCTTCCACACAAAAAACCTAAAAAATCTATTTTTGAAGATTTAGCAAGCTCCAAACTATTTAAAAAATTATTAAATTTCATTCCTGCACTCAGAAAAACAAAGGGTGTTGTGCCATTCTCAAAGCACTCTTTCATTATTTCAGAGCAATTTTCATAGCTATAAATTGATGAAATACCATCGTTTTCAAATCCTTTCACTTGAGCTTCATTAAAAGGGAATTCGATCTTAATGATATCAATTTGATATTCCTCTTTAGAGAATTCCTTATAAAGGTATTTAATATAGACTGGTTTTTTTAATAAATACCTTTGATACTCGATTTCAGCTCCCTCATCAAAGTAGAGAAGTGGCTCAAATAAATAAGGTATATCTAGATCTTTACAGATTTGACCAACATGCTTAATTACCTTAAATTTTTCATTATTAATGATTGGATCAGAGTCTGGATTAAAGTACATAAAAAATTTAATAGCTGAGAAATCTTTTATGATTTCATCATTCTGATTCAATATTTTTGGTAGCAAGGTAATGCGTGATTTATTATCTATATTGTATGCGTCATCTTCGTATGCAATTATTTTAGAAGTCTCAATACTTCTGAAGCAAGGGTCACTCAAGTATGTGTCATAATCAAATAAAACAGATGAAGCGTCGATACCAAGATTCAAAATGATTTGCTTCTTAAAAAGAAAATAGTCTGTAGTTGTAAACGTCGCCCCTTTGCTCTCTTTAATAATATCTTTTAAGCTAGTTCCTTGATCAATTGCAAGTGCTGCAAATTTTCCATTCTGCAAAAGTTGATTGAAATGATCTTGCTTACTCATTACAGATGAAAATAAGGTGCCGAACTTGGTGAGGCCCAGAGACTCCTCATTTGTTCATTTGAGTTCAGTAAAGATATTGAAAACCCAGCACTTTCTTGTGTTGTTATATATTCATTAACTAGAGGCTTAAAACATTGAATTTTATATTGAGCAAGATACTCCTCAACGTCATTATAAATTACTAATAGTTCCATCAAAGTGGTTGCACCAGATCCATTAATAAACGGAATCACAATATCTCCCTCTTTGTAATGAAAATCATCAAATATTTTATCCATCATAAATTTAATAATTTTTTTAGATGAAGAGATTTTTTGTCGCCCATATCCAGACTCTCCATGAACGCCCATACCAATAAAAACTTCATCATCATCTAAGTGAAATATTTTTTCACCAGATATAGGTGAAGTTCCAGAATCAATTGCAATTGATAGCGTTCTAGTTTGATCTCTTACACTTTTACCTAAACTTAATAGAGTATCTTTTTCTTCTCCCACCTCTGAGAGCGCACCCAAAATTTTATAAATAAAAGTAGTTCCAGCTCCGCCTCTTCTCTGATCTTCACTCCCTTTAGGGGCAGAAGCAATATCGTCATACATCAACAATAAATCAGCATCAATATTATCTTCTTTGGCCAATTCAATAGCCATCTCTCCGTTCATGACATCACCTGCATGGTTAGATATTAGAAGAATACACCCAGAATTTTCCTTAAAGATTTCTATGCCTTCAAAAATTAAATCTCCAGATGGGGCAGCAAAAATATCTCCAACAATATTTGCGTCTAAAAGTCCTTCACCAACCCAGCCCATAGCAATAGGCTCATGGCCTGAACCATTACCAATCAAAATGGCAGTTTTATCAATACTCTTTGGTTGACTCCTTAAAATTATTCTTTTACTATTTTGAGAAAATTTAACTCTATCGCTATTAGCCTTTGTATAGCCACTCAGCATGTCATCAACTATCTGATCTTTATTATTTATAATTTTTTTCATAGTACTGAATCGAAAAACTCTCTAAGAATAATTTCAGTTGATCTAGCGCCTGGATCAATACAACCAAGCCCTCGATTTTCTAAAAATTTAGCTCTACCAACTTGCGCTTTCATATCTTTTGTTTTCGATAATGAAAGTGAAAGGATTTCATTGATTTCATCTTTATGAATTTTTGAATCAGAATTCTTCTTTAAGAACTCTAAAATTGGAACATAAATATCAAGAATACTTTTATCTCCAGCCTTTACTTTGCCTCTTTTCTTAATCTTTTCAATCGATTTCGAAAAAATATCAATCAATGATTGATTCAAATTGGATTCACTAATTTTTCCGGATTCATCAAAAAATATAGACATTAAAATTCCAGATGCACCTCCCATTTCAATACGCATTTGCTTTGAAACGAGAGCCATTGACTCATCAATTGAAGAATCCATATTGTTTAAATATAAATCTTTTGCAATTTTCATGCCTTTTAAAATTGTAGATCCATGATCGCCATCACCAACTATTTGATCTAATTTATTTAGCTCAACATACTCAGTTTGAATCTGATTATATGAATTAATAATCCAATTTTTATAAGCGTTATGCATCCAAATACTCACTTAAAAAATTAAATGATCTTGAAATTGCCTCGTAAGGATCATCTTCTATATTTCTCCATGTGAATAAATCTTTACTAGTATCGACATTTGCTTGAATAAACATTTCTAAAGAGACAAATCCTTCATAGTTAATTTTTTTTAAGGTATTAAAAATTTTTGTCCAGTTTAAAGAGCCAGACCCAGGGACACCTCGATCATTTTCTGCAACTTGGAAATGAAATATTCTATCTCCAGCCTTTTCAATTGATTGGCACATATTTTTCTCTTCAATATTCATATGATATGCATCTAATAGAAGGCCTACATTGGGATGATCAATTAGCTCACATAACCTTATCCCTTCATCGACTGTGTTGATAAAATCTGACTCATATCTATTGAGTGGCTCAATCCCCAGTTTGATATTTTTTTCGCTTAAAAAGCTTGTAATTTTTTTAATAGAATGAGATGAATTTTGAAATTTACCTTCCTTATCTTTTCCCATACTATTGCTGATACCCCAGGCAGCATGGACCACCCCAGTAAGCAACTTAGCCTGCATAATTGCAGTCATATCAATTGCCCGTTTTAGCGCATCAACTCCATTTTGTTGAATAACTGGATCACTGCTACTTATATCCTCTTCATTGGAAAGGCCAGTTGTGCAGGTAATAGAAATATTTAAATCATTAGCTAGTTTTGCAATTTCTTTTGCGCTTGAAGGAGTCTGCCCCAAAAGAGAAACCTCCACAGATTTATATCCAGCTTTTTTACATAAGTGGATATAAGGCTTGACATCTTCATGCCAGTTTTTAACAAAAGTTGCTGAATGAACTCCGAGAATCATTTTAATTTATCTATTTTTTTAAAAAAATCATAAAATATTGCGTCTCTGTTAACTCCATACGCCTCTCTCATTGGATAAGACTCAGTATCTCTCCTCCAGTAAAGCTCATTATTTAAGACAGGTGAAGATACAACATGTGATGGAACCCATGAAGGCTCAATCATCCAAGCGATATTGATAACATCCCAAATAACCCACGTCCTCCATGTCTGGTCGGTTACCCCTCTTTGCTTGTGAAGAGGATTATTTGTATACAGCTCATAAAGATAATTACCAATATCTCCCCTACCTTTGACAAATTCTTTCATGTCAGGAAGAGATAAAGTTAATTGTGCACCAACGTGATATCCTGGCAGATATACATGCGCAACACCGCACTCAAAAAGTAATTGTGAAGATAATACATCCTGAACTAAATTTAAAGAATTAGTATTATTATTGATACTATGTGTCGGAAATCCAGACGTCCAAACTACCACTAAATTATTAATAATTTTTGGCTCCATCAATAAAGCAGAAGCTATATTTGTTAGGCATCCAATCGCACAAACATAAATCTTTTCGTTAGGATATGAGAGACATGAATCAACAATAAACTTACTAGACTCAGTAATTAAAGGTTCATCAAAGCTACTTAAGTATTGATATGAGCCCCTAAATACTTTTCCTTCATAGGGCATATTTAATTTATCGAATATTTTTATTATTTCTTGATAGCTTTTTTCAACTCCTTCTTCAGGTGTATCAAAATAGATATCATTAGGATGCTTGTTGATATCAATTAATCCATTGACCCAATCCCTGTAATTATTAACTAAGTTGATTTTGTCTTTAGAAATATCCTTATTTTCATTTATTATATTGTAGGCCTCTAAAAGCTCTTCCTGATGATGTTGAAAAGAATAGGGCTCAGCGGTGACTCCCAATAAATCAATTTTATCTTCGGATAACAAGGCCCATGCTAAGGCAAATTGATCATCAATTTCGTTAGCAGTATCTGTATCAATTATCAGTTTATTTTTACCAACTGGGTTAGATAGATTATGTAATAGCTGATCATTAGAAATTTTTGGAAATTTATTTAAAACCTCATTAGGTACTGTCATTAAGCTAACTCCTGATCTAATTTAATTGTATTAAAGGTAATGTTTTTATCAACCAAAATCAATTCATTAGTGTGGTTATATAAAAGGCACTCGTGTGCCAAACATGGAATCCCAGAGTCTTTATTTAGCACCAAGGAGTCATAAGATGAAAGAGTTTCAGCACAAATAAATTGTGAATTTTTCTTAAAATCAATATCAAATTTCTCATTCAAAATAAATATAATTGACTGACTTGATCCTTCTTCGGAAAAATAATTTTTACTTAAGCCAAAGGCATGCTTATATGAAACGAAGGCGTTACTTATAAGATATGGCTTGCCATTAACTCTTCTGAGTCGCTTCACAAAATATAATTTTTCACCTTGGTTAAAGTGCTCAGTATGATTATTATTTGTAATTTTTTGAAAATCCAAGATGACTGATGATGGAGTATCTCCATTTTGAATAATTTTTTGTGTCAATGATTCAAAACAATTATCTGCTTGAGGCATTGAACTCGTGACTACCGTTCCTTTGCCTCTTTTCCTGACAATCAATCCATCATCAGAAAGCAGCCTTAGCGCTGACCTAATTGTTATTCTGCTGACATTGAAGTAATCAACTAATTCATTTTCAGAGGGAATTGTTTCACCTAAAGGCCACTTTTCGCTTGAAATAAAGCCACGAATCTGTGAGTAGACATGCTGATATTTGGTTGTCGCATCATTATGCATAGTAAACTTTTTGAATAGCCTCAGATATTTTTTTTGTAGAAGGGATATAAAAATCTTCCATAGGGGGGCTAAAAGGCACAGGAGTATGAGGTGCAGTAATTTTAATTACAGCAGTTTTTAAATCATCAAAACATTTTTCTGAGATTAAAGAAGTAATTTCAGATGCTAAAGAACATTTTGGATTCGACTCATCAACAACAATTACTCTTCCTGTCTTTTTAACAGATTGAAAAATTAATTCTTCATCTAAAGGTGAATAGGTTCTGGGGTCAATAATTTCACAATCTATATTTTCCAGCGCCATTTCTTCTGCAGCCTCTTCAGCAAATAGATTCATTCTTTGTATTGCTATGATAGTAACATCAGTTCCAGAGCGCCTTATCCTTCCTTTTCCCAAAGGGATAGGCTCCATATCCTCTGGCACATCACACTTCGTCATATAAAGCCTTTTATGCTCCATAAAGATAACAGGGTCATCATCTTGGACTGCAGATAATAACAACCCTTTTGCATCATAAGCATCATAAGGAGCAACAACTTTTAATCCAGGTATATGAACATACAAACTATAAAGCGCTTGTGAATGTTCACTACCAGCCCTAAAGCCTGCACCAACAACTGTTCTAACAACCATTGGGACGCGTTGCTTTCCACCAAACATATATCTCATTTTTGCAGCTTGGTTCATCAGCTGATCAAAACAAACGCCTAAAAAATCAACATACATTAATTCGACAATAGGTCTCAAGCCAGTCATAGCAGCTCCGACCGCTGCACCAAAAAAACCAGCCTCGGTGATAGTAGTATCACGAACCCTCTCAGGACCAAATTTAGTCAGCAAGCCCTGGGTTACACCAAATGGTCCACCCCAGCTATCTTGAGTGCCGGGATAGTTCTCCCTTCCCTTTCCTCCAGCAATATCTTCACCCATCAAAATTACATTTTTATCATTTTGAAATGACTCAACAAGAGCTTCATTAATAGCATCTTTTACTGTTATTTCTCTCATATTAATAACTCTCTAGGATAGTTAACATAAACTTCTTCAAGTGCATCCTCTGGCTTTGGCCAGGGTTGGGTCTCAGCAAAGTCAAATGCCTCGTTTACTTCATTCAATGCATCAGATTGTATCTTCTTAATTTCATCGGGTGAAATGTTATATTCAGATGCCATTTCAATTGACTTTTTAATTGGATCATTTTTTTTCGCTTCTTCAATTTCTTCTAATGGTTGATATAACTGAGTATCACCCTCATATTGTCCTGAAAATCGATAATTCTTAAACTCTAAAAAGATAGGTGTGTTTTTAGCCTTGGATTCAATAATAGCATCTCTTGTAATTTGATGAACCTCAAAAACATTATTTCCATCTCCTTGATATGAAATCATGTCATAGGCCTTAGCAATATCCTTAAGCTCTTTGGTATTCAGATGCCAATCAGTCGCAGTAGCCTCTGCATAACCATTGTTTTCACAAACAAATAGCATTGGAACATCCCATAGTTTAGCAAGACCCGCAGCTTCATGAAACGCTCCATTATGGATTGCGCCATCTCCAAAAAAAGTAGCTGACATTTTTGTTCCGCCATTAATTTTTTCCTGAAGTGCGGCCCCTAAAACTACTGGAGGGCCTGCTGCAACAATTCCAAAGGAGCCAAGCATACCTTTATCAAAATCACTAATATGCATACTTCCACCTCTACCTTTGCAGATCCCTGAACTACGTCCATAAATTTCTGAAGTTATTTCTTTTAATTCACAATTTTTAGCAATTGAATGGCCATGGTTACGATACGTACTTGAAACCCAGTCATCGTCCCCCAATGCACTCATCACTCCAACACAAATTGCCTCAGACCCAATGCATGTATGCAAATATCCAGGGACTGACTTCTCTTTAGCTATCTTTTTTATTCTTTCCTCAAAAAACCGAATAGTAAAAAGCTTTTTATAGATCCAATGTAATTTATCTGTATTAATGTTCATCATTTAAGTTGTTATAACAATTAAAAAAAAAAGGTATTTATTTAATATGATAAACTATAAAACACTTTGATAACAGTCATTTTTTTGAATTCTATGGGATAGTTAAAAAAAAAGTTTATTATAACAATCGTTATGATATGATATTATCTTGAATATAAATTTTAGGATCTTGTAATCAATGACGGTTAAATTAAATATTGGATACGTTGCAACAGCGATCACTCCTTACTACTCTGATGAATATAAAGTTAGAGAGAAATCTGAAGCCAGTCTAAAAAAGCTTCTGGCCGACTTTGATGTAAATTTTATTCCGTTTCACAAAACTATATTCTCAACCGAAGATTCAAAAGAAGCTGAAAAGTTTTTTATGAATAAGATAGATTTTTTACTTCTTCAAACAAGTTCTTGTAGTGCAGGTGAGCAATTATATCCACTCTGCAACATAACTGACAAAATTGGAGTATGGGCTGTTCCAGATCTTGAAACAGAAGGTGATGTCAAATTGCATTCTTTAGTTTCTACAAGTCATTACTTAGCAATGATTAAAAAAGTTTTATCTGATAAAAAAATTACAACCAAATGGTTTTACAACTATGCAGATACTGAGGAATTTAAGAATAAATTTTCAATAACTGTCAGATCATTAGTCGCTCTTAAAAAAATGAAGTATGCCAAAATTGGTTTGGTGGGGGGAATATCTCCAGGTTTTGACAATATGAAGGTTGACCAATCAATTATTAAAAAAAATATTGGGCTATCAGTAGAAGAGTCGACTATCAAAGAATTAGTTAAGATTGCAAAAGGTTTTGATCAAAAAACTATTGACAATGAGGTTCAAAAAATCAAAAGTGTAGCCTCTAGTATTTCTGTTTCGAATGACGATTCATTTAACAAGGTTGCTCGTATTTATTTTGCTTTAAAAAAAATGAAGGAAGATAATAACTGGGATTCCCTAGCTGTTCAATGCTGGTCTCAAATGCAAGAATTATATGGAGTGGCGCCATGCTTGGCTTATGGCTGGATGGGAAGCGAAGATGGTATAGCAGTTTCTTGTGAAGGAGATGTTCAAGGATCAATGAGCATGCTCCTTTTAAACTATATTTCCAAGTCTGACAAATCATCAACATTACTAGATTTAGCAACATTTGACAAAGAGGCAGATGCTGTACAAATGTGGCATTGTGGAGTTTCGCCAAGACACTTTGCAAATGAAGATGGCATCAAATGGGTTGATCATACAACTCTTGGAAGGAAAACTGAAAAAAAATATGGTGTAGCTGGTGATCAGGTTTTTGCTCCTCAAGAAACTACCACAACCTATATAAGTAATAATGCTGAAAGAATTTTAGTATTGAACTCTAGTATTTTTGAACATACGAATAAGGGCTATGATGGCACTCGAGGATGGTTTAGAAATATTCATTTAAACCGAAAAAAAATTAGCTCAGAAAATCTGGTAAACACATTAAATATTGTTGGCCATGAGCATCACTATGCCGTAGGTCAGGGTGATTACAGTAAAGAATTAATAGAATTTGCAGCTTGGAATAATCTAAAGCTGATAGAAGAAATTCCCTTGGTGGATTATTTATCTCCATTGGAAAACTAATCAAATAAATGATTATTTGATGATTTGATAACTAAAAAGGAGACGTAATGAACAATAAGTTTAAGTTTGTAACCCTTGCTATAGTTAGTTTATTTTTTTCAAGATTTGCTTCAGCTGAGGTTGCGCCAGGATTTAACTCCTGGGATGACGTTAAAGCTGCTGCAGATGGTGGTCAAGTAAACGTCTATATGTGGGGTGGCTCTGATGCAATCAATGGTTTCGTAGATGATTTCTATGGCGTACCACTAAAAAATGATTACAACATTGCTTTAAATAGAATGCCACTGGCAGGAACTGTTGATGCTGTTAACCAAGTATTAAGTGAAAAAGAAGCAGGCGTAACCGGTGACAATGGAAACATTGATCTAATATGGATTAATGGTGAAAACTTCTGGACTTTGAAACAAGCAGACCTTCTTTATGGTCCGTTTGCTGCTGGATTACCTAATAGTCAATTTGTTGCATGGGACAACCCAGCTGTCAATTTAGACTTTGGAAGACCAGTTGATGGTATGGAAAGCCCTTGGTCCAGTGCACAGTTTCACTTTATGTATGACTCAGCCAGAAATGACTATGAAGATATGCCAAGAAATTATGGTTTCTTAACTAAATGGATTTCTGACAATCCAGGAAGGTTCACATACATCAGACCTGGTAAAGGTGGATTTGTTGGAACTCGATTTGTGAAACAAATTTTCTTTGAACTAAGTGGTGGTCAAGAACAATGGGTTGGACCATACAATGAAGAGCTTTATAATAAATGGGCTCCAAAAGTATGGGCACTGTTAAACTCTTGGGAAAAAGATTTACATAGAGGTGGCGAAACTTATCCAACGAATAATGCTGAAATGCATGCATTATTTGCTAATGGTGAAGTTGATATGAGTTTTACTCAATCTCCAAGAGGAGCAGGACCAACAAACTCAGCTGGAACAACGCCTCCAACATCTAGAGCTTTTGCTTTTTATAATAATATGATTGGAGATTTTAATTATTGGGCAATCCCATACAATGCGCCTAATAAAGCAGCTGCGTTAGTTTACGCTAACCTAGTTCTCAATCCAACTTTACAAGCTGCTCAAGTTCAGCCTGCTAATGGTTTTTGTTGTGGCTGGGGAATCAGCACGGCAAAAGTAACTAGCGCTGATGGAGTTGCGGCTATTCAAGATGCTCAAAATAATCTTGGTGATGCTGCAGAAGATCAAGGAATATTAGCGCGAGCTCTTGTTTCTGATATTGCTGCAGAATATCAAGATAAAATTGAAGCAGATTGGCAAGCAAATGTTCTCCTAAAATAGGAGATACGAATGGGCGGAGATAGATTAAAAATAGTACTTTCTTTAACTCCGCCCCTTCTTATTATTGGTACATTATTTTTTGGAGGAATCCTATATGGATTTCTTCAAAGTTTGGGCTATCAGCCAGCAATCGGTAAATATGATATTAACTTTGATGCCTACTATAATGTCATGTTTTCAGAAAGATATGCGAAGTTATTTTGGACTGGCTTAGGTCTTAACTTATGGGTTAGTTTTGTTAGTACTTTTTTAGCTGCTGCATTTGCATTGTTTGGAGCTTTGGCTATAAGAAAAACTTTCTTTGCAAAAAAAATCTGTAATTTTATTTTCTCTTTAAATCTTCCAATGCCTCACTTAGTTGTTGCAGTTGGAATGATTTTTGTTTTTTCTCAAAGTGGCTTATTAGCTAGATTTTTTACTCAAATAGGTTTTATCTCATCACCAAGTGATTTTCCTATCCTAGTCAAAGATAAATATGGCTTAGGAATTATTTTGGCATACATTTGGAAAGAGGCAGCCTTCTTCTTTATTATCTTAATGTCGGTACTTCAATCTCTTGGAGAAAATTTTGAGGAATTAGCGCAAAGCCTAGGGGCTAATAAATGGCAAAGATTCAGATATGTCATTCTTCCTCTAGTCATGCCCAATTTATTTTCTGCTTCAATAATTGTTTTTGCGTTTAGTTTTGGAGCATACGAAGTCCCAGCAATACTTGGTGTCAACTATCCACAAATGCTTCCAGTGATGGCATTTGAATTTTTTCTAAATCCTGATCTTAATGCAAGGAGTGAGGGTATGGCACTGAGCATGATTATTGCATTAATTGTTATGATTTTAGTTGTTATCTACTTTCGACTAACGCAAAGCAAAATAAGAAAAGATTAATTTTTATGGATAACAATTTAAAGAAATCAAACATTTATGCCATTTACTTTGGCTCATTCATTCTAATTCTTCCCTTAATTGCTTTTTTTATAAATGCTTTTTCGTTTAGATGGTTTTATCCTCAACTTATTCCAAAAGAGCTAAGCCTGCAAGCCTGGGTTAGGCTCAAATTAATCCCAAAGGAGGGCTTTAGAACTCTAGATGGATTTATAGATTTATGGTTATCAAATCCAACTATTATTAAAGCATTAGTCAATAGTGTAACAATTGGTATTATAGTTACCATTGTATCAATAATCATAGCATTACCCGCTGCTAGAGTATTAGGTTTACTAAATTTCAGATTTAAAAAAATAATTATTTTTATTATGGTCTCTCCAACCATATTACCTCCTATTGCATTTGTACTAGGATTAAACATTAATTTTATTACATGGGGGTTCTCAGGTAGCTTCTGGGGAGTTTGCTTAGTTCACTTAGTGCCAATAATGCCTTATGTCGTTTTGACAATGACTGGAATTTTTGCTAATTATAATCCAGACTTTGAACATCAAGCCAGAACCTTAGGTGCTAACAAATTTAGAACTTTTTATTTGATAACACTGCCAGCAATTGCCCCAGGAATGGTGGTGGCCGCTTTATTTGCTTTTTTAGTATCTTGGAGTCAATACTTGCTAACATTTTTAATTGGAGCAGGAAAAATCATGACACTTCCTCTACTTGTATTCTCAACAGCATCATCTGGAAATCCAGCGCTTACAGCGGCAATATCAATCGTATTTATCTTTCCAGCAATAGTAATTTTATTCTTTACCTCTAAATTCGTTTCAGGAGACTCTTCTGCAACATCTGGATTTGGAAAACTTTAATTAACAAAATATAAGGTTATATAGAAAAATGAGTGATTTAAAAATTTCAAATTTATGCAAAAGCTTCCCTGGCATGGATAGGCCTGCCGTTAATAATGTAAGTCTAGATATTAAGACAGGTGGATTAATTGCTTTTTTAGGTCCATCTGGTTGTGGAAAAACAACTATTCTCAAAATGATTACGGGGTTATTTCAGCCTGATAGTGGTGATATTACTCTAGATAATGCCTCATTATTACCAATTGCAACTGAGAATAGAGGCGTTGTAATGGTCTTCCAAAACTATTTATTATTTCCTTATATGAACGTTAGCGAAAATGTTGGTTTTGCCCTCAAAATGAAGGGAGTTGAAAAAGGTGAAATTGATAAAAAAGTTAAGGAAATGTTGGAATTAGTTAAGCTTCCTGATATTGGTGATAGAAAACCAAAACAATTGTCGGGTGGACAACAACAAAGAGTTGCATTAGCTCGTGCCTTAATTTCAAAACCTAAACTCTTACTATTAGATGAGCCCCTGAGTAATCTTGATGCACATTTAAGAGACGAGATGAGAGAGCTAATTGTAACAATTCAGCAAAAATTAAATGTGACAACAGTTTTTGTAACCCATGATCAAGAAGAAGCTGTTTTATTAGCTGATAATATTGCATTAATTTTTGATGGTGAACTTCAGAGCTTTGCATCTCCAAAAGAATATTATGAGTCGCCAATTAACGAAAGAGCTGCAAAATTCTTTGGTGGGGTAAACTTTCTAAAATCCAACATAAAGGATAAACAATTTGAAACAGAAATTGGACTAATTAGTTACAATCAAAAAAATACAAATGAATTACTGAGTAATCATTTACTTACGATTCGTCCTGAAAATATAGAAATATCAAAAACTAATAATTTTAAAGATAATTATTTTTCAGGTGTTGTTACTTCTATTGTTTTTTCAGGAACAAATACTAGATACAAAATTAAAATTAAAGATACTGTTTTAGACTGTTCTGTTCAATCTGTTGGAAAAAAAGAGATATCTCAAAATGATGAAGTTTTTGTCCACTTGCCAGCGGACAAAATTTGGGGCATGAATGACTAAGGAAAAAAATGTAATTCTATTCAATCTTGATGAAAGTATAGGAAACCTCTCTCCACATATGTTTGGTGCGAATCTTGAACACATTGGTGAAGCAATATATAAAAATGGTGTTTGGGCTGAGGTAATTGAAAATAGAAAGTTTTGTGGTGCTGATAAATTTACCTGGGATACAGGAGTCAAACATGACCATCTAGATTTCGGCATTGTACAGCCCTGGAAAGGATTCAATCCTTCAGCACAGCATGTAATGTATGCGCATTCAAATTCTGAATATATTGTCAATGGTGAAGAGCAAATAAATAGATTTGGAAGTGGAAAGCAATCTCAACAGATCACAATAAGGGAAAAAAGTGAAATAAATAGAGGCATAAAGCAGTTAATAAATGTAAATTTTGTCAATGAAGAACATCAATTTAGCATTATGCTGAAAGGGACTGGTCAAAAAGTTTACATTCAAATTGGAGAATTAAGTTTTGAAGTTAATAGCCGTTCTAAATGGTTTGAATTTAAAAAAAATATTAGATTTAATGACACAAAAATAAAAAAGACTTTATCAATCGCAATAAATAGTGATGAATTGTATATTGCCAATTGCTCTTTAATGCCAAAGCATACGAACTTTGGATTCAGAAAAGATATTACTAAAATGATAAAAGAGTGGGTTCCTAGTTATCTGAGATGGCCTGGTGGGAATTATCTATCAGGTTACAAGTGGATCAATGGGGTTGGAGATAAAAATTATCGTCTCCCATTTTATGATTTTGCATGGCATCAATGGGAAAATAATGATGTTGGAACTGATGAATTCATGCAATGGTGTGAATTGATTGGAAGTGAACCAATGATCACAGTCAACACAGGAAATGGAACTCCTGAGGAGGCAGCAGATTGGATTGAGTATCTAACTGGCTCTTCTTCAACCAAATATGGCAAACTGAGATCAAAAAATGGAAGAAGTAAGCCTTATGAACTCAAAACAATATTTATTGGTAATGAGATGTTTGGAGGCTGGCAGATTGGACATACTGACGCAAAAACCTATGCACTTAAATATGATCGCTTTGTAAAGGCAATTAAAAAAGTAAACAATAATTTAAGATTTATTGCTGTTGGAGCTTGTGCCGATCATTTTGGTCACTGGAATGAAATAGTTTTAAAAAACATTAAAGAGAGAATTGATGAACTGAGCGTTCATTATTACTCAATAAGAACCGAAAAAGATAAAACTCACCCTCATCATACTTCGAGATATATTCCTACAGTCGCCGCATCCACAGAGGTTGAATTAATGCTTGATAGAACTATTAAAGAGGTCAAAAAAAATACAAATAAAGATATTACTATTGCTTTTGATGAATGGAATACCTATGTTGAAGCTGAACATCCAAACTATATAGAAAACTACAATATTGCAGATGCACTTTATGCAGGATCTTTATTAAATGCCTGCATTAATAGAGGTAATATGATAACAAATACTGGCATATACCATCTTATAAATGTAATGGGTAATTATAGGATTGATGGGCAAAAAATTTGGAAGACTCCAACAACTTTAGTGCTTGAATTATTTACCAAATACCATAAAGGGGAAATTCTTAAAACATCCGTTAAAAGCCCTACCTTTTCATCTCAAGGCATGGGAAAACAACCTGAATATAAAAAAAATAAACTTATAGATGCTGCCGCCACTTATCATGAGAATAGGGTGTGTCTAACTGTAGTCAATAAATCAGAAAAAGAAAGCCTGACTATTTCAATACCAAATTACAAAAAGATAATAGGAAACTATTTAGTCAATGGTAATTCGCCTACTGATATGAATGACAATAAAAACCTAGAAAAAGTTAAAATCAAAACAAACAAGTTAAAATTTACTGCTAATTCTATCAAAGTTCCCCCTCACTCACTCTCTTTAATATTGTTGGAAATTTAAACCCTAAAGCCCCTAGATAAGGGAATCAGGATAGCTTTATAAAGTTTTCCTATTTAAAACCCAAATTAATATTAATCTATATACTTTATTTGATAATTCGACTAAAAATAAATTATGAGTGTTTCAGATCCGTCTTTATATCTGCTAATTTTATTATCTGGTGCATTTTTAGGTGCATTCGTTCAAGGCGCAACAGGCTTTGGGAGTGGACTTCTTATCAATGCATTTTGGCTTCATATTATGGAGCCTACTCATGCCATTCCTTTAAACGTAGTTACTAGTTTATTTATTTCAGGTGTGCCAATTTATAAACTAAGAAAAAAACTAGATTTTTCAAAACTAAAACAATTCGCTATTTTTGGTGTTGTTGGAATCCCAATAGGAATGTATCTTTTGGTAATAAGTGACCCTAGCAAACTTAAATTTTCTATAGGTATTTTATTAGTTATTTATGCTGTATTAATGCTTAAGATTAGCTCTTTTTCAATCAATGTAAATAATAAGTCAATTAATAATCTTGTTGGCTTTATAAGTGGAGTTATTGGTGGTTTAACAGCATTGCTTGGAATTATTCCAGTCGCCTGGTTTAGCGTTCAAAGACTCCCAAAAAATACTAAACGGGGGACTTATGAACCATTTATATTTATTACAAGCATTGCTGCAATAATAAGTTTCGCGTTTGCGGGCCTATATAAAATTGAAATGATATTTGATCTTCTCAAGATTATTCCTGCATTATTAGTTGGCTCTTGGCTTGGAATCAAAATTTACAATAAAATTAATGATAATTTATTTAGAAAAGTAGTTTTAGGCTTAATATTGCTATCAGGTTTGTTTTTAGTAATTTAATAAATCACCCTTTTAAGAACTTAAAAGTTTAGCTTTTTTAATCAAATAGTATTTCAATCACTCATGAATTAAGTTAAACTTGATTTAATCCACTTTTTTTCAGTGGATTTATTTTTAAAATTAAGGAGAGAAAATGAAACTAATAAATAAATTATTAGCTGTAACAGCTATTTCTGTTGCTCTAGTGCCAGGAGTTGTGAGCGCTGACTGCGGAAAAGCAAGACTAGCTGATTTTGACTGGAGTAGTGCCAACATTCATACGGCAATTGCTGGCTTTATCTTAGAGCACGGCTATGGTTGCGATGTTTCTGTAACAAAAGGAAGTACAACACCTATTATGGCTGCACACTATGATGGACAGCTTGATGTTGTGACTGAGCTTTGGTATGACAACATTAAAGATACTTATGATAGTCACGAAGCAGCAGGAACAGTAAGAAACCTAGGAATTAATACGCCTGACTCTCAGCAAGCATTCTATGTTGATAGAGCGACTGCTGACAAGTACAACCTTACTAATGTTTTAGATATGAATAACCCTGAAGTTGCTGCGTTATTCAGTGATCCAGAAAACCCTTCAATGGGAAGAATGACAAGTTGTATTGGTGGCTGGACTTGCTACACAATTAACCTTGTTAAACAAAAAGCTTATGGATTAGATAAATACTACACTAACTTTGATCCAGGTTCAGGTGGTGCGCTTGATGCAGCAATCGCAGGTGCGTTTGCTAAAAAGCAGCCAATCTTTACTTACTATTGGGCGCCAACAGGTCTGATGGGCAAAGTTGATTTAGTAAGACTAGCTGAGCCACCATTTAACGCCGAGTGCTGGGCATCAATGCAAGTTGTTGTTGAAGATATCAAGGCTAATGGAACAGATGCATGGAAGCCAACTTGTGGAGTGGAGTACAGAGACATGTCATTAGACAAGTCAGTTCTTGCTGCATGGGCTGATTCTCATCCTGATGAGACTGCATTCATCGAAGCATATAGCATACCAACTGCACAAGTTAATAGACTGCTTGCATTCTATGAAGACGAGTCAGATGGTGATATGGAGCTAACTGCAATGGAGTACTTAGCGAACGATGACACATGGAAAGCTTGGGTACCAGCAGACGTAGCTGCTAAAGTATCTGCAGCTCTATAAGTTAGATAAAATCTAAAAAAGAGCCCACTTGTGGGCTCTTTTTTTAAATAGAATAAGCATCATGATAAGAAAATTTCTCACGTACTTTACTTTTCCCATAATCTTTGTTTGGCTTTTAGTTGTAAGCTACAACTCATCTAAAAGGAAGCCCGACAGTGTAATGGAGCTCTTAACTGATCCCAGTTGGCTTTATGATTGGCCAAAATGGCTAGATATTCCATTAATGAAATGGATTAATGATGGCTTCAAGGTCTTCAACGAAAAGTATGGAATTTACTTTGAAGTAATCAATGACTTTCTTCTTGGTGCGATTCTATCACTCAAAAAATTCTTAATTGTTTTGCCTTGGCCTGTGGTCATCGCACTCGTTGTTGCAATTGTGTTCTTTTCTAGTGGAAGAAAAGTTGGAACAACCGTTTTCGTAGGAATCTGTACATTTTTTATAGGCTTCCTTCATCCCAAGTTTTGGGATAAAGCCATAGAAACAACCTCAATCATGATTATTGGAATTCTCATATGTATTGTTATTGGTATTCCTCTAGGTATTGCAATGGCAAGAAACAACAAACTTCGTAATGCAATACTACCCGTTCTAGATTTAATGCAAACCATTCCTAGCTTTTGTTACCTCATTCCTGGCATTATGCTTTTTGGATTAGGCGCAGTTCCAGCAATTATTGCAACCGTTATTTATGCTGTACCGCCTCTAGTTCGCTTAACTGACCTAGGAATTACCTTAGTTGACACTGAAGTCATTGAGGCTGCTGAAGCCTTTGGTGCAAGCAAAAGACAGAAACTACTTGGCGTCCAACTACCACTTGCCCTTCCAAATATTATGCAGGGCATTAATCAGTGCACGATGATGGCATTAGCCATGGTTGTAATTGCATCCATGATTGGAACGAGGGGACTTGGTGACGAAGTTCTACTTGGACTCCAACAGTTAAACGTTGGTAAAGCAACTGAAGCCGGACTTGCAATTGTTCTCCTAGCGATCGTGCTAGATAGAATTACCCAAGCTTATGGCAAAAAAATTCAAGACAGAAACCAACCACCAAAATAGACCCCTATTATGTCAAAAATCGAAATAAATAATATTTATAAAATATTTGGTCCTAACCCTCAGCAAGTAATGCCAATGGTTAAAGATGGCGCCTCTAAAGAGCAAGTGATGGAGGATACGGGTCATACTGTTGGCCTTGATAACGTCTCTCTGTCTATTGAGGAGGGTGAAATATTTGTATGTATGGGGCTTTCTGGCTCAGGAAAATCAACTCTCATTAGACACATTAATAGGCTTATTGATCCTACTGCTGGTGAAGTTCTAGTCAATAACGTTGATGTATGTAGTTTGGATGAAAAAGAAATCC
>OCVR010001094.1_pt1 | contig 22081 bp, 17 predicted proteins | sample 1539091 | NCBI WGS metagenome assembly OCVR01 (sample SAMEA3355530, study PRJEB22509) | marine metagenome | biome: marine; feature: coastal ocean; material: water | place: USA | collected 2010-08-07 | depth 16 m | reverse complement strand
GGTCCAGGAAGAAGCCCCGGTCGCGGGCGCCCGCCGCCCCGCTGAGCATCGCCGCGCTGACGGCGTAGAGCCCCAGCCCTGGTGGTAGTGCCAGGGCCTTCTGGGTCCCCGCCAGCACGAAGTCGAGCCCGTTGGTTGACGCGTTGATGGGGGCCGCGCCGAGGTACGTGACGGCGTCCACGAGGAGCATGGCGCTTCCGCGCTCCCCCAGCGCGAGGGAGATCTCAGCGGGGCTCACGGCGACCCCGGTGGAGGTCTCACTGAGGCAGACCGTGACCGCGTCGAAGGCCTCGTTCGAGAGCCGCTGCCGCGCGGCGGCCAGATCCGGCCGGGCCCCGGCCGCGGATTCGATCCGGACCACCTCCTTCCCGAGCGCCTCGGCGATGGTCGCGAAGCGCTTCGAGAAGGCTCCGTTCACCAGGCAGAGGACGCGCCGCCCCGTGGCCCGCAGGGCCATCTCCATGAGCCCCGTCGCCGTGCAAGAGTGCACCGCCACGCGGTGTGAGGGAGCCGACGCGCCGAAGAGCGCCTCAAGGTGCGGGTCGAGGGCGTGGATCAGCTCCCGCATCTCCGCCGAGCGGTGGCCGATCATGGGCTCCGCCATGGCAGCGAGGATGTCCTCGCGGACCTCGGTCGGACCCGGGATCCAGAGCTCGGCCCTCACGGCTGCTCTCCCTCGAGGCGCGCCAGCAGTCCTTCAAAGCGACCGCCAGGCGCAGCCCGCAGGACCTCGACCTCCTCGGCGGAGACGAGGTGCGGTAGCAGGGCCGCGTGGTCGGCCTGGCTCACCTCGACGTCCGCGCCCTCGACCACGTCGGGGCGGCGTTCCACGGCCGTGAACGCGATGAAGCGCGCGCACGCGTCCTTGGCCTCGAGGTCGGTGGCGCCGTCCCCCACCAGCACGACGTCGCCGCCAGGGAACCGCTCCGCGAGCAGCTCACGCTTTCCGCCCGCCCGGGCCAGCGGGGACCCCCGGTCGTAGTCGACGTACGCGCCGCTGGTGTCGAACTCCACGTCCACCGCATGGATCCCTGCGGCAGGAACGCCGAGCTGGACCCCGAAGGGACGCACCGCGGGGAGCAGCCCACCGGAGACGATCTCCACGCGCTTGCCGAGGTGGTGCAGCGCAGCGATCAGCTCCGCCGCTCCCGCGATGGCGGTCGCCTCGTAGCGCCGCGCGATGCGCTCCATGTCCGCGGCGAGGGGGCCCGCCAGTTCGAGCCGTCTGCCATAGACCTCCTCGAGCGGCACGCGTCCCGCCATGGCCTCGGCGGTCAGCGCCGAGATCTCTGGGTGCTCCGCGGTGAGCTCCTCGATGCCCTCGATGCTGGAGAGCGTGGAGTCGCAGTCAAAGACGACCGCCGCGAAGGGCGGCCCGTGGACGATCCGTGCCATGGTCAAAGAGGGTGACGACCCGCGCGGTCCGATTCAACCGCGCCCATGCGGAGACGGGCCCCGGCGTGGAGGAGAGGGCGGACAGGGACGTGGGGCCGATGTGGAAGGGTGCCAATGTGAAGGGGTGCTCCTCGGGACGATGACGGCCGAGCGGGCGGCCTCGTGCTCAACCGCAGCTGGCCGGCTCGCTCGGCCGTGAGCCTCCGCCCCAGGGGCTCACGGGCTCACGGACTCACGGACTCTCTGGCTCACCGGCTCAGGGGCCGAGCGACCCGCTGGCGACATGCCTGGCTCGCTGGCAGGCCGGCGCGCGGACAGGCGCGGGGTCGGGCGGCGAGACCGGGCCCCTCAGCGGGTCACGCCGGGTCCACGTGCCTCGTCCAGCACATAGCCGAAGACCGGGCCACGTTTCGACCTGGGACCTGCCCTGTCGGCGGCGCTTCCACCCAGGGACATGAGGTAGACGAGGAGCACGCCCAGCCCCAGGGCTCCCAGGGCCACCTGGATGACCCGCCGCTGGGCGGCCCGGCGCTCCTCGTCGGTCCTCTCCAGCGCAGCGTCCCCCGGCTGCCCCACCTCCCCGGTGTAGACCAGCCGCATGCGCTGCTTGGGGTCGGTGCGGTGTTGATCCATGGGGTGAGGGCCCGTTGGGTGCTGGCCCGTAGGGTGATGGCCCGTGGGGTGATGGTCCGTGGGGTGATGGTCCGTGGGCATGGTCAGACGAGCGTGGTCGAGGCGGATCCGGGGCTGAGGGCCAACGCTGGCCCACGAGGGGGTTCCGCTCCGCTCCTCCCTGCAAATCGGGCTCCCCCGGGGCGCGCCATTCGCACGAAGCCAAAAAAGACGGCAACTCATCGGAACCACGCCTCGACCGAGACATGCCTCGCGAAGAGAATGTCGGCCGCACAACCCCCGAACTTCCGAGCAGCACGAATGAGATTCAAGGACAAGCACGTCGTCGTCACAGGCGGCACCCGAGGCATCGGCCGGGCCGTAGCCCTCGCCTTCCTGCGCGAGGGCGCGATCTGCCATGCCACCTATCGGGGCAACGACGCCGCGGCTGAGTCCCTCGTGGAGGAGGCCGGTGAGGCGGGCGAGCGGGTGCACCTCGCCAAGTTCGACGTCTCCGACCACGACGCCACCGAGGCCTTCTGGGAGAGCCTCGGTGAGACCCCCATCGACGTCCTCGTGGCCAACTCGGGGATCCGCCGCGATGCGGTCCTCGCGATGATGTCACCCGGCGACTGGAACGCGGTCATAGGGACGAACCTCACGGGCTCGTACACCATGTCCAAGTTCGCGGTCCAGAACATGATGCGCCAGCGCCACGGCCGAATCATCTTCACCACGTCCCCCGCCGGCCGCTTTGGCTTCGAGGGCCAGGGGAACTACTCCGCCTCCAAGGCCGGCCAGGTCGGCCTCATGCGTTCCCTCTGCAAGGAGGTCGCCAAGCGCGGGATCACGGTCAACTGCGTCTCGCCTGGCTTCATCGCCACCGACCTGCTGGACGACCTCCCCGACGAGCTCGTCAAGTCCTACAAGAAGTCCGTCCCCGCCCGCCGCTTCGGCACCACGGCCGAGGTCGCCTCCGCCGTGACCTTCCTCGCCTCGGACGAGGCTAGCTACATCACCGGCGCCACCCTCGACGTGACGGGCGGCCTCTGAGACCAGCACCATGAGCGAGTCCCATTCGAACCCCACAAGCGGCTCGGTCCTCGACCGGCCCCTGACCGACTTCCTCCCCCACCGCCCCCCGTTCCTCTTCGTCACGCGAGTGGTCGAGCACGACGGCGACACCCTCGTCACCGAGTGGGACGTCCCTGAGGACCTGCCGGCGTTCGAGGGGCACTTCCCTGGCCAGCCGGTGCTCCCCGGCGTCCTGATCTCCGAGTTCTGCTTCCAGAGCGGCGCGATCCTCATCTACGCGACGAGCCAGGAGGACCAGGACTCCGTCGGCGTCCCCGTCCTGACCCGCATCGTCGACGCGCGCTTCCGCAAGATCGTGCGCCCCGGTGAGAAGCTCCGGGCCGAGATCAAGCTCACCGAGCGCCTGTCCAACGCCCGCTATGTGACCGCCAAGGTGACGAGCGACGGGAAGGCCGTGCTGCGCCTGCAGTGCGTGCTCGCGGTGGCTCCCGCCGAGGAAGGCTGATGGGCGCCGACGCAGCCCCGGGCGACTGGACCGACCTTGCCGGCAAGACCGTCGTGGTCACCGGGCTCAAGAACCGCAAGAGCGTCGCCTGGCACGTGACGCGCCAGCTGGAGGAGGTCGGCGCCGAGGTGATCCTCGTGGTCCGCACCGAGGCGCGGCGAGATGAGCTCGCCAAGCTCACCGGCGAGCGGCGGGTCCTGACCTGCGATGTGCGAGAAGCTGGCGACATCGAGGGGCTCCGCGCGGCCCTCGCGGAGACAGGCAAGACCATCCATGGCCTCGTGCACTCCATCGCCTTCGCCAACTACTCGGACGGGTGGAAGCCCTTCCACGAGACGAATGAGACGGACTTCCTGGAGGCCACTCGTGTGTCTGCGTTTTCCCTCGTGGCGCTCTCCAACGCCCTGAAGGACCTCTTCGACCGAGACGCCTCGGTGGTGACCATCTCCATCTCGAGCACCACCATGGCGGCCGAGAACTACGGGTACATGGCCCCGATCAAGGCGGCGCTGGATTCAGCCGTGGTCTTCCTCGCCAAGTCCTTCAGTGCCTTCAGCAAGGTCCGCTTCAACGCGGTCCGCGCCGGTCTCTTGAAGACGAGCTCGTCGGCAGGAATCCCCGGTTACGTGGACTCCTGGATGCACGCCGAGAAGGCCACGCTCCGCAAGGAGGGCCTGAAGACCGAGGAGGTGGCGGCGACGACCCTGTTCCTCCTCTCGCCGCGCTCCAGCGGGCTGAACGGTCAGGGCCTCGTGGTCGACGCCGGCATGGGCAGCAACTACTTCGACGCCGAGCTGCTCGGCGGCTGAGGCGCCACGCCCCCGAAGGCGAACCCCTCGAGCGCGGGCGTAGAGAACCACTCCCACACCCGCCAAGCCCCACGCCCGGTTTGCGCGACGGGCCCCGCGATGCGGCGCCGGGCGGAGAGCTCGCCCGCGCTCTCAAGATCAAGGATCGCGAAGAGCCCCCCGGGGCTCGGTTCACCGAGCTGGCCAAGCACGAGGATGGTGGGCGCGATCGAAGGGTGCTGAAGGGCCTCGATCGCCGACTGTCCATCCTCGACCATCACGACCAGGAAGCGGCGGGAATCTCCGCCCTCGCCGCCGCTCGCGCGCACGCGCTGCTGCTCCATACCCGGGAGGTCGCGGAGCGAGCCCAACGTCACAAGCGGATAGAACTCAGGGCGGAGCAGGCCAGCCGAGACGGCGGGGTCACCCGCCAGGACTTGCGCCACGTCATCAGGGTCTTCCAGATCAAAGACCAGGAGCCCCCTCTGAGCGCTCCGAGCCTGCACGAAGGGGCCTGAGACCAGCAGCCGCCCGGCCTCGGCCTCCTGCTCGAGGAAGGCCCGGTGCCGCTCGAATACCCCTCGCGCCCCGAAGCGGTCGCTCCCCCCGGTCCCCTCTCCCTCGCTGACGAGGACGAGGGTGAACGCACCTAGGTCGGGCTCCACCGCCTCCCCAGGACTGGGCGCCAGACACGCCGTCAGCGCCTGGAGAGCCAGCACGGCCAGCGCCAGGAGATCGAGTCTCGGTCTCATGAGGGCATCGTGAGGAAACGCCCCGCGCAAAGGAATGTCGCAGTCTGATGTCTGTTCATGGATTTCGGTCTGACGGAGGCTCGACCCGGCCAACCGGATCTGGCCAAGACGCGTAGGCTCAGGCATGCGCTCGCGTTGGTCTCCGCTCATTCCCCCCGAGACCCGTCCAGGCATGCAGACCCTCTCCATAGCACGGAACCTGGCCCTCGCGGCCGCCTTGTGCGGGTTCGCCTCCGCTCAGGCGGACGGCCCCGCGCTAGGCACCAACCGGATCTTCCAGGCTGACATCGAGAGCGGCGCCATGACCGTGGATGAGATTCGCGCTGAGGGCCTGCGCGTGTTCTGCACGCCGTTCAACCAGATGGACGGCTATGGCGACGGCGCGATGAATCCCCTGGACCCCATCTCACCGGGCGGGCGGCCGACCCTTCAGGGGAACGGCACCTTCCTGCGGGTGAACGGGCTGGACGCCCAGTCCTGCCTCGAGTGCCACGGTATCGGCAGCGCGGCGACGATCCCGGCGACCTTCGCCGTCGGTGGCGTCGGCCCCTCGAGTACCAACGTGATCTTCCAGCCGCGCCGGATCGACGTGATCGACGCGGCCGGCCAGGGGATGGCCGGCTTCAACGGGCGCTTCATCAACCCTCCCTTTCTCTTCGGCTCCGGGGGCCTCGAGCTCCTCGCGCTGGAGATGACCGCGGCGCTCCAGCAAGGACCGCGCGCCGCGTTCGCGTCGCCCGACAGCGACATCCCGCTGGTCACCCACGGCGTCTCCTTCGGCTCCATCCGGTTTGACAGCGCCTCAGGGGCGTTCGACTACTCCCTCCTCGACGGGATCGGTCAGGACCTCGTCGTCCGGCCCTTCGGTCGGAAGGGCTCGTTCCAGACCGTCCGAGGCTTCGACGTGGAGGCGATGCGCTTCCACTTCGGGATCGAGCCCTCGGAATTGGTGGGCGGCGGCGTGGACGCCGACGGTGACGGCGTCTCGGACGAGGTGCTGGCCGGCGAGATCTCCGCCATGCACGTCTTCGGAGCCACCCTCGAACGCCCCGAGGTCCGTGACTGGACCCCGGAGGCTGACCGGGGCCTCGACGTCTTCGAGGCCATCGGCTGCGCCGCCTGCCACATCCCTTCGCTCAGCACCCGCAGCCGCTCTCTGCCGTTCCGCTTCCCCGAAGTAGAGACCGCACCGCAGCTGAACCAGTTCCTGCGGGTGGACCTCACCCAGTCCACCGCAGGGTTTGACCCCGCCCCCGGCGGAGGTCTCCAGGTCCCGCTCTTCAGCGACCTGAAGCTGCACAACATGGGACCTGGTCTCGCCGAGACGTTCGGCAACCCCGACGACGCGCTCTACACCACGGCCCGCCTCTGGGGCGTGGCAGACACCGCGCCGTACCTCCACGACGGCCGCGCGACGACTCTCACCGACGCGATCCTCCTGCACGGCGGCGAGGCCCAGGGTTCCAGGGACGCGTTTGCCGCTCTTCCTGCGGTGCAGCAGGTCGAGGTGCTGACGTTCCTGAAGCGCCTGCGCACGCCGCTCGATCCCGCGGGCGACCTGCTCCCCTGACGCTCTCAGGCCGGGACCGTCTCGCCGGGTGACGCGGTCGGAGACTCCCGCCCGATTCCTGGATTGGCCAAAGGCGCTCCGGCGCGGTCGTCGATAGCTGCACTGCCGCGATGGCTCCACGCCGGAGGACTCGCCGCACGACCAGCGATGAATATCAGCAGCACCACGAAGCGCGCCTCCTCTGTCCTCCTCATCGGCCTCGCCGCCGCCTGCCAGTCCACGACGATGGGCTCCCAGCCGGTCGCCACGCCAGCCGCCGTGGTCCGCCAACCATTCTCGAGTCCTGTCACCAGCGGCGTCTCGGTGGCCATCGAGCGCTGCGATGAGCTGATCCTGCGCATCGAGGAGCTCATCGTCGCCCTGGACACAGGGACCCTCGAGGGCGCATGGCACGCCTACGCGGCGGCGCGCGCTCCCTACGAGGAGATCCAGGTGCTCGCCGCGGCCTTCCCCGAGCTTGACCGCGCCATTGATGGACGCTCGTCCGAGTTCGCGGCGGGCGAGTTCGACCCGGAGTTCCGTGGCTTTCACCGCATCGAGATCTTCCTCTTCGCGCGCAAGCGCATGGGCGCCGCCATGCCCTACGCGCGCCAGCTCCTGGAGGACGCTGGGGAGCTGCGCGGGGTCCTCGAAGAGCGCGGTCGCTTCAGCGCGCCAGAGACCTTCGCCGGCATGCAGCGCCGCTGCATGGACGTCGCGACACGCATGGTCTCCAGCGAGGAAGAGATGTGGAGCAACCAGTCTCTGCTCGTGATCCACCACGCCTGGATCGGCTGCTACGAGCAGTACAAGTACTTCGCCGGCGCGGTCCGCACGGAGGACGCTCTCCTCGCGGAGCGCATCGATCGCGCCTACCGCAAGGCCATCGAAGCGGTGGCCGGCGAGTTCTCCACGGAGGGGGTCGAAGGATCGCCCTACACGCTGATCGACATGGAGGAGCGGCGTCAGATCGCCGACGCGAGCCTGAAGCTGCGGGGCTACCTCATCCAGGCCGGCAAGGCGCTCGAGCTGAAGGACGACTGAGAGCCCCTCGACGAGCGCTCGGTCGCTCGCAGCCCGCACTTGCCCTAGGCTGCGGGGCATGATTCGTGCCCTCATCCCGCTCGCGCTCGCGGCCTCCATCGCTGCCTGCGCCTCCTCGTCCGCACCCACCAGCGACGCCATCGGCGCCGCCCGGCCCAACGTCGTGGTCGTCTTCGTGGATGACCTGGGCGCCGGCGAGCTCGGCTGCTACGGCCAGCAACACATCCAGACCCCGCGCATCGACTCCATCGCCCGGGCCGGCGTGCGCTTCAACAGCGCCTACACCGGCTCCCCGGTCTGCGCCCCCGCCCGCTGCGTCCTCCTGACCGGCAAGCACTCGGGGCACGCGGAGGTCCGCGCCAACTGGGAGAACGGGGGCTGGGGCCCGGACGAGCCCGAGGGGCAGTGGCCGCTCTCCGACGGGGAGGTCACCCTCGCCGAGCGCCTCGGCGACCTCGGGTACCGCACGGCGGGCTACGGCAAGTGGGGCCTCGGCGGTCCGGGGACCCGCGGCGCGCCGGAGCGGCAGGGCTTCGACCACTTCTACGGCTACCTCTGCCAACGCGTCGCCCACAACTACTACCCCACCCACCTGTGGAACGACGGCGAGCGCGCGCCGATCGCGGGCGCGGAGCACTTCAAGGCGCACCAGAAGCTCCAGGCCCCCCTCGCGAGCGCCGACGAGTACTACGCGCGCTTCGGCGGGGACGGACCGGAGGGCGGAGCTGAACGCTACGCCCCGCAGCTCATCGCCGACGACATGATCAGCTGGCTCGACGAGGCCGCCGAGGAGGGGGAGCCGTTCTTTCTCTACTACGCGTCCGTCATCCCGCACCTCGCTCTGCAGGTGCCCCGCGAGTACGTGGAGCGCTACCCCTCCGAGTGGGACGCCGAGCCCTACCTGGGCCAGCAGTCCTACCTGCCTCACCCCAGCCCGCGGCGCGCGTACGCGGGGATGATCAGCTTCCTCGATGACCAGGTCGGGCGAATCCTCGACACGCTCGAGGCGCGCGGCGTGGCGGAGAACACGGTGGTCCTGTTCACAAGCGACAACGGCGCCACCTACGTGGGCGGCGTGGACACGGAGTTCTTCGAGAGCCACGACGAGCGCCGCGGACACAAGGGGCAGCTCTTTGAGGGCGGCGTGCGCGTCCCCTTCATCGCGAGCTGGCCCGGGCACTTCCCCGAGGGGGCCGTGTCCGACCACGTGGTCTCCACCGTCGACGTGACGGCGACGGTGCTCGACCTCGTGGGCGCGCCCGCCGCGACCGACCCGCACGTTGCCACGGACAGCGTCTCCTTCGCGGCCGCGGCAAGGGGCGAGCTTGACGCGCCGGCGCGGCCGTACCTGTACTGGGAGTACCGCCCCGCCGGCGCCCAGGCGGTGCGCCAGGGGGACTGGAAGCTGGTGCGCACCGGGCTGAAGAAGGGCGCCCCACGGCTCGCGCTCTACGACCTCGCCGCGGACCCCGCCGAGTCGGAGGACCTCTCGACCTCGCAGCCCGACATCGTCGCTGCTCTCGAGGCCCTCATGGACGGTTCGCACGAACCATCGGAGGGCTTCCCCCTGCCCACCGTGGATGGAGACGCCGCCGAGATCATGAAGCGCAAGACCCGGCCCTAGCCGTCCCTTGCGCCTAGCACGCCGTCGCGCGGCCGGAGGCTCTCGCGGTCGGTCGCGCTCAGGAATGGAGCCCGGCACCGGGGCCGTGGGGCGCTCCGGTGCGCCGTGAACGGGGGACCGGATCGAGATCTTTGGTGCCGGGGCGCGCAGGGCGCCTCCCTGAGGCCGGTCGAAGCCGGAAGCTGCCGGACGTCTTCGGGAGTGCCGTATGCTGAGGTTGGCGCACCGCGCCGCCCGGCTCGCGATCTCCCATGTGGATCTGCTCCCTCCTCACCGCTGCCCTCGCGCAGGGCGGCAGCCCTCCGGCCCCGAACATCCTGGTCGTTCTCCTGGACGATGTGGGCCGGGACAAGGTGCAGGCTTACGGCGATAGCGCGGTGGCGCCGCCGACGCCCAACCTCGACGCCCTGGCGGCCCGCGGCGTGCTCTTCCGCAACGCGTGGTCCTATCACGCGTGCAGCCCCACGCGAGCCGCCCTGCTCACCGGGCGGCACGCGGATCGGACGGGCATCGGCTCGGTCATTCGTAGCGGCGACGGTGTCTACTCGCCCCTTGCCCTCTCGGAGACGACGCTGCCCGAGGCGCTGCCCGGCTACACCAGCGTCGCACTTGGGAAGTGGCACCTGCGCGACCTGGGAGACCCGGACACCCACCCCATCGACAGCGGCTTCGACGCGGTCTCGGGCTACCTCGGGTCCAACGACTACCTGAGCTGGAGCTGGAACCTCAACGGGACGCTGATTCAACGCGCGGGCTACTTCCCCACGGAGCTGGCCAGCCAGGCGGTCGAGACGCTCCGCCGCGTCCCCGAACCCTACTTCGTGTACTACTGCCCGAAGATGGCGCACTCCCCCTACCACGTGCCGCCGCAGTCTCTTCATTCGCAGGGGCATCCGGGGACGATCTCGGGCCAGCACGCCGCCATGAGCGAGTCCATCGACACCGTCGTGGGCCGTCTGCTCGAGTTCGTCGATCTCGATGAGACCTATGTCTTTGTCATGGGTGACAACGGATCTCCCGGCGAGGCCGTGCTCCCGCCGTTCCAGCTGAACCAGGCCAAGGGCAGCGTCTACGAGGGCGGCGTACGGGTCCCGCTCATCGTCGCTGGCCCCGGAGTCTCCCGCGGCACGGAGTGCGCTGAACTGGTCCACGTCACCGACCTCTTCGCCACCGTACGAGAGCTGAGCGGCCTCGGTCCGCCGAGCCAGGGCGCCGAGGACTCGGTGAGCTTCGCGGACCAGCTGACCAACCCGCTGCAGCGCGGCGACCGAGAGACCCTCTTCGTGCACAAGTTCCCGTTCCCTGGCCTCCCTGGGCCGGACGTCCGCGCCCTGCGCACGAGGCGTTGGAAGCTCATCCACCGGGTCGGATCCCAGCAATTCGAGCTCTACGACCTGGCGGCAGACCCCCACGAGCTCGTCGACCTCCTGATCGCCCAGCCGGGCCCCGGGATCAACGGGATGAAGGACCGCCTGCTGGCCATGATGCCGACGTTTCCCTGAGCCGGCCCCCATGGCAGCGCCCCGGTCGCGGGACGGCGACGCTTCGCGGCAGGGTCCACTCCGCGGCAGGGTCCACTCCGCTGCGGGGTCCACTCCGCTGCGGGGTCCACTCCGCTGCGGGGTCCACTTCACTTGGGGCTCGCCGAACCTCGGACGCGTCCTCACTCCCCCGACGGCCGCGTGCGCCCGTGGTAGATTCTCCGGGCGCACGCCACGCATCCGCTGGGCCTCACGGCGCCCCCGCGGCACCAGGCCCCCTGCACGTCTCCAAGATTGGACCCCTCACCCACCTCCAAGGCCAAGCGGTCCCCATGCGGCTCCGCCTAGGTCCCGGCGCCATGGTCGCGGCCGCCTTCATCGGCCCGGGGACGATCACAGCGGCCAGCATTGCGGGCGTGGAGACCGGCGTCTCCCTCGTCTGGGCCATCGTCTTCTCGGTGATCGCGACGTTGATCCTCCAGGAGCTCGCCGTGCGCAGCGCCCTCGCAACCGATCGAGACCTATCCACGCTGACCCGCGACTTTGGCGCCGGCCGCTGGTGGGGCGCGCCGCTGCTCATGCTGATCGTCATCGCGATTGGCGTCGGGAACGCCGCCTATCAATCCGGCAACCTCTCGGGCGCGGGGATCGGCCTGAACGCGGCCATGGGAGTGAATCCAAAGGGCGTGGTCCTGCTGTCTGCGGCCGCAGCGTCGGGCTTGATCCTCGCCAATCGTTACCGCTGGCTGGAGCGCATCCTCGTGGGCCTGGTTGGGGTGATGGCGGTGCTCTTCATCGGCCTCGCCGTCCTGGCCGCGCCGCGCCTCAGCGCCCAACCTGCAGAGCGGCTCCTGCCAGCCTTCTCCAGCGAGAGCCTCCACCTCGTCCTGGCGCTGATCGGGACCACCGTGGTCCCCTACAACCTCTTCCTCCATGCGACGGCGGCGCGGCGGCGCTGGCAGGGTGAGTCCGTCGCGGAGGCCCTCCAGGGCACCCGAAGGGAGTCCTTCCTGGCCATCGTGATCGGCGGCATGATCACCGTCGCGGTGGTGGTGGTCGCGGCTGCGCTGGTCTCAGCCGACACCTCAGAGCCCGCGCTCCCCGCCGTGATGATGGCGATCGAGGGGTACCTGCCTGGCGGAGGCGCCATCGCCGTGGGGATCGGGTTGTTCGCCGCCGGGTTGACCTCGGCCATCGCTGCCCCGGTCGCCGCCAGCTGGGCCGTATGCGGGGCCCTGGGTTGGTCCACGGAGCCGGGCAGCCGGAGCTTCAAGGCCGTCGCGCTGCTGGTGGTGATCGCGGGCACCTTCTTCGCCATCGTGACGGACCAGCCCGCCGCCCTGATCGTCACCGCCCAGGTGACCAACGCTCTGCTGCTGCCGCTGATCGCCCTGCTGCTGGTGGCGATCGCGAACAGTCGCCTGCTGCCGGACGGCTATCGCAATCGCGGCCGACAGAACGCGGCCGCGGCATGGGTCCTGATCACGGTCTGCGTGCTGGCGATCAGCAAGCTCATCGGGGCTCTGGGCTGAGCCAGGGACGCGCGCGCCGGTCGAGCCCTACGGCCGGGGCGCGAGGCGCCGGTCGCCAGAGCGACCCAGAGATCGTCAGGCCCGGTTGCTGGCACGGCGGCTCAGAACGTGATGGACCATTGCCCGACGGAACCGTCGGGCTCATGCAACTCCAGCGTGCCCGTCACGCTGTCATGGCACCACCGCGGCCCCGTCGTCGTCCCCAGGCAGTCCTCGATGAGCTGGAGGCTGTTCCGGAGGACGAGGGTGGGCCTCAGGGGCACGCCCTGCACCACGAGATCCACCGACGCGCCGTCGATCGCGTCCGTCAGGAGCTGCAACCCGACCGAGGCGTCGAGGTTGAAGTCCCCGAGATCGAGCCCGATCCCAGAGACGTTCTCGCGGCCGGTGAGGATCAGGTCGGGCTGCGCCGAGGAACCGGGGATCAGGTCGTATTCAAGTGCAGAGAAGCTCCCCACCACGTGCTGCTGGAGCTGAAGACCATTCCAGCGCTCGTCCCGGTCGGCGAGCACCTTGCCCCGGAGCGGGTAGCTCCCGAGCGCTTGCTGCGCGAGCCAATTGCAGACGCTGGACTCATCGATCAGCTCCCAGCAGTGGTTCGGCGAGTTGCTGTTCTGGGGGCAGGGCGGGGTGAGCTCGACGAGGAGCTCGTGGGAGAGCGTCGGGTCCCCGGACATGAAGGTGTCGAGCCGATCCGAAAGGGTACGCAGGTAGACCAACGGGTCCCCGGCGTAGTAGTAGGTCCGCACCGGAACGCCCACGAGGTTGGTCGCCATGTGGCGCCCGCCAGGGATGAGGCTGTAGTTCGCGGCAGGCGCGAGTGAGACGTCGATCAACGAGGCTCGCTGGAACTCGAAGCGAGGAGGAGGCCCGCCGAAGGTGGTCTCCAGATCGGGCTGGAGTCCGGGCTCCTCGTTCCAGACCACGCCCCCGTTGGTGGCGCCGGTGTGGTTCACGATGGCGGCGAACGCGCCCTCGTCCCGGTTCCGGTGGCGTGCCCCGTAGCTCAAAGCGTTGCCACCGCCCATGGAGAAGCCGACCCCGTAGACGCGGTCCAGGTCAATGGGCCAGTGGCTCAGGACGTAGTCCATCACCGCCTCGACGTTGAGCTGGCTCTCGGCCGCTCCGAAGCTGAGGTCCCCGGTGGGGACCCCGTTGCCGTTGGGGACGAGGGGGTTGATCTGGATCGGCGCGAGGACGAACCAGTCCCGCGCGTCCGCCTCGCTGAGGAACGAGGTGTTGTAGTAGGAGAAGTCGAGGTGGGAGACCCCGTAGCTGTGGAAGCCCACCAGGAGCGGGCGAGCCTGTCCGGCGGGAGAGTCCGGCACGTGAAGGGTGAAGAGCTCCTCGTTGCCCGTCTGGGGCACGAACAACTTCAGGACATAGGCCGTCCCTCCGACGCCAGGGATGAACACCGGTGCCGCGAGGGCCTGCGCGGCAATGCTCGTGAGCCACGCAGTGGTCGCCTGACTCGTCCGCAGCTGCTGCGGTGACATCGACCTGGGGTTGCCGCCAGGCCGACCCAGGAGCGTCCGAAGCCCGACGCCAGGAAGTGGGCGGGGCACCTGCGGGCAAGCGTCGACACGCGAGCCCAAGGCAGCGGCAGCGAGCAGTCCCAGAGCGGGGACGAGCGACAGACGGGGTGACATGACGGCAGGGTGGTAGCAGGGGCAGGAACGGCAGAACCTGTGACCAATAATACCCCACCTCGCCCCCCCCTGAGTTGGAACGCCGCGCCGGGTCCGGGGTGCACTCTCGCAGGCCACCGAGGAGGCGATCCCACGGCCGGGGGGGGTGCCGCGCTCTGCCCAACCTGCCCCAACCTGACCCAGTGGCCCCCGACGGTTCCTGAGGCCAAGAGGGCGGGTCCCGCCCGCGACGGGTCGGCGCCCACCGGCTGTGATGGAAGGGAGGGCACCCGGCAAGAGCGCCCCGGTCTCAATCCGCATCCGCTCGATCCACGACCAAGGTTTCAGATCCCACGGCCCGAGCCCCGATAGCGAAGCCATGCGGCAACGCTTCATCCAACTGCTCCTGGCGGAGCTCCTCGCGTTCGGCAGCTTCGTCTGTGGCGGCCTCAGCGTCCTGGGAGGCGTCGTCACGTGGTCGGGAGACTCGCAGCACTCCCCGCTCCTGTCCTGGTGCCTCGTGGTGGCCTTCGCCCTGCTGGCTGCCGCGCTCGGAGCCGTCGCCGCGACCCGCCTGCGGCTCGTCTTCTCGCCCAGGCCCGCTCGCCCGCTGGCTTGGGTCCCCCGCGCCGCAGGTCCACCGGCTGCTCCTTCCCCCAGCGTCCAGGACCCCGCCTGACACGGGGAAGGGAACGGGGGGCTACGCCATGGGACTCCGTGGCCCCGAGTCCGGGGGGTCGAGCCCAGCGCCGCCGACCCGATCCTCGTGGTCTTCAAGAAGGCGCAGGATGACCGCGCTGATCTCGACCGTGGAAACCACCCCTGCTAGGGTGTCGGAAGTGCGTCTAATCCATCGCGTCCCGCACGCATCACCGCCCTCTTCCTCGCCAGGCGCAGGTGCCTCGAGGATCAGCTTCGCCCCCCCCCCACGATGACGAACTGACTTGGGCTCCCCCCCCTCATCTGCCTCTGACTGGGGCGACTCGGTCCTCCACCATGGTGGGACCGAGCGGCCCAAGGCCAGCGCCTACCACGCCCACGAGGGCAAGGTGTTCGGCGACTTCCGGCTGCTCAGCCTCCTCGGTCGCGGCGGCATGGGCGAGGTCTGGATCGCCGAGCAGCGGTCGCTCTCGCGACGGGTCGCCTTGAAGCTCCTCCTCCCGGACCAGGTCACGGCGCGCGGGATCGACTTCTTCACCAGGGAGGCCCGCGCCGCTGGGCGGCTCTCCCACCCGGGGATCGTCGCGGTGCACGGGAGCGGAGAAGACGATGGGCTGTACTGGATCTGCATGGAGCTCGTCGAGGACTCGTGCGACCTGCGCCAGTCCCTCGACTCCATCCGTGAGCCGCAGGACCTCACCGCGGACTACTACCCGCAAGTGGCGTTGTTCATCGCGCGCGCAGCCGAGGCGCTCCACGCTGCCCACGCAGAGGGCGTGATCCACCGCGACCTCAAGCCTGCGAACATCCTCGTCACCCCGGACGACTTCCCAAAGATCACCGACTTCGGCCTCGCCAAGGTGGTCGACGAGCGCTCGATCTCGTCGGCTGGTGAGCTGTTCGGCACGTACTTCTACATGAGCCCCGAGCAGGTGGCCGCCAAGCGCGCCGGGGTCGACCATCGCACGGACGTGTTCAGCCTCGGGGTCGTCCTGTACGAGCTATTGACGTTGATCAGGCCCTTCGTCGGGGACACGACCGAGCAGATCGCCCAGAAGATCCTCGTCGTCGACCCACCGCCAGCCAACGAGGTTCGCTCCAAGGTCCCCGAAGAGCTCGCTGTGATCTGCGGTAAGGCCCTCGAGAAGGACCCCAATGGGCGTTACGCGACCATGGCCGAGTTCGCGGAAGACCTGCGTCGCTACCTCGCGGGGGAGCCGATCCTCGCGACCTCACCCACCGCGCTGGAGGTCACCCGAAAGTGGATCAAGCGCCACCCAACCCGGAGCCTCCTCGCAGCCGGCACCCTGCTCTCGATCGCGCTGATCTCGTGGCTCGGGGTCTTGGCCCACCTGAACGCCGCAGCCGCGAGTCGTTCGGCCGCACGAGCGAACGTGGCGCTGGCCGCGGCCGAGCGTGATCGCGATGCGGCCCAGCGCAGCGCCTACACCGCCAACATCCTCGCAGCCCATTCGGCCCTCGACCGGGGCGATCCAGCGGGCGCCACCGCGTGGCTCCAGCGGACCCCCGAGCACCTTCGAGGGTTCGAGTGGGGGCACCTGAACCTGCAGCTGGATCCCAGCCTCTCCTCCACTCAGCTCTCGAGCCTCTCCCCTTCTGCGGAGTTCCTGTCCAGCCACAGGATCGAATGGAGCCCGAACAACTCTCTGCTGGCCGCGAACTTCGGTGACCAGCAAGTTCAGATCGTGGACACCACCACGGGCGAAGTGATCGGCGCCCTGGAGGGGCTCTCGGAGACGGTGACCGCCTTCGCATGGAACCCTGCGGGGACCCGCGTCGCCGCGGTTGACGTTCAAGGGGGGCTCATCGCCTGGGACGTCGCGACCGGCGCCAGGGTCCTCTCGGATCAGGGTCAAGGGCCGCCACTCGAGGCCGTGGCGTGGAGCGCCAATGGCCGGCAGGTGGCCACGGCAGGTGGCCCCGACGGCACCGTTCAGGTCTGGGACGTGGTGGCGAGGCGGAAGACCTCGACCGTCGAGGTGCTCCAACCGGTGGCGGACCTCGCGTGGCACCCGCAGGACAGTGACGAACTCTTCATTCTCGGAGAGAGCACGCTCCTGTCGTGGAGTCCAGCCAGGGAGCGGCAGACGAAGAGGCTCTTCGAGAAGCCCCAGGAGCTGCGCAGGATCGACCTGAGCCCTGACGGGTCCCGGGTGCTCATCTGCGCGGACTTCTCACTCCACTCGATCGACGCCAGGACCGGCGCTGCGGAGTGGGCCGTCGCGGATGAGTACTACAGCCCCGTCGCCAGGTGGAGCCCGACCGGTGACCGGGTCCTCTCCATCAACAGCGGCGAGTCCACGGCGCGAGACGCCGACACGGGCCGGGTGATCCAGACCTTCAGGAGCCCCACCGAGCCGCCCGTTGACCTCACCTGGGACCCCACGGGGACTCAGGTCGCGTCGATCTCGAGCAAGGGCAACGTCAAGGTCTTCAGCCTGCCCGGGAACGATGCCACCCTAATGCTCAGCGCTCACGAGGGGCCCATCGGGCACCTCGCCTGGAGCCCGGATGGCACCCGGCTCGTCACGACCGGCGCGCTGGACGGAACGCTGCGGGTCTTCCACGGCGAGACGGGGCGTCTCCTGAACACCTTCGGCATGCCGGAGGGGCAGCCCTCGCCATTCGCCTGGTCTCCCCTTGGCACCGACCTCGTATCAAAGGGTCCGGGGGGCGGCCTGGTCATCCGGGAGGGCTCGACGGGCGAGGTGGTGCGCGAGTTGGAGCAGGTCAGCGCCATGATCACGGGGCTGGCCTGGACTCCGGATGGGTCCATGCTCCTCGCGGGAACCGACGAGCACGCAGTGCTACTCCTCGACGCCATCAGCGGTGCTCTCCTCGGCTCTCTCACGCTGCCCACCGACCTCGACGCGCCCGAGTTCGAGGTCGAGTGGACGCTGGAGGGGGACGACGTCACCGAGCAGAACCGCGGGTTCTTATCCACGATCATGGGCGGTCCCAAGATCCAAGCCCTCGCGGTCCGCCCGGACGGACGCCTCCTGGCCGCGATCTTCGAGGATGACCTGCAGTCCGGAGTCGCGGTCTGGGATCTGGAGACGAGGACCCGCGTCCCGGTACCAACGGGATCGGGAGTCGCTGGGATCTCCTGGTCCCCGGACGGAGAGCGCCTGGCCGTGTCCGGCGCTGACGGTAGCCTCCAGTGGGTCGAGCCGCTGGGAAGCGGGGAGGCGTTCGAGGTCCTCCGCGCGGACTCGGATCCGAGGGTCGTCAGCTGGTCGCGAGAGGGCGGGCGCATCGCGACCGCATCCCTGGGCGGCGACCTGAGAGTCGTGGAGAGCGAGCGGGGAGAGCCGGTCCTGAACCTCTATGACGGAGCGCGCGCCACCCGGTGCCTGCAATGGAACGCGGCGGGCACGCGTCTCGCCGCAGGAACCACCAACGGCGACTTGCTGATCCTTGAGAGCGAGGTCGCGGAGGCGCTCCCAGGCTGGCGCGCAGAGTCGCTCCGCGAGGCCGATGAAGGGATACGCGCGGAGGCCCTGGAGATTGTTCGAGCGCGCTACCTGCGAGACCCCGGAGAGACCTCGTGGAGAGAGGACCTCGAGCGGGACAGCTCCCTCACCGGCGCCCTGCGCCAGGCGACCCTCGACGCCGCCGTCCTCTATGGCGGACCGACACTGGGCGAACTGCTCCGCGAGGCCTTCACGCTCGTGGACCCCGACCGGGACAACGCCGAGACGAACGTGAAGCTGGGACTAAAGCTCGCCATGATCGCAGCTGAGAGGGAGCCCGAGAGCGCGGTCCCCCTCTACACCCTGGGCTGGGCGCAGTTCGCCTGCGGCCAGACCGATGAGGCGATCTCCACCATGAACCGGGCGCTCGAGCGAGCGGAACAAGGCCGAGACCACCCCTACCGGCAAGCGCTTGCCCGCATGAAGAGCGACGCCGAGAGCCAGCAACAGGGCTCAGAGGACGAGGACCTGGGGACGGACGGAGAGGGGGGCCGCTGAGGCGACGGACACTGCGGCGACGGAAACTGCGGCGGCGGACACTGCGGCGGCGGAAGCTGCGGCGGCGGAAGCTGCAGCGGAGGACACTGCAGCCGCTCCCTCTCGGCCTCGGCCTCACCCGACAGACGGTCCCCGTCATCGAAGGCGCCTGGACCTCCACGGCGCTGGAGGTCCCCTTCAAGATCGTCAACGCCTCCCCGCAGAGCCCGTGGAAGAGGTTCAACGATGAACCCGGGGCACCGCCAGGCCTTGAAGCACCGAGAGCAGGGGGGCCTGACTTCGCAGGCGCCTGACGAAGGGCCAACGGAGAACAAGCACGGCGAGGGCCGCATCGAGCTCGACATGGAACGGATCGCCCCCGCCAGAACCTCCGCCGTACGCGCGAATGGACCGGGCCCCAGCGAGCGAGCGTGGCCGCTCTCGTCCAAGGAGAGCCGCCGGCTCCGGCGGAGCGCCGGGCCCCGCTGCACATGGTCCCAAAAAGGCGCCAGCGCTGCGGTGGGCTGAGCCGCACCTGGCACGATGACGGCCTGCGCGACTTGCCCTCCAGGGATCATGGCCATGTTCGAGAACTCAATCACCTTGCTGCTCCTCGTGGCCTTCGCGCCCAGTGAGGCCGCCCCCTGTCTGGCCTCGCGCCCGTCAACGTCAGCGTCCAGAGAGCTCGCCCTGCCGCCGCTGGGCGGTGAACCTGAGGACCATGCACCTGAGGGCCGCGAACCAGGCGGCGACGATCCGGAGGACGAGGCCGTCGAGCGCGCCCGGGCCTCTGAAGAGCGCCTCCACCGCCTCGCCCTTGAGACCATGCCGTCCACGGGCTGGAGGACCCTCGCAGCCGACCGCGCACTGCTGATCGCCTCCAAGCAGTGCGGGTCCCTGAGGACCGCGGGCCGCGAGGCCGACGCCGCCCTCGACTGGCTCGACGCGACCTTCGGAGAGCTGAGGACCGTCCCCTACACCCGCGCACCGATCCTCCGGATCTTCGAGACGCCCGACGCCCTCGCCGCGTACGAGCCCGAGGACAGCGCCGAGTTTGCGGTGCTCGAGCGCCTCGCCTGCATGTCACCGGACCTCCCGACCCTGTTCCCGCTGACCGTGAACAGCGAGCTGCTGTCCTACTGGCTCGACGAGCACTGCCCCGACCTCATGCTCGGCCTGCCAGGTGAGCTGAACCTCGGCCTGCGGAGCTGGGTCATGCAGTCGAGGTTCAAGGGGCGCCGCGTCACGCCGGCGCCAGAGGACATCTTCGTGGACTCCGTGCGAGCCTCGAGCCAGCAAGGGGAGGCGCTCGACCTTCGGGCCGCGTTGACCGTGACCCGCATACCGGCCGCGAGTCCGTCCTTCGATCCGGACGATCCCATCGTTCCCGGCGCGCTCGGCTTCCTCCTCGTCGATCACTTCCTCGCGCCGAAGTCGAAGGCGTCGGACGAGGTCCGCCAGACCTTCCTTCGCTTCCTCGTGGCCATCCGCGACGGGCTGGCAGAGGCCGAGGCGTCCGCGGAGGACCCCGGCCCAACCTCGATGGAGGACATGCAGGCGGCGCACCAGCGGGTGACGACGGCGGCCTTCGAGTCCACCTTCGGGGCCATGAACGAAGAGGCATGGGCCTCCTTCGAGCAGCGCTTCCGCAAGGAATACCGGCTGCGCTGACGCCGGCCCCCGGCCCCCCCTTAGCGCAGCGCCGCTCGCGGCACAGGGACGGGCTCGCCGGACCGAAGGTCGATGGACATCGAGGCCCCCGCGGCCTCGAGGCGCGCGGAGAGCACCTGCGCGAGCGCGGCGAGCGTGGCAGGCCGCTCGGCGGCGAGGTCCCTGGTCTCCCCCACGTCCGTGGAGAGGTCGTAGAGCTCGAAGCGGGGGCCGCCCGTTCGCTTGCCGGTGGCCTCGTCCAGCAGGGCGCCGGAGTGGAAGTAGATCAGCTTGTGGTCCCCCACCCGCACGGCGCTGAAGGGCTCAATGCCCGGGCCGTTGACGCCCCAGAAGTGGGGCTGGTGGAAGAGGAGCGAGCGGCCAGCGGGCGGCGCCTCGCGGCCGTCCAGCACCGCGCGCAGGTCGATACCCGCCACCCGCGCCGCGTGGTCCGCGGGGATCTCGATGCCCGCCGCGCCGAGCAGCGTCGGGAAGAGGTCGTGGGTCACCACTGGGCCGCGCACGAGGGTGCCCGGCTCCACCACGCCGGGCCAGCGCACGACCATGGGCACGCGCAGGCCCCCGTCGTAAGCGCTGCCCTTGCCGCTCTTCGCGGGGCGGTTGTGGGTGTGGCGCTCGCCGCCCCGGGCGTGGGCGGACAGGCCGCCGTTGTCGCCGGTGTAGATCACCAGAGTCTCGTCCGCGATGCCCAGGTCATCGAGGGCGTCGAGCAGCTGCCCCGTGGCGTCGTCCACCGCCGCCACCATGGTGGCGTAGGCGAGCTCAGGCCCGGTGAGCCCGCTGCCCTCGAAGCGCGCCTTGAGCTCCTCGTGGGCCATGATCGGCGCGTGCACCGCGTAGGGCGCGAAGTGCAGGAAGACGCGCTCGCCGTCGGCGACCCCCTCGCGCAGGGCGCGCTCCGCCTCATCCGCCAGCACGTCCGTGAGGAACACGTCCTGGCCGTGGTACTCCTCCAGCCCGGGGATGTCCCAGTTGCGATTGCGTCCCTTGTTGCCGCGGCGCTCCTCGCGCTTGGCGGCGCTGAAGTCGTCGATGCCATAGAAGCTCCCCGGCCCGCCGGCGGCCCAGCCCGCGATGTTCACGTCGAAGCCCAGGGTCGTGGGGTCGCCGCCGCCGGCTCCGCCTTCGGGGCTCGTGCCGAAGTGCGCCTTGCCCACGTGGATGGTCCGGTACTCCGGCGTCATCAGCGAGGCCAGCGTCACATCCCCCGGCTGCAGCGCGTCCACGTCCCAGCTCGGCGCCTTCAGGAGCGGGTGCCGCGCGGATTGATCCCGGCCGAAGAACCGCGTCCAGTACGTGATCTGGTTCCGCGCCGGCGTGACGCCGGTCATGAAGCTCGTGCGCGTCGGCGTGCACACGGGCGCGGAGGCGTAGGCGTCCGCGAAGCGCATGCCCTCCCGCGCGAGCCGCTCAAGGTTGGGCGTCTGGAAGTGCCTCGCCCCCGGCCCCTCGGGGTCGCCCCAGCAGGCGGGCGAACAGTCTCGCCAGCCGAGGTCGTCCACCATGAGGACCACCACGTGGGGGGGCCGCGTGGGCTCCTGGGTCCCGGTCGGTGAGGGCCCGGTTGATGAGGCGACAGCGGCGAGGAGCGCGGCGAGTGCGAGGACTTGCATGGACCCAGGGTAGCTGGCTGCCTCGCCATCCTCGCCGCCGATACCATTCCTACATGGGCCGCCGCCTCCCGCTCCTCCTCACAGCGATGCTCCTCGCCGCTGGCGCCGCCTTGCTTCTCCCCCCGGATTCCACGGCTGGCGACCCCGGACTCGTGCAGAGGAGCCCCGCGCGCGAGGCCGCGGACCGAACCGCGCCGCTCCCCGTCGGCGGCGCCGCCCCG
>OCVR010001078.1_pt1 | contig 22218 bp, 20 predicted proteins | sample 1539091 | NCBI WGS metagenome assembly OCVR01 (sample SAMEA3355530, study PRJEB22509) | marine metagenome | biome: marine; feature: coastal ocean; material: water | place: USA | collected 2010-08-07 | depth 16 m | reverse complement strand
AAATACTAGCAATATGTAGTATGGCATAGTGCAGCCAAAATCCAATTCAGAAATCACACAAGCTGGGCACTAAGGCTTCGAGTGAAACGCTCAATTCCGCTGGCTATATCCGTCCTCACCACAATGCACGCAGCGCTTAGAAAGAAAATTCAAGAGAATGCTCTTTACAAAAAACTGCTCGCCGCAACTTGGACAGCGGCGACGCACCAAGTCGATAGCGAACACCGAATAGAGGGCAATATAAATCCACATGAGTGCGCCGACTTCGCGGCCATTGCTGAGCAGCGCCCACACAGCGGCGATGTAAAGAGGCAGGGTTAAAAAACAAACGAGCAGTCTAGTTCTCGACCGCAAGAGTATTGTAACGGCGCGGGAGTTCGACTCCTCTTCTACTTGCCCTTCCATTGTCTTTCTCCTGTTTAGTGAAAGGCTACTGATAACCTTCGGCCTGAAGCTTAAATAACGTTGCGTACTGGCCACCAAGTTCTAGCAGCTCTTCGTGACTCCCCTGCTCCATTATCTTCGACTTTTCGAGCACGATAATGTGATCGGCGCGGCGCACCGTAGAGAATCGATGCGAGATGATGATCGAGATTCGATTAGCGGTAAGCTCGGCAAAATGCGCAAAGATATCCGCCTCGGCTTTGGCATCTATAGCCGCGGTGGGTTCGTCTAGAATCAAGATATCGGCTTTACTGCGCATAAAGGCGCGCGACAAAGCCACTTTCTGCCACTGCCCGCCCGACAGCTCTTTGCCGTCTTTAAACCACGTGCCGAGCTGCGTCTTATATCCGCTCGGCAAATCGCGCACAAACTCGTCGGCCATGCCTTTTTTCGCCGCGATTTCGATTTCATTTTCAGAATCCAAATTATCGGAATCTCCAATGCCAATATTCTCACCGACGATTAATTGATAACGCGCGAAGTCTTGAAAGATCACGCCGATTTTGCGGCGAAGCGTATCGATGTCCCAGTCTTGAAGCGGCAGACCTTCGAGCAGAATCTGGCCCTGCGTAGGCGTATACAGCCGCGTGAGAAGTTTAATCAACGTCGTTTTGCCGCTGCCGTTCTCGCCTACTATCGCAAGGCTTTCGCCGGGGGTTATATGCAGACTCACGTTGTCGAGCGCTGGCACGTCGCTACCAGGGTAGAAAAAGCTGACATTCTCAAAGCGAATGCCGTCTTCGGGCCTTGGTCCGGCATGTAAATTACCACTCTGTTCCGGCACTTCATGCTCGAGGTATTCGGTAAGATTAGACAGATAGAGATTGTCTTCATACATGCCATTTACCGAGGTCAGGCTGCTGGTTACCGCGCTCTGCCCAAGTCGAAACTGGGCGATATACATTGTCATCTGGCCAATGGTAATTGCGCCGGCAATCGCTGCGAAACCTACCCAGCCATAGGCGAAATAAAACGCGCCACTCGCGATAATGCCCAATCCATAGCCCCACACACCGCGACGCAATACCAAGCTTCGGTCTTCTTTATAAATCGCTAAGAATATGTCGACATAGCGCTGTAAAAAGATTTTCCCAAGCTGCAATAACTTAACTTCTTTTACGCCGTCTTCGCGTGTGAGCACCATTTCGAGATAAATTTGCATACGCCTTTCAGCCGAACGTCGTTTATTGACTCTAAAAGCCTCACCCGAAAATTTTGCTTCGGCTATAAACGCGGGCACGCCGGCTATGCTGAGTAAAAGCACTGCATAGGGAGAAAACTGAAAAAGAAACACGCCGATAGCGATAAGTGAAATCACATTGCGGAGCAGGTCGAAGGTTTTCGTTACTAGACTTAACGGTCGTGAACTCGCCTCGCGCCGCGCGCGAACTAATTTGTCGTAGTATTCAGCGTCTTCGAAATGCGCCAGCTCGAGGGTCAAGGCTTTCTCAAGAATCATAACATTAATTTTGTTACCGAGCAGAACACGAAGCACCGTTTGGCATACCGTGTTAGCTTGCTGTGCTGCTGTCATAAGCAGCACCAATCCTACTTCGATGTAGACAAAGGTGAGTGCTTCACTCCTTGCAACCTCGGCCGCCGCGCCAGCGCTTCCTAGTGCGCCAGCAACAGCATCGACGAATAAGCCGCCGACCGAGGCGATCGCAGCAGGCAGTAGCCCAACAATCAGCGTCGTCAACGCCATGGCAATCATCAACGGTGCACTAGTATCCCAGACGATTCGCATAGCGACGGCGCTGTAGCGAAACACGCCTAAAAATCGAGAGAGAGGGCTTTTACTACTTTTTTCTGCTGTCATAATTCGGGTGATCTATTGCGGAATTAGCTGTGGTGTATGGCGAAAAATAAAAAGGGCCACGTGATTAGCGAAGCCCTTAGTGGTCGTCATTCAATATTACGAACGGGTTACAGCTTTATAAATTTAAGCACGAGGCGGTCAGTATTGCGACCAAGCGATGGATCGAATGGCCCCACCGAATGATCGTCTGACTCGTTGTCTAACACATCGCTCGCACCGACCAAGACGAAACCCGACTGCAACACGGCCTTCACTGCCTCATCGAATGCAATGCGATGCAGTGACTGATTGTCTGCACCTGGTGTGCCTTCATGATCGATAATACCAAGAATCCCACCCTGTTTTAGTGTCGCCATCGTTGCTGATAGAAGCTCCTGCGCAGCAGCGGGATTCGAGTTATGAAAATCATGGAAATTTAATGCAGTTAGCGCAAAGTCTACTGTCCCTGCCGGTATAGCGGAAACATCACCGTCCCACGCGTCAACATTGTTAAGTCGGGCAGCACGAGTCGCGGCGGCCTCGGCACTTCGGCCTCCAGGCCGGTTTTGCATGTAAACCTTGCCATTCGCACCGACTGCGTAAGACAAAACCTCGGTGTACCAACCAGCCGACGCGTTGATATCCAACACAGTCATCCCGGGTTCGACACCCATAAAATCCAATACCGCGGGAGCTTTGCGGCTGGCATCGCGCTCTTTGTCTTCGGCGGGGCGATCAGGGTTAGCCATGGCGCGTTCGAGCGCAGCCATGTCGAGTGCCGAGGCAGCACTGCTCATAAGCCCCAGTAAACTAATCATCGTAAGTACTTTCTTCATAGGTAACTCCCTATTCCTTAGGTCATGCTGAATGAAAGCGAGATTGCGCTCTGAGAATAGCGCAAGCGAGGATGAATTAGCGAGGGGGAGACAAGCAAAAAGAGAATTAGTGGAGCCTGCGCGATACTTTAAGCTCTGTTTCGAAAAACGCTTTTACTTCGAGCAGCTGATCGAGGTCGCCGGCGCTCTCCATGAGAGGAAGGTGCTGTTCTATATCACTCAGTATATTGGTCAGGCTAGCCGTATCGATAATGCTGAGGTCTAGATCGAACGGAAAGTTGGTTTGCTTTGACATCGGTACAACGGCTCCTGGCTAAGCCCTTCAATCGTGAGACGACAATGAAGAATCACGTCTGTTCTTTACACACAAAAAGTATCGACTGGCTTTAAAAAAACCTTATAACAAATTCTAAACCTTAGAGTTTTTATTGCATAAAAGAAGGTATTGCAGGGCGAGGAATACGATGACGAGTAAACGAGAGTCGCGTTGCTTGCAGCTTGAATCGAATAAAAGCGAATGAAATCAGTGTATAAAGCAGAAATTAATTCTGCTAATTAGATGCCTAACGCTTTGCGCGCTAATGCCTTCCGAAGTGGGCCAAAGCGGTTAACAGAGCTCAGCCCGACGTTCCGTAGCCAGCGCACGGCAAGCGATTGCTCACCAAAGCCGCGCTTAAAGCCCTCCATCATGCCCATCATCGCGAGATTGGGGCCTATGCGACGACGCTGATAGCGACTCAGAATGAGGGGGTCCTCGGGGAAGCGTCGGGCCGCAGCACCTGCCTCGATTTCTTCGGCGAGCGCGACGACATCGAGCATACCGAGGTTAACGCCCTGCCCTGCGAGGGGATGAATCGTATGTGCTGCATCGCCCACAAGCACCACATTGCGCTCAACATAGCGCTTGGCATGGCGCTGCCTTAATGGAAACACATAGCGTGTGTCGCTCCACTCGACTCCGCCAAAAGCACCTTCCATTGCGCGACTTAAGCGCGCATTAAACGCGTATTCGTCGCCTGCCATAAGCTCGTCTGCACACGGGTCATCGGCTGACCACACGATTGAGCAATAATGCCCTTGTGGGGTGTCAGCCGCCTCGGCGAGCGGCAAAAAGGCAAGCGGGCCGGTTGTCAGGAAACGCTGCAGCGCAGTCCGATCGTGGGGCAGGCGCGTGCGAATAGTCGTCACGATAGCCTTCTGCCCATAGTCCCATTCACGTGTTTCGAATCCGGCGAGGTCACGCAGGCGAGAATTGCCGCCGTCTGCGGCGATTATAAGAGGGGCAGACACGAGGCTCCCGTCGTCGCAGTGAAGCCTTGAGAGTGGGCGCCCCTTTTCTTGTCTCTGTTCGAGCTTAAGCACCCCGCGTCCCATAAAGAGGGTGAGCCAAGGGTTGACGCTACGCGCTTGCTCGATAAGGCAGTCGGCTATACGAGCATGCAGCGCGCCGACAATGAGCCCGTTCTCGATGATTGTGCCGAGGGCAGGCTCATGTATCTCGCTTGCATCAAATTCGACTTCGCCGGTGCCATCCTGCTCCCACACACGCATCTGGGTGTAGGGGCAGTGTCGCGACTGCTTAAGCTTTTGCCACACACCAACGTGTTCGAGAAGCTGCTGCGATTGCGCCGTAAGTGCCACTACTCGCGGGTCGAACTTCGGGGGTTGTTCAGTATTATCCGGCGCATCGCGCGGCTCACTAACAGACGCGGCCGTGGTACCAGTTAATTCACTCTTGTCGAGCAACCCAACACGCAGCCCAGAGGTACGCAGCCGCAGCGCAAGCGTCGCACCGACGAGGCCAGCGCCAACGATCAAGACATCGCAGTCGGCGGGCGTCTCATGCGCTGAAAAGTGGTGTGTTTCAGATTCGGTCATGCGAGCAAGTATAAAGCCTGAGCGGGCGAATCCCTAGCGGGCTTGGTCGTCGGGTAGTCTACTGCTAGACTCAGGCCCGAGAGCCACGGTGTTCACTAAAGGTGCTTACTAAGAGGACGTGCTCCACGCTCACATAACATCACAGACAAAAACACAGATAAAACCACAGACAAAACCACAAAAAGAGGACCCTCCATGAGCAACCTTATTAACGCGAGCCAACTCCAAGACTACGTCGGCAAAGAAGTCGGCCTTACAGATTGGATAGAAGTAGATCAAGAACGCATTAATCAATTTGCCGATGCAACGGGCGATCATCAATACATTCACCTCGACGCAGAGCGTGCCGCGCAAACTCCCTTTGGCACAACGATCGCGCACGGCTTTCTAACGCTATCATTACTGAGCATGCTCAGCGGCATGGGCGGCGGACTGAAGCTCGAAAACACGGTGATGGGCATCAACTATGGCCTAGACAAGGTTCGCTTCCTCAATCCAGTCAAGTCCGGCGCTAAAATCCGCGCACGCTTTGTACTCGCCAGCGCAGAAGAGAAGAAGCCCGGCAACTACTTGCTCAAGCACAACGTGACCGTCGAAATTGACGGCGAAGACAAACCCGCCTTGATCGCCGAATGGCTAGGCATGACTGTCGTAGGTTAGAGGAGAGAGAAAACAATGAAGAAAAGTCTATTCGCCATCCTGCCCTTCTTGGGCGCCTGCGCGGGCCAACCGCCCACCAACATTGGCATCCAAAACGGACAGCTCACGGCGTGCCCGGATTCCCCCAACTGCGTCTCAAGCTTTGAGACAAGCGAGCAACATGGCATTGCACCTCTCGAGGCAAGCCTCGAGCAAGTGCAGCGCGTGCTGCTTGAGTTAGACGAAGCCAACATCGTCGATGAGCAGGAAAACTATTTATACGCTGAGTTTACTAGCAGCCTGATGGGTTATGTCGACGACGTAGAATTTATGAGCGATGCTGCCTCGGGCATGACACATGTCCGCTCGGCGTCACGCCTCGGCTACAGCGACCTCGGTGCAAACCGCAAGCGAATCGAGGCGATCCGCGCCGCGATTGAATAGCCTAATCGAAGCCCATTGCTCGCGCACCGAAGGTTTTCTTCAGCGCGGGTATAAGGTCTATCGAGAGCAACCCTGCTTTGCGCAGCCACACTTTGGTCTGCGCATCGCTCGAGAAGAGTTTGGTGAGACCGTCGGTCACCGAAATCATCAAACTCTGATCGGCTTCACGCGCGGCGAGATAACGCTGCAGCGTCGCCATCGAACCTAGGCCTTCGTCCTGAATATCACTAAGCGCCTCGACCAACGCCTCAATATCTCTCAACGACAGATTCATGCCCTGCCCCGCGACTGGGTGCAGCGTGTGCGCAACATTGCCCAGCAAAACGAGGCCCGGGCGAATCTGCTCCTGCGCCACGCGCAAACTCAACGGGTAGAGCGCGCGCGACCCGATACGCTTTAAGCGTCCAAGTCGCCCGCCAAATTTCTCCTGCAGGCGCGCGAGTAGCTCTGCATCATCGAGCGCTGCGTAGTATTCGGACTCGTCGGCGCCTAGCGTCCACACCAGCGAGGCACGCGGCTCTCCCTCAACCGGCAGAAGCGGCAGCATTGCAAGCGGCCCGGAGTTGGTAAAGCGCTCGAAGGCAACGCCTTTATGCGACTGGCTCAGACCAACATTGGCGATAAGTGCATGCTGCCCATAGTCTTCGTTGCTGCGCATGATGCCGAGCTGATCGCAGAGCGATGAACCCCCACCCTCAGCGATCACCAGCAGCTTCGCAGCCACGCGGCTCGGGTCACAGCTGGCGTCGGCTTGGCCGCTGTCGAGTTCGATATCCATGCCCGTTGCCGACGGCGTCGCCGAGATTACGCGAGCGGGCGCGAGCATTGCACAGTGAGCGAGCTGCGCAAGCGTCGAATTTAGTGCTGCGCCAAACGCGGCATTTTCGACAACATACCCTAGCGCTGGGACACCGAAATCGGCGCTGTCGAGTTTCGTTGCACCGAAGCGTCCTTGATCGGAAACATGGATTTGCTTGATAGGACAGACACCGGCACTCAACTGCGGCCAGAGGCCGAAACGCTCGAGAATGAGCTTCGAGGTCGATGACAGCGCTGTCGACCGACTATCGAAGCTCGCCTTCTCCCGCTCATTGCTCCCTGCTTTGTTACTTTTATGAGCAGGCATTTGCGCATCGACAATCAGCACCGACAGAGCGCTGGTCGGGCCCCACGCAGCCAGCGCGCAGGCAAGGGTTGTGCCGACCATCCCGCCGCCCACGATAACGATGTCGTATTCTTGCTTCAGGTCTTCGCGCTGCATACTTGTCGCTCGTCGCTTTTTGCTTCGTAGTGTTTCATTCGCTTACTTAATACTTTTGCCCGTGCTTGCAGTTGACCAGTCGACCAATCGCATAATCGACACAGACTAGCAGCGATTAGGCTGCACGTTTTTGCTTGGCCTGCGCCATAAACGTTTCGATTTCGGCAACGGTTTTCGGAATGCCGGTGGTCAACACGCGATTGCCATTTTTAGTCACAAGCACGTCGTCTTCGATCCGCACGCCAATGCCTCGCCACTTTTTCGGCACGTGCTTATTATCCGGCGCGATGTAAATGCCAGGCTCGATCGTCGTCACCATCCCCGGCTCGAGTAAACGCCATTTCTCGTCGATTTTGTAATCACCCACATCGTGCACGTCGATGCCGATCCAATGCCCAACTCTGTGCATATAGAAATCGCGATAGGCCTCCGCCTTAATCGCCTTGGCGAGAGTTCCCTCGATGAGGCCAAGCTTGATCAGCCCCTGCGTGATGACCCTGACCGACGCATTATGCGGCGCATCCCAAGGCGCACCCGGCTGCACGGCATCGATTGCGGCGTCTTGGGCTTTGAGTACCAACTCGTAGATTGCCTTCTGCTGCGGATTAAACGTCCCATTGGCCGGGAAGGTGCGGGTGATATCCGAGGCGTAGTACTTATACTCGCAGCCTGCGTCTATCAGAATCAGGTCGCCGTCTTTTACTTCGGCGTCGTTGCGGTCGTAGTGCAAAATGCAAGCATTCTCGCCTGCAGCAACAATCGAATTGTAGGCAGGCGCCCGGCTACCGCCTCGCGTAAACGCGTAGTTGAGCTCTGCCTCGAGCGTGTACTCGTGCACGCCCGGCGCACACACCGCCATCGCTTGCCGATGTCCCTCGGCGGAGATTTCGGCGGCGCGCTGCATTAATTCGATCTCGTGTTTGCTCTTTATAAGCCGCAGCTCGTGCAATAGATGGTCTAATACCAAGAACTCGCCCGGGGGCTGGGCGCCGAGTTTCGCCTTCGCGCGAATCACCTTAACCCAATCCATCACACGCTCATCGAAGCGGCTGTCATGACCCATCGAATAGTAGACACGCTCGCGGCCTTCGATGAGCCCGGGCAGAATGTCGTCGATGTCGGCAATAGGAAAAGCATCGTCGAGGCTTAGCGCACTAAGCGCCGCCTCGGGGCCCATTAGCACGCCTGTCCACAGCTCTTTTACCTTATCCTTCTCTTGGCAGAACAGCACGACCTCGCCCTGTTTACGCCCAGGTATCAGCGCAAGCAGCGCGTCTTGCTCGTCGAATCCGGTGAGATAGTAGAAGTCGCTGTCCTGGCGGTAATAGTATTCGGTGTCGTTACTCCGAGTGCGGGCCGGCGCGGCGGCGATGAGCGCGATGCTATTCGGCTCCATCTGTGCCATCAATTCTTTGCGGCGTTGTTGGTATTCGCGGTTATCTTGATTCATAGCTTCCTCGCAGCGACACTGGTTTGAACACTAGGCTAACTTTTTAGCTGACAAAATTATAGCGGCCATGAACCCCACTCGGGGAGCAATTTGTTTGTTGGCAGAACACTAATCGATTTCCTCGTTTTTTCTTTGGCATTCCGGCTGCTGATATTGACCCTCGATGATGCCGGCTCTATAGTTACCTCCTCGTACGTTATCTCGAACGTTTCCTCGAACGTCTATCTATAGAATGCTGCAATGAACGAAGATCGCTTCCACTCTCTTAGCGCTAAGGTCGACGACCTAATTGATTTGTGCGCGTCATTAAAACGCGAGAATCAACTGCTCAAGGCAACGTCCGAAAATTGGCATATTGAGCGCCGCGAGCTGCTCACGCAAAATAAAGAAGCCAAGGCGAAACTAGAGTCGATAGTTGTGCGCCTCAAAGCGATGAACGAGGCCTGACACAGACATGAGCGAGCAACCTACCGCCGTACAGATTAAGATTCTCGATAAAGAGTATCAGATCAACTGCCCGCCCTCGGAGCAGGAGGCGCTCATGAAATCGGCGCGCTATCTCGACGAGAATATGCGCACGATTAAGGGCCGCGGCAACATCCACGGTGCTGAGAAAATAGCCGTGATGGCCGCACTCAATATTACTCACGACATGCTCCGCAAAAACCTACTTATTAACGAGACTCGTCAGGCGAGCGCGCTGCAGCTACGCAGCCTCGAAGAGAAAATCGATGCAGCACTCGTGGGTGCAAGGCAACTCGAACTTTAGGCACGTGTGCTTGCGCGCTTTGCACTCTCTTTACTCTCTTTGCACTGCGTTACCGATGTTCCTTTCGCCGTTCAACGCCTCAAGCTATACTTCGCCTAAGTTCCCTAGAATATTCGCCAGCCAAAAGTGTTCTTGAGCCGATAATTGTTACCCCGGAGGCTTCTCGATAGATGTTGTTGTGCATGTCCGCTTGTCGGAAAGCCTTATGCATCGCGAGGGCCACCACCTGAACCTTTCGGTTCAGGGCAACTTTGGTAGCGGTATTTCGGGGGGCTTCACTGTCTCCAACCCTATCTCCAACCCAGTTTCCCGATCATGCCTAAAAACAGCTCGCGCAACTCTTCCTCCGGGTCAGCCACCGGCAGCTCACAGCTCGTCTCTCTGAGCGGCGATCAGCTTCGCGCGCATTTCCGCGCCCAACGCCGTGCGCTTTCGGAGGCACAACAGCACGCTTCGGCGCAGCAGCTGGCACAGCATTTCACGCGCTCCGCTGCCTTTCACCACGCCGAATCGATAGCCTTCTACCTCGCGGCAGACGGCGAGCTTAGCGTCGAATGTTTACTTGCAGCAGCGTTGGCAGCGGGAAAACGTTGTTTTTTGCCCGTGGCCGAGCGAGAAGACTGCTCGATGCGCTTCCTACGCTATGAAGGCGATCTGTCTTCGCTTGTTGCCAACGCCTGGGGCATTCTCGAACCAGCCTCTTCATGCGAGGCTATCGCGGCTACTGATCTCGATCTCGTCCTCATGCCCTTGGTTGCCTGCGACGAACACGGCAATCGATTAGGGAGGGGCAAAGGCTTCTATGACCGCGCATTCGACTTTGTGCGCACACCCTCAGCATCCGAGAATCCTCCTTTGCTCGTTGGTATTGCTCATGAATGTCAGATTTGCCCTACTCCATTGCCTTATGAAAGCTGGGATGTGCCACTCGCAGCGATCGCCACTCCTACTAAACTACTCGCCTCTAAACTACTCGCTTCGTCTACGCCATCTACCTAACTTTTCACTTCCTTCTTGCTTGTCTCAAAACACTGGCTATACTACTGTATAAATAAACAGTATTTGCGACATATCGCCGAAGGTTAGTGACGTGCAAGATCCATCGAATCCCCCAACAACTGCCCCAATCGAGGCCATCAGCCTTGGCATGGGAGACAGTCTCAGCAGGCTGCAAAGCAGTGAAAATGAGGGCCATGGGGATTCACCAACCATCGAGCAGCTGCTCGAGAGCAACCGCAATCTCTGGCGGGGCTGCGATCATAAAGGCGAGTCTAGCGATGCTATCGCCACAGGCTTCGCCGAACTCGACGCCATGCTGCCCGCGGGCGGCTGGCCGATGCAGGGGCTCATTGAGATGGTGAGCGAGCGCTGGGGAGTCGGCGAGCTGCAACTGTTTTTACCATTGATGCGCCACCTTATCGCGCGTGGTAACTGGGTGCTCTGGATCGCTCCACCCTATTCCCCTTACGCACCAGGTTTGGCTCAGGCAGGCATCGATCTCAGAAGAATCTTAATTGTAGGCGGCTCAAACGCCCCTCTCAGATCCGAGGCTTTTTGGGGGAAGAAGGCCGCTCCTGAACCGGTCTCCTCAGAAAGACTGTCGAGTAAAGAGGCGCTTTGGAGTATGGAAAAAGCACTGCAAACCCAGCACTGTGGCCTCGTTTTAGCCTGGCATAGCCAGCTACCGCAGCCGACGCTACGCCGTTTACAGCTCGCTGCGATTACCGGCAAGACTCTTGGTGTAGTCTTTATGTCTAAAAATAGTGAACACTCACCTTCTTCTATGCGGCTTAAAATAAAGAACTCTGAGAGTGACGGAGCAGAAGCAGCTTACGCCGAGGTCAGTCTGCTCAAAGCGAGGGGGAGTTACAGGCAGAGCGCCGCGCGCATCAAACTCGACGGCGGCGCCCATCCTGACGCGAATCTAACAATGCCAGCAACGGCCGACGGGTCAGCGGCCAACAACTCATCGAAGGCAGAGTCACCACAGCGAGGTCCTGATCATGATTAAATCTACTAGCCCTGCGCAGCTCACACTCCTGCCGCAGCCCAGCTCCCGCGTAGAAAGCCCCTCGGCGCTTCACAGCGCGACGCAGGCTTCGCAGCCCGTTACAGCGCTCCCACAGCGCGCCGAGTCGCAGCTTACAGGCCCTGCGCCGAGAGCCGCCTTAGTAAAAAAGAGCCGCCAGAGTCTCTGGTACTGCCTCTACCTCCCTCAGCTTGCCGGCCTCGCAGCAGAGGAGCAACGCGACTGTCTCGAAAGCCTCGCACAGCTAGTGCAAGAATTTAGCTCGGCGATAAGCGTGCAACCGCAGGCGATCGTCTTCGAGATTCGTAGCGGCCTCAACTATTTCGGCGGCGCCGAGTCTCTTCATGCTAGTTTTAAGGAAAAAGCTCGCACATTACTTGCCGCACGCTCGCTGCCATCCGAATTTGGCTATGCAGCCTGTCCGACTATCGAGGGCAGTCTGCTGCTTGCCCGCGGGGGCGATAACACGCTGGTGTATCGCAAAGAGAATCTCAATTCGGCGCTAGGTCAGCTCTCTATCGAGACCCTACAGCTCAAGCCCGAGCCACATAGACGGCTCATCAATATGGGCATAAGACGCCTTGGCGACCTGTGGCGACTTCCGCCGGCAGGGCTTAGGCGACGCTTCGGTAGCGATTTCCTTGCGCTTATCAACAAGGCATTGGGCAAAGCGCCGGAGCCGATCAAAAACTATCTGCCGCCGCCGGCGTTTGTGCATTCTTATGAGCTGCCCTACGAGGTCGAGAACCTGAGCCGGTTACGACCCGTAGTCGACGAGATGGTCGCTCAACTTTGCGATTTCCTCCGTCACCGAGAACTGTGTGCCAGCACTATCGAACTCTCTTTACTTCATGAACGCCGCGAGGCTACTCAACTCGACGTAGGTCTTAGGCAGGCGAGCCGTTCGCAGCAACATCTAATGCTGCTTATCGATACCCACCTCGACACGCTACAGATTCCCGCACCGGTTACTGCTCTGCGCCTCAAGGTCACGCAGTTCGATGCTTTTATGAGTCACAGCGAATCGCTGCTTATCGGCGCAGACGAAACTCCTACCGAGAATACAGCTAACAGCCTTGCACAATTTATGGAGCGCTTGCAGGCACGCCTAGGCAACGAACAGGTTAAATCCCTAACCGCTATCGAAGAGCACTGCCCAGAATATGCGAGCGAGTCAGTGCGCCCCGGCCGCTATGAGACCTATCCCCTAGCGCTCAGCGGCAGTGGCGATGCGCCTGCCCCGAGCAATCCTCGCCCTCTCTGGCTGCTCGACGAGCCGTTGTTACTCTCGCTTCGCGGTGGCAGCCTTTACCACCGCCAGGCTATTACGCTATTGAGTGGGCCCGAGCGCATAGAAGCACGGTGGTGGTCGGGGAATGAGGTTTGCCGCGACTACTATGTCGCACGCGAAGGGGGCGGTAGCAGGCTCTGGATCTACCGCGAGCGCGGTGGCGAACGGCACTGGTATCTGCATGGTTACTTCGCCTGAGGGTGTAAGCAGGTGCGAAACACTAGGTGAAGTCTCTCGAGGAAAGCGACAGCTCGCCGAGCCAGCTCGTTAGGTCGACAAGGTTATCGGCGATCACATGAATCACACCTTCGCTCTCTTGCACCCTGCCCACTACGCCGATGAGCATCGCTTGCCGCAATATCGGCCGCAGGCGTTCGCCCAAGGCAGGCCACACAACAACATTCATATGCCCTGCCTCGTCTTCTAGCGTGAGAAACGTGACGCCCGATGCTGTCATGGGTCGTTGTCGACAGGTCACAAGTCCTGCGACTTTTGTGGCCTGATCGTTGCCAAGTTTGCCTAGCTGCGCCGAGCTGTTCGCCCCGAAGCAATCTAAGTGCTCGCGCAGCAAGGCCAGCGGATGCCGGCGCAGCGTGAAGCCTGTGGCAGCATAGTCACCTGCAACATTCTGACTTTCGCTCGCGAGCGGCAGCATCACCCCAAGACCAAAATCGCTATCGCCGCTTGCTGCATCATCAAATAAATCCGCTATGGGTCTGTCTGCATGGGCAAGCGAACCAACCCGCGAATGAGACACAGCATAACCCTGCGCAGTGATGACCCCCGCTGCGTGCCAGAAAGCACGATGTCGATCTCCTGCCAGACCACGCAGCGCATCGGCGGCGGCTAAGGCTTCGAGGTCACGTCGATCGATTCCCGTTCGAAACACCAGATCTTGAATAGAGACATAGGCGCCACCCCTACGCGCCTCCACAATCGCTACTGCTGCCTGAGCCGACAGGCCTTTAACCAAATTAAAGCCGATCCTTAGCCGCTGACTCTGCGCTGCGCCTTGCACTCGCGGCCTCTTGCGCCACTCAGAAGAATCCGGGCTCTCGATGGCTTTACTAGCCCTGACAGTATCGCTAGCCTCGAGCGAACAGCCCACCACACTTTCATTCACCTCGGCAGGCAAAACCTCAACCCCATGACGCTGCGCATCTTTAATCAACTGAGCCGGCGCATAAAATCCCATCGGCTGACTGTTAAGCAGCGCGCAGCAAAATGCAGCCGGGTGATAACACTTAAGCCACGACGATACATAGGCAATTAGTGCGAAGCTCGCCGAATGGGACTCAGGAAAACCATAGTCGCCAAACCCCTTAATCTGATTAAACAACTGCTCGGCGAAACTCGGCTCATAGCCTCGATCGAGCATGCCCGTGACGAGTTTTTCGCGGTAGTGCTCCAGCCCCCCTTTGCGCTTCCATGCCGCCATTGCGCGGCGCAGGCCATCGGCTTCGCCGCCGCTAAACCCAGCGGCGACCATCGCAAGCTGCATCACCTGTTCCTGAAAAATGGGCACGCCTAGAGTTCGCTCAAGCACGCTTTTGACCGCCTCGCTCGGATAGCTAATAGCCTCTCTCCCGCTGCGACGGTTGAGGTAGGGGTGCACCATCTCGCCCTGTATCGGGCCAGGCCGCACAATGGCTATCTGAATAACGAGGTCGTAATAACAGCGCGGTTTAAGTCGAGGCAGCATGCTCATCTGCGCGCGTGACTCGATCTGAAAAACACCAATTGTGTCGGCTGCGCACATCATCTCGTACACCGCGGGATCTTCGGCAGGAATTTTCTGGATCGTCAGCGGCTCATCGCTGTAATCACTCACGAGATCTAAACACTTACGCACGGCGCTGAGCATACCAAGCGCGAGCACGTCGATTTTCAACAGCCCCAGTGCCTCGAGGTCGTTTTTCTCCCATTGAATAATCGTCCGATCGGCCATCGCCGCATTCTCGATTGGCACGAGGTGGGTGAGCGCACCTTGGCTTATGACAAATCCACCCACGTGCTGCGAAAGATGCCTCGGAAAGCCGATGAGTTTGCCCGCTAGCTCAACGAGCAACTGCACCTTAGGGTCTGCTCTATCCACCTCGGCATCGGCAAGCTGTTCCTCTAAATTTTCGCCCCACCAATAGATCGCCTTGGAGAGATGATCGAGCACCGCGTCATCAAACCCGAGCGCCTTACCCACATCGCGAATCGCCGAGCGCGATTGATAGGTAATCACGGTAGCCGCGAGTGCCGCGCGGCCGCGTCCATATCTCGCATAGATATACTGAATAACCTCTTCGCGCCGCGAGTTCTCGAAGTCGACATCGATGTCGGGAGGCTCATCGCGCTCCTTCGAGATAAACCTCTCGAACAACACGTCGACACGCGCGGGGTCGACCTCGGTAATACCTAGGCAGTAGCACACCGCCGAATTAGCAGCAGACCCGCGTCCCTGACACAAAATGCGCTCGCGCCTAGCAAAGGCGACGATGTCGTGCACGGTAAGAAAATAATGCTCGTAGCCAAGCTCTTTAACTAGACCGAGCTCGTGCTCTATAAGATTGCGCACCTTAGGACTCACCCCCTGCGGCCAACGCTCGCGTATGCCCGCCTCGGTCAGCTCACGCAGCCAGCCGCTGGGCGTATACTGGGGCGGCACGAGTTCGCGCGGGTATTCATAGCGCAGCTCATCGAGAGAAAAATCACAGGCATCGGCAAGGCTAACCGTTTCGGCGAGCAGAGCTGGCGGATACAGTTTGGCGAGTCGTGCGCGATCGCGAAGGTGGCGCTCGTTATTCGGCTCGCCCGCATAGCCGAGCTTGTCGAGGGCTCGTCCTAATCTTATTGCCGCAAGCGTATCGAGTAGCACGCGCCGACTCGGCTCGTGCATCAGCACCCCGCCTGCGGCACAGAGGGTAATACCGAAGCGGTTGCCCAGCTGCGTCATCCGCCGCAGTTCACCGCGGTCGTCTCCCTGCAAATGCAGCTGTACCCCCAGCCGCAAGTTCGTGCCAAAAATCCGCTGTAGCCAAGCGGCCTGACAGGCATGGCGCTCGGCTGCGTTAGCCGAATGAGGTAGCCACAGCGCAAAGCACTCCTCTGGTAAATTGTCCTCGACCATCTGCCTGTCTACCCAATAGCCCCCCTTCGCCGCTGCCCTCCGCGCGCAGCTGATGAGATGGCTCAGCTGCCCATAGCCGCGACGCGTGCGAGCAAGCAGCACTAAACGAAGGTCGGAAATTGACTCGGAAAATTCGGCGTGGCGTGATTCTGCTGCTTGAGGCGTCGCCACCCTTAGCTCTAACACACTGCCAATCAGCAATTTAAGCCCGCGCTGCTTCGCCGCGACATGCGCGCGCACAATGCCCGACAGCGAGCATTCATCACACAGGGCTAACGCCGAATAGCCGAGTTCATGCGCCTGCTCTACAAGCTCTTCGGGAAAAGAGGCTGCTCGCAGAAAGCTAAAATTAGACAGGCTGTAGAGCTCTGCATAGGCAGGTAAATCAGGAGAAGCGCAGACGCTATCGTTTGCCCAAGTGGGACTATCGACTGCAGTAGGCTGTGGGGTGTCTGAAGGGAGGTTTTGGGGGATCATAACGCCGTCTCATAATACTGGATAAATATACAGTATTATGAGACGGCGAAGAAGTGCTTCTTATAAACTACTCGCCACTTTCGCCAGCAGCCGCGCGAGCCTCTTCCATGCGCTCGCCGCGCAGGATATTTGTCATGCCGTAGTTGCCTTCGTGGCAGGCATATTCATACATCTGACCGCTAACTTTAGACATTGGCACACGGGCAGTGATTTTGTCTTTAAACGTGCTGGGATCGTCGACTGTGAATTCGTAATCGACGGTAAACTCGTCGATGCGAGTGAAACGCTCAGTTAAAAACTTATCTTTCGCACTGCCGAACACGCTAAAGCTCTGCGTGAGATCGTTGAAATTGCGCGTCTCGACTACTAACGTATCACCTTCCCAATAACCGCGTGAATCACCCGTCCAAAGACGGATGTCGTCGTCGATGTGTGCTTCCTTATTGAGTGGCACGATACGCGCGTCGTGAATCATTTCGGTCATAATAACAACGGTGTCACTGTTCTGAACGATCTGGATATTGTTGTTATACATGCTTGGCGTGAAAGGCGGGCCCGAGTTAAAGCCCACGATGCAACGCTCTGAAATACCGCGGTCTTCGTAAGAATCTTTGCTAATGCCGCCTACTACTAAACGCACTGGACGCTCACCCTCGATATCGGGACCGAGGCCGCCTGTTTGCACAACTACCCCTTCAACACGCTCAGGCACCTGCCCATTCGTTGGGTAGGTGATGAGCGACGTGCGCAGATTGTCGCCACGGCCTGCCTGCTCGACCCAAAACGTGTTGTAACCACCGACGCCATCGTTATTCAGTGCTTCATATTGTTTCTCGACATAGGAGGCGAGCATATCTGCCTGCTCCTGCGTCATGTATTCGTTGTCGCCAAACATGGCCGGACGGGTCATTGGAATATTCGAAGCAAAATTCCAAACGCCCTGAAGGTCCGGTTGATCCCACTGCGTGCGCGGCACTTCGTAGTCAGCCGCTGAAGCGGCGCCGAAGGCAGCGAGCGCGACTGCTGATATCAATAGCTTAAGTTTCATAGTAATCCTCGAGTTTACGCTTAGTCTTTTAAACCTGGATGGGTAATTCGATAGTGTATACGTTCTCTATGTAACTAAGTGTAAACGAACTGCTCTTCATTACAATACGTACTATCTTAACGTATCTTTACTTCCCCCGATCGCCAATACGACCGCCTGCCTTCGAGCAAAGGACTGAAAATGACCGACGACGCCAACACCGCAGCAAGCAGCGAAAGCTTGGATACAGCCGCCAAACCCAAGAAAATCGTTCGCGAAGAAATTAAAGACCGTCATACCAGCCATTGGGACATGGATATGATGAGCCGCGCGGAGCTTGAAGCACTGATGACACAGAAGCCGGCCGCCAAGCCCAAGTAAAGGCTGGACCAGTGACGACTAACCCCGTTGTGACCAGATCAGTTGTGACCAGATCAGTTGTAACCAGATCAGTTGTAAAAAGGCACTTGTCCTCCTTTCTCGCCTAGGCGTAGTATCAAGCAAAGACAACTGCCCTAATAACAAGAGAGAGAAACGCATGATGCGCCGAATAAGATCTGCCGCGTTAACCCCCAAAACACTCACCTGCGCCCTCGCTGGCCTCGCGCTATTTACCAGCAGCCTGGCGAGCTATGCCGCCGACACATGGCCGGTTAAAGAGGCGGGTGCAAAGGCTGCCGGTTTCAGCGAAGAAGGCATCGCCTCACTAGATGCGGCGATGGCCAAAGTCGTCGCCGACCAAGATGTCGCCGGTATGGTCTGGTTACTCGCGCGTAACGGCGAGGTTGCCACATTCGAGAGCGCAGGCCTTGCACGCGTCGACGACCAAGCACCAATGACAATGGACTCGCTCTTCCGTATTTACTCTATGACCAAGCCGGTTACCGGCGTGGCTCTTATGATGCTGCATGAGCAGGGGCTCTGGAAATTCGATGACCCTGTCAGCCTGCATGCCCCGGAACTCGCCGGTCTCAAAATCATGACCAGCTTTGATGACAATGGCAACATGGAGCTTGTGTCGCCGAGCCGCGAACCAACCATGCGCGAGCTGCTTAACCATTCAGCCGGTTACGGCTATGGCCTCAGCGGCAACGATCCGGTGAATGCCAAATTCCGCGATACGGGTGTGCTCGCCTCAACCGATCTCGACGACCTGATCGCCAAAGTCACAGACATTCCTTTGCTTTTCGAGCCGGGCGAACGCTGGTCTTATTCGATTTCGGTCGATATTCAGGGCTATATCGTGCAGCGTCTGTCTGGCCAGCGCTTCGGCGACTTCCTCGAGCAAGAAATCTTCAAGCCTCTGGCCATGAACGACACGCGCTTCTTCGTGAAGGCCGAAGACGTTGGCCGTTTTGCCGAAGTCCATAACTGGGACAGCGAGCGTAGCCGCCTAGTGCAACGCCCTCATCGAACTGACCGTCCGAGCTATCTCGATTCTGCGAGACTCGAATCCGGCGGGGGTGGCCTCGTCTCGTCAACCCACGACTACGCCCGCTTCTTACAGCTTTTGGTCAACGAAGGTGAGCTCGATGGCACCCGCCTGCTCACTCCCGAAAGCATCCGCATCATGCGCACCAACAGCCTCCGCGATGGGCTTAACCTGCGCGGCAGCCTGACGAGCCAAGGCCAAGCTGGCCAAGGTTTCGGCGTGGATTTTGCGGTGATTATCGACCCCGAGAAAGCAAATTCTCCCAACAGCCCGGGCACCTACTACTGGGGCGGCGCCGCCGGCACTTGGTTTTGGGTTGATCCGGTTGAAGACATGTTCTGGTTGGGCATGATTCAAGCCCAAGGTGAGACACGCCCGGGAGCAGCCGACATGCGCGGCATCGCTGCCGATATTATTTATGAAAGCCTAGTCAACTAACGGCCGCTTAGCCGGCCGTTAGGTAAACTGCCGACTACGCTTTAAAAAAACCGAGAATGCGATGCCAACGCCACGGAGTAATCAAACAGCGCCGCCAGCGCCACTTACGCGCAAAGCTACCTGCCTGTTAATCCTGGCGTGCGCCGCCTTCTCACACAGCATTTTTGCAGCTGACGCACCCAACCACTTCAACGAAGCCCGTGCACAAGCGCTTTTGGTGGCCGGCCAAGCCGCGCTCGAAGAGGGCGACTTATCACTTGCACAGACCACCCTGGACCAAGCGATTCAGCTACTCAAGATCAATGAGGGGCTCTATTCCACCGAGCAGCTCGTTCCAATAGAACAGCTAATGTGGGCGCAGATGCGCGCCGGACTCTGGCCGCAGCTCGACACAAGTCTCGGCTACTATTACTGGCTTTTGGAGCGCATCGAGACGACCACGCTCGATGCGCAGCTCGCCATTGCCAAAAATATGCGCAGCCTCTACTTAGAAGCAGCCGCGCATCCAAGCAATCCTATGCCGCCTCGGCATCTCAGTGCCGCACTGCGCACCAATTGGCAAACACTCAGCTACATCGAAGCCACGCTTGGCGCAGAACACCCTGCCCTGGTGCCGTGGCTTTACGACGGCATGCTTTTGCAGTTTATCGAAAGCCGGCTTAACGAGAGACAGGGGCTTACTAACTACCAATACAAAACCGATGGCAGTGAATTCATCAGCGGCTGGTCACTTTCAAGCAGAGAGGCTAAGGCTGTAAGCCATTCAATTGGGCTGTCGATGCTTGATCGAATAGAGTCTATCTCGCGTGCATCGATAATGGCCGAGGGCGCTCAGACAAACGGTTTCACCTCGAGCCCAAACGGAAAAGAGGTACAGCTGCAGCAACTCAACGCAGCACTAGCACTCTACCGAGGCGACTGGGAGAGATTAGACAACAATGAAAAAGGGGCGAGCGCACACTACGAAGAAGCCGACATCGTTGCCGCATTTCAAGCCATACCCCGCGCCTTCGAACTGTTGCCCCGCCCTGCTTTCGAAACAGATCCCACAGTCCTGACAGTGAAAACCAACGCAGCGCAAGACAGCGTATCAACACTATGGGCTGAACGATTCCCAGGCGTAACCAAGCGCCTAATCAACGCGCTCGCAAGCAATTAAACGCGGGCCAGGTGACGGAGGCATAACATGAAACCCAGCTATTTTGCCTCTGCGCAAAACAACTCGGCTAACTGCCTTCTGAGGTTTAGAGTGGCTATTGTCGCGGGTGTTTCCCTGCTCAGTGCCTGTGCAGTAGCGCCAGGTGGCTATGTTCGCAAACTCCCTAACGACGCCGAAGTGGCGCAGTACAACGCCTCTGTCGAGCCCGATGAACGTATAGTCTGCCGCAGAGAAACCCCAGTTGGCACCAATGTCCCCCGCCGTCTATGCCGGTATATCCGCGATATGGAGGACACCTCACGCTTCCATCGCGAGCAACTTAAGCGTGTTCTCCGCTAAACCTTACTCGCAACAAAGCCCCTAAAAACCAATTGCATAGACGATTCTAATCCCTGTATAGTTGGTGGGTTCAGCGCAAATGTGCGGGTTTTTATTTAGGAAGAGAGTCTGCCTTACTCTTCCTGTATTAACTAAAGACGCAGTCCGCTGATTTAAATCACACACTTAATTACTTGTAAAAGTAAGGGAGAGACGTATGCGCAGAACCTTCCCCAGCACACGCCGGGCAATAACACTCGCTGTAATTTCTGGACTATCAGTTACCGCTTTATCAGCCGCAGCACAAGACGAACCAGTCGAAGAGATTGTGGTCACCGGATCGTACTTTAGGGGCTCGCCTCTTGACGCTCCTTCGCCCGTTCAAGTCATTGACCGTTCCAGCATCGAGGCTCAGGGCGCTGCGGTAATCTGGGACGTGATCAAGAACCTCGAGGTTAACTCGGGCTCGATCTCTAACCCAGGCTCGGGTGACAACACACAAGTTAGCGGCTCGGCAAACGTAAACCTCCGTAACCTCGGCGAGAACTCCACACTCACGCTGATTAACGGCAAGCGTATGGTTCCGGCAGCTGTAACTACCCGAAGCGGTGGTGAGTTCGTCGACCTCAACTCTATTCCACTCGTGATGACTGACCGCGTCGAAGTTTTGACCGACGGTGGTTCTGCACTCTACGGCGCCGATGCGGTAGCGGGTGTTGTGAACATCATCATGCGTAACGACTTCGAAGGCTTCGAGCTGTACGGCGACATCCAAGGTGTTCAGAAAGCCGACCAAAAGTACGATCAGACTATCAGCGCCATCTGGGGCTGGGCAAGCAGCGACGGCGACACTAACCTCGTTCTGTCAGCTGAGCGCTTCGAGCGTGACCCGGTGAACGTGCGTGAGACAAACGCGTTTAGCGACCTGCAAGACTTTAGAGGCACTGTAAGTAGTGTGCCCAGCTTGCTTGCTATTAGCGCGATTGGCGCCAGATTCCCAGCGGAGTGGTATAACGCCACGGTCACTGGGCGCAATGTGGCGCAAGGCGGTCGACCTACGCCAGTCTGGACGGATCCACTCTGCGACAACACCTTTGACGGCAGCGGGAACAGTGGTTTCTACGAACCAGGCGGCCGTCGATATGATCAGGGCCAGGCGGGTGGCGCGTGCCAGACTGATACCTCTCAGTGGGTTATTGCGGCTCAGCAGACTGAGCGCGAAAGCTTTGCCGGCACACTGAATCACCGGTTCAGCGATAATACAGAGTTCTACTCGTTCTTCCAGCACTCTGAATCTACAATTCATCGAGGCGACGACGGATACAACGAGTCTCGCGGCCCAACTATCTTCTTACCCTCACCTGGAGCACACGGAGGAAATCCTGTCGGCGCTCAAGTCGAGCTCGGCGG
>OCVR010001074.1_pt1 | contig 22238 bp, 20 predicted proteins | sample 1539091 | NCBI WGS metagenome assembly OCVR01 (sample SAMEA3355530, study PRJEB22509) | marine metagenome | biome: marine; feature: coastal ocean; material: water | place: USA | collected 2010-08-07 | depth 16 m | reverse complement strand
GCTGCTCGGAGTAGGTGCGCGCCCGGCGAGGGTCATCCAATGTTCGTCCGTCGCCAATGCAAACCCGCGCCTCATGCGCCTCGAACTCGCTGGCATCCAGAAATCGAACATCGTTTGTGGCCACTACGGGACAAGCATACTCGCTAGCGAGCGCAACAGCTGCATGCACATACTCTTCTTCATCAGAGCGTCCAGTGCGCTGCAATTCGAGATAATATCGGTTTGGGAACCATTGCAGCCATCGCTGTAAAGACGATCGCGCATCGTCCTCACGACCGTGCAAGAGGGCCTGACCGACATCACCCTGCCGTCCGCCTGACAGCGCGATCAACCCATCAGAATGTGCTTGAACCCAATCTAGTTGTACTCGAGGTCGACCTAAGAACTGGCCCTGCTGATAAGCCTCAGACAGCAACAGCATTAAGTTCTGATAGCCAACCTCATTTTGAGCGAGCAAACACAGCTCATGATGTCGCTCCTGGTCACTGGGATCAATGACATGCAGATCAGCACCAACAATGAGTTTAATACCCTGAGCCGCGGCCGCTTTATACGCTTTCAATAAACCGAAGAAATTATGGTGGTCCGTAATCGCAACAGCGGGCATTGCTAATTCTGCTACCCGTGCCATCGCCGGCTTGATGCGCAGCAGCCCATCTATCAGCGAATATTCAGTATGGAGCTTGAGATGCACAAACGACGTCATAACGACACGCTAACCCACCTCTGGACGCGCCAGCAAGCGTTTCACTGGACCAAAACTCCGTCGGTGCACCGGCGATACTCCCAGCGACGCTAAGGCCGCTAAATGAGCCTTAGTGGGATACCCCTTGTGAGTGGCAAATCCATAGCCGGGATACTGATCATCCAAGATCACCATTTCGCTATCCCGGGTCACTTTCGCCACGATCGACGCAGCACTGATCGCAGGCTCAATCAGATCACCCTTCACTATCGCACGCGCCTCATAGGACCATCGTGGGAGATGATTACCATCGACTAGAACAAGAGAAGGCTGCACCGATAGCCCCTCCACAGCGCGCCACATGGCGAGCAGTGAAGCCTGCAGAATATTCAGCTCGTCAATTTCAGCGACGGTGGCTCTGCCCAACGACCAGCTGACTGCCTCTGATCGTATCGTCTCTGCAAGCCGCTCCCGTTGCCGCGGAGACAGTGCTTTAGAGTCGGTTAGTCCCGCTGGTGACGAATCACCCAAGATGACCGCTGCAGCGACCACATCGCCCGCCAGCGGGCCTCTTCCTACCTCGTCCACGCCAGCAACAATGCTGCCGCCAGAGATTTGAAACAGATCTGGCGCTTGCATCATGCGTCAGTCAGTTCTAACAGCGCCTCGGCACTGCGTTCAGCGAAATTACCGCCAATTTGATCAGCCAGCTCGCCGAACCACTGAATTTGTTGCTCAGCATCAGCCCCAAGCACGCGCCCTACTGCCTCCGCAAGCCGATCAGGGGTCGCCGCTTGCTGCAGTAATTCCGGCACGATCTCGCGCCCTGCTAAGATATTCGGCAAACCAACATGGGTACTGGTTACCATCCGCGACAGCACCATCCAAGAGGCTGCGGCCATGCGATACGCGATCACCATCGGCTTGCGCAATAACATCGCCTCTAAGGTTGCTGTCCCCGACGCAATCAGCACGGCATCACTCGCCTGCATCGCATCCCGTCCTCGGCCGCTGATCACCGTCACGCCGCCACCGTTATCGCCTAGCAAGGCTTCTATCTCAGCTCGACGGCTCGCGTCTGCGGCGGGAATCACAAAATGCAGGGCACGATCGCGTTGCTGTAATAACCGCATAGTCTCTAGAAAGGTGGGCATCAGATGCCGCACTTCTGCCTCACGACTGCCTGGTAGCACCGCAAGACAGGTTTGATCGAGAGGCAGTCCAAATTCATGCCTCAGTGCTTCACGCGTCGGCATCGACTGCAATTCGTCGACCAATGGATGTCCAACGCAGACTGCATCAATACCTGCCTCTTCATAGATTTTAATTTCAAAGGGTAATAGGCATAGCATTTTATCCACCGCTCGCTGAATGCGGCGGATTCGTCCTTTGCGCCATGCCCAAACGGAGGGGCTCACCAAATGAGCCGTTGGGATGCCCGCCGCGCGAAGGCGCTGTTCGACGCCCAGATTAAAATCAGGACTGTCAACGCCAACAAAGCAGTGCGGGTCTTGTGCCTGCTGCTGGGCCACCAGTTCGTGTCGAATGCGCAGTAACTCAGGGAGCCGTTTCAACGGTTCAATCAAACCCATCACCGCAAGCCGGTCGATAGGGTACAAAGTGTCTAGCCCCGCAGCCATCATTCGCTCGCCGCCAATCCCATCGACGTGGAGATCGTACCCATGTGCTGACAGGGCCCTCAGCACAGCGGCTCCCAATATATCCCCCGACGTTTCTCCCGCACAAATACCAAGACGTAACGACTTGTCCACCACTAACGGACTATGCCCCGCTGAGACTGCATCAGGGAGTCGATCAGGGGTTGTAAACTGGGCGTTTCTGTCGTCATGGCCTGAAGTCGCTCCACCGCCGCATCTAGCGTCAAACCCTGACGGTAAAGAATCTTAAAGGCCCGTCGCAAGGCGGCAATTTCGGCACTATCAAAACCTCGCCGTCGCAACCCCTCGACGTTGATCGTTTTGGCTTCTGCAGGGCTACCTGCGACTGTGATGTAAGCCGGCACATCCTTTCCAATCGAGGTCCCCATACCGCTAAAGCTGTGGGCGCCTATTTTGCAAAATTGATGCACCAGTGTGTAACCCGATAATATCGCCCAGTCTCCCACTTCAACGTGACCCGCCAAGGCCGTATTGTTGACCAAAATAGTATCGTTACCCACCCGACTGTCGTGCCCAATGTGGACATAAGCCATTAAGAGATTACGATCGCCAATCTCTGTCAGCGAACGATCCTGAACCGTGCCGCGATGGATCGTGACATTCTCACGGATCACGTTATCGTCGCCAATGTGCAACTCTGTGGGTTCGTTTTGGTACTTCAGATCGGGGGTCGACTCTCCCACCGTCGAGAATTGATAAACATGATTGCGTGACCCGATGCGAGTCGGCCCTTTTATCACGACGTGAGATTCAATGACGGTCCCTGCACCAATTTCGACATCGGGACCAATCAGCGTCCAAGGCCCGACTTCAACAGATTCGTGAAGCCGCGCGCCGGGATCGACAATAGCGCTGGGGTGAATCATTTTTTATCGGTCAGCACAGAGGATAGTACCGGAGGCAGCGAGCTCGTCACCGACCCGTGCCTCCACGGCAAATTTCCAGATTCCACGGCGCTCACTGAGAATCTTGGCATGTAGCATGACTTGATCGCCGGGAATGCAAGGGCGCTTGAATCGCAAATTATCTGCACCCACAAAATAGTAAATCGATCCATCTGCGGGGGTTTTATCCATCGTGACGAACCCTAATATGCCAGCAGCCTGCGCCATTGCCTCCAATAATAAGACGCCTGGGAACACCGCTTTGCCTGGGAAATGCCCGTCAAAAAACGGTTCGTTAATGGTGAGGTTTTTATAGGCCTCAATCCGCTCGCCAGGTTCGACAGAAACCACTCTATCGACCAATAGGAACGGGTAGCGGTGCGGTAAACGAGTCCGAATCTCTTCGATATCCAACTTCATGCGTCCTGATCCCCACCTTGTTCTAAGCCAACCGCTTTCTCAAGTGCTACCAGCCGGCGCACTATCTTATCCAGTTGCGTGAATCGCGATGCGCTGCGCAACCAAGCTCTCAGTGGCTGAACCGGCGTACCAGATGAATAGTGGCCCGGCTCAGTGACCGAGCTCGCAACACGCCCTTGGCCCCCTATATGCACATCATCGGCGATCGTTAAATGGCCTGCCATACCTGCCTGACCAGCAATCACGCAGCGGGCGCCAATTTGAGTACCACCCGATATGCCCACCTGTGCTGCGATCGCGGTCCGCGTCCCAACACGAACGCCGTGGCCTATCTGCACCAAATTATCGATGATCACGCCATCCTCGACGACCGTGTCCTCAAGCGCGCCTCTATCGACGGTCGAATTAGCGCCAATCTCAACGTCGTTGCCAATATCCACCGAAGCGAGTTGCTGAATCTTGATCCAACCCTCCGCTGCCGGCGCAAACCCAAAACCATCGGCACCAATCGTCGCATTAGGGTGGACCGTGCAGCGCGCGCCGATTTTTACCGCGTGACAAATCACCGCACCCGGCTTGATCACCGTATCGTCACCAATCTGTGCACCTTGACCCACGAAAGCGCCCGCACCAATCCATACTCTGTCGCCGAGAGACACGTTCTCCTCGACATGGGCACCAGCATCTATCGTGACAGCCACACCCAATTGGGCTGCGTCTGAGACAACGGCGCGATCGTGCACAACGCCTGACGCATGGGGATGATTATCGAATATCTCTGTCGCTTTTGCGTACGCGACATAAGGGGTCTCAGTGATCAAAGCGCAGCCAGACCACTGGCCCACCCAGTCCGGGTGAAGAATGACCGCGCCGGCTTGAGTGAGGGATAGCTTACTCAAGTGGCGCTTCTCGGAAACAAAAGTGAGGTGCTTTGGAGAGGCCTTCTCCAGGGGGGCTAAAGCATCTATGGGGCGCGCCGGATCACCGCGTAGCTCAAGATCTAAAGCCGTCGCGATTTCCCCGAGCGCGGGCACTGAACTTACTCGGCGCCTAACTGATTCATCTTGTCAGTGACCTTAGCAGTAATGTTGTAGCCTAAGTCGGCATGAATGACCGCCTGTTGCTGCAACAAAAGACCAATCTGATCAGTCTCAATAATCTGACGCAAAACTTCCTGGGCCTGAGGCGCCAGCTCCTGCATCACACCCTGCGCATTTTGTGTCTGCAAAGTCTGAAGCTTCTTCGCAACGTACTCTAAGTCAGACTGTTTACTGGACATTTTCTGGCGAGCCGCAAGCTGGTCGTCTTCGCTCATCGCCGCTTGATCACGCTGGAAATCCTTTACTAACTCATCTAACTCAGCGCGCAACGTATCGAACTGCGCTTTATCAGACGCAAAATCTTCATTTTCTTCAAATTCTTGCATTCTCTGTTGCGCCACATCCGTCTGCAAAATCGCCTGTTCAAGATTGACGACCGCGATCTGGCCTTGCGCCACAACAACCGACGGTAACGCCGCCACTAACAGGCCTGCCAGCCACATACGTGCCTTCATCAAAAGATCTCCATTTTTCTAACCACTATCCTCTAGCCACTACTTTCTAGCCACTATTGTCTAGCCTTTAAAAGCCTCTGCCCAGCGTAAACTGGAAGACTTCCCTTTCATCAATTTCACTGGCGTTAAGCGGCTTCGCCAAGCTAAACGTTAGCGGCCCAAAACCAGACAGCCACGTCACACCAATCCCAACAGAATACCGTAATTCACCCGCGTCAATACCAAAACAATTCACCTGATTTTCACGGCAATTTGTATTGAAAACATTACCAATGTCTAAAAATAAAGCGGATCGCAATGAGCTTCTATCCTTGATAAACGGCATGGGGAACAAAATTTCAGCGCTGCCCTCTATTAAGACGTTACCGCCAAAAGGGTCAGGTTCGTTATAGAACTGCTGAATCGGTATCTTGCCGGTATTAGGGTCTATTCCGTAGCCATATCCTCGACCATCTGGTCCGCCCACCTCTGTCGGTTGTCCGTTTTCATCCACCGCCGTGACGGCTGTATTAGCGGAGTAAACCGAGGGTGGCGTACTGCGAGGGCCCAGGGTATTCGATTCATAGCCGCGCACCGAGCCGAATCCTCCTGCGAAAAAGTGTTCATAGAACGGCAGCTCACTGGTATCACCATAGCCATCGCCGTAGCCCAGCTCCCCCCGCAAATGCAGCGTAAAGTCGCTAAACAAAGGGTAATAGACCTCGCCGCGATAACTGAGCTTATAAAACTCGAGATCTGATAACGGCACGGCAATTTCTAAAGAGACCGATTGCGAGGCGCCACGAGTGGCTAATTGCCCTCGATTTAATGTCGATTGGATCCAGCTACCAGTCACGCTCCAGTTCAGGTACTGATTGCCATTAAGGTCCAGAAAACCTTCATTCTCAGGGGGCGACAAAGCCGACAGCGGAATCGTGTCGATGGGCTGCAATACCTCGGCCCCTGCGTAAGTGCCATCCGCTTGCTGTGTGGAGTAGAACCAGTAATCGATTTCTGGCGCCAGCCTAGGGCTTGCGGATATTTCTTGGACTGCATACTGCCCTTCGGTAATTTTGGTATCGGTTACCCCGAGTGAAAATCCTAAGCGTTGCGTTTCACTAATCGGATAACCGAAATTCATGCTGCCGCCATAAGTGTCAGTGGTATAGCTGGCAACGTTAATTTCTGACAGGTCGGTTTTACGATAAAAAACTGTGAAGCCGCGGCTCACGCCATCCTCGGTAAAGTAGGGGTTGGTGTAGTTGAAGCTGATCACATCCTGGTAGCGAGACGAGTTGAGGGACACGCCGACTCGACGCCCCGTGCCCAGAAAATTATTTTGCTGCAGATTGAGCCCAAGAATCAGACCGGCATCCTGTGCATAACCGAGGCTGCCACCAATCGAACCGAAAGATTGCTCTTCCACCGAAAAATCGACATCGATGAGATCGTCAGAGCCTGGCACTTCGTTTGTTTCCACCGTTGCGGTCTTGAAAAAACCCAGCCGTTCAAGGCGAATACGGGATTGTTCAATCGCTGAAGACGAGGCCGGTGCCGACTCCATTTGCCGCATTTCACGCCGTAAAACATCATCCATGGTGGTTAGGTTGCCGGCGAAGTTGACGCGTCGCACATAGGTACGTTTGCCCGGGTCGATGAAAAATTTCATGACAACGGTGTTCGCCTCTTCATCGATATCAGGCATGCCTGTCACTTTGGCAAAGTTATAGCCCTCGTTGCCCAAACGCCGTGTCAAATAATCCTCGGTAGCCGTCACCAATTGCTGCGAATAAACCTGTTCCGGCTGAACGACTAGAAAGCGATTTAAATCCTCCTCGGGTAAGACGAGGTCACCGCTCAGGCCCACTTCGCTGACAGTGAATTTTCCACCCTCACTCACGTTGGCGGTAATGTAGACCTCGTCTTTGTTCGGCGACACCGCAACCTGCGTCGAATCAATACTGAATAATAGATAGCCTCTATCGAGATAATAAGACGAGAGTCGCTCTAAATCTGAGGTCAGTTTTTCTTTGGAGTACTTGTCATCGCCCCTGAAGAACGAGAACCATCCCGTCGTTTTCAACTCAAATAAATCAATCAAGTCATCGTCGGTATAGACCTCATTGCCAACAACATTGATGTGCTTAATCGTGGCCACGGTGCCTTCGTTCACGTCGATTGCGATCGATACTCTGTTGCGGGGTTCTGCAATGACCTCAGAATCGATCGTGGCATCGTATCGTCCTTGAAGAACATATTGACGCAACAACTCTAATTGCATCCCCTCGAGGGTCGAACGCTGAAATACTTGCCCTACCGACAGCCCCGCTCCCTTTAGTCCATCAAGCAGCGCTTCCGTTTCAATGGCTTTGTTGCCGTCGATAGTGATCTCGCTAATGCTGGGTCGCTCAGCGACCACAACGACCAATACACCGCCGTCTCGCGCAATCGAAATGTCGTCGAAATTACCCGAAGCAAATAGGCTCTTTGCTGCCGCCCTCACGGCGTAGACATCCACGGTGTCGCCGACGCCCACCGGTAACGCCGCAAAGACACTACCGGGGGAAATTCGCTGCAACCCCTCTACTCGAATATCCTGAATCACGAATGGCTCAGTCTGCGCTGCCGCAGATGACCACGGATTCAACAGCGCCACGAGCACAGCGAGCATGGATAGGGTGCGGATTGGGCAATGGTGTGAGTTCATGAGGCGCATAATGCCCTAATATCAAGCGAAGAACGCGGGTTTGCAGCCGCTCTCGGTCGATGGCAAATCCGCATCGACAGGGGTCTTTTCGAGGGCGCTAAATCGCTGTTCATACCGCGGACTTATAATTTCGACAGATCATTATACAGGGCAAAGACCATGATGCTCATCACTAAAACAAGCCCAATCTGCACGCCGGCCATTTGAACGCGCTCTGGGAGCGGCTTACCCAGCAGCGCCTCAACGCTATAAAACATCAAATGGCCCCCATCCAGCACTGGAATCGGTAATAGGTTCAGCGCGCCCAAAGAGACACTCAGCAATGCCACAAAGCCCAGCCAGGCGACCCAGCCGGCCTCAGCGGTAGACGCTGCCACCTGAGCAATTGCGATAGGTCCCGATAGGTTAGCCGGGGAAATGAGTCCTTGCAGCATTCTGCCCATCGATTTAAAAGTAAACCCAATCAAATCACCAGTGCGCTGAATCGATGCCCACAAAGCGGTGAGCGGACCGCGCTCAAAGCGGCGCTGTTGCGACTCAGGCATGTCAGGGAGGGACACCGTCATACCCACCGACCCAAAGCGCTGGTTGTCGATCACTCGCTCTCTGGGCACCACCGTGAGCAGTTGGGTTGTGCCATCACGCTGCACCAGCACGTCAATCGGCACTTCAGGGCGCTCGCGGACATACCCCACCCAGTCCATCCATAATGGCATCGCCTGTCCATCAGCCTGCAAAATGAGGTCACCTACTTGAAAGCCCGCAGCAACCGCCGCACTGCCGTCTGTGAGGGCACCCACCAGCGGCAATACCGGGGGCACTTGGATGGTAATCCCCAACGCAGCCAACAAATTAGGCTGCTCTTCTCCAGCGAGCCAACGCTCAATGGGCACTTCAGAGCGATGAATCGACTCTAGCCCAGGATAAGCGGCCGACAAGCGCAGCGTACCCGAATCACCAAGACGCTCTAGCAAGGCAAAGTTGAGTGCCGCGAGCGTCGGCGTTGGGTTATCGTCGATTGACAGAATCTCCTGCCCAGACACCAATCCTGCGCGGTCTGCTAGCGAGCCGGCCGATACTTGATCGATGAGCGGCACAATCCCCACTTCACCGCGCAAAAAAAGCATCCATAACACCAAGACTGCCAATAAAAAATTGGCAGCCGGTCCCGCGGCGGCGATCGCCATTCGCCGCGCAACGGGCTGACGATTGTAAGCCCTCGGGAGATCTTCATCGGCAACATTGTCTTCCCGCTCGTCTGCCATGCGAACGTAACCCCCGAGAGGCAATACTGCCACCACGTATTCCACATCGTCACGACCACGCCAGCGAATAAGCGGTCGTCCGAAGCCCACCGAAAAACGGAGCACTTTGACACCACTTCTGCGAGCGACCCAAAAATGGCCATACTCGTGAACCGCAACAACGATAGAAAACGTCGCGATGGCGATCAGCACTGTTTGCACCGTGTCTAGCATCACTGCTCCTTTTCGTGTCGCTCATTGAGTGAGGCAATCTGAGCAACCGCTTGGGCGGCGGCTGAACGAGCCTCCTTATCCAAGGTTTGGACTGCATCGAGACTCTTTGGTTCCGATAGCGTGACGGCCTCTAGGGCATTAGCAATGACCACATCAATCTCAGTGAAACGAATCTCACGCGCTAAAAAAGCTGCCACCGCGACTTCATTGGCGGCGCTAAAAACACACATGCCGCCCGGTTGCGTAATCGCCCGCTTTGCCAACGCCAAGCAGGGGAACGCCGTCATATCCGGCGCCTCGAAATCGAGTCGCCCCGTGCTCACCAAATCCAATGGCGCCACACCTGCCGCCACGCGATCGGGCCAACCGAGGCAGTAAGCAATCGGCGTGCGCATATCGGGCTGGCCCAATTGCGCCAGGACTGAACCGTCGCAGTAGCGAATCATGGAATGCACGATGCTTTGGGGATGAACCACAATATCGATTTGATCGGGTGTTCGGTCAAATAACCAACAGGCTTCTGCGAGTTCGAGTCCCTTGTTCGCCAGCGTCGCCGAATCGACCGAAATCTTTTGCCCCATAGACCAATTAGGATGTGCGCAGGCTTCCTCAGGCGTCACCTCCGTTAGGGAGGCTCGCGTCCGCCCACGGAAAGGACCACCAGAGGCAGTTAAAATAATCTTTTCAACGTGATGCATCTGAGGACGACCACGCGCGTCAGTTGGCAGGCATTGATGCATCGCATTGTGCTCGCTATCAACCGGCAGCAACGCAGCACCGCCGCGCTTCACCGCGTCCATGAATAAACCCCCAGCGCTCACTAAGGCCTCTTTATTCGCCAATAGAATCGTCTTGCCCGCGCCCGCAGCACTCAATGTCGCCCGCAGCCCTGCAAAACCGACGATCCCTGCCACAACCGTATCAACAGCAGGCGCTGAGACGAGTTGATCGAGCATAGCTGCCCCACTCGACACCTCGGTCGCAGTCTGATCTTTCAGTTTTTCAGCCAGTGCTTGGGCCGCCTCTGGATCGCCCATGACAGCGTGATCGGGAGCGTGCAGGCGGCACAGCCGCTCCATCTCATCGACGGAACGATTGGCAGCCAGCACTGCGGGGCGATAACGATCCGGATGCCGCTGTATGACATCGAGCGTCGATGCTCCAATCGAGCCGGTGGCGCCTAGAACAGCGATCTGGCGTACCACTCAGTAACCCACCAATAACAGCCCTAGCGCGAAAACAGGGGCCGCACCGCAAATACTATCGAGTCGATCCAATAGGCCGCCGTGACCCGGCAGCAGGGAACCTGAGTCTTTCAACCCACACTCTCGCTTCAGGGCACTCACCGTCAAGTCGCCGACCACTGAGGCGCCTGCTGTCAGCAACCCCAGCGCGAGCAGCGATCCTAGATCAAGGTGGAGGTATGACGGGGGCAAGTTGCGCCACAGGACGAAAACCAATGCGGCAACACAGACCAGTCCCCCCCAAAATCCTTCCCAGGTTTTTGACGGACTGATCGCCGAGGCAAGCGCATGCCGGCCCAATTGCTTCCCCGCAAAGTAAGCACCAATATCCGCCGCCGCAACCGTTAGCATCATCAAGAACACCATCAAGGGGCCATTCGACAACGTGAGGCAAAATGCCACAGCGACCCAAGTCATGGTCAACATCAACCATCCCATTAACCCGCGAATCCAAACTCGGCCCCAAAACCACTCTCCTGCGGGGTAGGATTTGAGCGCTAACAGCATAGCGGACCAGAGCATCGCGGCACCCGCCAGCCAAGGCCGAACAGCGACTGCTAGCTCAGTGTCACCCGCCGTGACCAGCATCCATAGTCCCAAACTCAATAGAGGCACGATTGCTGCATAGGCCGCACGCGCGAGCACCGAATGGCAGCCGGCCAGTGCAGACCATTCCCATGCCCCGGCAAGGGCCACCAAAGCAAACAGCAGAGCCTGAACAGGGAAAGGCGCCAACAACAACACGGCGACGAAAGCGCCGACTATGATCAATGCTGTGATGACGCGTTGCCGAAGCATGTGCCTGCTCCTCCAGCTCACTCAGTAACGGTGCAACAAGGGACGAACACCGAAACGGCGCTCTCTGACCGCATAAGCGGCTAATGCAAGATCTAATACTGCCTCATCGAAATCGGGCCACAACACTTCAGTAAACCAAAACTCCGCGTAGGCCAATTGCCACAGCAAAAAGTTCGAGACTCGTGCTTCACCCGCAGTGCGAATACAAAGATCAGGATCCGGGATATCTGATGTACTCAGTCGTTGTGAAATCAGGTCCTCATCAATGTCCTCTGGAGCAACTTGCCCGCTGGCCACATCGTGAGCAATCGATCGAACCACATCGGTCACGTCCCAGCGCCCACCGTAATCGAGCGCCAAGGTCAGCACAGCGCGATCGCCCGCCTGCGTCTGCGCCTCCGCTCTCGCGATCAGCTTCTGTAACGCAGGACTAAAACGATCCCGTCGGCCAATCACCCTCAACCGAACACCATCGGACACCAGTTTTGCCACTTCGTTGCGTAGATAGCGAGATAGGAGTGCGAGGAGCCCTCTGACCTCTGGCAGCGGGCGACCCCAGTTTTCACTGGAAAAGACAAACAAGGTGAGATAGCGGATGTCACGCGATTCGCAAGCGGAGACAATATCGCGAACGACTTCGGCACCCGCCTTGTGCCCCGCGACGCCGAACAATCCCTCACGTCGCGCCCAACGATTATTACCATCCATAATGATGGCAAGGTGCCTAGGGGTGGATCGAAGCTGTATCTCTGATGCTTTCAATGGCGGTCTCAGCGATCGTTAGATCGCCATCAAATCCGTTTCTTTCTGACTGAGCGCCGTTTCCACTTTGGCGACATAGTCATCGGTTAATTTTTGGATGACGTCGTGTCCTCGACGCTCCTCATCTTCGGAGATGTCCTTCTCCTTCAGCAGTTCCTTCAGCATCGCGAGGGCGTCGCGGCGGGCATTGCGCAGAGACACCCGTGCCGATTCAGCCTCAGCTCTTGATTGCTTGGTGTAGCCCTTTCTCGTCTCTTCTGTGAGTATCGGCATCGGAATCCGCATGACCTCGCCAGCAGTCGATGGGTTCAACCCCAGATCCGACTTCATAATAGCCCGCTCGATATCCGGCGTAATAGACTTATCGAAAGCCACAACACTCAGTGTCCGAGCGTCCTCGATATTGATATTTGCCAGTTGATTAAGGGGGGTCTCTGCGCCGTAATATTCAACTCGAATGCTGTCCAGCAAACTCGGATGAGCGCGTCCGGTCCGTATCTTATTAAAGTTATGCGAGAGCGCTTCTAACGCCTTCGCCATACGGTCATCGGCCTCTTGCTTGATGTCTTCAATCATTGGGACTATCTCGCTCCGCGCCCGCTACCGGGACTCATTTACCCTGAATAAGGGTCCCCTCATCGCCGCCTCTCACAATACTCAGCAGCGCACCTTTTTGGGCCATGTCGAATACTCTGACAGGCATTCCATGATCTCGCACCAGACAGATCGCTGTCAGATCCATCACGCCCAGCTTTTTATCCAGCACTTCGTCGTAGGTCAGGACATCATATTTTTCAGCCGTGGGGTCCGAGACCGGGTCAGCGCTATACACGCCGTCCACTTTGGTGGCCTTCAGCACAACGTCGGCTTCCACCTCAATGCCGCGAAGGCAGGCAGAGGAATCGGTGGTAAAGAACGGGTTACCGGTGCCGGCAGCGAAAATCACGACGTCCCCGTTGGATAAGGCGCGCAGCGCTTTACGTCGATCATAATGCTCAACAACGCCACTCATCGGGATAGAAGACATCGCCTGAGTCGCAATATTGGATCTTTCCAGCGCATCTCGCAGCGCCAAGGCATTCATGACGGTGGCGAGCATCCCCATGTGGTCACCGGTCACACGATCAAGACCTGCCGCACTGAGCGCGGCACCACGAAAGAGGTTGCCGCCGCCCACCACCAAGCCAATTTGGACGCCAATACCAACGAGCTGACCGATCTCAAGTGCCAGCTGGTCGAGCACCTTGGGGTCGATGCCGTAGGCTTCCTGACCCGTGAGTGCTTCGCCACTCAGCTTAAGTAAAATTCTCTTATATAGCTTGTCCGCAGCCATTCTGTGCTTCTCCTCGCCCGCTCAAGCCCGAGACTGACATGCTACCGGAACACACCGTGTTTTTTTACACAAACATTGGTGATACTTATCAAGTCGCTCAGAGGGGTTTGAAACCGCTCCCGCAACCTCAATGGCACAGTCGCTCAATTACCGAGCTGCGCGGCGACCTCTGCGGCAAAATCCACCTTCTCGACTTCGATACCCTCACCGACTTCAAAACGACTGAAACCGATAATCTCGGACCCTGCTGCGGAGACCAATTTACCCACCGTCGTGTCTGGATCTTTCACAAAGGCTTGTTCAGTCAGACTGTTCTCTGACAGGAACTTGCGAATACGTCCATCGATCATCTTCTCGACAATCTCGGCTGGCTTGCCTGACTCCTGAGCCTGAGCGGCATAAATTTCACGCTCCTTGGCAACCACTTCCTCAGCCATTTGATCTGGCGAGATCACTTGGGGGTTCACCGCCGCAATGTGCATCGCCACATCCTTGGCCAATTCCGCATTACCCCCTCTCAATGACACCACCACCGCAATGCGGTTATTGCCATGAACATATCCACCCACTACGCCGGCACTGGCTTCGTGCACGACAACGCGGCGCACGCTAATGTTTTCGCCAATCTTTTGCACCAAGGCCTGGCGCGCTTCTTCAATATCGCCACCGGCTAAGAGATCGATGTCATTACTCCGCTGCTCAAACGCCTTACCCACCACCGTCTGAACAAAATTCAGGAAATTTTCGTCTCTGGCGACAAAATCAGTCTCGCTGTTGACTTCAACCATTGCTGCCAGACTCCCGTCTGGAGCCGATTGAATCGCCACAATACCCTCGGCCGCGGTTCTACCCGCTTTTTTAGCCGCCTTCATACCGCTCGACTTGCGCAGCGTCTCAATAGCCGCCTCAATGTCACCACTCGCCTCGGCTAGCGCTTTTTTGCACTCTAACAAGCCCAATCCGGTTCGTTCACGCAATTCCTTTACTTGAGCAGCAGACATCTCTTTACCTCAATCCATGCCATATTGGCCATTTGTGTGTGTTGACGAGGGCCCATCATCAGGCCCTCACCTTTCATACCATCGAGCCAAAGCTCAATTGGTACTCAAGTCGCGGGGGCTTCCGCCTCCGCATCAGGAGCCGCTGGCTCAGCGGATGCTGCAACGGGGGCTTCGGTAGCCGCTGGCTCTGCTACGGGCACCGCGGGGGCGTCAGGCGCCGCTGCCTCAGGGCTGGCAGCTACCTGCTCAGACGCAGCAGTGTCATCTTCAGCGACCTCAACAAACTCATCAGCCGAGACTACCTCACCGCCTTGCGCCTTGCCGGCAATGACCGCGTCGGCCACTGCAGCAACGTACAGCTTGATAGCACGGATCGCGTCATCATTTCCGGGGATCACAAAATCGACGCCGTCAGGGTTGCTGTTGGTATCGACAATGCCAATCACAGGAATGCCCAGCTTGTTGGCTTCCGTTACTGCGATGCGCTCGTGATCAACGTCCACGACGAACAGCACGTCCGGCAGCCCGGTCATTTCTTTAATGCCACCAATTGAACGCTCTAACTTTTCTTTCATGCGAGACCGCATCAGCGCTTCTTTCTTCGTCAGCTTCGCGAAAGTGCCATCGCGCTCCTGATCTTCCAACTCCCGCAGTCGCTTAACTGAGGACCGGATGGTTTTGTAGTTAGTCAGCATGCCACCCAACCATCGGTGACTGACAAAGGGCATGCCACAGCGACGGGCCTGCTCTTCGATAATCTTTCCAGCAGCCCTTTTGGTGCCGACGAACATCACCTTGTTCTTGCTCTCAGCGAGCCGTTGTACCGTGGACAAGGCGTCGTTAAACGCGGGCACGGTGTGCTCGAGGTTAATAATATGGATTTTGTTGCGGGCCCCAAAGATATACTGGTCCATCTTGGGGTTCCAAAAACGGGTCTGGTGCCCGAAGTGCGCGCCGGCCTGCAGCAAGTCACGCATACTCACTTGCGTCATAATCAATCTCTCTGTTTGGGTTACTCTTCCGCCCTTTCTTACGACTCCAACCGAAACATCGGCACCCGGGTTCGCAATGAAGGAAAGGCGTGCTATTTGCCATTATGGCTCTCGCCGAGGATGTCTCAGCGCCGCGCTTTATACCACAGGACCGACAACAGTGAAAGTGGCCCCCATCAAGGGCAAGAGTCGGTTACAATTTAGCCGAGCCCCTAGTCAGACCTTCCCTCTCTACGATGAACGCTGTAAAGCCAAAAACCGAATCAGAGCTTGCCGGCATGCGTGTCGCCGGGCGTTTAGCGGCCGAAGTGCTGGAAATGATCGCACCCAAGGTTCACTCCGGCATGACGACTGGCGAAATTGATCAGATCTGCCATGAGTATATTGTCGACGTTCAGCAAGCCATACCGGCGCCTTTAAACTATAAGGGATTTCCGAAGTCGATCTGCACCTCGGTCAACGAGGTGATATGCCATGGCATCCCCTCCGACAATAAAAAGTTACGCAATGGCGACATCATCAATATTGACGTCACTGTGATTAAGGATGGCTGGCATGGTGATACGAGCATCATGCTCGGCGTTGGCGATGTGGCGCCCCATGCAGAACGCCTAATGCGCACCACGCAGGAATGCCTTTATCAAGCACTAGCGCTGGTCAAGCCCGGTGCAGCACTGGGTGATTTAGGACACGTGATTCAACAGCATGCCGAGTCCAACTATTATTCGGTTGTCAGAGAATATTGCGGGCATGGTATCGGCCAAGTTTTCCACGAGGAGCCACAGGTATTGCATTACGGCAAGCCAGGGACTGGCCTTCGATTGGAATCGGGCATGACGTTTACCGTAGAGCCGATGATCAATGCTGGAAAACGCTATACCAAACTGAATACACGCGACGGCTGGACCGTGACTACCCGGGACGGCCGCCTATCTGCGCAGTGGGAACATACCATCGCAGTCACTGATACTGGCTGTGAGGTCTTTACCCGGAGGCGGGATGAGCAGTTCCCTTTCTGAGGCCAGTCAAGACCATCAACTTCCGCCCCTGTGCACGGAACGTTTCACCGAGGAGGGACCCGTCGAGGTAGTGCGCGAGTACCTCAGTGCGACCCGCGCGACGCTGGCGGCGGCGTTTCACCCCAGCAAACCCATTACCCCCCTGTTACGAGATGCCAGTAACGCGGTCGACATGGCGCTCAGTCAACTGTGGCAGACGCAGGTGGGTGACCCTGCCGACGTTGCCTTAATCGCAGTGGGCGGATACGGGCGCGGGGAGCTCTTTCCGCACTCCGACATCGATATACTGGTCCTAACAAGATCGACTCCTGTCGACGCGGTTACCCTCAAACTCGAGGGTTTCATCACCATGCTGTGGGATATTGGCCTGCAAATCGGGCACAGCGTCAGGACGCTTGCGGAGTGCGCAACGCTGGCCGAAGAAGATCTCACTGTGATCACCACGATGATGGAATCTCGACTGATTGCCGGCGACACCGCTCTTGAGGAAGCGCTCAAGCGCATCACAGACCCTACCAATATGTGGCCTCCCAACGCGTTCATTCGGGGAAAGCTCGGTGAGCAGCAGCGCCGCCATGACAAATACAGCAATACGGAATATGCACTCGAACCCAATATCAAACGCTCTCCCGGGGGCTTGAGAGACCTTCAGGTCATCGAATGGATCACGCTGCGTTGTTTCGACTTGGGATTGGAGGACATTGACCAACCGGATTTCTTGAGCCGCATTGAGCTAGATCAACTGAGAGACGGCAAGGAGTTTTTGAGTCAAGTCAGATTTGCACTGCACAGCATGACGGGCCGCGCCGAGGATCGGCTCTTATTCGATCACCAAAAAAAACTGGCTGAGCTTTGGGACGTGGTAGACGGAGACAAACTGGCTGTTGAGCAGTTCATGCAGGTGTATTACCGCTGGATGAAAACGCTCAGTCAGCTCAATGAGCTTCTGATAGAAGTCTTTGAGCACCGGTTATCCGAGGAGCCCGACTCAGAAGTTCGTGTCATCGACGGCGATTTTGAAGTCAGTGACTGTCGTATCCGGGCACGTCACGATGCGGTATTTACTCAAAACCCCAGCAATCTACTTCGGTTATTTGTTTTGATTGGCAATGACCAGCTGGTCGACCGTATCGAACCGAATACACAGCGGCTGTTGCGCCGTGACGCACACCTCATCAATGAGGATTTCCGTGCCTCCACGATCAATCGATCTCTGTTTCTGGAGATATTGGGCGTGCCCCACAATATGACCAAGCAGCTGCGAAGAATGTCTCGCCATGGCGTGTTAGGCCGATATCTGCCTGCATTTGGCCGCATCATTGGGCAAATGCAGTTCGATTTATTCCACGCCTATACCGTGGATGCCCACACCACCGAGGTCATTGCGAATACGCGCCGCTTCATGCGTGCCGACTATACCGACCGCTTCCCAGTCTCGACCCGTATTGCACGCCGGTTGCGCGATCCTCGCTTGCTCTACATCGCCGCCTTGTTTCATGACATTGGTAAAGGCAGGGGGGGCGATCATTCCGAACTGGGCGCAGTCGATGCGACCTATTTTTGTCTAACCCATGGGCTGTCAACCTCAGATGCCGACCTCGTCACCTGGCTCGTCCAAAATCACCTACTGATGAGCCAAATCGCACAAAAACGAGACATATCAGATCCTGAGGAAATTCAACGGTTCGCTGAAACGGTTGCCGACCAGGAACGATTGGACTATCTCTATACGCTCACCGTAGCTGACATTGCCGGCACCAACCCTGAGTTGTGGAATGCCTGGCGCTCTTCCTTGATGCGCCAACTGTATACGGAGACGAGTCGAGCGCTGTCGCGGGGATTGCAGAATCCACTGGGGCGAGAGCAAGTCATTGAAGACACCAAACAGGCGGCTACCGAAGCGCTCGAATACCGAGGCTTTCTGCCCGAGGAACTCTTAAGTGCTTGGTCCACCCGCGGGGATGATTACTTTTTACGCGAGCGCCCCGAAGACATTGCTTGGCACACCGAAGCCATCGCTGATCATGACGTTAAAAGTGGCGCCCTCGTATTGGTCAGGCAGGCCAGCGATTCACCTATTGCCAATGCGACACAGATTTTTGTCCATACGGTGGACGCGCCGGATACCTTTGCCCGGATCTGTGCCGCATTAGAGTCATTGGACTACAGCATCCATGATGCCCGTATCTACAGCGATACCGATGGCAGTACGTTGGATACTTTCTTCGTATTAAAAAATAATGGTTCAACCCTTGATGCTCACCCTGACAACGCTGTCGAAATCAAACAAGCGATCCAGCATAGCCTGCATCACGCCACGCTAAGGACGATTTCCCGACACACACCCAGAACAGCCAAAGCATTTACCATTCCCACGACGGTTGATTTTTCGCAGGACGATTCGGGTGAATTGACGATTTTAGAAGTCACCACGGCAGACAGACCGGGGCTTATGGCAAGGCTGGGTTCGGTAATGTCCCGTTATGCGGTGTCCATACAGGGCGCAAAAATCCAGACGCTGGGTGAACGCGTCGAAGATACCTTTTTTCTGGCCGATGCAGCAGGGGGCCAGCTGACCGATGCAACCCTAGTCGAACAACTCAAAAATGACCTGATCGCCGAGCTGGATGGTTTGACGCGAGAGCCCGACAAGTTGCCTTCCGGGCACGACATTTGAACGCGGGACTCGCACTGCTCCAGCCGTATCCGTTTGAGCGACTGGCGACGCTACTCCGCCACTCAGAGCCCGCCCTCAATCCAGTCATTCCGCTGACCGTGGGGGAGCCTCAGCATCCACCACCTGATGGCGCTGTCGCGCTCTTGCAGGAGCACGCGCTGCTGGTCGCAAAATATCCGGCGACCCAAGGGCGAGCGCAGTTGAGAGCCGCCATCGCACAGTGGCTGGCAAAACGCTTCGGGTTGTCATCGGTTGATCCCGAGCACCACGTTCTGCCGCTCAATGGCACTCGGGAGGGCTTATTTGCGCTCGCGCAAGCGGTGGTCAGCTCTCAACAGGCGGGGGCCGTCATTTGCCCTAACCCGTTTTATCAAATCTATGAAGGCGCCGCGCTACTCGCGGGCTCGCAGCCACTGTTGCTTAATTGCGATGAGCACAATGGCTTTCTGCCAGATATTGATCTGGTTACGTCCGCGCAGTGGCAAAGCTGCCAACTGGTGTACTTATGCACTCCCGGTAATCCGGGGGGGGCCGTCATGTCTAGCCATCAATTACAGCGGCTAATTACGCTCGCCCATGAGCACAACTTTTTAATTGCCAGTGACGAATGCTATAGCGAAATCTACCCGGATGAAGCGGCTCCCCCCACGGGGCTGCTAGAAGCTGCCGCTGCCATGGGCAATACCGAATTTCGACATTGCCTGTGTTTTCACAGTTTATCTAAGCGCTCCAATTTGCCCGGCCTGCGGTCGGGTTTTGTCGCGGGAGATCCCGACTGGATCGGGCGTTTTCGTCGTTATCGAACCTATCATGGGTGTGCCATGCCACTACATCATCAGATTGCCAGTGAATGGGCTTGGGGTGACGAAGCGCATGTCGTAGCCAATCGTGCGCGATATCGGCAAAAATTTGAAGCCGTCGCACCCATTCTGTCTGCTGTCCTACCCACACCCAAACCCGATGCAGGCTTTTACCTGTGGCCTCAAACGCCGGTTGATGACGAACGCTTTGCCCAGAAGGTCTATGAGAGAGCCGGCGTTAGCCTGTTACCGGGCAGCTATCTCGCGCGCGAAACAACGGCAGGAAACCCAGGCGCCATGCGTGTCCGGATCGCTTTGGTTGCCGAACTGTCGCAGTGCGTCGAGGCAGCAGAGCGTATTGCTGACTGCCTACGTCAAGGTTGGTAGGACAGTTATCGTGGCAAACATGAGCAAAGCAGAGCGCATCTCGTACATCGGCGAGCGACTGCAATCATTGTATCCCGAGACCCCCGTTCCCCTCGATCATCAGGACCCGTACACACTACTGATTGCTGTTTTACTGAGCGCACAATGCACTGATGAGCGAGTGAACCAAGTGACACCCGCACTGTTCGAGCAAGCCGACTCACCGGACCGGATGGTCTCATTGTCGGTAGAGGCCATCCGCGCGATCATCCGCCCCTGCGGGCTTTCCCCTCAAAAATCAAAAGCCATTCATCGTCTCAGCCAAATATTACTCGACCTCTACGACGGCGAGGTGCCGGCCGACATGGCAGCGCTTGAGCAGCTCCCCGGTGTGGGCCACAAAACTGCCAGCGTTGTGATGGCACAAGCATTCGGTTTACCTACTTTTCCCGTGGACACTCATATTCACCGACTCGCTCAGCGCTGGGGACTCACACGCGGTCGCAATGTCGTGGAGACTGAACGAGACCTAAAACGTGCCTTCCCGATCGAATGTTGGAACGCATTGCATCTACAAATTATTTTTTATGGTCGGGAGTACTGTACCGCGCGGGGTTGTGATGGTCGTGTCTGCGAGATTTGTCGGACCTGCTACCCAGCGAGAAAGCACCCTAAGCAATGCAACAAAGCGTGAATCTAAAAGCCATTCTGCGCCGATTCTGCTAATCTTTGGTGGCACCGGGTTGCTGAGCGTGACTGAAATAGCGTCCTTGCAGCGCCCATCCACCAAGCCAAAGACCTTCACCATGACGATAACGCCAACGATTTATGGAATCGCCAATTGCGACACCGTCCGCAAGGCACGAAAATGGCTTGATGCGCACCAGATTGCCTATGATTTCGTCGACGTCCGAGAACAATTGCCGTCGCCGTCTAAGGTGTCGCTGTGGCTCGAAAAAGTCGGTGTCGAACAACTCGTCAACCGACGCAGTACCACGTGGAGAAATCTAGCCGATTCAACACGGAAAGCGCTTGAGGATGGTGCTGCACAGCAAATATTACTGGATCATCCGACCTTGATAAAACGCCCAGTTCTTGAGCTGGGGAGCGAGGTCATAGTGGGGTTTTCGGCTGATCGCTATCAGCAACACTTTAACGTTTGAGGAGTCACTATCGTGGGCGCATTGCATGGATTTGGTCTGGGGATCGCCTCTGAGAACGCAGCCGGAGGCACGCTGGACGTCTTCTACCCGCAACCGTTGAGCAATGTAACGGGGGCACTCTGTGACCAATTGACCGATGTGGCAGGTCGTCTAGACAGCGCGCAACTGCGCGAACTCTCCACAATGCTGCACAAGATGGGCGAGAACACATTGGGCGACTTGGCGACTCGACTGGCTGAGTCGGATCGGCCCATCGTGGCTGCGTTGCTAGCCGATAATCGCCCCGCGCGCTCGGTTGAAGAGGCGTATCTCAAGCTGCATCTCCTGTCGCACCGGCTGGTCAAACCACACCAGACTGATCTGACGGGGCTCTTTGGCTTGTTACCCAATGTCGCGTGGACTGACCAAGGGCCCGTCGATCTTACTGAGCTACCGCAACGACAGCTCGATGCTCGACTACGAGGCACCGTCCTTGAGGTCTCAAGCGTGGACAAGTTTCCCAAAATGACCAATTACGTTGTGCCAGCTGGCGTACGCATCGCCCACACAGCAAGAGTTCGGCTTGGCGCCTATCTAGGAGAAGGGACCACCGTGATGCATGAGGGGTTTATCAATTTTAATGCAGGCACTGAAGGTCCCGGTATGATTGAGGGGCGTATTTCAGCCGGGGTCTGGGTGGGGACAGGCTCCGATCTT
>OCVR010001066.1_pt1 | contig 22315 bp, 16 predicted proteins | sample 1539091 | NCBI WGS metagenome assembly OCVR01 (sample SAMEA3355530, study PRJEB22509) | marine metagenome | biome: marine; feature: coastal ocean; material: water | place: USA | collected 2010-08-07 | depth 16 m | reverse complement strand
GACTCACTTAACTCTTAACGGAAATACTGTGGTATTGGCTGATAAATAGGAATACTCCGAAAGAGATATAAAAACTTTATTTTGCTGGAAATATTAAATAATCATTACTTGCTATAGAGAATGGTACACATAGTACCGTCCTTGTAGGGTTTGTTGTGAATAAGAATGGAAATATTACTAAGATAAAGATAGAAAGAGATATAGGAGCGGCAGCAAAGAAATCAGGAACAAATATGGGGTAAAAAAATCTATGGATATCTGGAGTGAAAGGGAATAAAAATGTAAAAGTAAAGTATACGAAACCTATTATATTCAATTTTTTAAGGTAGCAGTTTGGTGCCAATAATATAATATAATATAATATTGATTTGACGATTTATTTTAGCTACTCATTTATAATGATTGTGTCACTTTCGTTTTAATGCTATTTAAATTTTGTAATTTAATTAGAATAATTTTGATTCGTTTCATTTTTAAAAGTAGTGCACAAGTATTTTGTTTAATTTTATGGCAAATAAACTAATCAAATTTTTTGATGTTTAAAAATATATGCAAAAGGCAATTGTAATAGGGGCAGGAATAGCTGGGATAGCCACGAGTATTCGGTTGGCTAGGCAGGGGTATGAGGTCAAAGTATATGAGGCTAATTCATATCCCGGCGGGAAATTGACCACTTTGCAACATGGAGACTATAGATTTGACGCTGGACCTTCACTATTTACATTACCTAAGCTTGTAGAAGAGTTATTCTTACTGTGTGGTGAAAAACCCAAAGATCATTTTACGTATCAGATCAAAGATTCGATTTGCAATTACTTTTGGAACGATGGGAAGACTTATCAAATGCCTGCAGGAGCTGATAATATTGTTGATTCTTTAGTAGATAATTTTGATGCGGATAGAACTTCTGTGGAGCGCTATCTTAACCGCAGCAAATTGAAGTATGAAAAAACAGCTCCTGTCTTTATCGAGAGATCTCTTCATAAAATTTCGAGTTTTATTAATAAAGAGACTATTATGGCTATGGCTAGCATACCTAAATTAGGTATTAATACTAGCATGCATAAAATTAATGCCAAGGCATTTAGAAATCCTAAATTAGTACAGATTTTCGATAGGTTTGCGACTTATAATGGTTCTTCTCCTTATCAGACTCCAGGTATAATGTCGATGATTCCTCATTTGGAGATGGGTATAGGCACTTATTTTCCTAATGGAGGAATGGTTAATATTACTAACAGTTTAGTGGCTTTAGCAGAGCGTCATGGCGTTTCATTTGTTTACGGTACTAAAGTCCAAAGGATAATAAAAGCTAATGGAGCTGCTATAGGAGTAGATGTTGAAAATGAGAAAGTACTTGCCGATATAGTTGTTTCAAATATGGATGTATTTTCGACATACAAACATCTATTGCCTGAAAAGGATTGGCCTTTGAAAACATTGGCGCAAGAGCAAAGTAGTTCGGCATTAATTTTTTACTGGGGCATATCAAAGTCATTTCCCAATCTTTCATTACATAATATTTTGTTTGCTGATGATTATAAAGGCGAATTTGAAAAAATATTTAAATCTAAAACAATAGTAGAAGATCCTACTGTTTACATAAATATATCGTCAAAAGCTAACCCTAGCGATGCACCTCAAGACAGTGAAAATTGGTTTGTAATGATTAATACTCCTGGTAACTATGGCCAAGACTGGGATGCTATGATAGCTGAGGCAAGGAGAAACATAATTATTAAGATCAATAAAGTTCTAAAAGTAGATATAGAATCATTAATAGTTATAGAAGACGTACTCGATCCTAGGCTTATAGAATCTAGAACACAGTCTCATAGAGGGGCATTATATGGAACTGCGAGCAACAATAAATTATCTGCATTTCTACGTCATGCAAATTTCAATAAGAAAATTAAAAATCTCTATTTCTGTGGTGGATCAGTACATCCTGGTGGTGGTATACCATTATGCCTTCAGAGTGCTGCGATAGTATCTGATCTGATATCTCAAGATAGACCTTTAGCTAAATAATTCAAGACGAAAGAACATGAATATCAAAAGTCCAATGCTTGATAAATCTAAACATAAAATTAATATATCGGTCGCTTCAATATTGGTGATTTGGTTATTTGTAATATCAGCATTGATTGGTATATCACTGGGGTTTGAAGATTGGTTTATACCTAAGACACCACTCAATTTACTTATAGGTTTTGGACTACTTATCATTAATCTTGATTTCAGTTCTTCAAAGGCTAAATTTACTTTTGTAATTGCATTTGTATTAGGCATGGGAGTAGAGATACTAGGTGTGGCAACGGGGGAAATATTCGGTGTGTATTACTATGGTGATAATATGGGATTAAAGCTTTTAGGAGTTCCATATATGATTGGTTTGTATTGGGCTGTTTTAGTATCTGCGACTTCAATGATAGTGCGCAATATTTTTAATAGTATATTTTTGACTGCAGTTGCGGGAGCATTGGCTATGGTAATCTTAGATATCTTTATGGAAGTGATGGCTGGAAGATTAGATTTTTGGCATTTTGAAAAAAATATTGTTCCAATGCAAAATTATATTGTTTGGTTTATCGTAGCATTCATTTTACATCTTATAAGCTACAATTGGATTCCACTTAAAGGAGTCAAATATAGTTTGCACCTTTACTTTACTCAATTGACTTTTTTTATTGTGACTTATTTAATTCTTTCTTAATATGCTTCGATTAGAAAAAGTATGCTGTCCAACTTGTGGAATGGATGACCCAACAAGTTTTCAGAAGACGCAGACAATGATGGCTTCTCAAGTAGAGATTTGGAATTTTGACAAATGTAATTATTGCTCAATGGTCTATCTGAATCCAAGAGTACAAGAGCAAGATATAGAACGTTATTATAGAGAAGATTACTTGTCTTACAGAGGAGCATCCGCATGGGGGAAATATAAGAAATTGGTAGATAGTGACCAGCTGAAAGTTGATAAGCGTAGAGTAGAGACCTTAAAAAAATATTCTTCTTCAAATCTAAAATCGGTTTTAGATGTAGGATGTGGTAAACCTACTTTTCTTAAAGAAGTACAAGAAGAATTGTCAATCGAATGTACTGGAATAGATTTCTCAGATCACGGATGGAGTGATGAGACAGAAAAATATAAAAGTATAAATCTAGAAGTTGGTGAATTATTAAATATACCGGAAGAGAAAAAATATGATGTCATAACGATGTGGCAATATATGGAGCACGACTACCATCCATATGTGACTTTAACCAAACTACTGAAGCATAGCCATAATGAGACACGCATTATTGTTGAGATACCTTGTATTGACTCAGATACTCGTAAACTGCACGGTGCTCATTGGGCTGGCTATCACAGTCCAAGGCATACAGGCCTTTTCACTCCAGAGACTTTGAAGATTCTTATGGATAGGAGTGGGTGGCATATGGAAGAAGCATACACTTATGGTACTTTAGATCCGTATTTATTAGATTGGATGAGTCGCATGGAAAAGCAAAATATTGACTGGACAGAATCTATGGAATCAAGATTTGTAACATTTGTTTTGGGTAAAATTTTCAGACCGAGTTATTTTTGGCAAAAGCGCAGTTCTAAAGGGTTTATGACGGCTATTGCAAGACCAAAGTGATGTGAACTAAATGATTTTTGAAGACAATTAATGTTTGGTATAACTTATTTATATCAGTCGAAATAGATTTGAACTTTAATGAACAGTGATTTAAAAATTAGTGAATTAAAGAGTTGCTAAGATTTCCTAAAAAGTTGATTAATCTAATTGTAAGATAATCGATTCCAAGCCATCCCAATTTCCAGTCATCTTAAAAGGTCGAAATCTGGAAAACAATTCTTCATTATACCACTTTAGATCTTTAGTCATTTTTACAGCCTTAGCATGTTCATGACTTTTATATGCAAATGCGTTTACAGCTTCTTTATTTTTCCAAACACTAAAAGTAGCCATTTGAATAATAGGTACCTCTCCGATTCCCTTTGTATATATTAGGTCAGTATTATTTTCTAAAGGTTTGCTCGATGTAGGTACATACTTCCAAAATTTGCGCAATTTAGATGTCTTGATAGTTGCTCTTGTTATAACACATATTAATTCTGTATCTAACTTTATATCAGTTGCAGCTCTAAATGGATTTCTGCCAGTCCATAATCCATGTGCTTTAGTATTGTACATGTAGATGTTGCAGACATTTTCTGCCTTTTGAGTGTATTTTTTGTAGAGATCTCCTTCATTGATAAATGCATCCGCTGCAGCTTTATTTTTCCATATAGTTAGTACGGCATAAGTGGACCAATCAGGCCATGCATTGAAGCCATTGCCTTTACCACTGCCCATTAGTTTGTAAAATTCTAGTCCATTAACCTTGGTAAAATGCTTATGTGCAAACTGCATCATACCAAAGCCCCATATTTTAGTGGATAGACTAGAATATTTGATAAGTGTAAGACAGGTAACTTGATTCATACTTTAAAGTTGGTAAAAATTGATAAATAGTTTTAATCACAAGAAAATTTGTTCTTTTAGGCCAATGATTTGTTCATTTAAGATGCCTATTTCTACATTTAATGATTTCTTTAAGAGAATTTAATGCTTTTAAAAATTAACAAACTTAGATATACTTATGAGATGACATTTAAAAAATAGGTAAGACTAAAAAGATAACTGAATACAAATTCTGTGATCGTAGGATAGACGATATGGAGACTACGACTACGTCTTATGTAGCTGAGTAATTTCTAGTTTCATTAATAAAAGAGAATTTGGTCTATGCCTATACCAAACGCTGTCTTCCACTTAGCGTTAACAAATATATAAGATGCCTTAAGGTATGACTCTAGGGTCATAGTTCATAATAAAAGCCAAGAATAAGAAATCGAAATTTGAATTAAAGAATATAATCGATTCATCTCTAACGGTTAATCATTAATATTATACTTAAGAAACTTATGCCTCTGTTAAAGTCTAGGTTCTAGTTTCTTCTATTTAGCAATTAATCAAGTTAACTTAGCTCTATGGTGACTCGAATTTTATTATTATGTATATCCTTTTGTTTTGCTGAAATGCTTATTTCTCAGCGACATACTCATAATGTCCCGGAAGCAATGATATCTCTTCAGTCATCAGAAGATGGATCACTTATTACGATATCGCAATTAGGGAATCTTTATAGATATGATGGTGCAGAATTCACTTTACTTCAAGAAGGATTGAAAGGTGCCATTTCTATCCTTAAGGATAAGGAACAATATATTATACCTTCGAAAGTAGGGATCTGGAAATGGTCAAAAGGCGAGTTGGAACAGCAGCTCATGAATGAAGAGTGTTATTCATATATTTCCATTGAAGACAAAGAATTTGTATTGGCCCAGACTGGGATGCATTTATACAAAGAAGGTCGCTACCAGTTAATTAATGATTGGACTACTCCGATAACATCGACTGCCAAATTCTATCAGTTAGGTGATGAATCTTATTTGTCAAATGATAAGACTATATATAAGTACAAATCTGGGAGTTGGAAAGTATTGGCAAGAGATACATTAGAGATTAATGATATGGCTTACTTTCTTAAGGAGTTATGGGTAGCTACTGATTATGGATTGCGAAATGTAGTAGATAGATCACTCAAGAGAATAGTGAAATATGGTATAGATAGTGTCTTAAACATTGACGAACTGAATGTTCTTGATTATTCCTTGTATGTCCAAGGAGAGGGGAAATTATTTGGATGGAGGCCACCGGATTCACAAGTATCACTAATTGATTATAAGTTAAGTTCTTCAAGTGTTGTCAAAGATTATTGGGGCGATATTTGGTTTGCAGAAGGAGGAAATATTATACAACATAAAATTGGAAATGTTAATCTGAGTAAACCAATAATCACCAATATTTTTGTTACCGTGAATGGTATAGTGCATACGGAACAAGAAATAACAGTCAAGGCAGAAGGAAGTGATGTGAAAGTCAATTATGGCGCGACTCATCTAAGGCAACCTAAGAATATAAAATTTCAATCTTTGTTGTCTCCAATAGATAAAGAATACCAATCGGCTACAACTGATCGCAGTATCGTATATACGGACCTTCCTTCTGGAGAATATACCTATCGCCTAAGGTCTACAGTAGATGGAAATCAGTATGCATATAGCAATCCAATTACGATAAAAGTGAAAGCTAAAAATGTAGTGTCTCCTCTTTGGTGGATATTAGGTGCGTTGTGTCTATTTCTACTTATTTTAGCTCTATTTTCTAATTACAGATTGCAAGAGTACAGAGTGAAATCTTCGTTACTTACTACCAAATTGAGAACCGCGAATGACTTACTTAAGTCTCAGCAAAAGACGATGCAGTTACAGATGAATCCTCATTTTTTATTCAATGCTCTGAACTCAATCCAAGGTTTAGTTACTCTCAATAGAAATGTAGAAGCCAAAAACTATATCAGGATATTCAGTAGGATGATGCGATCGGTTTTAGATTTTAGTACAGTAGATAAGATAGACCTTCAAGCGGAAATTAACTATCTCGAAGACTACTTGAGCATTGAGCAAATGACGAGATCTAATTCATTTGACTATAAGATAATTGTGGGTGATTTACTTATTGAAGATGATATCAAGATACCACCCATGTTACTACAGCCCTTTATTGAGAATGCCATAATTCATGGTGTATCATCGATCAAAGAAGGTTTAATAATAATAAATATTATGGATAAAGAAACTTATTTACTCTGCACTATTTCTGACAATGGAATAGGAAGAGAGGCAGCATCAAAGAAGAAGCATTTGTCACACAAGTCAGTAGCCATATCTCTAACCAACGAAAGATTACGAAAGTTATCTAAGAGTAACAATCAGGATATGATCCAATATAAAGATTTACCTCAAGGCACTCAGGTTAATATCACAATTCCATTATAATACGCTATCTACAAGCGACCAATACGGTAATGTATTGCATCTGTATGGCCTTCATAATTGAAAAGTCGCCCGCATGTTTGCTTTGTAAACCACGCTACACTTTTCTATGAGTTTGCTACGCATACACATGCTTATTTGGGTTCCATTGTCCTACTACTAATCTCTGCACCAAAGAATACAGCATTGTAAAACTGTTTAGTTCCACCATACCAATATCCTCTAAAATTTGGATTATCTTGAAAGGCTATCACTCTACCGCTACCTAGTTTGTGTACTGTCAATGCAGCTTGATTAGCAATCTTGGTATCAAATCCTCTAGGAATATATCCTGACAAAATTGGTGAGGTGGTATATTTTAGAGGAGTCGCATATGGATTGTTGGTCGTGTGGTAGATATTTGTTCCTCTGTGGAAGACGGGTAGGATGTCATCATCGTAACCATAACTAAGTGGGTGCGTTAGATCCATTTTGGTCTCAAATATAGCTCCACCTATCACACTAGCACCTCGTCTTATAGGATGCACTTCATAAGGTTGGTATTCATCTTCTTTGTCTTTACCAGTCTGACCTTTGTATCGCTTCAAGTTAATTAGGTCTTTTTTAGCGGCCCAGTCTGTGCCACCTCTTACCGTGATGAGAGTATTTCCTTGTCTTATCCAATTGGATATATCTTCCACCTGATCTTTATCTAGCGAACCGTACCATCCATGAGCCATTACGATAGTATTGTATCTTTTTAGTGATGTTAAAGAGATATCTCTAGTTTCCATTTTAGTAAGAGGATATCCCAGTTTCTGATCCATAGTATGCCAAATCTCTCCAGCATCGTAACTACTAGTACCATCGCCTACGATTACCATTACATTAGGTCTGTCAAGTGTTGCTACATCAGGATTACCAAGTGTCATATTAGACTTGGTAATACCAGTAGATAGAGCGAATATATTTAGGTCATTTTCTTGGGCTAACTGAGAAAGTATGTTTTGAATTTCATTTCCAGTTTTATTCTGATTCTGCAGAGGAACTATTATAGATCCTCGACCGAAGTGCATGTTCTGTTTTTCGCCTTTTTTTGTTACATCTACATCTATTTCTTTGTGTATCATTTTAGTGATGAGTCCAGCATCTTGGATAGCTAGAAGGGCATTGGCGGATTTATATTGATTCCAATCGAATATATAAGCATAAGTTTTATCTTCAGGATATAACTTCCCTTTTAAGTTCTGAGCGTCGATCATTCGCTTGCCGAGCTCGAGTCTTGATTTATCTTCCTTATTAAGTTCTGAGTATTGTAGGTCAAATGCTAAAGGCATGGTCCAAGCGGACACATCATAGAATAGACTATCAGGAAATGTTCTTACTTTTTCGAATATTGTCTTAGCCATCTTAGACTGTATCTGCTCCATAGGTATGAAGTAGCTTTCGTTTGCCTTATATAGCTTACCGTTGGATCTCATATCCTTAGTGATAGGGTATACTTCGAGCTGATGAGCAAGCATTATCTCGTTATATCTCTTGAGTTTATATGCATCTACATCGGTATATAGCCATCCTCCTATAATGCTATTTTTACCATCTTTGATATTGTTCTTGTAGAATGATCTTTGATAGTCAAGCATTTCCTTGCGCTTACTGATCGCTGCCTCTTGAGTCGATAGAGATGTGACCACTTGGTTTCTTATTGTGAATGGAAATGAAAGTAGACCATTGACAGATTCTTGTAAGTGTCCTCTAGAACTAGCTTGTTCAAACAAGATTCCTACACACGCATTGGCATCAGGATAAGTAGAGCCTTTGCCATAATAATAGTCATCAAAGCTAGATTTAGTGTAGTAAAGAGAATTAATACTATCTAGGGCATGTGCGTGAAAGTGTCCAATTTCTTCAGTTAAATCTTGATTACGCTGTGGTGTATTAGGGTTGGTTCTACTTGGTATACCTGGCTGAAAAAAGAAAGTACTATTAGTATTCATCTCATGATGATCAGTAAGAATATTAGGTTTCCAATCGTGAAATACTTTGATACGACCCTGAGATTCAGGATGTGAGAGCAGTAGCCAATCTCTATTAAGGTCAAACCAATAGTGATTGGTCCTTCCTCTAGGATATGCTTCGGTATATTCTCTATCTGCCGGATCGCTCACTAGATGTTTGCTTTTATGGCTATTGACCCAACTTGCAAATCTATTGATACCATCAGGATTGTAGGCTGGATCTATAATGAATATGCCATTCTCTAGCTTGTTGAGTACCTCAAGTGATTGGCCAGCTGCTAGATAATAGGCTACAAGCATACTCGCATTGACTCCGCTAGACTCATTGCCATGGATAGAGTAGCCTTGGTACACTACTATAGGTTCGTTGGCCGTATTTACTTGATCTGCTTCATTAGGAGTACATAATTTTCTATGTATATCCTTGATTTCATCTACACGAACAAGATTTTTTGGAGCAGAAATGATGAGATTGAGAAGTGGCCTATTTTCATGTGACCTGGCATATTCTTGTATGATGATCCTATCACTTGATGCTGCCAGTTTTTCCATGTATTGCACTAATTTATCATGGCTGATGTGCCATTCGCCTACTTGATGACCTATTACTGACTCAGGTGTAGGTATAGCTGGATCGTATTCGATATCTGGTAGATAGTAGGTAATATCAACCTGAGCCACGAGATTTGTCGAAAAAACGCTGATAATCAATATTATAGCTAAATGTAGATACATAGATTTCAATGCTAGTATTTGTGAAATTCGTTTATTTTTGCCATTCAATTTAGCAAGAATGTTTGAGATACTAGTATCAGTCATCATAGGGTTGTTCATAGCCATGTTATTTGTCAATGTTTACTTCAGAGTGAAAGTAATGAAGTCTTACAAGGTACTCGCACGAAATAGGATAGAATTCGAAACTAAGCACTTACTTAATCCTCAGAAGATGAAGAATGAAGTACTACCTAAATATCCTAAATTTAGATCAGAAATAGAGACTTTCTCTAATCATATCAGATATAGTATCAAGATGGCTACAGTATTGATTGTACTAATAACACTATTTGGTGTGGTTCTGATGTATTTTAGATAATAGATCAATAAATTTTAGTAGAACTGATTATATTTCGAAGGTGACAATAATAATCATCATTTACCAACACAATTGCTATTGTAAATCGTATTATTAATACGGTTATTATAATTTAGAATTGGAGAACTGTGCGAGAAATGAGCAAAACGTTTGATATGTTCATTTGTGATTTGATATTTAATATGAAAAGCTTGAGACTATTAACCTACATATGCATAGCGATGCAATTAAGCTCTTGTTCGCTATTTGATAATGAAGATCCGATACCAGGTTTCTTGGTATTTGATAATCCTACTTTGATTACAAATGGAGAGCAGGGTGCACCTACTCATAATATTAAAGATGTATGGGTATTCGATGGACCTGATTTTCTAGGTATATTCCCTCTTCCAGCTAAAGTACCAGTGATAATCACAGGTGAAGAAAAGCAATTTTCAATTTTCGCAGGAGTAAGAAATAATGGAGGAGTAGGTAATGCGCTTAGATATCCATTTTTCAAACAAATAGAGGCTTCTGCTACATTAGTAGCAAGAGAAGAGAAGACCATTCCGCTTAATTTTGAATATTCGAATAATGTAAAATTTGATTTTATCGAAGAATTTGAAGGAAATCATATATTTGTCGAAGATCCTAATGATACAGATGGTGAAGGTGTAGATATCATTATTCAGTCCGAAGTTGTGCTATCAGGAAACAGCTCAGCACAGATACTATTTGAGTCTGACACAAGTTCGTTTGAAAGAACTACTCTAGCCACATATGATAGACAGAACAACTTAGGATCAGCAACATTCATAGAGATAGACTATAAATGCGAAATCCCATTCTTAGCTGGATGGATTACGTATCGAGACAACTTTGTACAGAGAGATTACACGGTTTTGGTAGCACCTAGTGAAGAGTGGAATAAGATTTATATAGATATTTCAGAGTTTGTTGGTAATGTTGAGATTGATAGATACACGATAGCGTTGGCTTCAGCTATAACAGCTGGTAATGAATTACCATCCAATGTTTACTTAGACAATATAAAATTAGTACACTTCTAGACCGTTGATGAAGTATAGGAAACACAGACAAATGAGCCTTATCGTATATAGATTATCAGACTATCTGATGTCTATGATTGCGTGGTTCTGTTTCTTTACTTTTCGCAAGAACATAGAAGAACCAGGGATCACTTGGGAAAATATATTCGCTGACCAAAAGCTTTATTATGGTTTAGTGCTCATTCCCATTATCTGGCAAATGCTGTACACCATATTTGATAAATATAGTGACGTATACAGATACTCAAGATTAGCCACTTTTCAGCGAACACTTTGGATTTCATTCTTTGGAGTGCTAATATTATTTTTCACTGTGATGATGGATGATTCAGTATTACAGTATACTTCATATTTCAATTCAGTCGCACGATTATTTTTACTACACTTTGGGCTGACAGTAGTCTCTAGGATGATCATTCTTACATATACTAAGCGTCGACTCAAAGCTGGAAAAGTATATTATAATACGTTGATCATCGGTGGAGATAGGAATGCTGTTGAACTATACGAGGAAGTGAAAAGTCGGCCATATAGTATGGGGCACGAATTCGTTGGTTTTATCGATAGTAATGGGAAATCGCAGAATGTTATTGAAGATCGACTACCCAATCTTGGTAAGATTCCTGATATTAAGGATGTACTCGAAAAATACCAAATCAGCGATGTAATCGTAGCTGTAGAGACTTCGGAACACGATAGAATGCAAGATATTTTTGATATTCTATTCGATGCATCTGATGATCTCCTGATCAAAGTAATTCCAGATATGTATGATATCATGCTTGGTACAGTAAAGATGAATCATTTATTCGGATCGGTACTAATAGAAGTGCAGCGAGAACTAATGCCGAGATGGCAAATGATTATCAAAAGATTAATCGATCTTGCAGCGAGTGCTGTGGCGTTGATCATACTACTTCCGTTGATTATCTATATCGGCATAAGAGTGAGATTTTCTTCTGATGGACCTATTTTATATCAACAAGATAGAGTAGGGATCAATGGAGAGACTTTCAAGATATTGAAGTTTAGATCAATGTATACAAATGCAGAAGATGCTGGACCACAACTTTCTCACGATTCTGATAGTCGTATTACTAAGTGGGGCAAGGTGATGCGAGTTTGGAGACTCGATGAGATACCGCAGTTTTGGAATGTACTGAGAGGTGATATGTCTTTGGTAGGTCCGCGTCCAGAACGTCAGCATTTTATAGATTTGATTATGGAACGCTCTTCGCATTATAAGCACCTACTCAAAGTAAGACCCGGCATCACATCTTGGGGACAAGTGAAATACGGTTATGCGTCTAATGTAGATCAGATGATGCAGAGGCTTAAGTTCGATATCCTTTATATAGAAAATATGTCATTGAGTTTAGATGTTAAAATTATGTTCTACACACTGCTAGTACTCATACAAGGAAAAGGAAAGTAGTGGATAAGATCAGAAAATATGGATTGATAGGGTACCCACTTACGTATTCATTTTCACCAAGTTACTTTGCTATCAAATTTGAAGAAAAAGGAATAATTGATGCTGAGTACTTCTCTTATCCACTGGAGCGGATTGAGGGAATAAAAGGACTGATAGATAGCGGTATTTTAGGATTCAATGTTACAATACCTTACAAAGAACAAATCATACCATACTTAGATGAACTATCAGATGCCGCCAGGACTGTAGGTGCTGTTAATACTGTACAAGTTGTAGATGGTAAACTTATAGGCTACAATACTGATGTGTATGGATTAGAAAATTCACTCTATAGATTACTTGATAGAGCCTATGTAGATAAGGCGCTAATACTCGGTACAGGTGGGGCCTCTAAAGCTTGCCAGTATGTATTAGATCAGATGGGGATAGAGTACAAATTAGTATCTCGCAATTCGAAGTATCTTACCTATGATCAGCTTGATACTGAAATCTTGGCAAATCATAAATTAATCATTAATACTACACCTCTAGGTACGAGCCCTAATGTTGATACATGTCCTGATATTCCTTATAAGTCATTTGGCGCATCGCATTTCGCATTTGACCTTGTATATAATCCGGAAAAATCTTTATTTTTGACTCGAGCAGAGAAGCAAGGTGCGGCCATTATGAATGGTCTTTCAATGCTACACGATCAAGCTGATGAGTCGTGGAAAATCTGGAATAGAATTTTATGATAGTGGATAAGTTTCCCGCTTAGTGAGAGTCAGGTATCACAAAAAAGAAAGTTGAAATTTGCTAAATTTCATTTGTATATAATAAGATTAAAAACTTTATAATCTTATTCTCAAGCTAACCATCTAATAATCAACAAATGGCTAAACCGGTTCCGAAGACCTTTATTAACTTCGATAATACAGAAATAGCATTCGCTAATAAATCTAATAAAGAGCTCATAAGGACCTCTAGACTATTCAAGCTCATGAGTAATAGTATGCTCACTAAGTTGCTCTCATCTGGAGGACTACTAGCTGTTAAGTTCAATCTGCCTTTTGCTAGATTTGCAGTCAAGCAGACTATATACGAACAGTTCTGTGGTGGTGAGACATTATTGGACTGTCAGGCAGCCATAGATAAGTTATACGAAAACAATGCACTCACGATACTTGATTATGGAGCAGAAGCTAAATCCACTCCCGAGGAACACGATGAAGTAAAAGAACAGATTGCCCAATCTATCAAACTTGCAGCCGCTAATAATTCTGTACCAGTAGTAGTATGCAAGCTATCTGGATTGGCTGATAATGAGCTCTTGGAAAGATTGCAAAATTCAGATGTAATATCAGATGCAGATCAGAATGCATATCAAAAGTTATATGATAGAGTAGATCAGATTTGCCAGAAAGGAAATGAATTTGGTGTAGGTATTTTTATTGATGCTGAGGAAAGTTGGATGCAGGTCACTATAGATCGTATTGCTATAGAGATGATGAGTAAGTATAATCGCGAGAAGGTAATAGTATATAATACCTATCAGTTATACAGACATGATAAGCTCGCGCAGCTCAAATCAGACTACCGCAAATCTCAGGAGGAAGGCTACTTATTTGGAGTTAAATTTGTCAGAGGTGCATATATGGATAAAGAGCGAAGCAGAGCGGAAGAGATGGGCTACGAATCGCCAATCCAAAAAGATAAACCATCTACAGATGAAGACTATGACGAAGCAATCAAATTCTGCATTGAAAACTATAAAACCATAGGTTCATGCTGTGCCACCCACAATGAAAAGAGTAGCCTTTATCAAGCAGAGCTTATTGATCAACTTGGATTAGATAAGAAGCACCCTCACCTTAATTTTAGCCAACTATATGGTATGAGCGATCAGATAACCTTTAACTTAGCTGAAGCAGGATATAACGTTGCCAAATATGTAGTATATGGCCCTGTGAAAGAAGTAATACCATATCTAATTAGACGAGCACAAGAGAATACCTCTGTGACAGGAGAGATGGGCAGAGAGTTGAAATTTATTCAGAGAGAGATTAAGAGGAGGAAGCTGTAAATTCAATATGAAATAAATATTAAATATGGGCTGCACTTAATAAGTATCGCCCATTCTGTTTTTACGTATTACACATTGTTGGATAGAAGAGATTACCATTATTGTTATAGATAATGTATTGGTCATGAATCCGCTTAAATAAGAAGGTCAATAATTTTACTGCCGTTTGGCGGGTTTATAAAGTGACTTCTTTATAAGCCTAGTATGTTAGTAGAATAGTTCTAACTTTCTTAATAATTCGTCACGTTATACAGACGTAAAACGAAAATAATCTTGGTAGGGTAATATCACAAGAGGCTGAAAAGTAAAAACCCTAGAAAGAAACCTCCAAAATATAAAGAAGGAGATAACACTGGTAGGAAGAAGTCATCTTCAAAAGATAGAGCTCGTTAGACCTTGTTCAAGACACTATCTCAGAATAACTATCACTTACAAGCCATGATCGACCGAAAGGCCAACATACTCATCTCAGTTAATGCTATCATTTCATTTATATTACTTTGTACATCATTAATGAAGAGTAAATCCGGGATGAATAGTAATCTGCATGTGATTATATTACTTTCGTCTACCTTATCTATTATTAGGTGCATTAGTGGCAATTAAACCATTTCTAATTGGTTCATGGGATAAGTCTTGGGGATGGAGCGGCTTGTTGAGTTTTGAAACTTCTCGTAAACTTGATCTTCAGAATTATAAGTCATTAGTAAAGGCTATTATCAAAAAAGAAAACAGGATCTATGATGCAATGATTAAAGATATTTTTTATCGGTAAAAATTTAGATCGAAAGCCCAGATTTCTGAATGCCTCTCCATTGATAATTGTTTTATTTCTCTTTGTTTCTAGTGTAATCATCATATCTGCTATATGAGGATAGTCTATTGCTTTTTGGCCAATTTATCAGTCAACATCTTAAATCTATAACTAAGAAATATAGCGGATATAGTCAAACCTAAAATAAGTCCTATCCATACACCTATTGGCCCCCACTCCAAAGTAATGGCTAGAATATAGCTACAAGGTATACCCAAGAGCCAGTAACTTAGGAAGGTAATGAATGTAGGTACTTTGACATCTTGCAATCCTCTCAGTGCCGAAAGGGTAATTACTTGTATACCATCTGGAATTTGAAAGATAGCTGCTGCGAGCAGCAAATAAGCGGCGATGGATATTACTTCTGTATTATCCATGTATATAGTTGGTAATAGATGTCTTGCAAGTACAAATCCAATAGCAGCAACTATCATAAATATTGTGATTTGGATCATCGCAGAGTAGCCAGCATCTTTCACTTTTGATATATCGCCTTTTCCAAGTTGATTGCCTACTCGGATAGTTGACGCCATAGCCAATCCAGTAGCAATCATAAACGTTATCGACGCTAGATTGATCGCAATTTGATGCGATGCTTGCTCAATCTTACCGATAAATCCCATAATGATTGCTGCAGCAGAAAAAGCAGTCAATTCAAAGGTCATCTGAAACGAAGAGGGTATACCAAGACTCAGTATCTTTTTGAAGTAAGATGATTTGTACATATTGAATCTCACTTCACTAAGGTAGATCCATAGATTTTTCCAATGTCTGAATATTATAAGGATACCGAATACCATGAAGACTCTAGATATAAGACTACTCAATGCTGCACCGGCTGTGCCCATCTCAGGTAATCCCCAATGCCCAAAAATCAATAGATAATTAAGAATGACATTGAGCAGATTACCTAGGATGATTATTATCATAGAGGGCAATGTTTCGGAGAGTCCATCGCTATAACATCTCAATGTTTGAAATATCATAAAAGGAATCATACCTAATGCCGAATAGTACATATAGTCAGCAGCATGAGGTATTATCTCCGGATCTTGACCAAGGTATTTCATAAAAGGAATGAAAGCAACCAAAAGTATCATACTAATCACTCCAAATGCGAGGTTTACTATCAAGCTATGTTTAAAGTAAGACGAGATACGTCTGTCATCAACTGCTCCCTGTGCCTCTGAGATCAATGGAGGTAGCGCAAAGCTAATACCCATACCAAAAACTAGGCAAATTGCATACAGTGCATTAGCAAAAGAGACACCAGCAAGAGCCGCTGGTCCCAGTTTAGCTACCATAATATTGTCTACGAAATTAACTACTACTTGCCCTAGTTGGCTTGCCATTAAGGGAAGCGCCAATTTGAGATTAAGACGAAAGTCCTTCTTATATTTAGTAATAAAATTTTGCACAGTTTAAGATATGTAAAATGATGTTGGAGACTATTCTAGATTGATATTTTAATTGCCTTTCATAGAGATAATGCCAAATATCATGTTTAATTATTTTGTATTAAATTGATTCTTTGATTAAAACAGTAGCTCAGTAACTCCGTTAGTGTATTTACTATTTTTAGTTTGCCGGAATGGGAGGTAATCCATTATATCTCTTGCTAGTTCAGCATATTCAGCTTCATATTTTAATTCTACTATAATAGGGTAGCGATTTAAATCAAGAGCATCCATATTGGAGAATGGTAACTTGAACGACTGCTCACTGTCAATAGTTAATCGAAAGAGTCCATCGCTAGATATGTAATATTTTCTATAATATGAGTTATGTAAAATAGGAGTCAAAGTACCTAGTCTAACGGGTTGCTCTGCGATAGCACTGAGCAATTCTTCTTTGGTATCTATCGATCTATTAGAAACCTTAAAGCTATCTTTCCACCCCAGTTCTGCATTTTTATTTTTGAGCTCTAGGACGGAATTATTTTGAGGATAATCTATTTTTCCATACCAGCGCAGTCTCATTTTTTGTCTTCTAGGAACGCCCTCTATATTCTGATAGAAGCAATGAAGACTAGGTGTGTCTAGATATATATTATTGACTTGCCTATCTGGAAATGAAGTTGAGAACGACGCTGGATGCATCAGTATGACAGCCTCTATCGAAGCTAAACCCAATAATTCTATTGCATATTTGATTTCATATCTCATTTTCAATTCTCTTTTTGAGGTAGAAATATTCTTGATTCGTCATCATTCTGAGTGAGTCTCTCGACATTTGTAGCTGTATAGCTAATAACGTTGATGATTCCTCCACCAAATTCAGGTTTTTTGCGATACGCTGCTAACCCTTGAATGCAATTATGCATATCTAAATCAGTCACTGTTACACTTGATAGATCTTTGGAGGCAATTCCAATTACAGCTCCATCGATATAGACATTGTTTGCTTTTATGGTAGCTTGTTCACCGGCGCTGATTCCTTTATCGCCAATATTTTCTAATCTCAGATTAGAGATGTCAACTACACTCCCTGAGTAATCTACGGCATCATTTCCAGTATGATGAAAGTAGGAATCCGTAAGACTGCCTTTGCAAAAGTCACTATCGAAACCATCGGCAAACGTATGATTGATATTCAGTTTGCTGATATTGAATTTTGATCTTATAATATTCAATGCGTCCTCACAATGGTTATGTCGGATAGTTACATTTACCATATCTACATCGGACTCATAGAAAGTTATGGCTCCAGTCAGTTGCCATTCATTTTCTTCTAGGGTATTGAGGTTTTCAATAGTTGTATAGGCTAAAACTGATTTCTTATCCGCCTGTATTATAGTAACTCCCTGAGCTGATTGATCGCTCGATGCTATTGTGATGGGGGATTCAGCATGACCTATCGACCGTAACGCTCCATATATAAGCATATAGGATTTGTTTCTTAGGTCTATCTCTGTTCCTTCACTCAGTATGAGTGTGTATCCCTTTGGAAGTATAAGAGGAGAATCTATAATATACTTACCAGATTTTATAACCAATTGATTATCTGTCAGAGAATAATCCTTTTCTTGAAAAGGTATAACCGGCTTTTGATTTGGTTCATATCGGCTTATCAAATTTTCAGGGTGCCTCCATTTTCTTATTGTCGAGTAAAAAACATCGTCACTTCCAGCTAATCTATAATGTATAAATCGATGTGAAGCATCCACATCAATAGTTGTATATTGAGGAGGTTGATTTCTTGCATTACTATTGATAAGTGTTATAATTGCGTCATGTTTTATCGCTTCTTTATCATTACTGCTACCAATAATTTCGATTGGAATAGGATGATAATTAGATACATCTATCGTTGCAGAGTTTTTTGAATCGCGATATGCTTTGATGGATATTTCGTCTCTAGGTTGGATATTTCTATTGATAAGTCTTGCACGCTTTCTTATTTTCGACTTATCGAGGCTATAATTTGCAGCAGTATAATTTGAGATCAACTTTTCATATTTCGTTACCTCTTCCGCCTTCTCTTGTAAAAGTTCGTTAATAAATAAATCTCCACTGTATTTATTGAGTGCAGGGACATAATATTCATTAAATTTCGGATCTTTGTAAATGTAGTTATAGAAAGCGCTCCAATTATTGTTGGCTATTCCTGATTTGAATTCTCCAAAAAACAAATTGTTATACACTTTGAATGCTCCATTTTCAGTAAAGCCATCAAAACCTATTGGCTCTAGCTTGCGAGTTATGGCATTATAATAGAAGCGCATATTGTGCCATACAAATGCATGGCCACCATCGAATATATCTGTGATCGCAAAGTATTTAGCTAAGAGTTTCATGTCAAATACTTCCGCTGCCGTCGCTTTTCTTTCTTTGAAGGCATTTAGTAAGTCTTGGGCATGTATAAACTGTTCTTTAAGTTTTGGATTATTTAGTGTTTTCTTTACTCCAAATGGTAGTATATCTGAATTGGTGACCGATGTTTCGAATACATCTGGATGCTCTTCTTGCCTATTCAACATTCTCTGGCTCCATAGATATTCGTCGCTTAGCTTTATAATTACTCCTTCACGTCTTTCACGATATTCAGCTATTTGTTTTTCGAAGTGTTCTTCATAAGCATATAGTACGGGCTTTTTGTCATTCTGAATAAGACGAACAAACCCATACCTTGGAGTAATGACATCTACCTTATCCAAAGCCATATGGTAGATCCACTCATCTAAGTAAGATCTAGTACTAGGATCTTGTAATGAAAATGTCTGCATTCTATTCCATGTTTTATCGCTTGGCATTTTTATTCTGTAAGACCAATAATCTCCTCTGAGGTGATCTGTCCAATCTCCTTTTAACCTTAATTTGACGTCTACGCCATAATTGTCATCTTCAGTTAATTTAGCTTTGACCCAGTCATCATCGGCTGATACTAGTAATCCTTCACTAAGCGCTTTATTTCTTTTATTGTTAAGTTTATTAAGTGCCTTATGATCTAAGTATAAATGTAATTGAGTATGATTTAAGTCTCTATATGGCGTAAGAGGATTTATCGTTATCGTCAAATCATCAAAGTAGGCGACGCTTTTATCATTTATGAGATATGGAAAAATAGAAACTTTGTTGACGTGAGTAAGGTCATCAATTATGAATTCTAGTTCTAGCGTTTCCCATCCATTTTTATCGATATGAGTTGGAGTGCTGCTCTGTTTGTATCCCGCACTAATTGGATCCATATTTATAGCAAGAGCAGAATGCACACTATTATTAGACTTTCTTTTGATTTTCACATGATATCGAGTTCCAGGCGTAGGTGATTCTATCACATAGCTCATACCATACTGGTGTTTAGAGTCTAGTTTACTGGAGTAATTACCAGAGTAGCTTTCTTCACTACTTTGTGTAGCTGAATTAGAGAATTTATTTCCGCTATTTACGAATTGTTTATCTAAAGTATTTTCTGCATTGCACACAATGGACTCTTGTGGATGTTGTTTGTTCCGATCTCTAGAGTTGATAAAATATATCAGACCTATTATTCCTAAAAATCCAAAAAGCCATGTATATGGTATTTGGATTTTTTTTAAGTTATTTCCTTTTAAAATCATAATAATAGGTCAGGCTGCTCTACGAATGATATTTTCGCTTTGACATCGATTGTTTTGACAGTATCTAAAATATTTTGAAGCTGTCCTGGGTGATCTATAATACAGTAGTAGCTGGCATGTATTCCATTTGGATTACTATCGACACGTTTGATTTCAAGATATGAGGTTAGTGGTTCTATAGCTTTATTTAGGACCGAAATGTCAGTCAATTCGGTATTGATATTGAGAAATGATTTGTTCGTTACGGTTCCTTTGTTCTGAGCTAAACGTGAGTTGAGAAACAAAATAGGTAAGATCAATAAATAACTAACTACTGCCATTAATGGTTTATTAGCTCCACCCATTAATCCAAGACCTATTATTAAAAATAACATGGTTAGTTCTTCAGGATCTTTGATAGCAGATCGAAATCTTACTATAGACAATGCACCTACTAAACCAAGTGAGAGAGCTATAGATGATTTGATTACTGCGATAATTAGTAAGGTTCCCACCGCTAGTGGGATGAAATTGTTTGAAAATTTTCTTCTGTCTGAAATAGCTCTTCCATACCTAATGTAAAACAGTTTTATCGTATACGCTATGACGGTTACGATTATGAGATTAAGTATAAATTCCCAAATATTGATAGTACTGTTAAAATCTGATAGATACTTTTCGAAATGAAGCATAATGTTTGAAAGTTTTGCTCAAAGCTAAGTATTGCAGCTAATTTGTTTGTGATATAATAGATAATCTTTGAGTGGCACCTAAAAGATAGGAGGTATTAGAACAATTTTAGCTTAAGATTAGTGATCTAAACTAGAAATGGCCACCTCTCGGTAGCCATTTCAATATTCTTCTGCGAGTAGAATCTCGAATTACTTCTTCTTTCTTCTTGCAGTAGTCTTTCTTTTAGCTGTAGCTTTCTTAGCGGGTGCTTTTTTAGCTGTAGTTTTCTTAGCGGGTGCTTTTTTAGCTGTAGCTTTCTTAGCGGGTGCTTTTTTAGCTGTAGCTTTCTTAGCGGGTGCTTTTTTAGCTGTAGCTTTCTTAGCGGGTGCTTTTTTAGCTGTAGCTTTCTTAGCGGGTGCTTTTTTAGCTGTAGCTTTCTTAGCGGGTGCTTTTTTAGCTGTAGCTTTCTTAGCGGGTGCTTTTTTAGCTGTAGCTTTCTTAGCGGGTGCTTTTTTAGCTGTAGCTTTCTTAGCGGGTGCTTTTTTAGCTGTAGTTTTCTTAGCTGTAGTTTTCTTAGCGGCAGCAGCTTTTTTCTTAGCAGCGGCAGCAGTTTTTTTCGCTTTAGCAGCTTCTCTCTTCTTGGCCCTGGCAGCAGCTTTTTTTGCTTTAGCAGTTTCTCTCTTCTTGGCCTTGGCAGCTTTTTTCTTAGCTCTAGCAGCTTCTTTTTTAGCAGCAGCGTCAGCTATTTTCTTAGCAGCGGCAGCAGCTTTCTTATCAGCAGCAGTTTTTGCTCTAGCAGCAGCAGCTTTCATTCTTTCAGCGGCAGCTTTTTTCTTAGCGGCAGCAGCAACTTTCAGTTCACTTTTTAATCGTGATTCTAGCTTTCTTAGAGAAGCTTTAGTTTTTCTGATACGTTCTCTTAATTTAGTAGTACTCATAATAGTAATAATGTTAATTTACTCCAGTTACTTTTTAAACTGGATTGTTCAATATTGAAATTAAAATTCGAATTTAAAGATTATTGATTATTCTATTGCAATTTTTATTCCAAAAATCAAAAATAGGTCAACATCAATTTACTTTAAACTCATTTTATGATTATGATGTAAAATTAATTGAATAAAGTTAATAATTCGAATAATTTTAAATCTCGTTTTTATGTAACCATCTATTGGACATATTTCATATAATAGTCACATA
>OCVR010001055.1_pt1 | contig 22411 bp, 30 predicted proteins | sample 1539091 | NCBI WGS metagenome assembly OCVR01 (sample SAMEA3355530, study PRJEB22509) | marine metagenome | biome: marine; feature: coastal ocean; material: water | place: USA | collected 2010-08-07 | depth 16 m | reverse complement strand
CCGCCATCGCCCGCGCCACCCGCGGCGGCACCCTGTACCAGCCCCGCCGCCTGTTCACCCTCGTGGCCGGCCAGCCCCACCTCATCGCCCAGTTCTGAGACGCACCGGACGCCAGAGCGCCCATGCGAGAATCCGCGCCGCTCGCACGGCCCGGCTCTCCCGCCTGCGGTGCTCTCCGTAGTTCAATGGATAGAACGGCCGCCTCCTAAGCGGCAAATACAGGTTCGATTCCTGTCGGAGGGACCACAATCAACTCCGTAAGATGTTCAAAGCATCCAAAGCGCTTCAGTCTTCATAGGGCCGAGGCGCTTTTTTCCTCTCCAAGCGTCCGAAAGTCGCGCCATACATCGCAGGGGAACAAGGGGAACATTTAGGGGAACGACTGGCGCCGCCGTAGACTTGGCGCGCTTTGTTCCCCTACCGAGGTTTCCATGCTCACCGACGCAGCATGCAGAAATGCCAAGTGCCCCAGCGACAAGCCGCGCGCTCGATTCGCTGACTCCGGCAACCTGTACCTTGAGGTGGCCGCCAGCGGCTCCAAGCGATGGTTCTGGAAGTACTTCAGCGGGGGCAAGGAGAAGCGCCTGGCGCTGGGCGCCTATCCCGGCGTGGGCCTGAAAGACGCCCGCGAAGGTCGCGATGCGGCTCGAAAGCTGCACGAGGCTGGCACGGACCCCGTTCAGGCCCGCAAGATCGAGAGCGCCACGCAGGCGACGAAGTCCGCCAACACCTTCGAAGCGATTGCGCGCGAGCTGCACGGCATCAAGGCGCCCGGCTGGAGCGAAAGCCATGCGTCCCAGTGGTTGCGAGCCATCGAGAAGGACCTGTTCCCCTGGATCGGCCCGCTGCCCATCGTGGACGTGGACGCGCCGGTCCTGCTGGCGGCGATCCGCCGCATCGAGGCGCGCGGGTCCACGCAAATGGCCCACGACGTTCGGGAGTACGCCGGCCAGGTCTTCCGCTACGCCATCCAGACGGGTCGCGGCCGGTCAAACCCCGCAGCGGACCTCGTCGGCGCTCTGAAGCCCCACGTCGTTCGGCATCACCCAGCGCTCAAGAAGCCCGAGGATGTCCGGCGCCTGCTGCTGGCGCTGCCGACCTACACCGGCCAGCCAACGACCGTGGCGGCGCTGGCGCTGAGCGCCATGCTGTTTCAGCGCCCAGGGAACATGCGAGCGATGGAGTGGGCCTGGATCGATCTTGACGACGCCATGCTCACGCTGCCGCCGTGGGCGATGAAGCGCCGCAAGCATGGGAAGCTGAATGGGCCTCCCCACTTCGTCCCTCTTCCGAAGCAGGCCGTGGCCACTTTGCGCAATCTGCTCCCCCTCACCGGGCAAGGGAAGTACGTCTTCCCAAGCGTGCGCGGCGGCGGCAGGCCGATGAGCGACAACACGATGAACGCGGCGCTACGGTCTCTCGGGTTTGACGGAGACGAGATGACGGCCCACGGCTTCCGAGCGATGGCGCGCACTGTGATCGTCGAGCGGATCCCTGGCATCAACCCGGATGTCGTCGAGGCCCAGCTTGCGCACACGAAAAGCGGGCCACTGGGGGAGGCGTATGACCGAGCGGAATACATGAAGCTGCGTCGAAACCTCATGCAGGTCTGGGCCGACTACCTCGATCAACTGCGCGACGGCGCCAAGGTGATCAAGTTGAAGAAGAAGGCGTAGGCCGCCCCGCGACGCCCTTGCTGAATCCTTGCTGTTCGCGGCCAGCGGAAAGCGCCTTTAGGGCATGACAAAACCCCCTCCAAGATGGCGCACGAGGGTTGGCGCCGGACGAAGCCATTCGCTGTTCCTGAGCGGTTCAACATCCGTTGCCCTTCAGGACTCGGAAAATTCGGCGCGATGCGGAGGGGGTGCAGGAATTCCGGCAGGCCCCCCTGCCTTGGGGCGACCTTGGGGTGCCGGCTTTGATTTCGGTTGAATGTTTTCAACCGGCCGGCCTGTAGATTCCTGTACTTTGCTGGCGACCGCGCGGCGCTGCGCTCGTCCTTTATGGACTCCGAAAACTCCCACGCCTCCTTTTTTCGCCTTTTTCAAAGGGCAACGCCGCTCGGCATCCTTGGTGCAACCTTAGCGTCTGGCCCTCGCTGCAACCTCGCTGCGCCTGCCCGTACCCCGCCCGTTGGCCCAGACCCTTGACTCAACCTTGACGTTCCTGCCCCCTCGCGCGCGTACTGGTCGCGGAATGGCCCGCACCGAATTTCCGCCGTTTGTTTATTCCCGGCGTGGTCTATCTCGGCCTACTTTAGGCGCCGGCCGCTCGCGGCACGCCGCTGCGCCGCCAGCCGCACCCACCCTGCCTGAAAAACGCTGATTGTTTTTCATTGATAGCAACGGAGTTCGGCACTTCCCGGCACCGTGCGAATCGGTGCATCTGACCGAATCAGCCGCCCTCGCGCGCGTACTGCGCAGCCAGCGGGGGCTAGCTCCAGACCTTCTTGATCAGTTCCCTCGAACCGGGCACCTCGTGCCGGTTGCCGAGTGAGTCCTCAAACCACAACGTGCTGTACTCGATGACGTCATCGGTCTCGTGATCGAAGCTCAAGAGGTCATCCTTCTCGAAGGTCTCCTCACGATGCTCATGCTCGGCAAGACGGACGCCGCCCTTGTCGTGATCGAGGTAGGTGCCGCCCCACCTACCATCGTCGCTGAGGCCGCCCGCCAGGCGCAGCACGATTGGCCGCCTACCTGCATTCACGGCGCGCACGACGATGCGGTTGCGGCCGTACTCGGACTCAGGGTAGTACTTGACGATGAACTTGAGCTTGGCCTTGTCTCGCCAGGTGCTGTAGAGCGAATTGCTAAAGCCGGCGATGGACACCAGCAGCGCAATCGTTGAAACCGTCTCCGCGTATCCCACTTGTAGTCCCTCCGTCCTGGCATTCTGCTGTGAGCCCCGAGTGCCGCGGGTCGGTGAGGCGAACGTTCAGCGCATCTCGCATCCGAGGAAAGATCCAGGCCCGCCGTATCGAACCGTTCTTTACGGCGCTTCGCACGCGTACTGCGGCGCATGCCAAGCCATTGGTCCGCCTGTACTTTTCGACATTGACTCCATCGCCTACTCCGCCTCCGGTGGATCGCTGCTGAACGAAACCGAGGCGATCAGCGAGCTGCCGTAGTGCGGCTCTTGGAAGCTGACATAGATGGACGCGAGCTTGCCTGCGGCGGCCATCGTGCGAACCAAGTCGAATTCCCGGTCTGACAAGTAGACGCCGCCATCCAGCGCCGGTTTGGCCGAAGTCCAAACGCCAACGGCCGGAATTTCCGCATTCCCGGAGCTGGGATTGACCTCGGGTGTCACACGCAGTCTGAACGCAGCGACACCCTTAACCGGCGTCGTGAACTGCCCGCGGATGTCAATCGACATCAGGGTCGTCCGACACCCCTCCCCTGCTCTGCGGTCGCCATGAATGAAGATGTGGCCACCCCAATCCACAACCGCCCCCGACCGGGCAAGCAGCTCGCGTTTGCGCTTGGACTTCGTTGGTGTCGCCATATCGGTTCCTTTTGTCGAGCAGTTGCTTGTTCACTTCCAAATAGCTACGGCCAGCGCGACCACCGACACGGCGCACGACAGCTGCGCCCACCTGGCGGCCCGCTCTGCCGCCTTCACCTCGCGGATGTAGAGCGCGTCCTTCACCGCCTTCTCAGCGTGTTCGCTCAGTGCATCGATACGCTGGAGGTAGTGCAATGGCATCAACGCGCGCTCCCCGCGAAACTCGCCTCTGCTCAGCGCCAGCCTGAGCTTGTCCACGCCGCCCGGGTTGTGGTCGGAGATCCAGGCCATCACGCTCTCTTCGGTCAGCATGCTGTGACTGTTTCTGCTCTTGCTCATGGGCGGTTCCTCCGTCGTGCGGCGAGTCTAGGACGCGCCACGTCAGAAGGGGCTACGGCACAATTTCGCCAACGCACCCGCGCGTCGGCGACTGGCCAAGGCTAGACTGCGCTGGCGTCCATAGCGAAGGCCCAGGCGAACTGGGAGACGCCAAGACCTTGCCCGTCCGGCTCCTGATATCTCGACGCCAGAACTCGGGCCTTCGTCGGCTCAAAGTCCAGCGGCACTGTCTGGAGGCCATCAAACAGGCTGTTCTGCAGGCGAGTCCAGGCGTGGGACCAGTGGACTCTGTCGCGCAGGGTGCGAACGAGGATTCGCAGATGCGCAGCCAGCTCCTCGGTATCCCAGTCAAAGCGGCTGAGCAGGATGACGTACGCCGAGGCCTGCGAATAGCTGTGCTTCGTGAGCGCCAGCGTATCTGGCACTTCTTCGCGCTGCAGCAGCAGGATTGCCGGATCGAAGGTCTCTGGCGCCGTGAGTAGCTGGGCCATGGTGTGCGCGGTCGAGTCGGCGTCTTCCTTGTCCCAGTCCTTGTCGAGCTTGACGGCATAGCGGACCTGCTTGTCCGCGTACTTGACGACCTCGTTGTGAAGCCAGCCCAGCACCAACTCCTGATCGGTGCGAAGGCTGAAGTTGATCGGGGCGCCCCGCTTCGATGCGATGCGATCCGCGATCAGCCAGGCCTCGTTTTCAACATCCTCGGGCGTGTGCTCGCCCCTTGTCATCCGCGCAATGCGGCGAAGCTCGCTGCGGCGTTGGACGAGGAAGGCCTGGAACGGGTCCATCGGCATGGAAGGGATCTCCTGCCACGCACCTTGCGGGCGGCGGATTCTTGCCGGCGCCGCCTCCTCAATTTTGAGGAAGCCTCCGACCGCCCCTAGGGTTCCCTAACTTGAAGTGGCGCAAAGCGGCTGACACCCTGTGCTTGCCCGACTACGGGCGCCTAGGAGGATCGAACATGAACCGCACCGCACTCGCCGTCATCGCAGGCATTGGCCTCGCACTCGCCGGCACGGCCCAAGCTAAAGGCGGCTCCCACGGAGTCAAGGGGTACACAAAGAAGGACGGCACTTATGTAGCGCCGCACCATCAAACCGATCCCAACAAAACGAAGCGCGACAACTACAGCTCCAAGGGCAATGTGAACCCCTACACCGGGAAGGAAGGCACCAAGGATCCGGACAAGCAGAAGTGACGGCTACGTCATTGGTCCGCACCGCCATGCTGGCGGCGGCCCTCGGCGCGGTCAGTTGCAGCAAGACTCGCGACCTAAATGCGGCTGAGTTCGACGTGTACTACTTCTTGCCGAAGGAGTCACCGGGACGCGTGCTGGGCACGGTCAAGGGGCTAGATGCATGTGGCTCGCTGGCTTGGTCACAGGCGCGGTCTGACAAGGCGGCGGCCGACAGCTGGTCCTACGTCTGCTGCCTCGTCGAGGGCGATAACAGGTGCGTTGAAAAGCACCGCTGAAGCCCGCGATCAGGCTGGATGCAGACGGCGCGCCGCGGCTCGACCTCAGTTCAAGATGGCCAAGATTGCCAAGATGGCCAGCGTTCAGAGTGGCAGCCTTGATGGCAACCTTGACCGGTCGGCGGCTCTGCGCCGCTCTCGGACGAAAAGCTCAATGCGGCCAAGATGGCCAACGGCTGGCAACCTTGCATCCCAGGTGCCCGTGTGACGTGAGCCCCAGTAGCACCGGCAACCCGCGGCACGCAGAATCGGGTGAACTACAGGGAGGGCCAAATGGCAGAAACAGCACTACTCACGGACGAGCCGGCGATGCCGGTCGAGACGAGGCACGCCGCGGCACGCCGCTATTCGTATGCCGGGGCTGCACTCATCTTCTTCGCGTTCGTGGCGCCGTTGATGGCGACGGCCTTCGGCCTGGGTAGCGCTTACACGGTCGGGCAGGACCTCGCCCGAACCCTCGGCTCTTTGTTCGGTCTTGCGGTCGTGACTTGGCTTGTGATGCGCAACCGCTCGGATCTCGCAAAGGCGAAGGCCAGGCTGGTGGTCGGATTGCTGCTCTGCCTCACGGTGGCGAACAACATCGCCAACACCGCACGAGAGAACAGCGTCGCGAAGGACTTCATGCGCGGCGCCATCGCCTTCCAGGCCAAGCACGCGAGCAAGTTCGAGGATCTCGGCAAGCGCTTCGAAGAGAACACCGTCAACCAGTACGTCACGCCGGCAGCACTGACCTCAGCTCAGTCCATTGCCGCTGGCCAGGCCGCCCTAGAGCGATACCGCTCGCTTCTGCAAGAGCGAAATCTGCTGCTGCAGACCTACATGGCGGACTATCGGGCCTACGTGAACAGCGTTCCGGAGGGCGAAGCCCGTCGCGGTGCCGAAGCGTCCATGGGGCCAGCAATGGACAGCGCGAACAACCTATACAAGACGCTGGACGTTGCGCAGCGTGCCCACGCCGATGCGCTGGGAGCCGTTTTCACCTGGGCACAAGCCAACGTAGGGAAGCTATCGGATCGGGGCGGCCAACTGGTATTCCAGAGTGCTCAGCAGCAGTCCGAGCTGACTGCGCTTGCCCAGCGGCTACAAGCCGCGGAGAACGGCGTTGATGAGGCCACCAAGTTCGCGCAGGCTGAGCAAGTTAAGGCAGCAGCCAAGCGGGAGACAGCAATGAAAGAAGCAGAGGCCTTCCTCGCCAAGTAGCCAGCAGCCTGGCGCCGCGTTGCCGGTGTTGCTGGACTGCGGAAGCGATACTGCCGGCAGCCTTGGACATGGCCTGACCGGGGCTCAGGCCCCTCCGGCCAGCGATGTCGTGGTTGTCTCTATCGACGCCGGCACGCTGGTTCCGCATCATCGCGGGTCATTTCAAAAACTTCAGGGACGGTATGGCTACAGAATTTGGTGGAGCGCAGGCTCCCGCGGGAAACGACATACGGACCGCAGCACTTCAATTCCTGCGCTGGGCTCATGATCGAAGCCTGTTGGCGCCGGACGCCTATTACCCCGGCGATACGGTCGGCGCTCCCGCATTCGATGAGGAGTTCAACGAATCCGGCGCGGTAAGCGTGCTTCGAAATCGTCAGGTCCGGTTTCTGTCGATAGATCAGGCCAGCGGCAGGATCTCGGTATTCGTTCGAAAAACTGCACCTTCACTTAAGGAATTGAAGGTATTGCCGCGGCATTGCAACGGCTTCTCGGTGCAATATCATCAAGGCAATCCGGAAACCGTGTCGTCGTCTGCCGTCGCTACGGCTACCAATGCATGCTCGACGTACGTCACGGGGCACGGGTCTGTGTATACGTGTGGAAGCTCCATCTCCATCGGGAATAACCGAGAGGCAGGTACGTTGGGGTGCCTTGTTTCGGACAATGCCGGAACCCTATTCGGTCTAACGAATAATCACGTCTCGGGCGGCTGCAGCTACGCCCCTACCGGCTTGCCGGTACTTGCGCCGGGCATTGCAGACGTCACACCGAACAACCCCTACCCATTCACGCTAGGCATCCATTCGAGACAGTTGCCTATGGGGATCGGCGACCCTACCAGCATCGACCATACGCAGAATTCCGACGCCGCCCTAATACAGATCGTTACGCCGCAGCTGATAAGTTCGATGCAGCGCGGCCATTACGACACGCCGGCTTCGGTCATGGACATGGTGTCCACCATGCAAATCGAGAAAGTTGGGCGAACGACAGATCGTACCCGCGGCGTAGTTATGGGAGAAATCGTTGGTGCCGTTGCCATAAATTATTCCGCCTCCCAGTATGGCTTTGCCGGTAACGTCTTCTTCGAGCCGCTTTTCGTGGCTCACGGGATCGGCGACATATTTTCAGATAGCGGTGATTCCGGAAGCCTTGTGACGCATATCGACGCCGCAGGAGTTCGGCATGCTGTTGGGTTGGTCGTGGGCGGCGGCGCTGACAACAATGCCCCGGGAAACAAGATTTCGCTTCTGTTGCCGCTAAGGCCAATACTAGAAAGGCTACAGGTGAGCCTGGTTACCGGGCACAATGTGTAGCATGTCTCCGACCGACGTTGCCCGCCAATTGCTGGCTAGGATCGCCGCTCCTCGGGGAGCGGTGTCCATCCTGCCAGAGCCAGAGCCGAGCACTGGCTTTGCTCTTCGGGTGTGGGTGACGGGCAATGCGGATCTCGCAAAGATTCCGGACGAGTTCTTGGGCCACCCGGTGATCATCCAGACGGCACCGCGCTTCACTGCCGAAGGCGTCTCGCGTTAGTCGGAACGAGCGATGGATGACGAGTCGCTCCGCAAGCTGATCGCATCAGTGCTCGGTCCTGCCTTCGGCGCGCTAGTGCTCGCAATGTGGTCATGGCGCAAGAAGGCCACCGGCAGCGACGTTAGCCCCGGCAAGAAGCCCGGACATCATGCGTACCTCCTCGGGCGTCAGGTTCGCCGCCTTTGGGACCGTACCAAGCAGCGCTGAGTTCACCGCCTGAGACTGCTTCAAGGCGCCGATGATCGGCGCGAAGCGACCGGCCGTCGCCAGACCAGGCGTGCGAGCCAACGAATCAAACAGCACGCCTCCAGGATTGCCGCCGCGGGCGACCGTGCCCCACGCCGGTTCGCTGTTGGCGTAGGCCGTCAGCCGCGTGATCCGGTTCAGTTCCTCAACCTGCTTCGGCGTAAAGAAGAGCTTCAGCTTCTCCGGGCCGATAGCGTCCATGGCGTTCTTCAGGCCAGCCGGTGACGCCAGTTTGTCGCCCGCGGTGTTGTTCTTGAAGGCCCCGTCATAGATCACTTTGGCGATCTGCTTGCGGGCCTCTTCCATAGCGTCAGCAGGCAGAACTTCTGCAAGCTTCCTCAGGTCATTGGTTTTTCCGTTGACGATGAACCGCTTCACGAAATCGTCCGCCGGGATCGCCCCCTTGGAGACCGCCTCAAGCGCAGGCACCGCGTCGAGCAGGCTAAAGCGGCTCGCGGCCATCTGTCGGGCCACCTTGAACGGGTCGCCTTCGCCGCCGGCCTCGGACAGCGCCGACTTCACCGCCGAGCGCAACGCACCCAGCGAGGCGTTGCCGCCGTCGTCGTGCGCGTTGATCTGCTTGAGCAGCTTGTCGGCCTCCTCGTAGTTGAAGACCTTGCGCTGAGTCATCGCGGGATCGTTGACGATGCCGAACGACTTCAGCTTGGCGGCAATGGCTGACGGCACGGCGTTCTTCTCGCCGCCAACGCCGAAGGTGTCGAGCACATCGGCCACATCGCCGGCCAGCTTGCCCATTGGCACGTCCCAATCCTTGCCGGAAGAGGCGCGGGCGTTCTGGTAGGCCCGCGACACCTCGCCGGACAGGCGCTCATCAAGCTTCTTCAGCGCGCTGTTGAACAGCTCGCCGGCTGCGACCTTGTCTTGCGCCTGCGGGCCGCCGAACTTGGCCAGGTCGGCACCGAGCTTTTGGTTCTGAGCCGCAAGCAGGTTTTGCACGGGCTCACCAACTCCAGCGACGCCACGCAAGTTGAGCTGCGACGAATACTGTTTCGGGTCGCGAGTGATCTGGCCTGTGAGGGCCGGAACACCCTGCGCAGCGAACTCGTTCTTGCGAAGCTGCGCAGCCGGGTCCAGGCGCTGGCCCGAGCGGATCGCACTCAGCACCTGTTCACGGAGCTGGGTGACCATCTCAGCTGGGAGCGTGTTGGCTGGCATCCCTGCGTCATTGAGGGCCTGGATGATGGCCTGATCCGTCTCTCGCTGCGCCTGGGCCAAAGCAGCCTGCCCGCCACCGAGGCGGGACATCACCGCCTTGATACGCGGCGCGAGCACATCGCTGACCTTGCCCAAGATCGGCCCGAGGGCTGCGCCCCCAACGCCACCGGACACCACCTGCCCGGTCTTGAGCGCTGCAAAGCTCGGGCCCCCTTCGGTATCAGTCGCTTCCGTGACGGGCTGCAGCGCCCCGCCAACTGCGCCGCCAAGCGCACCTGTTCCGATGCGGCCGAGCGTGGTTGTCGCTGCCGGCAATCGAGCAGCGATGGCAACGTTCGTCGGATTGACGATGTTGCCGGTAAGGCGCGCTCCGTCGAAACCAGTCTGTCCGGCCTTCCACCGAGCGGTTTGGTATTCCTGTTCACTTGCGCGGATGTCGTCAGACACCTTGCGCGACTCGCTGTCGAGCCAGTTGCTGACGGAGTTCGGGAAGTGGCCGAAACCCGAGGTCACGGACGACAACATGCGCGGAAGCATCTGCGCGCCAGCGTCAATTGGGTCTTTGAGCCCTTTGACGTACCGGCCAGGCATGCTGGCAAGCATGCGTTCAGTTCCGGTTGCAGCGGACCGGGCCGAGAGCGCATGTTGGGACTGCGCAAGGGAGATGAGGTCGGCGTCAGACGCGTTTGCTGGCGCCTCCACCTCAATGACCTGACCGTCCGGAGAGTTCACCTTGAAAACTGGCATGGTCACATCTCCTTAGCGCTGAACCGTCCAGCCAGCAGGGGCCGCGACCACAGGGTTCTCGGCGACGAATGCCGCGGCCTGATCGAGAAACCCGCCGTCAATGCGGCCATGCTTGCGCTCGTATTCGCGGGCCATCTGGGCCATCTTCATATCGCGATGAAGAGCCGATTGCATCGTGCTGGTGATCTGCTTGCGGCCAGCCGCAGTCTTGGACAGGTCGGGAACCTGCATCAGGAAGTTGTCGAAGTCCTTGTCGGTCATCGGGCCAGTGCCCGGCTGCCGGAAGCCCCCCGCGATCTCGCGTGCCAGGGCTTGCGCCGCTTCTTTGTTGCCAAGGCGAGGATCCAGCTTGATGCCCAGGCCGTTCGCGGCCGAGGCGACATCCATGCCCAACGGCGCCAGCTTGCCGCCGTCCACGCCGTCGAGCAGCTGGCTCATGCGCTCCAACTTCCGCAGTTGCGTAGGTGCAGAGAAGCCGGACTTGTTGATGGCAGCCATCATCTCGCTGTACTCCTTGCCCTGTGCTGCGGCATACGCGTTGTCACCACGCATGTCCACACTGACGGATGGGCGCGACGCCTGCCGACGATTCATGTCCCACTGATCGAACGACATGCCACGCCCAGCAGCGCCGGAGAGCTGGAACAGCTGCCAATCGGACGGCGTGTTGGCCTTGTCCTCATTGCGCCACAGCTCCTGACCGGTGACCGGATCGCGCGCGACATCGCCGGCCTTGGTGATCATGGGCGTGCGGTCTTTCCGGATGCCGGCCATGTACTCCATCGGCGTCATCAGCCCGGCACGCATTGCCCCGTGCATGAACTCCGCATTCGGATCCACCGGCTGCATGCGGCCGGCGTTCGCCATGGTCGGTCCACCCCCGCCCGCAAGCGCCGCTTGGCTGGACTGCATGCGCGGCGAAGGGATGGACATACGGAAATCGTCCTGCGCCTGCTGTTGCGCGGCCTGGCGCTGCCCTTGCTGCATCGCCTGCTGCCTCTGCCATTGACGGAACTGGTCCATCTCCTGCTGTCGCCGCCCATCAGACAGCGTGGACTGGTATGTGCCCATTGCTTGCGCCAGGCCCTCCATAATTCCGCGCTTCCGGGTCGTCGGAGTCAGCAGGCTCAGCGAGGCGGCGAGATTCGCGGCAGTGCGGGGGTCGTCCCAACTTGTTCCAAGCAAGCCGGCAGGGCGCTTGGGTGCGGCAGTGCTGAGCAAGCCACCTTGAGGGTCCGCGCCTGCTTGGGGAGGAGCGGTGCGGTCGTCGAAAAGGAAATCAAGCAGGCCCACGGGCGCTCCTTCAATCAATGGGTTTTGTGAATGCCAGGGTTCGCCGTCGCCTGGTTGAAGATGAGAGCTGCGGTGCTCTCTCGCAGCTCAGCGTCCGCGCCGTCCATCTCAAGGAAAGTGGCGAGCAGTTGCGAGGCGTACTCGCCCATGCCGGCCGCGATGGCGATGCGAAGCGCCGTCAGCACCTCACCAGTCGTGAGTGGCTCAGAAGCATTCGCCTCGTCGCAGGCGCGCAGGATGTTGAACACGTCGCTCATGCCGCAAGCGCCAGCCGCGCGAAGCTATCAACGTCAGAGAAGCGGAACATGCGCCGGCCATCGACAACGACCGGGCGCAGGCCCGCTACGCCGCCCGTACGAACGGCTGTTTTCGTCGCCTCTTCGAGCAGGCGCTGAGCCGCCTCACGCGGCGTAAGCAGCGGGTCCATGTCGGGGGTCTTGACGTGTTCCATGGGGTCGCCTTGATCAGTGTGAAAACATTTCACAGCACGCCCCAAGCACCTTCAAGGACTTCCGGGAAAATCGGGCCAAACCTTGCTCTAAACGCGGCCCTTTCCCGGGATTGCCTTCTCCGCCAGCGCAGCGACTTCGGGGGGCAGCTCCCACCTATGGCGAGATCCATGCAGGATTGGCTCCCTCCATGGCCGGTGAAGCACGGCGCTGATTCCGTCGATCACCAACCGATCTATCACCGCCTGGCGGCTCATTCCGGGCCACAGTTGTTGACCTAGCCTCACGGCGTCCTTCGCCGCGACGCACGGCATCCAATCAATGCGGTCCTTAGTGCTGGCCATCAGGATCCTCCGGCGCAAACCCCATGCATCGTTGCGGCATAGTCGCCAGCGGCCCGAGTTCACGAGGCGCGTGGATCTCGATCAGGTGCGGGTGGCGACAGATCTTGCCGCGCTGGCCGAAGTGCCGGCACTCGATGCACAGACGGTGCTCGTCGCCCTCTGTGTCGCGAATCCGCATCCAGGCCGTGAGGCGGTCCGCCCGGTCCTCGTCCAGGCCCAGCGCGACAAGCTTTCTCCAGACGGCCGGGCGTTCGCGTGGGGGCTCGACATCCTCGGGTGACGTTTCGTCGTCGGGCCAGCTTTCAGGGGGCTCAGGCCTGCCATCAGGTTGTAGGCCGATGTCCGTCAAGGGTGGGCATGCCGCATTTGCTGCGCCCCCCTGAAGCTCAACAATCAGCGCCGCCTTGTGGGTCTTGAGAGAGGCGCGAAGGTCATCGGTCAGCATCTCGCGCGGGGAGGCAATCAAGCGTTCCCCGTCTAGCCTGACCGTGACGCCCGCGCCGGCCAGCTCGGCTAGCAGATCGCGGGCGCACATCAGATGACCTCCTCATCTTCTGCCAGGTCGGCCGGCATGCGCTGCGCCGGGCTTGCGCTCACGGCGCGAGGCGGTTTCGGCTTGGGCTCTGTCAGCCCCCACACCCATTGCTTCGCCTCCTTGCGTGCCTCCGCGCCGATGCGTTCCTTTGCCCGCCGCAATGTGCGTTCGCTATGCCCGGCGCCGCGCGCTTCGGCAAGCAACTGCTTGAAGCCGACCGGCCCGGTCGCCAACTCACTTCTCAGGAACTCGCAGGCGTCATCCAGCGCGCTAGCTTCATCACCGTCCTGATCAGCGTCAGCCTCCGCAAGCAGATCGCGCGCCGAACCCTCTATTGCTTCCAGCCACCGTACGCGCTGGCCCTCGACATCTGCCGCGACCTCCACGCGCTCAAGCTCGTAGCTGAAGCCACCGTCATCTGGGCCGATGTTGCTCTTCGCGCGCATGAGCAGACGGCGCGGTTCGGCGTCGGCACCATCTCCCCGCACCTTGGCGGCCACCAGCACGACGCGGGCCAGCGCAGCGAACGCAATGGAGCCAGTGATGCGCTCGACAGGATCGCGTCCGGCTGTGCCCTTGCTGAAGTGGGTCACACCCAGCACCGCACAGCCAACACGGTTGGCCAACGACACAACAGGCTGCAGGCTGCGCCGCACCTCGGCTCCCTTGTGGGAATCGCCAGCAACGGCGCTGACGATGGGGTCAATGATGACCAGGCGCAAAGCCGGAAGCTTGGCGGCCTCCGCTTCAAGCAGCGGCATATCGCGCGCGGGGTCGAACTCCTCGCCATTGGCCAGACCCTGGACGAAGTGAACCCGTGTCATGTCGGCGCCAGCGGCCACGAGGCGCGCGGCGAGCACTGACGCCGCGTCCTCTGCGGACCAGATCAGCACATCTCCGGCTGAGCCGGCCAAGGTTTTGTCGGGCCAGCGGGCGCCCTGCTCTCTCCCGCGGGTCGTGATGGCCGCGAAGACAAGCGCGATGGTGGTCTTGCCCGTCCCTGGAGCGCCGCCGATGATGGTCAGCATTGCCTTCGGGAGATAGCCAGGGAACAGCCAGCGCACGGGCTCAAGCCGGACAGCATCGCCTCGGATCAGCGCGACGGCGTCAGCGGCAGCGCCTGCCAGTTTCGAAAGATCTTGCATGGCGTTCACAGGTCGCCTCCTTCCACGAGGATGGGGCGACGAGCGGCCCAGACATCACACCAATCGCTGCCCTCATCGGAGGGCGTCAGCACTTCACAGCGCAGGCCAGCGCGCACGGCACGGGCTTTCAGCTCGGCGGCTGCCTTGCGGCCGGCGGCGTCCGCATCACCGAAGATCACCAGGCGCTGCAGCCCTTCTGGCCAGCGCCACGCCGCCAGGTTGCCGCCCGAGTACGCGGCCTGGACCGGCACACCGGACCCTGCCCAGGCAGCAAGAGCGGTCTCGATGCCCTCGGCGATGCCGAGGCTGCCCCTGACCGGCCTATGAAGCGGAATGCAGGAGCCGCCGAGCAGACCCGCAGCGCCCGTCAGCTTCTTTGGGCTGGGCACATCGGCCTTCCGACCGTCAGCGGTCAAGAAGGTTCGATGCAAAGCCAGCATCTGCCCGTCTGCCCCTACGAGCGGAGCGACCATGGTCGGGAAGCGGCCAATCTCTTCGCCATCTTCCCAGTAGCTCAAGCTCCGATGCAGTCGGAGGCACTGGGGCAGAGGCCACAGCCCCCCGAGGCCGCGGCGCTTCAAATACAGGGTGCCAGGATCGCCAGGCACCAGGGGGCGAGAGGCTTCCCACACCTTGGCGATGCGCAACTTGTTCTCCGCCCATCGCTCCCGTTGCTGGGCTTCACGCTCGGCGCGGGCCTGGGCAATTTGGCGATCATGGGCCGCACGCTCTTCAGCGGTCATGCGCTGCCGCTCTACGGCCGACCAGCTTTCGGAGATGCCCTGCCGGTAACAGCCGAAGACCCCGCCGCGCTCATCTTCGAAGAGCTTGGCCCACCCAGCCTTGTCACTGCGGCGGTCGCGGGTGGCGAACCTCATTAGCTTGCCTGGCTCGATGTCCTGGGGGGAATAGCCAAGGCGTTCCTCTACGGCCTGGCGGAATGCTTCGCAGGCGTCATGCATGGCCCACCTCCACAAGCGCTTTCGCGAGGGCGCTACAGAAGCCGCGCAGGCCGTCGCCATACAAAGGAGCTACGAGGCCCGCCAAGTCGTCGGGCTGAGCCGTACCGTCGCGAAGGCGCCGAATGAAATCGGTCGCCAGGTCTTCCCCGGCGATCACGCGCACAGCACGCGTGCCGAGAGTGGTTGTTGGAGCGGTCAAAGCGCGCCTCCGTTCATCGAAAGGAATGCACGCGCGCAGCCGATGCCGTGGAGCATCTTGGTCGAGCCCAGGCCGGTCGCTATCAGCGTTCCGTCATGCAGCTCGTACAGGTGAAATCCTGCGCGCTCGAATCGGCCTTGAAGGGCCGTCAGTTCGTCAGCAGGAAGGTCAATCGGCGCTTGCGATCCACAACGCGGTGACGGAAAATCCGGGCTCCCAGTTCCAGATTTTTCGCGACCTTCCCCGACGCCCGGCACCATCCGGGCGTTCCCATTTCTAGGCGTGGGCAACCTCGGCGCTACGGCGCCGGCCGGCAGTGACGCGATCACCGATCACGCTGCGCTCAGGTTCTTGATCCACGCCGAGACCTCGGATGCACGCCAGCGCGTGCACTTCTTGCCGAGTCGAATGGCTTGGGGGAAAGCCTTGTTCTCCATCATTTTGTAGATGGTCGAACCGGACAATCCTGTGCCTGCCCTCACGCTTTTGAGGTCGATCAGGTTGTCGTCAAGCTGGGGGACGAGGTTGGGCAGATGGCCCGCCGGGGTTTTGTTCACTCAGTAGCCTTTCGGTAGCAAATGCACCGAGGCTGTGAACAGGTCGGAACAACCCGCTAGACGCGGGCCGCCCCTGTACCGGTAGACTGTGGGCTGTCTGGACGCAAAACTAGACAACCTGCCTCGGCGGGTATGAGCGGGCCCTGGGAGGTGAGATTCCCTCGGCCCGCTCGCCTTTGTGAGCACTGAATCAGCGATTCCAAGAGGTGGTCATGGGATCGACTGGGTCAGCAGGACATCACGAGGCTTCATCTTATGGGCACTCTAGGTGGCTCTCAAGCACATACCCCAGTGTGAAACCCATGTGCATGCGGCATTGGATGCCAGTTCCTTTGCCAGTTTTCCCTATTGCTGATCGGACGCGCTCGAACCAACTCCGCGCCAGCCTTGGGTTTCCGGGCATTTCTGCCCGCTAGGCCGCGCCAAAACTACGTTTTCTCTCCTCTGCTCGGTGCATTTCGAGAGACCCGCCTATGCTGCGCATGAGCGCGCCTATGCACAGCAGAAGCTTGTCGAAGTTGCCTTCGAAGTAGTCGTCGGCATCGTGCTCGATGTGCTGCGACAAGCCGCTGACTACTTGCCGCGCAACCACTTGGTGGCCACGGTGTCCTCGGTGTAGCGGGGCTTCGGATCAAGGGCAAGATACGCCAGCCAGTGGCGCTGAACAAAGGCCTTCTTGCTCAGCTTGCCATTGGCCGCCTTCGCCTGCGCCCACTCGCGCTCCCACCAGGCCCGCTGCTCCCGGGCCTGCGCCCAGGCAGCATCAGCGAGCGCCCTGCCCTTGCTCGCCGCTTTCGCCTTCTCCGCCTGCTCAGCCTCCGCACGCGCAACCTTGGCCGCGTCTGCGCTCCAGCCGATGGCCGTCGCCATGGGGACCGACTCAAGGGCGCGTCCCATCCAAAAGAACAGCTCCCAGTTCGGTGGACGGAGAAGCTGGGCGATTGCCTGCGCCAGCAGCCCAGGTGACATGCCCATATCCGCGTTCTCGCCCATGTGCATCGAACGGCCGATGCGCTCCAGCACTTGGACGTCCCGCAGAAGCTCGAACCACGCCATGCCATCTGCCCGGAAGTAGTCACGGCCTGGAATCAAGTTGCTATTACCGAGGAGGCCGGCAGAAAGCGCGCCTTCCCGTGCTGCCGCTCCAGGATCAGCAAGGAAGGCGGCGCGCTCTGCTTCGCGGCGCTCCTGGCGCTCGATCTGGATGAAGGGCGCCAGCATGTTGGCCAGCGCCTGGGCTCCGCCCTCTACGGCGTAGGCGTCGGGATTGATGTCCCGCAAGCCCTCAGGCCAAGCCGCTGGCGCGAGACCTAGCCCAAGTGGAAGGAAGTTCACTGTGCATCCCTCGATGCCCCTGCAGAAGGAGCCGCGCCAGCCCGTCAGGGTCACGGGTGTTCGGGGATCAGCCATAGGCGCGGCATTGGGATTGTCGGCCGCACGCGCGGCCCGTTCGATGTCGAGACTGCTTATGCGTGGCACGACGCCCGCTGCACTTCAAGGCCTGCCACGAGACAGAGGTGCGAGGGCTTGCAGTCGTCCCGCGTGAGTTGCCAGGCATAGACGATGTAGCGCGTCGGGTCGCCTTCGAAGGTCACGCGATAGCCCTGGCGATAGTCGCCACGCTGCCCGTCTGCGCGGATGAAGCGGCCTTCCTTGTGGGTGACGAAGTACGTGTCGAACGCGCCGATGATCTTGACCTTGTGGCCGTACTCCTCGTCGTCGTTGTGGAAGAACAGGCACTCATCACCCACCGCAAACTGCGCTGGCGAATCTGACATTCGGCGGCGCGCCTCATCGAGGCCGGGATCATCCCAGAGGCCACGTCTCGCCTCCTGCCTCAGGATCTCGCGCAGTTTCTTGGCCAAGGCTGAATAGGAGTTGGTCGCCCCTCGGGGCAAGTCTGCGCTGGCTGGCCACCTCCGCTTCGCGTCCACATCGGCGAGCACTTCGGCCGCGCGGGCCAACGTGACCCGATGCACGCCGGTGGATCCGCTGATGATGCGCGCGGCGTTCTCCAGCGTCAGCTCGGGGAACATACCGCGACGCTTGAACTCGCGCTCCATCGTCGCCGTGATTTCAATGTTGACGAGGCCCTCCTGCTCGGTGGCCCCGCTGATGGTCGCGTCAGGCTTGGCCATCGGGCACCCCCAATTCCTGAAGCTCGCGCGATGCTTCCAGCGCCACCGAGGCAAGCACGTAGGTTGCAGGGTTGTCCCCCTCATCAACGCTAATAGCGTCCACGAGGAGATCCAGCACGACGGGCAGGCGGTCCACCAGCTCGGCGCGGCGTTTGGCCTTTGCGGCCTGCGCTTGAGAGGTCTTAGGCATGACTGCGGCCCTCCTGTGCGGCTTCGGTGATGCGCTTGACGGCGCATCGGGCGTCACCCAGCAGCACGCCGAGGCCTTCGGACTCCTCACGGCCCCACGACGGCGAATTGAACGGCACGCTATGGCGGCGCAGCACCGCCTCTAGGTGCGGGTCGATCTCGCAGGACAAACGGATGTCGCACAGCACATCCCGCGCCTGCTCCACCCAGCCCGCCAGATCCAGAAGCCGGGACAGGCGGAAGCCGGCATCCTCGAAATCGAGCTTATCGGCCGCGTCGCCGCTGGCGTCGTTGGTCGGCATGGCGCGGTAGCCGTCGTCCGCCAACAGAGCGCCAGCCTGCATCTTCTTGGGGTCGGGGATGTTGCCCTGCGCTATGTTGAGCAGGTAGTGGGCGAGGGCACGGCGGAAGCCTTCGCTGTCGTTGTGCTGGTCGAGGGCTGAGGCAATCGCGGCATCAATGGCTGCGTACTGGCCTGCATAGGCGGCGTGAACTTCGGCGACCGCATCGCTAGAGGGCTCGACGGTGGTGCGCGCCTGTTCGTCGATCTTGGCCAGCATTGCGATGCAGGCCTGAGCGCCCGCCATGAGCTTGGGCAGGCGCTTCGTCACCTGTTGCGGCGACGCGTAGGAAGGGGAACCCGCTGAGTCGCGGGGAGACATGCCGGCACGAACACCGGCCACAATGGGACTAGCCATCTGATTTACCTCTTATCCAGGTAGGTCGTTGGTCAGGGCTTGCTCGGTGTTCCACCACCTTGCAGGCCCGCTTTGTCTCAGGACCGCTGAGACGCCGGTTTCTAGTCCTTGTCGGGCTCCTTGGCTCGATCAATGGCACGGGACAGCCAGGCCGTCCCTAAGCGCCGCAACTTCTCCCACCGTGGCGCCGTCAAGCGAAGCGAGCCGGTGATTGCGCGCTCCTCTTCCGCGATAGGTGGCCTACCCATTCGGGGTGGTGCTTTGGGGGGCTTGATGCTCATCGATCCCTTACTTTCGGGGTTGCATTAAGTATCGGCATCGCGGCGACTTTATGCAATACAAAAAGTTGTCTGTTGCATGCTCGTCAACCCTGACCGCTTGGCCATCTTGCGACCGTTCGCATGCTCCTAGAGCATCCGCAAGCCTCCGGCCAAGCAACATGGCCAGCAAGGCTGCCACTGATTTGGTTGGCCATCTTGGCCATCTTGATTTGTCACCTCCCGCACGGTGTGCGTGTCTTTCTGCACGCTTCAGCGGCGTGCCAATGCGGCGAGTGCTGGTGCAATTCTTCTTCCAGAAAAAGTAAGCGCCAAGGGTTGCCCTTGAGCACACCGCCGTGAACCTCCCGCCTCCGCTGCCGCGCCCCCGCATGCACTTTGATGACGTGCGGCCCCCTGCCGATCACGAATGGGCCGTCTGGGTGCTGATGCCTGAACTCCAGCTCTGGGAGGCGGTCGCGCTCCTGTGCAATATTGAACCGTTGTCGTTGCCGGCCGAAGGAGCATGGCCACTCGCGGAGATGGGCACGCCTGCATCGACGTTTCGGGACCGGTTCCGCGTGGCGGTTGCGCATCACAGCGCTGGCACTCTTCGGTGCACGCCATCGCGACGCGGCTTCTATACCGATCTGAGAGTTTCAACCGGCGATTTCGCCGACTGGACCCGGCGCATGGGCTGGGTGCTGCCTGCCCCGCTCCCGGGCCTATGGCGTCCGGCGTCGGCAAACGTCGGCGAGGTGCTGTCGGATCGTTCGACCGCGCCGGCCCCAACGCCAGCTCAGTCCGACCGTGTCCGCGAGCTGGAAGCGGCAGAAGTCCAGCGACGCCAGTCAACCAGCACGAAGGCGCAGCAAGCTGCGACCGCACGGTGGGCGGGCCTGGAGCAACACAAGTTGCGCGCCATGGAATTGGCGAACTCGAAACCCTTCCCTTCAAGGGCGAAAGCTGCCGAGTACGCGAGGGACAACATCGAAAAGAAGGAGGGGACCAACGAGTTCTACTCCCTTCAGACAGTTGACGGCTGGTTGCGTGAGGGCGGTTGGAAGAAGTCGCAAGGCTAGGGGCCACACCGCGCGGTTCCCCACGGGCATTCCGGGGCGCTTGCGTCGCATGGCCGTAGCGGTGGAACCGCGAGAGCGATTCAATCTGTCTGGCGACCAAGCCCACCAACTCCCGCCATGAACGACTTTGACAACCTAGAGCTACGCGCCCTCACCGCAGTTGCGGCTCAAATCGACTACATCCGCCGCATCGATTTCCTGCTGGACCAGATCAACGAACTGTTGAACCTGTACCAGCCACCGAGAAGCGGCAAGATCCGGATTGAGCGCTGGAAGCGCTCCAAGGGCGGCATAAGTGTTTATGCCCCGATGGCCGTGAAGTGGCTCCAGCACCGCACCACCAGGCGCTGGCGCGGCGTGGTCGTGTCCACCTTCAAGGTATCGCGATCTGGGAAGTCGGCACGGGAGTTCAGCGACCACCGCTATCGAGTGCAGGAGTACCTGGGCACGGTTCAAGAGCTGATGCAGCTGCGAACTCAGGCGTTCCTCCGCGTCGAGACGTTCCGCCGCAGCGTCGTCCTCGCGGATCGGGCGCAGCTCCCGCGCTTGGAGGCCATCGGTCAAAAGCTGCATGCCGATCTCGTCGCCGTCCCTCCCGAACTGCGGGCGCTGCAACGATCCGAGCCGCAAGGGCTTGAGGATGAATAGAGCAAGTGCTCGGCGCGTCAGGGGCCGAATCTCTTAAACGTTTTACTCGCAGCATCCCCTCCCACATCGCCACCGCCAACACAGGACTTGGCGGGCGTTGAGCGCGTACAGTAGCGTTGGGCCACGGCCCCCTGCTTTTCCTCCCTGAGCAGGCCTCAACGTGACAGCGAAGAGGGTTCAGCCCCGGCCATGCGCCGGGGTTTTCTTTGGGCGTTGCCTCGGTGGATACCACGCATGCGGAACAGCGCCACGCTGATAGGCTGCGCACCAGACGCCAACAATGACTTCAAAGGGAGGTCCGGTGCAGCCTGCCACGCGAACGTGCATCGCTGAAGATGAAGGTCGCTTAGTCGCGGCAACGCCCAAGCGGGCGCTGGACGCACTTGTATGGGAGCCTCGGCCAAACCATGCCGGAAACGTCTTTTGCCATTCGGTCATCGTTGACCGGGCGGGGGTCACGATCCCAGGGGTGACCGTAGTCCTCGAGGCACGCTCGCCCCTCTTCGTGCAGTCTTGCTTCTACCTGTTCACCCTATACAAGGCGGTATCCGGGCAGCGTCGCCGTGCATACCAACTCGAGGTAGTCCCAAGGGAGCGTCGGAGCCACAACGGGCCTGACGGCCCCCTCTATGGACCGCACGAGCACTTCGGGGAGACCGCCTTTCCTGTATGCGATCCGGCCGTCTCATGCTCCGACTGGTCGAATTGTCTTGCCTACTTCCTACGGCAGGCTAACCTTGAGCCTCTCACCGTTTCCTCGCCATGCTGAATTGCGAATGGGCCCAGGCCCTCACCAGATACGACTGCCGCCAGGTGCCCCGCACCCATGGCGGGCTCGCGCTCGAGATCGGTACGCCTTTCAGCCTGTACGACGGCTCGGCGGTCGTGTTGTACATCTTGGAGGAAGGGTCGCACGTTCTCATTTCGGACAACGGCGACACCCTGACGAGCATGAGCGGAATGGGCCTGGACGTTTGGCACTCAGCGCGCCAGAAAACCATCCGAGAGCGCGCGTCGCTACATGGCCTGACGCTGTCGCCAGACGGAGATCTGCGCTGCCTGGCAACGCCCCAGCACGTCCCCTTCGTGTTCGCGAAGGCGGTGGCGGGCGTCCTGGCAGTGGGCGATTGGGCTTCTGAACAACTGCGAGCTGCCACCGTAGAGCGAGACTTGGTTGCCGAAGCTGAGCCCTTCATCATCGCTCGAAATCCTGCGCTGGCTGTTAAACGCCGCCCAGTAGTCCGCGGGGCGTCACATACGGATTACAAGTTCGACCTGCAGCACGGAACCGACCTGATCGACGTGATCGGCCCATCGCCCCAGGCCACCGGAGGCGTGATGCGCAAGGCAGGCGATGTCCAGAATGGGCCGTATCTGCAGGACTTGGCGCCACTGGTCATCGTTGACGACCGACACGACCCGCTCCGGGCGCATCAGGAAATCGCCATCATTGCCTCCGTGACTCGAGCAATGTCTTTCCGCGACCTGGTCGCCGCCTCGAGCACCCGCCACTAGCCCCAACTGAGCGCGCCGCGTGGGGCAGCGTTGCTCGGATAGGGGAACAAACAGGGGAACAAGTCGAACCGTATGGAGCGCATCACCAGCATCCATGCGGTCTGGCGGCCGATCTTCGGTCCCTGTCGGAGGGACCACAATCAACTCCGTAAGATGTTCAAAGCATCCAAAGCGCT
>OCVR010001046.1_pt1 | contig 22464 bp, 15 predicted proteins | sample 1539091 | NCBI WGS metagenome assembly OCVR01 (sample SAMEA3355530, study PRJEB22509) | marine metagenome | biome: marine; feature: coastal ocean; material: water | place: USA | collected 2010-08-07 | depth 16 m | reverse complement strand
ATCATATTACTCTACCGGGATTTAATATATTTTTTGGATCAATTGATTTTTTAATTAACCTCATAAGTTCAATTTCATCTTCGCTTCTACTTTTAATTAAATACTTCTTCTTATCAAGCCCAATTCCATGTTCTGCAGATATCGAACCATCTACAAGCTTCGTATTGTTATATATTATATCATTTATTTTTGATTTCAAATCATCGTTATCAGAGTCTTTTCCAATTATAAAATGAATATTTCCATCTGCTACATGTCCAAATGGATAAATTGTTTTTACACCTTCACAATCTTTAAGTTCTTTTGAGATCTTATCAATAACTTCACCTATAAGAGCAACTGGTATACTAATATCAAATTGTTGATCAAACTCTCTTTCGTCTGCTAATACAGCAACGTCCTCCCTAATTCCCCAAATATTTACTTGCTCCTTATCATCTTTACCAATTACAGCATCATCTATAAGTCCTTTATCGACACAATCAAGTACTACACTTTCAAAATTATTATAATCATTTTCAAAATCACCACCCATGTATTCTATAAAAACATAGTATTTAAAATTATCTGGCAAATACATATTATATAGAGTTTTATCATCTACCATTTTTTTATATGTTTCATTCCATAATAACTCAAAACCAGTTAAACTTGAGGAAATTTTATCTTCCATAATTTTAAGAAGATCTAATACATTCTGATAATTATTAGTAACTGCTAAAGAGGTATATCTTGTTTTTGGCAATCGATATAACCTAAGTACAACTTTAGTCACAATTCCTAAAGTTCCTTCAGAACCAATAAATAACTGCTTTAAATCATAACCAGAATTATCTTTCATTAATTTTTTTAAAGAAGAAATAATAGTTCCATCAGGAAGAATTGCCTCGATGCCCATTACTAAATTTCTAGTCATGCCATATTTAAAAACTCTTAAACCTCCAGCATTAGTTGATACTGCTCCTCCAATTTGAGCTGAACCCCTTGCACCAAAGTTAAGAGGTAAAAGAAGATCTTTATCTTTCACAGCATTAATAATATCCTCTATTATAGCTCCCGATTCACATGTAATAGTTTTTCCTTGTTCGTCAATCTCAATTATCTTATTCATTCTTTCTAAAGAAATGACTACTTGGCTTCTATTTGAAATTGTTGAACCAACAAGATTTGTAAGGCCTCCATGGACAATAATCTCTTGATTATTATCATTACATATTTTTACTATCGCGGATATTTCTTCGGAAGATTTTGGCAATAACAGACATAATGATTCTAATGAAATATCTGTTTTCCAAATATGATAAAATCTAGATTTAAGCTCATCACCAGAAAGGATATATGAGGTGTCAAGTATTTCTTCAAATAAGTTAATTATGTTGTTTTTCGGCATTTGACCTTAACAAAAAGTTAACTAAAGATATTAAATATAAAAAACTAAATTTGCTGAGTAATGAAAAAAATATTTACTTTTTTACCTTTTGCATTATTATTGATTTTATCATCATGTGGTAATGACAACAGCTATACATTGAATGGTAATATTGCCATTGAAGATGGAACTAAAGTTTACATTCTTCAGGCTGACCAGAATAATCAACCTTTCATCAAAGACTCAACTTCAGTCAAATCTGGAGAGTTTATTTTTAAAGGTATGTCAGCAACTCCTCAAATAAGCTACATGCAGGTTGAGGGTGTCAATGGTTATGTTCTAACAATTTTAGAAAATGGAACAATCAATGCTGACCTTTACAAGGATAGCATTACAAAATCTAATGTTTATGGGTCTAAATCAAATGATGACTTTATTAAATACAAAATAGAGACTAAATCATTAGTTGATAACATGAATAGTATTTCTTTTGCAGCTCAAGATGCTATAATGAATGGAGATGTAGAGACTGCATCGGAATTAGAAAAGGATTATAATAAAATACAACAAGAAGTTCTTCTATACGAGTGGGATTTTATTACAGATAATTTAGACTCTTACATGTCGGGGCTTCTTTTGGAAGTGTTTATGGTTGAAAATAAAGTAAATAAAGATAGCATCATAGATGTTTATGAAAGTCTCTCAAATAGAATTAAAGTAAGTGATGTAGGCAAGAACATTGCTGATCTTCTAGTTCAATACTCTGATCCTATTGAAGTTGGTGAACCAGCTCCTGACTTTACTGGACCTAGTTTAACTGGTTCTAATGTTACTTTAAGTGAAGAAGTATCAAAGCACTCCGTAACTTTACTAGACTTTTGGGCTGCTTGGTGTAGACCATGTAGAGTTGAAAATCCAAACTTGGTAAGATTATATAAATCTTACAAAGATTCTGGATTTAATATTATAGGAGTATCTCTTGATAGAACTCAAGAACAATGGGAACAAGCTGTAGAGGATGATAACCTACCATGGACTCAAATTTCAAATTTAAACTTCTGGAACGACCCAATAGCAAGAAGATATAGCATCAGAGCTATTCCACAGTCATACCTTATAAATAATGAAGGTTTAGTTATTGGCAAAAACTTAAAAGGTAACGATCTCGAAGAAAAAATTAAATTTGCATTATCATTAAACGACTGATAGTTGCATTTATTAATTTATTTAATATCATTTCCCTTAATTAAATTTATTTCTTTACTTCCATTTAGAATTATTTACAAGATTTCTGATTTTATTTCATTCCTTCTTCACAAGGTATTTAAGTATAGATTAAAGACTGTCAAGAGAAATTTAAGTCTTGCTTTTCCTAATAAAACATTGAAAGAGCTAGATCTTATTGAAAAGAAATTCTATAATCATTTTGCTGATATTAGCATTGAGAGCATAAAAGCGTATGGAATGAATGAAGAACAAATGAAAGAAAGATATACTTATGATAATATTGAGGTATTAAAAAAAATTCAGAAAAAAAATAAAAATATTATTCTTATTTGCGGACATTATTCAAACTTTGAATGGCTGCTTTCAATTGGATATAACACAAAAGGCAATGGATATGGTATATACACTCCTATGTCAAATAAGTACTTCGAAAGATTATTCAAAAAAATAAGAAGAAAGCATAAAGCATTTCTTGTTTCAAGGTATCATATTAAAGAATTTATGAAGAATTTAGATATCGACAAATACCACTTATTTGGTTTTGCTGCTGATCAATCACCAAGAAAAGTTGGAAAGTCATATATAAACAAGTTTCTTGGTCATAAAGTTCCAATCTTTACTGGTGCAGAAAGGTTTTCTAAGGATTATAATTTAGCTGTTGTTTTTGCTGATATTACGAGAACTAGTCGTGGGTTTTACAAAACAAAATTTACTGAGATTGTTGGTCAAAAAGAAACTGAATACAGCATTACAAATCAATTTTTAAGCTTACTGGAAAAACAAATCTATAAAGATCCTTCTCAGTATTTTTGGACTCACAATAGGTTTAAGCATCTACTTACCTAAGGATTTTATCTCTTTTTCAATATTTAGAGCTAAACTGTCTGCCTTTTTTTGATCATTTGATTCTGAAAAAATTCTAACTATTGGTTCAGTATTAGATTTTCTCATATGAACCCAACCATCAGGAAAATCAATTCTAACTCCATCTTCAGTATTAGGATTTAAATCTGAATATCTATTTACGATTTCTTTGAATATATTATCTATAATATTATTGTCCTTTAAAGAAACTTTAAGTTTTTTCATAAAATATTCTGGATAATCATTTTTAAGAGCTGATACTTTACATTTTTTGTTTACAAGTAATCCTAGAAAAAGTGCAATTCCAACTAGCGCATCTCTCCCATAATGTAATTCAGGATAAATTATTCCACCTCCACCTTCCCCTCCAACAACTGAATTTATTTCTTTCATCTTCTTAACTACATTCATTTCGCCCACTGGAGTAACATGATAATTTGAATTATAGGATTTAGTAAGATCTTTCAAAGCGTTTGATGAAGAAAGTGTTGAAACAGTATCACCATTATTAACTGAAAGAACAAAATCTGAACAAAAAACTTGAGTATATTCTTCACCAAGAATTTTTCCATTTTCATCAAAGAAAACAAGACGATCAACATCTGGGTCAACGGCTATACCAAAATCAGCATTACTCTTAATTATTTCTTCACTTAATCCTTTTAAGTTTTCTGAAAGTGGTTCAGGAGTATGATTGAAAACACCCTCTATTTCTGCATTAATTATCTTATATCTAACATTTAATTTCTCAAGAAGTTTAGGTAACGCTATTGAACCAGTTGAATTGATTACATCAGCTACTACAAATAGATCAAGTTCCTTTATTTTTTTAAGTGGTAAAATATCTAGATTAATAATTCCTTCTATGTGATCATTAATAAGCTTAGTATATTTATTTACCTCACCTAAAGATTCATTAGCAATGAAATTATGATTTTGAGATTCAGAATATTCAATAAGCTTTTCTACATCCTCTCTTGATAAAAACTCACCATTAGAATTAAAAAACTTTAATCCATTATATTCTTCTGGATTGTGACTTGCAGTAATCATTAATCCTGCAACAGATTCATTATTTAAAACTCCCCAGCATAAAGTCGGTGTAGTTGATAATCCTGTGTCAATTACATTAATACCCATTGAAGCAAAAACTGAATTTACCAGGCTTTGAATAATCTCCCCTGACTTTCTTCCATCCCTTCCAGTCATTACAGTTAAATTAGACAAACTGGGATTATTTTCTTTTATTAATCTTGAAAAAGCTGCTATGGATGATACTATATCAATAGGGGTTAAATTATCATTATTTTGACCTCCAATAGTTCCTCTAAAACCCGATATATTTTTTATTAAAGTCATATGAAATGTAAATATATAAATTGTAAATTACACGAAATTTTATTATGAAAAATATTATTCTAATTGTTTTCTCTTTTTTTGTTTTTAGCTGCGCTGAAGTTTATCAACCAGCTGTTGTTTCAGCTAGAAAAGAAGCAACTCAAATAGGGTTGGAAATAATGAAAAATGGTGGTAATGCATATGACGCTATGATTGCAACACATCTAGCACTAGCTGTTGTTCATCCAACCGCAGGAAATATTGGTGGTGGTGGATTCTTTGTGTATAGAGATCAAGATGGTTCAAGTGGAACTCTCGATTTCAGAGAGATGGCTCCAGGAAGCGCTTATAAAGACATGTATCTTGATATAGATGGTAATGTTATACCTGACATGAGTACTCTTGGAGGAGCTGCTGTAGGAGTTCCAGGATCAATTTCTGCAATTTTTGAAATACATTCTAAGTTTGGCTCTCTTCCAATAGAAGAACTTTTTAGACCTGCTATTGATCTTTCAAATAATGGATATGTAGTAACAGAGAAACAATCAAACTCTTTAACCGGAAAGCTTGAAGATTTTATAAAGATTAACGGTAATGAATCTCTTTATTCGAAGAGATATTTTGAAGGTGATACCATCAAAAACATAAAGTTTGCTGAAACACTTAAAAAGATTTCAGAATTTGGTCCTAAAGCTTTTTATGAAGGTGAAATAGCTGACATGATAGTTAGAGATGTTAAAAAATCTGGTGGGATAATGACTGTTGATGATTTAAAAAATTATAAATCAGTTTGGAGAGATCCAGTGAAATTTAAATATAAAGACCTTGAGGTCATATCAATGTCTTTACCTTCAAGTGGAGGTATCTTAATTGGACAGATACTTAAATCTATTGAAGATTACGATATTAAAAGTTTTGGACATAATTCTGTTGAGGCTGTTCAATTAATGGTAGAACTAGAAAGAAGAGCGTATGCAGACAGAAGTCATTTTATGGGTGATCCTGATTTTATGAATCTTCCTGTTTATGAACTTATTGATAAAAATTATGTAAATGAGAGAATGAAAAACTTTTCTTGGGATAAAGCAACTCCATCATCTGAAGTAAAACATGGAAATATAATTATCAATGAAAGTGATGAAACAACTCATTACTCAATAATAGATAAATATGGAAACTCAGTATCTGTAACTACGACATTAAATAATAGTTATGGATCTAAAGTGTTTGTTGAAGAAGGGGGGTTTTTCTTAAATAATGAAATGGATGATTTTAGTTCTAAACCAGGATATCCAAATTTTTATGGATTAATTGGTAGCGAAGCAAACTCTATTAAAGCAGGAAAAAGAATGCTAAGCTCAATGACTCCAACAATAGTTTTGAAGAATAATAAACCATCACTAATAGTTGGGACTCCTGGTGGATCTACAATTATAACCTCTGTACTCCAAACAATACTTAATGTATATGAGTTTGATATGGATATTCAAGATGCAGTAAACGCTCCAAGATTTCATCATCAGTGGTTACCTGACGTAGTAATTTTCGAAGAAGGTGGTCTAGATAAAGTGAAAGACTCTATATTGAAATCTAAAAACTATTTTGTTATTTCACTACCCATTCAAATGGAAACAGGAGGTATGTCTCCAAGATCATCAATAGGTGCAGTTGATGCAATTTTTATAGATGAGAAAGGAAATGTTTCAACTGGTGCTGATTTTAGAGGAGATGATTATGGTGAAATTTTAAAATAAATTATTTAATTGAATAACACAATTCAAATTGAGGGAGCTAAAGTTCATAATCTTAGAAATCTAGACCTAGAGATTCCTAGAGATAAGCTCGTTGTTATTACCGGTTTATCAGGTAGTGGTAAATCTTCACTCGCTTTTGATACAATTCATGCTGAAGGGCAAAGAAGATATATGGAGACATTCTCTGCATATATTAGACAATTTGTTGGAAACTACGAACGACCAGATGTTGAAAAAATTGAAGGATTGTCCCCTGTAATAGCAATTGAACAAAAAACCACCAGTAAAAACCCAAGATCTACAGTAGGAACAGTAACTGACATATATGACTTTATACGATTATTATATGCTAGAATTGGAATTGCTTTCAGTTACTCATCCAACTTAAAGATGGTTAAAAACACTGACGAAGAAATAATTAAGTTAATATGTGAGAAGTTTCTTAATCAAAGAATAATTATTCTTGCACCTATTATTAGATCTAGAAAAGGTCATTATAGAGATCTATTTGAAAATTTCACAAAGCAGGGTTTTTCCAAAGTTATAGTAGATGGTGATATCGTTGATATCAAAAGAGGGATGAAACTTGACAGATATAAAACCCATGATATTAGTTTAGTAGTTGATAATTTGTCCGTAAAAGATGATTTTGAGTCAAAAAGAGTTCTGTCAGAATCTATTAAAATAGCAATGAAATATGGGAATGATACAATTTTTATTTTAGATTCAGATTCTGGAAAACCTGAATATTTCAGTAGGAATTTAATGTGCCCTAAATCAGGAATTTCATATCCCAAGCCTGAACCTAATACTTTTTCTTTTAACTCCCCCAAAGGAATGTGTGAGAGTTGTAATGGTTTAGGAACTGAATATGAGATAAATATTAAAAAACTAATTCCTGATAACTCAGTTTCAATTAATAATGGTGGTATTCTACCAATAGGTAAAAAAGATAATTCATGGATATATAAACAGATTGAGTTAATATCAAAATATTATAATTTTTCACTAAGTGATCCTATTAAAAAAATACCGGAAGATGGTTTGAATTTTATATTGAATGGTGGTAAACAAAGTTTTGTAGTTAATTCAAAAGATTTAGGTGTAAAAAGACAGTATGAGATTGATTATATGGGGATTGAGTCATTTATTCGTGATCAGATAAATAATGATGAATCAAAGAGCCTAAGAAGATGGGCACTAAAATTTGTTGATATAAAAAATTGTAAATCTTGTTTAGGAAGTAGATTAAAAGTTGAATCAAGATCATTTAGAATAAATGATAAAAATATATTTGATTTAAGCGAAATGGATCTCTCAGAACTTAAAGAATGGTTCGAAAAGTTAAATAAAAAATTATCTGAAAAAGAAATCAAGATATCAGAAGAAATAACTAAAGAAATATTAATCCGAATACAGTTTTTAATTGATGTAGGGCTTGAGTATTTGTCCCTATCAAGATCATCAAGATCATTATCAGGAGGAGAAGCACAAAGAGTAAGATTAGCTACACAAGTAGGATCTCAGTTAGTAGGAGTACTTTATATATTAGATGAGCCTAGCATTGGACTTCACCAAAAGGATAATTTGAAATTAATTGATTCATTAAAAAAACTAAGAGACTCTGGAAATTCAGTCATTGTAGTTGAACACGATAAAGAAATGATAATGAGCTCTGACCATATTATAGACTTAGGTCCATTTGCTGGTATCAATGGAGGTGATATAATATATGAAGGTTCTCCAGAAGATATTAAAAAAGCTAAAACAATTACTGCGGATTATTTAAATGACGTTAAAAAAATTGAAATACCTAAAAAAATTAGATCTGGTAATGGGAATAATATAAAGTTATATGGATGTAAGGGCAATAACTTGAAAAATTTAAATGTTGAATTTCCTCTTGGAAAAATGATTGCTGTTACTGGGGTTTCAGGTAGTGGTAAATCTTCACTAATAAATGAGACATTATATCCAATTTTAAATTCTAAAATTTATAACTCTGTTAAATCTCCACTAGAATTTAAAAAAATTGATGGAGTTGAGCATGTTGACAAAGTAGTAGAGGTAAATCAGCAACAAATAGGAAGGACACCAAGAAGTAATCCCGCTACATATACTGGAGTATACAGTGAGATAAGAAAATTATTCTCAGATACAGTTGAAGCAAAAATTAGAGGATATAAGCCAGGTAGGTTTAGTTTTAATGTTTCAGGTGGTAGATGTGAAAATTGTAAAGGAGGAGGAATGAGATTAATTGAAATGAACTTCTTGCCAGATGTTTTTGTTGAGTGTGAAGTTTGCAATGGCAAAAGGTTTAACAGAGAAACTCTAGAAGTTAGATATAAGGGTAAATCAATTTCAGATATATTAGATATGAGTGTGTCAAAATCTCTAGACTTCTTTACTTCTATCCCTAAGATATATAATAAATTAAAAGCTATTGAAAGTGTTGGTTTGGGTTATGTAACACTTGGCCAACCCTCAACAACATTATCTGGTGGAGAATCTCAAAGGATAAAACTTGCAAGCGAGTTATCTAAAAAAGATACGGGTAAAACAATTTATATTCTAGATGAACCAACCACAGGGTTACATTTTGAAGATATTAGAGTTCTTTTAGATGTTTTAAACCAACTTGTTAATAAAGGGAATACAATAATTATTATAGAACATAATTTAGATGTAATAAAACAAGTTGACTACATAATTGATATAGGACCCGAAGGTGGAAAAAAAGGCGGTAATTTACTTGATAGCGGGACTCCTAAGGAAATAATCAATAACGATAAAGGTTATACTGCAAAGTTTCTTTCTAAAGAATTTTATTAATGAGAATTTATTTCAACCTTTTCATATCCACAATATTAATTATTCCAATTAGTAGTTTTGGTCAGAACATAAACTCTTATAATATTGATGCTAAACTTAATTCAGAAGATAAAACAATTGAGATTTATCAAGTAATGAAATTTAAGAACACTTCTAATGTTTTATTAAAAGAAATATATCTTGAAGACTGGTCAAACTCATATATAGATAACACAACTAAGCTTGCAAAAAGAATTTCTGATGAATACTCAAGAAGCTTTTCATTTGCTCAAAAAAAACAAAGAGGTTCAACTTTAATTAATAATATCAAGTCAAATGATATTGAAACATGGGAGAGGTCTAATAACTCTTCAGATATCATTAAGGTTAATCTTAAAAAACCTATTTCTAAAGATGAATCAATTGAAATTGAAATATACTATTCTGTAAAATTACCTGATTCTAAATTCACTGGACACGGTTATGATGATGATGATTTCTATTTAAAGAATTGGCTGATTGTATTCTCAAACATATCTAACTCTAAATGGTTTAATCAAAGTAATTTAAATCTTGATGATCAGTCTCTAGAAAAATCGGGCTATAAGCTTAAAATATCTTTTGATAAAGAACTTTATTTATTTTCAAATCTAATCAAAGATAAAACTGAATTAACAGATAATATTAAGACAGTTTTCCTTTCAGGTTCACAAATAAAAGATGTAAGAGTTAACCTACTTACTCAAGATGATTATAAAAAATTTGAGGATTTTAAATATGAAGTAGAAACTGATGTATTCGAGATATCTTCACCTCTAGACTCGGAAATAAAAGTTAATAGAGTAATTAACTTTATCACTAATTACTTTAATGATAATAATTATAATAAACTTCTTGTTCCTAGAATAGATTACGAATCAAACCCCTTTTATGGATTTAATGAATTACCAAGTTTTATAAGTCCTTTTTCTGATGAATTTTTAGAAGAAATAATATTTTTAAAATCATTTGTAATTAATTATTTGAATCAAAAGATAAATTTAAATAAGAGAGAATCTCACTGGATTTACAATGGTTTAGAGATTTTTCTTTTAAATAAATATATTAATGATTTCTATCCAAATGTGAAATTTTTAGGTAAACTAGCCGGGATTAGTTTACTGAAAAATTATGAAATATCTAAAATTGATTTTAACGATTTGTTTTTAAATTATTCTGAGTACGTACAAAGGTTAAATCTTCATCAAATAGATGATCAATCAAGTGAATATTTAACTAGAATAAATGAAGAAATTGCTTCACCTTATCACTCTGGACTAGGTTTAATATACATTGAAGAAATTATAGGAGAAAAGAATTTTAAAGACCTAGTTAGAAGTGTTAATACTTTAAGAACAAGAGAAGAACTAAATAATCTCTTTATAAATTACTCAAATGTCGACTTAACTTGGTTTGTTCAGGATTATATTGGCAAAAGACAATCAATTGATTTAAAGATTAAAAGAATTAATAAAAATGAGATAGAAGTTTATGAGAAAAATAATATTTTAATCCCCTACTCTGTCGGCTTTTTAAAAAACGATTCAATTATTGAAACTAGATTTTTTGAAGAATATAAAAGAATAGAACTTCCTAAACTTGATTATGATTATGTTGCTATAAATCCTGATATAACAATTCCTGAGTCAAATAGAAACAATAATTGGATCTATACTAAGTCTAACAGTAATTTAAAACCACTAAAAGTAAAGTTTATAGGTGATCTTGAGAATCCTAAATTTAAAACTCTTTATCTAAGACCTGAAATTACTTACAATTTGTATGATGGTATTTCACCTGGTTTTAATATTTTAAATAAAGGAGTAAAAAATAAGCCACTTAGCTATGAAGTATTTACTCAATATGCATCAAAAGAAAAAACTTTAGTAGGTTCATTGAACATTAAATACCAATTAAATAATGAAGTTAAAAATAATTATTCTACAATTTTTAATTTATTCTATACTACTAATCATTACCAGGAAAATTTAAGATATCAGGTTTTTTCACCTTCCATAAGAATAAACTTTAGAAATAATAACAACTTAAGATCTAAAATTAGGAAATCTATTACATTCTCTATGTTTAATGTAAATAAAGAAAATAATTTAAAGAATGATAATTTATTAGACAAGTATTCAATTTACAATTTAGGTTATTATTATTCTGATACAGGGATAATTAAATATCTAAAAACGTCAGTAAACACAGAGTTTTCAAATAATTTTGGTAAGATAAATTTAGAATTTGACTATAGAAAACTTCTTAAAGGGAATAGACAATTTCAAGCTAGAGTATTTCTTGGAAAGTTTTTCTGGAACAATGATCGATTTAATAATTTTAAATATAATCTTGGAAGGTCTGGTGGTTATTTATTTTTAGATAATTATCTGGGAAGATCTGAGAGTTCAGGTTTATTAAGTCAGCAATTTATAATGGCAGGCGGAGGTTTTAAATCATTCTTTGAAGAACCTACAACTAATAATTTCATGCTAACAACAAACTTAAATATTGGGATTTGGAAATGGATTGAAGGTTATCTAGACCTAGGAATGCTTAAAGACAATATAGGTGAATCTAGATATTTTTATGGTAGCGGATTAAGACTTAATTTACTTCCAGATTTCTTTGAACTTTATTTACCGATAAGTTCTACTAATGGATTTGAACTAAATGACTATAGATACTATAATAATATTAGATTTATTGTTTCATATAACCTAGAATCTATAGGTAAGCTATTCTCTAGAAGGTGGTTGTGATTAAGTTCATTTAATTATTTGTAAATTTGCAATCCCTATGAGTATATCTAGTTCTACAAAAGAGGAGATTAGCTTAAAAAAATTTAAGGAAAAAGTATTAGAAGATTACAGGACAGTTTCCTTAAGTCGTGAAATTAGCGTTCAAGGAAGACGTGAAGTTCTTCAAGGAAAAGGAAAATTTGGAATTTTTGGTGATGGAAAAGAATTACCACAAATCGTAATGAGTCATTTTTTTAAAAATGGCGATTTTAGATCAGGGTACTATAGAGATCAAACATTATTATTATCACAAGATTTACTTACTGGCAGAGAAATTTTTTCTGCACTTTATGGTCATCCAGATAAAGTTTATGAAAGAATGTCTGGAGGTAGACAAATGTCAGGTCATTTCTTAACTCATACTATTGATGAGAATGATAATTGGATAGATCAAACAAAACATAAGAATCATATATCTGATATTTCCCCAACTGCAAGTCAAATGTCTAGACTTGTTGGATTAGGTTTAGCTTCAAAGATATATAGAGATAATACAGTTAATAACTCACAGAAATTTTCAAATAATGGTAATGAAATAGTTTGGGGAACAATTGGAAATGCTAGTACTAGTCAAGGTGTTTTTTTTGAAGCAGTTAATGCTTGCGGTGTACTTCAAATACCTGCAGTTATAAGTATATGGGATGATGATTATGGCATATCAGTACACAATAAAGATCATACAACTAAGGAAAGTATATCTAAAGCCTTATCTGGGTTTAAACTTACATCTGAATCTTCTGGAATCGAAATACTTGAAGTTAAAGGATGGGATTATCAATCATTGATTAAAACATATTCATATGCTGAGAGAATAGCTAGAGATCACCATATTCCAGTAATTATACATGTGACTGAATTGACTCAACCTCTTGGACACTCTACTTCAGGGTCTCATGAAAGATATAAAACTGAAGAAAGGCTTAAATGGGAGTCTGATAATGACTGTAATAAAAAATTTGAAGAGTGGATTATTAATAACAAATTGTCTTCAAAGAAAAAACTAGACAATATCAAGAAAGAGATTTCAAATTACGTTAAAGAAGAAAAAAGATTGGCTTGGGATCTTTATTTAAGACCTATAAAAGAAGCTAAATCAGATTTAATAGAAACAATAAATAGCTTAAGTATCACGATAAATAAAGATAAGCTGAATGACATGTTTAATGATATAGATGATGATAATTTCTCAGAGATAATAAAAATATGTAGGAGGATCACATATAAATTAGAACCTGGTGAATCAGATGACAGAAATAAGCTTGTTAACTGGAAGAATAAGTATATGAATATTCTTTCAGAAAAATATTCTTCTAATTTATATTCAATTAATTTTGATGTACTTAAAGAAATTGATAATTCTAAACCAATATACTCTGATGATAATGAATTGGTAGATGGAAGAATAATTATTAGAGATAATTTTGACAAACTTCTAGAAAAAAATAATAGAATATTCATTTTTGGTGAGGATGTTGGAATGATTGGAGATGTTAATCAAGGATTAGAAGGTCTTCAAAAAAAATATGGCAAGAATAGAGTATTTGATACAGGTATTAGAGAATCAACTATTGTTGGACAGGGTATTGGAATGTCAATGAGAGGTTTAAGACCTATTGCTGAAATTCAATATCTAGATTATATTTTATATGCCTTACAGATCTTAAGTGATGATCTTGCTACATTAACTTTTAGAACTCATGGAGGTCAGAAAGCTCCCTTAATAGTTAGAACTAGAGGCCATAGACTTGAGGGAATATGGCATTCAGGATCACCATTAGGTGGTATTTTAAATTTTTTAAGAGGAATATTTGTGTTAACTCCAAGAAATATGACTAAAGCTGCAGGTTTTTATAACTCTCTGTTAGATATTGATCAACCAGCTGTAGTTATTGAACCCTTAAACGGTTATAGAACTAAAGAAAAGCTCCCAATAAATTATGGAGAGTTTAAAACGCCACTTGGAGAAATTGAAGTTCTTAAGGAGGGAAATGATATCACTCTTGTGTCTTACGGATCAACGGTCAATATAGTTAATAAAGTTGCTAAAGAAATACAAAATTTCAATATAGACTGTGAAGTAATAGATCTGCAAAGTTTAATTCCTTTTGATTTATCAAAAAATATTTCCAAAAGTATAATTAAGACTAATAGATTGATGATAATTGATGAGGATGTTCCAGGAGGAGGATCTAGTTTTATTCTACAAGAATTATTAAATAGTCAAGATATTTATGAGCACTTAGACAGTAAGCCATGTTTAGTAACTGCTAAAGAGCATAGGCCGCCATACGGATCTGATGGTGACTATATTAGCAAACCTTCATTTGAAGATATATTTGAAGAAGTTTATACTGTTATGAATGAAGCAAACCCTAGTAAATACAAAAAGTTAATTTGATTTCTTTATCTGATTGCGATTTATGTTATACAATGAGGCCGTAACAATAATAACAAGACCTATTAACCATAATCCTGGCGAATCATCAATCTCTCCATAGACCATAACTAAGACTCCTACTATTGTCATTACAATTGGTAACAAACCGATTAAAATTAATTTCAAAATATTCATAAGTAATTTAATATAAGATTTACTGAATTAGAAGAAGATATGCCTATTATTAATTTGATTTAAATATTTTATAGACTAAATCATTTAGAATTCCTATTTGATCATTATTATCAAACTCTATTCCTTTAGTTCTTTTATCTGCCTCAAGTAGATATCCAAAAATTTTGGATATGCGTTTCATCGAAAAAACGACAGAAGCTTCTCTGTACTCATTTATAAAATATGGATTTATACCTAAAACTTTAGAGGCTTCATTTTTATTTTCGATAGAATGATAGATAAATAACTTATTAAAGAATGTATAGACTGTTCCAATAATTAAGGGTAATGGATATTTTTTAGTATTTTTTGACATGTAGGAGACTAATTCTAGTGATTTTTTATAATTGTTTTTCCCAATTACCTTTGTTAGCTCAAAGAAGTTATAATCTTTACTAAAACCAATTATACTTTCAACTTCCTCAGGTCTTATTATCTCATCTTTATTTGAGTTTAGTTTTAGCTTTTCTAATTCATTATCTATTTGAGAAAGATCATTTCCAGTGAAATCTTCTATTATTTTTATAGAATTTGGATGAAGATTTAATGATTTAGATTTACACTGTTCCTGAATCCAGTTATATACTTGATTATCGTATATTTTTTTTGATTCAAAGACAACGCCATTTTTTAGGGATGATTTATATATTTTTTTTCTTTTATCAACATTATTAGTAAATGATAAAACTAAAATTGTTTTAGGGTTATTATTTTCTATATATGAGATTATATTTTTAAAATCTGTAGAAATATTTTTAGAATCTTTAGCTATAAGTAAATTATAATCACCACTCAAAGGAAATCTTTTTACAAAATCTATTATATCATTTTCTTGACTTTCATCTGATTTTTTTCCATATATTTTTTTTAAATCAAAATCAGCTGATGTTTCGTTAATGACATTTCTAGTAATGTTTTCTATAATATTATTAATGAAATAATTCTCTTCACCATGAATTAAATATATAGGTGAAAATTTACCATTGTTTACATCATTAATTAATTTATTATATTCTGTCATTATTTATTTAGATGAAAAAACTAAATCTTCCTTTATTCGAGTTTAAAATTAAAAAAGAAAACAAGAATAATGTCATTTTTGATGAAATAAGAAAGAAGTGGATTATCTTAACACCTGAGGAATGGGTTAGACAAAATTTCATAAAGTATATTATTTCAAGAGATTATCAAGCATCTCACATAAACTGTGAAAAAGTGTTTTATATCAACAAGGTTCAAAAAAGATATGATATTGTCGTTTATAACTCTATTGGTGAAGTTGAGATATTAGTTGAATGTAAATCATCAGAAATTAAAATTAATAATAATCATTTTGATCAAGTGATGAGGTATAATATAGAATTGAAGAGCAAGTGGATTGTATTAACAAATGGACTTGAAAATTATTACTTCAAATTCAATGAAAAAACTAATGATTATAAACAAGAAAAAGATTTAACTAATTATTCAAAATGAAAATTGGAATTGTTATTCTTAACTGGAATGGTTTAGATCTTTTAAGAAAATATCTTAATGAGATTATATTAAACTCTGATAATTCTACTATTTATATAATTGATAATAATTCATCTGATGAGTCTGTTTTGTATGTAAGGAATAATTATACAGAAGTAAAGGTTATATCACTAGATAAAAACTACGGGTTTGCCGAGGGATATAATATAGGACTAAAAGAGGTAGAAGAAGAATATGTGTGTATAATTAATAATGATATTCTTGTTACTGAAAACTGGTTAGATCCTATAAGAAAGAAAATTAAAAAACACCCTGAATCAATTATTCAACCCACCATCCTTGATGTTAATAATACTGAATATTTTGAATATGCTGGAGCTTCAGGAGGATTTATTGACAAATATGGATATCCATTTTGTAGGGGTAGGATTTTTAATACTCTAGAAAAAGATATCGGTCAGTACAATGATTCTAAAGTATTTTGGACTTCTGGAGCATGTTTTTTTATTTCCAAAAAGATTTTTTATAAAATTGGAGGTTTTGATAAGAGTTTCTTTGCTCATATGGAAGAAATTGATTTATGCTGGAGAGCATTTAATCAAGGTTATAATTCTTATTCTGTAACCTCATCTAAAGTATTTCATGTAGGAGCTGCTACAATTAAGAAGAACTCAAGAAAAACATATCTTAACTATAGAAATTCTTTGATTATGTTGACTAAGAACCTTCCTTTAAAAAGTCTTTTAAGTACTCTTTTTATTAGATTAATACTAGACATAATAGCCTCTTATAAATTTTTATTTCAAGGTGAGTTTTCTAATTTCATATCAGTCTACAAAGCTCATATTGGATATTTTTATTCACTCAAATCAATTTTGAGAGATAGAAATAACTCAATTAATCAACCTAATTATTTTAAAATCAATAGTATAGTGTTTAACTATTTTATTTTAGGTAAGAAAAAATTCTTTCAATTGTAATACAGTAATTTACTATAAAAATATTAAGTTTGTAGCTGACTAATTAATAACCAACATTTTTGAAATGAAAAAGAATATAATAATTATAGGTGTTGTAGGTTTACTTTTGTCATCATGTGTCTCTCAAAAGAGATACTCTGACTTAGAAAGTCTTCAACAAAATACAAAAGAACTTTTAGATAGCGCAACTTCTAAACTTGGTGCAACAGAAACTCAGCTTTCTGCATCATCAGAAAGGTTGAATGCATTATCTGAACAAAATAAGTTTTTAAGAGCTAACAATCAAGATTTGATTAACAACATTGGTAATCTAACTACCCTAACACAAAAGGGTGCTGATAACCTTGAGAGATCTCTTGAAAGCATTAAAGAAAAAGACCTTGTGATCACTAGAATGCAAGATGCAGTTACGAGAAGAGATTCTGTAACTTTAGCACTTGTTCAAAGTTTCAAAAGTTCATTAGGAACACTTAGTGATGATGACATTGAAATTAACGTAGAAAAAGGTGTTGTATACGTATCTATTTCAGACAAATTACTATTCAATAGTGGTAGTTTTACAGTGACAACAAGAGCAAGAAACGTTTTAGAAAAAATTGCTAAAGTTATTAGCGATAAGCCAGATCTTGAGTTTATGGTAGAGGGTCATACTGACAATTTACTTATAGATCAAGAAAAAGCTTCTGAAACTATTCCTGGTATTGTTGACAACTGGGATTTATCTGTTAAAAGAGCTACTTCTGTAGTAAGAATTCTTGAGAATGAGTATGGAGTTGATCCAACTAAACTAGTTGCTTCAGGAAGAAGTTTCCACATGCCAATTGCTGATAATGACTCAAGTGTAACAAGAGCAAGAAATAGAAGAACTAGAATTATAGTACTTCCTAAGTTAGACCAGTTTGCTAATTTAATTGAAGAAGGAATGTCTATGAATGTTCCTGCAACAGGACCTAGCAATACTATTAACTCAGAAAATAAACCTGACTAAATAAATTATTGATTAGTTAAAATATAACGTAACCGGATCTTTTTTCGGTTACGTTTTTTTTATACTTTATTTAGTTTTGCAAATCTAAGGAGTAAGTTCTTTTCACCAAATTTCTTAAACTTAACAGTAGCTTTTGTATCATTTCCGTTTCCTTCAATGTTAATGACATTACCCAAACCAAACTTTTCATGAGTAACATTATCTCCAATTGATACATTAATTTTGATATTTGTATTTATAGAGGTGTTTTTTGAAATTCTTTTTAAATTCGAATTAGAATTATATATAATATTTTTTTTAGGATAATCTGAAATTGACGGCTTGAAATTGTTAGGCTTAATAACTTTAACAAATTCTTTATCAATTTCATTTAAAAACCTGCTTTCCTCACAGTAAATTAACTTACCCCATCTATATCTTGAATTAGCGTAGGACAAATAAAGATTTTCCTTAGCTCTAGTAATACCAACATAGAATAATCTCCTTTCTTCTTCTAGTTCCGATCTTGTATTATAGCTAAGTGCAGATGGAAATAAATCCTCTTCTAAACCAACAATAAACACATGCTTAAATTCTAGCCCTTTAGAAAGATGAAGTGTCATTAACGACACTTTATCTTCATCAGGATTATTATTATCAAAATCAGTTGATAAAGAAACAGTAGATAAAAATTCAGATAAGTTATCATTTGATTCAACAAGCTCTTTTTGATCTTCTATAAAATCTCTAATACCATTTAATAATTCTTGAACATTTTCAATTCTTGAAATACCTTCAGGTGATTCATCCTTTTTTAAGTCATCTATGATTCTTACCTTATCAATAACCTCTTTAGTTAAGTCAAAAGCATTTAATTTTTGATTTTCTATTTTTAAAACATCTATAAGGTCAATAAAATTTTGAAGTTTTATTGAAACAGAACTTGAAAAGTCAATCGACAGTTCTTTATGTTTTTTAATAGTCTCATATAATGTTAATTTATATTTTTGAGCAGCTAAAATTATTTTATTAATTGTTACTTGACCTATTCCTCTTGCAGGGTAGTTTATTACTCTTTTTAAGCTTTCTTCATCACTACTATTAATGATAACTCTTAAATAAGCTAAAACATCTTTAATTTCTTTTCTATTATAAAATGATACGCCTCCAAAAATTTGATAAGGTATTTTGTTTAACCTTAAGGAATCTTCAATTGGTCTTGATTGAGCATTGGTTCTGTAAAGAATAGCAATATCTGAAAAGCTTGTATTGTTAAGAGATGTGATTTTTTGACATAGTCCCCTAGCCTCTCCAATATCTGACTGATTTGATGAAATTTCAAGTCTATCTCCAAAATCGTTATCAGTCCAAACTTCTTTGTCAATTTTATTTTTATTGTGATCAATTACTGAATTTGCAGCATTAACAATATTTTTTGTTGATCTATAGTTTTGTTCAAGTCTAAATATTTCAACACTATCATAATCATTTCTAAAATTTATGATATTATTGATATTAGCACCTCTAAATGAATAGATACTTTGAGCATCATCACCAACAACACAAATATTTTGATATTTATCTGATAATGACTTTACAATTAGGTACTGAGAATTGTTGGTGTCTTGATATTCATCTACAAGAATATACTTGAACTTTTCTTGATATTTTGCCAATACTTCTGGATGATTGTTTAACAATTCATTAGTTTTCATTAATAAATCATCAAAATCCATAGAATTAGATTTAACTAATCTCTCGTTATATTCTTTGTAAATATTCCCAGTTTCAGGTTTTCTTGAAATATTATCTGAGTCAACCAATTCACTGTTTGAAAAATATCCAGTTACAGTTATAAAATTATTTTTTAATGATGATATTCTGTTCCTAATTGATTTAGTTCTGTAAACGTCTTTATCTAAGTTTTTTTCTTTAATAATTGAAGATATAAGTCTTTCTGAGTCTTGAACATCATAAATTGTAAAGTCTGATGTAAAACCTATTTTATGAGCTTCAAATCTTAAAATTTTAGCAAAAACAGAGTGAAATGTTCCCATCCATATATTCTTTGATTCACTCTCGCCAATCATAGATGATATTCTGAGCTTCATCTCTCTTGCAGCTTTATTAGTAAATGTCAAAGCTAAAATTTCAAATGGGTCAACACCATTGTTTACAAGATGAACAATTTTATAGGTTAGAACTCTGGTTTTTCCTGATCCAGCACCCGCAATAACCATTGAGGGTCCATCAGTTTTAATCACTGCATTTAGTTGAGCTTCGTTAAGATCTTTTAGATAAGATTTGTTATCTTCTAACATTGTTATAAATTTAAGTAATTAATGAATTTTAATTGCTGATAAATCATTAATTAAATCAATACTTATGAAGAATTTATCATTTATTTTTTTTATACTAATTACTCAATTTTCATATTCCCAAACAATAGAGACTCAAATCACTGATATTGAGGAAAAATTAATTTCATGGAGGCATGAATTTCATAAATATCCTGAAGTTTCAAATAGAGAATTTAAAACTTCTGAAGTTATAGCTAAACACCTTGAGTCTCTAGGTATTTCAGTGACAAGAAATGTTGGTGTAAATGGTGTGGTTGGTATTCTTGAAGGAAAAAATAAAGGAAAAGTAGTTGCTTTAAGAGCTGATATGGATGCACTTCCAATAACAGAAAACAACAACTTACCCTTTCAATCTGTAAATGATGGAGTGATGCATGCATGTGGTCATGATAGTCACATGTCAATCCTTATGGCAACAGCAGAAATACTATCAAAAAATAGAAATTTTAATGGGACTGTGAAATTTATTTTTCAAGGTGCAGAAGAAGGTCCTCCTCCAGGAGAAGAAGGAGGTGCTAGAATGATGATAAAAGAAGGTGTTTTAAAGAATCCTGATGTAGATGCAATTTTTGGACTTCACATTAGCTCAATGTTACCTATGAACAAAGTTTATTATAAACCTAGAGGTTTCTTTGCCTCCTCTTCAAGGTTTACCGTTAAGGTTATAGGAAGTCAATCTCATGGCGGTACTCCATGGCTAGGAGTTGACCCAATTGTAATAACATCCCAAATAATAAATTCTTTTCAAACTATTATATCTAGAGAATCAAACTTAACAAATGAGCCAGCAGTAATTTCATTTGGTATAATTGAAGGTGGAAATAGGTTTAACATTATACCTAATGAGGTTAATCTTGTTGGAACTATTAGATCACTAGATTATGATATGAGAGATCATATTAAAAAAAGAATGAAAGAACTTGCAGAAGGAATTGCCGAATCTTATGGAGGAAATGCAATTATTGAAATAGTTGATGGAGCAGACATTACATATAATAATCCTGAATTAATGGAAAAAATGCTTCCATCTCTAAAAAATACTGCTGGAAATAATAATGTCATATTAAATAAGGCTAAAACATTAGCAGAAGACTATGCGTATTATTTAAATGAAATTCCAGGATTTATATTTGAGTTAGGTGGATATAATACCAATGAAACCCGAAAAGCACCTCCTCATCACACTCCAGATTTTTTTATTGATGACAGCTCAATGCTCCTTGGTGTTAAGGTTATGACTAATTTAGCATTAGATTTTTTAGATAGTGAATAATGATATTTTAAATCAATCAATTGAATTTATTAAAGGTATAGGTCCTGCGAGATCAAAATTACTTAGTGAAGAATTAAATCTTAAAACAGTAAAAGATCTTATTGATTTTTATCCGTACAGATATATTGACAGGTCTAGATTTTTTAAAATAAATGAACTTCCTAAAAATCAATCAGAAGTTCAAATAGTTGGTAAAATAAAATCTGTTAAAAGAACTAAAGTTAGGTTTAGAAATAGATTGAATTGTGAGTTTTATGATGATACAGGAAAAGTTGACCTAATTTGGTATCGAGGATTTAACTGGGTTGAGGAATCTATAAAAACTAATGAAGAATATGTAATTTATGGTAAACTTAGCTGGTTTGGCAATAATCCTTCAATAGCTCATCCAGAAATTAAAACTAAAGATAGTTTTAACAGGAATATACCTAGAAGACTTCATGGTATATACTCATCTACTGAGAAACTTGTTAACGAGGGTGTTACTCAAAAGTATTTTGTTAAAATAATTTATAATCTTTTAAACTCTCTTCAAAATCAAATCAAAGAAAATTTATCTTATAATATTTTAAATAAATATAATCTTATTGATAG
>OCVR010001016.1_pt1 | contig 22890 bp, 21 predicted proteins | sample 1539091 | NCBI WGS metagenome assembly OCVR01 (sample SAMEA3355530, study PRJEB22509) | marine metagenome | biome: marine; feature: coastal ocean; material: water | place: USA | collected 2010-08-07 | depth 16 m | reverse complement strand
TCTGAAGCGATCATCAGCTATTGGCTTGGGTCTTCTGACTCAAACCCGGCAAGATTCGAAGCTCAGCAGAAGCTCTGGTACCACTCTAAGCCAGAAACCGACAACTATATTAGAACGGCATTTGAATCAGACCTGGTATCTGCAAAAAACGGCAATCTATCCGATTGGAGAAATACCGCCCAGGGATCTCTGGCCCTGGTGATCCTGCTCGATCAGTTTTCCCGTAATCTTTATAGAGGAACACCAGCGGCGTATGTAAATGATGTCCAGGCACAGGACGTAGTTGTTTCGCTGCTGGAAAGAGACGGACATCTAAGCTTCAATATCCCAGCGAAAATTATTTTTTATCATCCTCTCCACCATGCTGAAAACCTTATATTCCAACGGAAAGCTGTTTCCCTATTTGAAGAGATGCTTGAACATGCATCTGATGAATGGCGAGAATCCATCTCAAGAAACCTCGCGTTTATCAAAAACCACTGCGATATCATCAGCAAGTTCGGTCGATTTCCTCATCGAAACACTATTTTGGGCAGACAATCGACACCGGAAGAGCACCAGTACCTACAGCAGGATAAACGTACTTATGGACAGCAATAATGGCTTTTTCAGACGCGGGAGAACGTGATGCACGATGAACTGGGATTGGACTACACCACCGACAACCCGACCTCCTTGCAACTGTTCACAGAGGCCCTTGAAAACTATCTGGCTTCCTCCGCCCAGGTTATGCCCTGTCTGGAACGACTGTTTGAACAGGATCCCACCATGCCCATGGCCCTGCTCTTTCGTGCCTATCTTCTAAAACTTGCCGCAGACCCCAGGTTTCGGGCAGCCATTCAACAATGTTTCGATTCCGTATCTGCTCGACCTGACCTCAATGACCGGGAGCAGCGCTATCTGAAGGCGCTCTCACTCTGGCAGGCTGACCAAATGGCGGAAGCCGCTGCTGTTTTTGATGACATTGTCCTGAATTATCCAAAAGACATGCTGGCACTTCGTATGGCGCATTACCTACACTTTTACGGCAACGGTGGCAGACAGATGATGGAGTCACTCCAGGTTGCCCTGCAACACCATGAAGCCAACGACCGTTATTACGGCTTTCTAAAGGGCATGCACAGCTTTGCCCTGGAAGAGTCCGGGCGCTACCCCGAGGCAGAAGCCGCAGGCCTCGAAGCACTGGATATCAACCGAAAGGATATCTGGGCAGCCCATGCGGTCACCCACGTATACCAGATGCAATCGCGCTTCGAAGAAGCCATACCTTTCATAGAGTCACTGCTGCCTGAATGGACCTCAGCGAACAACTTTGTCTATCACCTCCACTGGCACAAAGCGCTGCTGCATATAGGCCTTGGCAATCTGGACCAGGCACTTAATGTTTATGACGAAACACTGGTTGAACCTCTTGCGGATGATTTTTACCTGGATGTCTGTAACGCGACATCCTTGCTCTGGCGACTGGAGATGTCCGGCGTAAAGGTCGGAGATCGTTGGGCTCCGCTACACGAACTTTCAAAGAATCGTGTACAGGACAACGAACTTGTCTTCACCAGCCTGCATTACCTGATAACGCCTGCAATACTGGGGGATGCAAAAACGGTAAAGGCAGGCCTGGATCATTTTCACCACTGGTCGAATGCAAAAACCAGCCAGGGAACTGTGGCTAAAATAGTCGGTGAAACCATGGCGAAGGCCGTAGCGAAACTCGCGTCCGAGCAAAAACACGAAGGCGTAACACTCATGCAAAGTGTCCAAAACCAAATCTACAGAATCGGCGGCTCCCATGCCCAGCGCCACCTGTTTGACCAGTTAATCAACAGTTACAGTTAACAAACGAAAAGCCAAAATACAAAAGAGAAACATCATGGATTACGAAGCGATTATCTACGAAGTGCAAGACAACATTCTGACTATCACTCTTAATCGGCCTGAACGCCTGAACGCTTTCAACGGTCAAATGTCATCTGAAGTACACAACGCCCTGGATCGGGCTGATGCTGACGATAATGTTAAGGCGATTATTTTTACAGGCGCGGGCCGGGGGTTTTGCGCCGGCGCAGACCTTTCGAGCGGCAGTGAAACATTCGACTATGAATCAGACGGTCGCGGCATTCACCCTGATGGTGGAGGCGTATTAACCCTTAGACTGTTCGAATGTTTGAAGCCGGTTATTTCCGCGTGCAACGGTCCAGCCGTGGGCGTCGGTGCGACCATGCAATGCGCAATGGACATTCGAATGGCTTCCGACAAAGCGCGTTACGGGTTTGTCTTTTCGAAACGCGGAATCGTACCTGAAGCCTGCTCAAGCTGGTTCCTGCCGCGCTGTGTCGGCATTAATACAGCACTGGAATGGGCATATTCAGGCCGGATTTTTGATGCCCGGGAGGCCCTGGAAAAACGATTCGTACGCAGTGTCCATAAAGAAAATGACCTGATGCCTGCGGCCCGTGATCTCGCACACGAATTCGCCGAACAAACTTCCTCAATCTCGATCACCATGATTCGGCACATGATGTGGAAGATGCTTGGCGCGGATCACCCGATGGAGGCTCACAAGATCGATTCCCGTGGTGTTTACTTCACAGGCAAATCAGAAGACGCCCACGAAGGCGTACAATCCTTTCTGGAGAAACGACCCGCTGAGTTCTCCGGAAAAGTCAGCACCGACATGCCAGAGTTCTTCCCATGGTGGGAGCAACGAAAATTCGAATAACAACAGGATAGACTTTTATTCCATGAACTACCTAGAACTCATTAGTGTAAAAGCCTGGGCAGATCTTAAGTCCGAGGCTAACCGCGCCTACATCGGCTTTCTTTGGTGGTTTATGGAGCCTATTCTCTATATGGGTTCCTTCTATCTTCTCTTCGGGCTGGGCCTTAAGATGGGCGGCGAGAACTTTATGTATTTTCTGTTGTGTGGGCTGCTTCCATGGAAATGGTTTTCCAGCTCCCTCAGTAACGGAAGCTCCTCCATTGTCGCGAATGCCGGGTTGATCAATCAGATCTACCTGCCTAAGTATGTCCTGCCAATGGTGACAGTAACAGTCACCTCGATGAAATTCCTGATGGTTCTACCGATCCTGCTGTTGTTTCTGGCCTTGAGTGGTTTCACGCCCAGCATTCACTGGACTGCGCTCCTACCGATCGTAGCCTGCCAGTTTTTATTGGTTGCGGCGTTTGCCAGTCTGCTTGCCGCCGTTATCCCGTTCATCCCCGATCTTCGTTTTATTATCGAGAACGGAATGCTGCTATTAATGTTCCTTTCAGGGGTCTTTTTCGATATGACCCGCATTGATGAAAGTCTGAGGGCGATTTTTTACCTGAACCCCGTGGCAGTACTGCTAAAGAATTATCGTGAAGTACTGCTGCACAACCAGTGGCCGCCAATGTTCGACATCTTCTACATTGCCGGCTTCGCCGCTGTCGTAGGTGCCGCCAGTTGGTACGTACTGAAGAAAATCGACCGCCGGGTCATCAAGGTTCTCTGAACACAGCCCCTCAAAACAACCAAACAATTGATCCTTAACTTCCAGCATCTGGCCGGGCGCCAAGGTATAAAACTAGGAGGTATAAAACTAGGAAATGTCGTCCTTGCCCAGGCGCTCAAACCTGGGTATGCGTTTTTCGATCAGCGCCTGCGCTCCTTCTTTGGCATCTGGCCTTACGACAAAGATGTTCTGTGACAGATTGGCTTCAATCAGCGCCTCGCGATAGCCTTTACCTAGATGTGAATACACCAGTCGCTTAGTCTCAGCGATGGCTGCAGGAGCCGAAGTAACGGCCAGCTTCTCAATGTATGCAAGCGCATCTGCCACCAAATTTTCCGGCTCGGACAACCTGTCAACCAATCCTAGGCCTAGCGCCTCTTCGGCAGTGACCTTGTCACTTGACCACAGAAGGTCCAGCGCCCTGCCTGTTCCAACAAGCCTGGGCAGTATCCAGCTGGAACCATGTTCCGCAATCAACCCACGTTTCAGAAACACCGTTGTCAGGGCCGCATCCCTGGCTGCAATCCGGATGTCGCTCATCAGTGCCAGAATTAACCCGCCACCCGCGGCGACGCCATTAATCGCTGAAATAACCGGTTTGGGTACTTCTAGCAGGTAGGAAAATATTCCTGGAAGCTCATCGCTGGCTTCCTCAGTGGTTGCCGGAGTCTTACCACTGGTAACACTAGCAAGAACAGCAGAATCAAGGCCTGACGAAAAACCACGCCCTTTCCCAGTGATTACAATCCCAACGACCTCAGGGTTCTGTACGCTGGCCTCTACTGCTTCGCGAATTTCCCTGAGAGTGTGGTAAGTGAACGCGTTCAGCTTTTCCGGGCGATTAAGTGTCAGCAAGGCAACGCTGCCTATGACTTCATAGTCAATGTCTGTGTAATTCATAAGAGATTCATCCTCATCCCGCAAAGGTAAACCTGGTCTTCGCCGCTGACCTTTCCACGAGCAGCCGCCGCTTCAAGAATCGCAGCCTTGTTTGTGGTTTCTATGTCGATGCCGCCAAGACCTTCAGGACGGCCGTCGGTGCAGGCTACGAACCTGACCGCAGCATTTTCAAACCGAATCTGGGAAACCCCGTCAGATGTATCAAGTGGGAGCTGCGCGATTTCCGCCCAGCGCTGCGACACGGATGCAGGATCGTCGCACTGGATTTCTGCTGCGGCTATACCCTTCACCCGCCCCAGTTGCTTCGCTCGCTGCCAGTCTGGCCCAGCGGGGTGCCAGGGACCATCCTCATTCAGGGCACCTTCACCCAACTGTTGGTCAATCTCAAAAAACGTGCCCCCCGTATCCCGGGGGTGTAGTTGAAGATTGATAAACTCACTGGACTGGTTGTCCAGGACAATGCGGATACCCAGTTCGTCGACATGAGCACGACGAGGTGGATGGTCATCACATTGCGTAATCACCATGTAGCCACTATCCCCACCTCTTCGTTCGATATACCGTCCTCCCGCAGTGTTTTCCTGAATTGGCGCCACCACTTCAAGCAATTGATCGCCGATCGGGAACAGGGCGTTTTCCAGGCCGAAGTAACCAACCCCCGGATCACGGTAGCAAACTTCAATTCCCAGTATCTCTTTCAGATCTTCTTCCACCGGTTGCAACTTCGCCGCTACTCCCGCTATTTGCCTGATTCTTAGCCACATACTCCACCTCCTCTTCTGTAGTCACCATAGGTGATGAGCCATATCTGTTCAAGTGATGGACAATGACATTGGAATATATCTCGGTTATGTTATTAATCTCCCACAAATCGACGTGAAAGCTGCATGGCAACACTTAACGAAACACGCAAATCTATCTTTCCTGAAGGCCAGGACACCTGGGAATCCATCGCTCAAAGAGAGCTGCCCGATATGGGCAGTGAAGAGGCAATCAGCGTATTACAAAGCTGGAACCTGCACGTCTTTATGCGTCCCGCAGCAGCAAAAGATTCAACCCGCGCAGGTAATCCAATACTGCCGAGTGACATCATCTTTACAGCACCACCACAGGCCTAGATGGAATCCGCAATCATCAGGGATGTAAGGGTGGCCGCTGCCCATGAAGGCATTGCCGAACTCGTTGTCTCTATAGAATACGAGAATGGGGGCACTGCAGAAGTTGCCCTGGATCAGATGGCGACTTCAGCCCTGATGGATTCGTGCAACGCCAGTTCGATCGAAGATGTTAAAGGACAATCCTGGCACAAAGTGCGCGATGCGCTTCAGGTTTCATACAATCGATATCAATAACAATCCGGAGCAAAAATCATGTTGGACCTCATCATTCGTAACGGCACAATCGTAGACGGCACAGGCATGCCTGGATACATTGGCGATGTTGGCGTCAAAGACGGAAAGATCGCTGCCAACGGCAGCATCTCAGAGCCCGCTTCCCAGGAGATTGATGCGGCAGGCAAGATAGTCTCTCCCGGATTCATCGACCCTCACACGCATTTTGACGCGCAACTGCTGTGGGACGGTCGCGCCAAGCCCGCCATCGAACATGGCATCACCACCATTGTGCCGGGCAACTGTTCACTGTCACTCGCACCACTTAAAGCTGAACATCGAATGAAACTGGTCGGCATGTTCAACCAGATTGAGGAAATGCCCATTAAAGCGTTCCAAGAAGGCGTTGAATGGAACTGGGAAACCTTCGAAGAGTTTCTCAATCGAATTAAAAAGGATCTTACGATCAATGTTGCACCACTTGTTGGGCACAGCGTCCTGCGCCTGTGGGTCATGGGTGATGATTCAATGCAGCGCACCGCAAATGATGAAGAGCTTGGCAGGATGCAGGAATTGCTGAGAGAGTGCCTTCGGAATGGCGCGATCGGTTTGTCCACCAGTTTTGTTGACATGGATGAAACACTTCAGCCAGTGCCCAGTCGGTATGCCGACCAGAAAGAACTGCACGCCCTGTGTGAGGTCCTTGGAGAGTTCAACCGGATTCTGCAAATTGTGCATGAGTTCTATGATGCCGATATTACCCTCGCCCGTATTGATCAGTTGGCGGAAATCAGCCTAAAGTACAAGATCACGACAACCTTCTCGCCGCTGTTTGTCAGCGTGGCAGAGGATGACAGCGTCAATCGAGTCATGGCCAGGGTTGATGAGCAATTCAAACGTGGTGCCCGAGTATGGCCCCAGGTCCAGACGAGGCCCATCGATATCAGCTTTTGTTTTGAAGTACCCAGCCTGCTCTTTATCCGCCTACCAAGCTGGTACCAGATCATGCGATTCGGCAGCCATGATGAAATCAAGGCCGCCTTCAAAGATGAACAACGGCGCAAGCAACTGGTCGCTGAAGCACAAAGTCTGTCGCCTATGTGGGACATTCTGGTCCTGCGACAGGTCGATTCTGAGGCCAACCAGCAGTTTGTTGGCCAAACGCTGGCCGAGATTGCGGCTACCCGAAACACCAGCACCCTGGACACGATGATTGACCTTTCAATTGAAGAAGATCTGCAGGCACACTTCCTTGCCTCAAACATGGGCCATACAGACAACGATGTCATCGGTGGCCTGCTGGCTAACCCAAGGGTTCACCTGGGCGCCAGTGATGGCGGTGCGCACATTCTGTCCTTCTCAACTTATGGCGACACTGGATACCTATTCAGCCAGTTTGTTCGCCAATGCAGAGCACTCAGTATCGAGGAAGCGGTCAAGAAAATTACCCTGGACACTGCCAGCATCTGGGGCATGAACAATCGTGGTCTTCTGCATGAAGGTTACGCAGCCGACATCACGATCTTCGATGCCGAGCAAATTGATCGCGGTGAGGAGTACTACGTTCAGGATGTGCCCGGTGACGGCAGCCGTTATGTCAGGGACAGCAAAGGGATAGACACCGTTATTATTGGCGGCGAGATAGCCTACAGAGGCGGCAAATACACGGAGTCCGCCATTGGCTCGATTATTCCTGGAGTTGAAGGTGCCTGAAGCAGAACTATCTGGAATAACGCAACGCCGGGTCGGCACAAACGGTATTGAACTCAATATCGCAGAACAGGGGGAAGGTCCCCTCGTCCTGATGCTTCACGGTTTTCCCGAGTCCTGGTATTCATGGCGTCACCAGATTCCCGCAGTGGCCGGCGCAGGCTTCCACGCTGTTGCGCCGGATATGCGCGGCTACGGAAAAAGTGATAAACCAGATGACATCTCATCCTACAACCAGGTCGAGGTGACCAACGACATTGTCGGGCTTATTTCTGCACTCGGGTACGAAACAGCGATTGTCTTTGGCCATGACTGGGGCGCCCCAACCGCCTGGTCCTGCGCGTTGAATCACCCGGATAAAGTGACAGCGGTCGGCGTACTCTCCGTGCCATTTAGCCCGAGGGCATCAGCGCCACCGCTCGACATGATGAAAGAAATTTTTAAAGACATGTTCTTTTACCAACTTTACTTTCAGGAACCCGGTGTAGCAGAGGCGGAATGGGAAACAAACGTTCGGATGAACCTCCGGAAGTTTTACCACATAGGCTCTGGTGCTTTTGACGCCGGCAACTTTATCGCACCAAAATCACCCGACTCAGACCTGCTATCTGACATGGAAGATCCCGGTACACTAGGCGACTGGTGTACCGAAAGCGACCTCGACTTCTACACGGACGAGTTTGAACAAAGCGGATTTCGAGGTCCATTGAACTACTATCGAAACCACAACCTGACCTGGTCTCTAACAGAGGGCAGTCCGGAGGAAATAAAGCAACCTGCCCTGTTTATTGCAGGGGAAAAAGATGGTGTGATTATGCTTGCAGCGGATGCACTGAAAAACATGCCCAATTACGTGACCAACCTGAGTGTGAACCAGCTGATTCCCGGCATTGGCCACTGGACCCAGCAGGAAGCGCCTGAGGAAGTAAATTCCCTGATGATTGATTTCCTTCATTCAATGAAACAGCCGATATGAACCAGAACATTGCAGTCGTAGGCGCAGGGATATGCGGTCTTTGCACAGGCCTTGCTCTGGCAGCAAAAGGTAACCTTGTTACCCTCTACGAGCGTGACATCGAGCCACCGGATGGTGGCGCAGACCAGGCGTTTTTTGAATGGAAACGTCGAGGAGCAGCGCAGTTCAGGCATCCGCATGCCTTTCTGGGCGTCATGTGCAATATGCTTGAACAAAACTACCCGGACCTGATAGAACAATTCTGGGAAGCCGGTGCCCGAAAGCTGTCCTTTAGCGACATGTTACCGCCGGAGTTACTTGCCCAGTATGAACCAGACTCCTCTGACGATGATATGTGGATGCTGATGTGCCGAAGGGCAACCATGGAAACGGTTCTCCGCCGATATGTTGAAGGCACGCACAATGTGACCATCAACAACACAACCAACATCGTTGGTATGACAACCGTCGAAAACCCCGAAGGCATCACCGTTACCGGGCTGAAAGTCCAGATTGAACGCGGGGAGATCGAGCAGGTCAGCCACGACATCATTGTCGACGCCAGCGGCAGGGGGACAAAATTCCCGGAGTGGCTGGGCGCCCTGGGTTCCGAGATTACAACGGAAGACGATGATGCGGATATTGTGTATTACACACGGCACTACCAGCTTAATCCTGGCGAACAAGAACCCTCACGGCACAGCGAGGAACGTTCTGCAGGTGACCTTGGCTACATGAAATATGGGGTATTCCCCGGTGACAACGGCCACTTTGCCGTCATTATCTGCCTGCCAAACCATGAAGCAGAACTCCGTGAAGCTATCAAAGATCCAGACCAGTTCGATGATATCTGCAACGCCATTCCCGGACTGAAGCCCTGGGTGAATTCAACGAAATCAACACCTACGACCTCTTCATTCGGGTTCGGTGACATCCATGCTATCTGGCGCCATTTTGTTAATGACGGCGTTCCGGTCGCGCTTAACTTCTTTGCGGTTGGCGACTCGGCAGTCAGAACAAACCCACTCTACGGCAGGGGCTGCTCTACCGGCACCATCCATGCTCATCTACTGGCTCGCATTCTGGAAGAATTCAGTGATCCCGTTGAACGCGCCCTTCGATTCGATGAGGAAACAGAAAACGAACTGAGGCCCATTTTCATCGCGAGTCTTAATGAAGACAAGCAGGGTATCAAACGGGCAAGGTCCATCCTTGAAGGCAAAGACGTAGAAAACACAGGCAGTTTCAAACAGTGGCTTCGGGCGGCCTTTGGCGACGCCATCGGCAGCGCTGCCCGTGAACAGGTTCACGTGTTACGAGGCGCCATGCGAACTTTCAACCTGATGGAAAAACCTGGCGACTTCCTGAAAGACTCCAGGATTCGCTGGACTATACTCCGCTATATGTTGAGGGGCCGGGCGAGAAACAACCGTGCAAGATTTCAGCGAGGCCCCAGACGCATGGAGATGCTGGCGATAGCACAACAATCGAACAGCCAGGCGGCTGTCTGAATTATTTGTTACACAAGATCCCAAGATGACGGCCTGTTAACACCTGGTAACGCTTGGTAACGCTTGGTAACGCCTGGTAACGCCTGGTGACAGACTACCACCGCTGCATCATAGCCCCCGGAGCTTGTATATCGCACGGAGTTCGATACTGGAGTAGCACCTGTTTGATTCAACATCAAAAATGTTAACCAGCACATCAACAAACTCATGGTCTTTCTTGTCAAACAGGTTTTTAATTTCCATCTCACCGACCACTTTTGTACCCGGCGGAATCGGCGCATAGTTCTGGGACTTTGTTTCCATATGCACCCAGGGATTCATATAGGCGTTAGCGGCCAGTACCCAGTTGGAGATTCCCAGGACAAAAGACGGGTTCGCATACTCATCCATACTGTAGGGTGGGGCCATCCCTGATTTTTCACGGAGATAGGTACTCATCTCGTGGTCAGCGTTCCAACGATAAGTAAATGCTTTACAACCTGACTCTCGCAACGCCTCCATATTTGAACGGGTTGCCGGCACTGATGGGGCATTTGGGTCTCCGAGTTCATCTTCCCGCCTCCGCGGTGGGTCCGTTCTTGTCCCGGCAATGTGAATTTCGGCTGTTGCACAGGGGGCCTCACCATTCGGCACCAGTAAAGCGCTGTATCCCTGATCGACCTGCCCTTGATGCTGGGACCGGGCCTGATCCTCGGTCTGGTTCTCAATATGAACTTTAAAAGCCTGCTCATCGTAAAGCGGCGAATTAACCCGTACATGTGCGAAACCCCTTTCCAGGAAATCCATGCCATAGCTGACCGCAGCGGGGTGCAGCAGATAGGCCGAAACAGTGACCCCGGGTACAAGACCGCCTTTAAACCCAAAATGCTTCGCGACCTTGTCTCCATGAATTTCATTCCTGGAGTGTGGTACCTGGTTATAGGCCGTGCCTTTCCAGTCTTGCGCCATCGAGTTCTCTCCATTCCACTTTTCGACATTCTATCTTGCAAACTTGTCGATAGCATAGCGTTGGGCAATCGTGTAATTTGCTGCTCCAAACAGTCTACGAGAGTGACCCATGGCAAACGACAAGAGTAAACGTCCCTATTCATCACTGGTAGTTGATGGCAACGAAAAAGCCGCAGCCAGATCAATGCTATATGCCGTAGGGTTTACAGAGGAAGACTTTGAAAAGTCACAGGTGGGCATTGCATCAACCTGGAGTAACCTAACGCCTTGCAATATGCACATCAATGAGCTGGCGGACGCGGCAGGCATGGGTGCCGACGAGTCCGGCGGTAAGGCCGTGACCTTCAATACCATCACCGTTTCTGATGGCATATCAATGGGTTCCCCCGGCATGAGGTATTCACTGGTGTCCCGCGAGGTCATAGCAGACTCCATAGAAACCGTCGTTTGCGCTGAAGGCTTTGACGGCTTCGTTGCTATAGGCGGCTGTGACAAAAATATGCCGGGCTGCGCAATGGCAATGGCCAGAATCAACCGTCCCAGTGTGTTCGTCTATGGCGGCACTATCCAACCAGGAAAAGATCGGACTGATATCGTGTCCGTGTTCGAGGCAGTTGGCCAGCATGCTGCCGGCAAAATATCGGATATTCAATTGAAAGACGTTGAATCAACATCGATTCCAGGCCCTGGCTCCTGCGGAGGGATGTATACCGCCAACACCATGGCTTCAGCGATAGAAGCGCTGGGCCTGTCGCTGCCTAATTCATCTGCACAGGAAGCCATTTCAGATAACAAGCGGGCCGACAGCTACGCCGCCGGTGAAGCTGTCGTCAGACTCATTGAGCAGGACATAAAGCCTTCCGATATTCTTTCAATAAAATCGTTTGAAAACGCGATCACCGTCGTCATCGCCCTGGAAGGATCAACCAATGCGGTCCTGCACCTTCTGGCGATAGCCCATGCCGCGGGAATCCCGCTGAGCATCGATGATTTCAGTCGGATCGGCGCTCGCGTCCCCGTACTCGCTGATATGCGGCCGGCGGGACAATACTCTATGAGCGAACTTATCGAAATCGGTGGAATTCAACCGCTGATGAAAATATTGCTGTCTGAGGGTTTGCTGCACGGCGACTGCCTGACGGTTACCGGTAAGACTCTGGCGGAAAACCTGGAGGACGTAAAACCCTACCCAGCAGACCAGAAAGTCATCCGCCCAATGGATAATCCGGTTAAGAAAGATTCACACTTAGTCGTCCTGAGAGGCAACATCGCAACCCAAGGGGCTGTCGCTAAAATCACAGGTCACGAAGGCCTTCACTTTAAAGGGGTCGCAAAGTGTTTCCATGGCGAGGAAGCGGCACTCAAGGCTATCCTCTCCGGTTCGATCGTCGCCGGTGACGTCGTCGTCGTTAGATACGAAGGTCCACGCGGCGGCCCCGGTATGCGAGAGATGCTTTCTCCAACCAGCGCAATCAATGGTCGTGGGTTGTCCGATTCGGTCGCCATGATTACAGACGGCAGGTTCTCCGGTGGCTCCCACGGGTTTGTCATCGGGCACGTTACCCCGGAGGCATTTGACGGCGGTACCATCGCACTCATCGAGGATGGTGATACCATCACCATCGATGCCGAAGCCAAGAGCATAGATGTCCATGTTGACGATACAACCCTCGAGCAGCGGCGCTCCGCCTGGACTCAGCCTGCGCCCTATGCGACGCGTGGCACGCTTGCGAAATATGCAAAGCTGGTCAGCTCGGCCTCCGAAGGTGCCGTTACCGATAAGTAATCTTCACCTCCAGTGACCTCCACAGATCACTTTGATGTCATTGTCCTTGGCGGTGGCCAAGCTGGCCTGACCGCCGCGATTACGGCTGCGGAAAACGGGGCATCTGTTTGCATTCTTGAAGTTGCTCCCCGCGCAATGCGTGGCGGAAATACAAGGCACACTCGAAATCTACGTCCAATGCACGAATCAGGTGCCTTCCCCATGGAGGGTGCCTATGGATTCGATGAGTACCTTGACGACCTGTTACGGGTTACTGGCGGTGAGACTGATCACGCGCTGGCAGAACTCACTATCCGGGAATCTGAACACGCTATAACGTGGCTGCAAGATCATGGTGTCGCCTTCCAGGCCCCATTGTCCGGAACACTTCACCTTGGCCGCACCAACGCTTTTTTCCTTGGGGGTGGCAAAGCCCTTGTCAACTCTCTTTACCGATTCGCCGCCAACCTTGGCGTGCATACGGTTTATGAAGCAACGAACATCGACCTGAATATTTCAGGTACCCGTTTTATCGACCTCACCTACCAACAGGAAAGCAACACTCACCGTATCTCGGGCCATTGCCTGGTTGCCGCCGCGGGTGGTTTTGAAGCGAACCTTGATTGGCTTGAAGAGGCCTGGGGACCCGCGGCCAGAAACTTCCTTGTGCGTGGCACCCCATACAATAAAGGCAACATTCTGCGCCAACTGCTTGACGCGGAATTCAAACAGGTTGGCGATCCAGACCAGTGCCACGCCGTCGCCATTGATGGACGTGCACCGACATATGACGGCGGTATTGTTAGCCGGGTCGATTCAGTTCCCCTGGGTATTGTTGTTAATAACGCGGGTAAAAGATTCTTTGACGAGGGTGAGGATTTTTGGCCGAAGCGCTACGCCATCTGGGGCAGGTTGATAGCAGCGCAGACCGACCAAATCGGCTATGCGATCACAGATGCCAAAGCCGACGGGCTTTTTATGCCCACTGTACTACCACCCCTAAAATCAAAAACGATTGACGGCCTGGCAAAACAGATCGATATTCCGGCCGCTGCGCTCCTGCAAACCATTGATCAATTCAACGCGGCGACAATTTCTGGCTCATTCAATCACCAGGCTCTTGACGACTGCCGCACCCAGGATTTACTCATTAACAAAAGCCACTGGGCCAGGAAGATAGACACTCCGCCATATAGCGCCTATCCATTAAGACCCGGCATCACCTTCACCTACCTTGGAGTTGCAGTGGACAATCAAGCGCGACTTCAAGTCGGATCAGGCAACGCCTGCGAGAATATTTTCGCTGCAGGAGAGGTTATGGCAGGCAACATCTTAGGCCACGGATACCTCGCCGGTATTGGTATGACGATCGGGCATGTTTTCGGCCGTATTGCAGGCAAGGAGGCAGCCAAGCATGCCCACTGACAAGACAACCGCCGAAGCGATCAGGGTCATGACCATCTGTAACGCGTGTCGCTATTGCGAAGGGCACTGCGCTGTCTTTCCGGCCATGGAGCGACAAACCGCATTCACGAAAAATAATATCGAGTTCCTGTCCAACCTTTGCCATCAATGCGGCGCCTGCTACCAGCACTGTCAGTATGCGGACCCACATGAATTCGACATCAATGTGCCGGCGGTTTTCGAACAGGCACGCCTTGAAAGCTATACACAGTTCCTTTGGCCTGCATTTATGCAGCCGGCAGTACTCAATGGCAGCAGGTTTATGGCGACAAGCCTGCTGGTTTCCATCAGCTTATTTTTACTGGCCGTGACCGAACAGGCTGGCGTGTCACACATCCTTGCTCCCCAGGTTAACTTCTACAATCTGATGCCGCATTCCGTGATGGCGAGTATTTTTTCATTTGCGGCCTTGGCGGTTGTTATTAGCTGGTGGATGACCCTACGCGAATACTGGCATTCCATTTCATTGCCGAGCCCCTGGTCAATCGGCATGGCGAGCTACAGCGCCGCTATCACCAGTGCGCTGACGTTGAAAAACCTTGATGGTGGGCATGGCGACGGCTGTTACGAATCCGGGGAATCACCTTCGTTATGGAAGCGGCGCTTTCACCATCTCGTTTTGATCGGTTTCTTTCTGTGTTTCTCCGCGACCCTGGTGGGAACTTTCTATCATTACGGGCTCGATGTTCCAGCACCTTATGGCTGGCTAACCCTGCCAAAAATACTCGGAGTGACTGGCGGGATCATGTTGTTGGTGGGCTGTGCGGGTCTCTTCAGAACAAAGCAGACAACTGATCACCGCTTGGTCTCATCTGACAATGGCTATGGCATGAGCCTGACAGTACTCCTGTTTCTTACCAGCCTGACTGGCCTCGGCTTGCCCATCGCCCAGGGAACCGGGGCACTGGGACTATTGCTGGCAGTTCATCTAGGCTGTGTTCTTGCACTGTTCCTGAACTTCGCCTGGGGCAAATTCACCCACGGGTTCTTCCGGCTAATAGCCCTGCTTGCCGACGAGCATCAGAAAACTCAGTAAAATCGGCTTGCTGCCTACTGGACGCATCACAGACAGAGGCCAGCGGTGAACGCGTAACGGGTCCCACCACAGGCTCCCAACCATTGATTACACTTCAATCCCTCCGGTTTCAGGTGCTGGCCTGGCACGCTGGTTATAGAGCAGCGCACGAAGTTTGACGCCTTCTTCCCTGGTAATTTTGGAAAAATCATTTCGCAGTTCTGATCCTGCGGCCATGCCTCTTTGTACCGCGGGACGATCACCCAACTCGTCGAACCACCGTTTGAAATACTTGAACTCACTGATGTCCTGGCCCTGGCCTTCCCAGTTAATGGTCCACGGATAGCAGATCATGTCAGCGATCGTGTATTCGTCACCGCACAGGTAGCGCTGGTTATACAGCTGGTTGTTCAATACGCCATAAAAACGATTGACCTCATCAGTAAATCGGGTCACCGCATAAGACTGGTCCCCCTGGTCGTCGTCGAGCCTGCGAAAGTGGCCACACTCACCGGTTTTGGGTCCCTGGTTTGCCATTTGCCACATCACCCATTGCATGACGTTGTATTTTCCGCGAGCATCCGCAGGCATGAACTGACCCGTTTTTTCAGCGATGTAGAGCATGATCGCACCTGACTCAAATACCGAGAGCGGACCCTGTCCATCTTTCGGATCGTGATCCACCAAGGTGGGCATTCTGTTGTTGGGGTTAATCGAAAGGAAATGGTCAGTGAACTGGTCGCCCTTACCGATATTACATTCCACCAGGTTGTACTCGATGCCACATTCTTCCAGTTGGATGGTGACTTTCTTGCCATTTGGCGTAGGCCAGTAGTGCAGGTCCAGCATGTTGGTTACCTTCAGTTTGTTACAAAAGGCCTAGTTTGCCCATTGGCGACCCCGTTGTGAAATTGCTCTGCAGAATAGGCCCCGGGGAGATTTCGAATAAACCAATTTACTGTCAACCCACCGAAGAAATCACCTCTATTTCTGGTGCGACGGATCCTGCAGAACTGGCTAAATTGCCCACTGATTCGCCATTTTCACTAAACGAAGAATATCTAACTCAATTAATTCAATAACTTATAATCCGGCACGAAACTTGTATGACAACTATACAAAGGAGAACTGTCAATGATTGATTTAATACTTCACATAATGTGTCTGGGCGCTGCAATTCTGTTTATTTCCCGAACCCTGCCGGGCATGCATATCGACTCTTACGGCACATCCGTCGTGGTTGCTATCGTTTATGGGCTGATCAACGTAACGCTTGGCCTTGTTCTCAAACTGCTCGGGTTACCATTTATCATCATCACACTGGGGGTCTTCCTGATTATCATCAATACCTTTCTGTTATGGATTACCGACCAGTTATTGGAAGATTTTGAGATTGAGGATATCGGAACAACATTCATCGCGGCATTGCTGATCACAATCACAGACACCATACTGGCAATGGTCTTTTGAACAATCTGGTGTGGGCACGATGGCTGGTGCGGACCACAATAACCAGTGTTCGTTAATCTTTAAGGAACGGAAGTAAACCGATGAGTACAGAAATCAGACCGGCCCTGGGCTGGACGCGGGTATTGGTGCTTGCAAACCGTGAAGTCGAGTTGCTGATTACGCTTGACGTCGGTCCACGAATCATCTCCTACCGCCACCACGGCGGAATGAACGTATTCAAAACATTTGATGATCAACTGGGCAAATCCGGAGAAGCAGACTGGCAGATCAGGGGCGGACATCGCCTGTGGATAGCCCCGGAGACAACCTCATCCTACTTCCCGGACAACCAACCGGTATCGTTTACTATCATAGGTGAAAATCATGTCTGTCTGCGCACACCCGCGGAGGCTGAAAGCGGAATCGAGAAAGAAATTGAAATCATTCTCGATGAAACAACATCCAGAGTTGTGCTCAATCACAGCATAACAGCCGCCAGAACCATGAACTCCGGCATCGCCCCCTGGGGTCTGACGGTATTCAAGCCGGGTGGCAAAGCCGTTATACCAATGCCGCGCAGGGGCTTGCATCCAAACGATTTGACTCACGCCGAAAAGGACACCAGCACTACCCCCGACCTGAACTTGCTGCCAAATCGAAACATGTCTTTGTGGGCGTACACTGAGCTATGCGATCCCCGTTTTAACTGGTGTGAGGATCGATTGGAAATCATCCAGGAGGCCAATAAGCCTTCCACCAAGCTCGGGTTTCTGCACCAGATGCAAACAGCACACTACGAAGTTGACGGATACCAGTTCTCAAAAACTATCGACTATCGTCAAGATGCAACTTATCCGGATGGCAACTGCAATCTCGAGATCTTTACCGACGGAACGATGCTTGAACTGGAAAGTCTCGGCCCCCTTACCCAATTGAACAAAGGCGAGCGAATCACCCACACAGAAAACTGGTCACTCAAGCGCCTGTGAAGGTCCCAAAACGTTTCAGTTTTAAAGGAAGCAGGTTAAAAATGGCAGGGTATTAAATTCCTCTCCCTCTTACTCCCCTGCGTCCCCCTTAAACTAATGCCAGGTGTGGCGCCAGACGCGAAACTCGCCGGCTTCATTTTTTCTCAGCACATCGAAGTACCTTGCTTCGGTACGCGATGCCGTCAGTGCTCCTGCCTCTGTAACCCCCTGAGCCGGGTTTTTAAGCTTAAGGTGAACCACATATTCATATTCGGCTACCGCGATATCATCTAAAATTTCTACCCTCGGGGGCGCAATGACTTCTATTCTATAAGTCGCCGCGTCAAACACAGGCGTCAGAAACTGTGCATAATGCGCTGCGCCTTCAATCACGTCAGCACCAGGCGGGATTAATCTGACATCCGGATCCAAAACAGCAACATAGGATGGAATATCTGCCGTTGCGACCGCTTCACGCCATTGCTCGTAGAGTGTTTCAATCTGTTTTACTTCATCTGCACCGGCTTGAAGACCAAGCATAGAGAAACATAGGACCATAAAATACTTCATAACTTAACTCCAACTACGGGTGAAATTTTGGTGTCCGTTTTTCCATAAACGCACTGATTGCTTCTTTTGCCTCCGCGGACCCAGCACTCTCGATCAAGTGCTGTGCCTCGAGCAATAGACTAGCCCTTAAACCCTGGCCAACGCCTTGGTTAAGATTTTTTTTCATACGCGAGAGTACCGCAGATGGTCCATTAGCTATCTCCCGGGCGTAGGCGAGGGCATCGTCGCGAAAGGTTTCCTCTGAAAAGACCTGATTAAAAAGACCCAGCCTTTCACCCTCTACTGCACTCACCCGCCTCGCCGTATAGAATAATTCCTTGGCCTTCGACAACCCTATCAGTCGTGGCAGGAACCAACTGGCCCCGTAATCACCGGAAAGACCAACATTCCTGAACGCAGTAGTGATAAATGCATTGCTCGAGGCGACCCTGAGGTCACAGGCAAGTGCAATCGACAATCCCGCACCCGCAGCAGCACCAGGCAACGCGGCAATAGTGACTTTGCTCAACTCATGAATCCGCAGGGTCAACGTTTCCTGCTTGTGGAGCAGTTCTGCGACACGTTCATCTCGAGGTTTGAGTGTTCCACCACCCCCCATGCCACTGACATCACCGCCTGAACAGAACGCGTCCCCCGCCCCGGTGATCATGACACAACCTACACGATCATCATCCGCAAGAGCCAGCAACACAGACCTCAACGCCGGCGTCAGAACATCACCCAGGGCATTTTTTTTGTGTGGTTTATTTAGCGTAACCACTGCGACCCTATTCTCAATACGACAGAGAAGTTCCTCCGTGCCTGTATCAATATCAACCATTTTTTCCTCACAGGACCTGCAAATCGATGCAGGACGATTTCTTCGCCCGCCACTTTCAGTTAGCATCACACACCGACTGCCGTCCCGCAAATCTTCCATTTAGGTTAATTCATCAAGAAAAGGCTCCCGGAATCACATGAAATACATCACCAAGCTGATACCTGTAATCCTGCTGATATGTGCCTCATCAAATCTCGCCGAAGAACCAAGAGAGCGCGTCGACATCGAGGAGAAATATAAGTGGGATTTAACCGATATGTATGCCTCCACTGATGAGTGGGAAGCGGACATCCTAAAGTACAACGCACTCTTACCAGAGATTGAATCCTACAGGGGGCGCCTTGGCAACGATGGTAAAACACTACTTGCCGCGATCCAGAAGATGGAAGAAATAGAGATGCTGATCTCGGACATTTTTGTGTATGCCGGGCTCAAGTCTTATGAAGACATGCGTGTTGGCGAGAACAGCGCAAACTTTTCCCAGGCCCGAACACTTTCAACCAAATACAGCGAAGCTACCTCGTACATGAGGCCCGAACTTCTCGCGATTCCACCACAAAAGCTGGCAGGAATGATCAGCTCAACGAAGGGGCTGGACATCTACCGTCATTTCATTGACGAGCAACTTCGCATGAAGGACTACACGCTCAGCGAGGCTGAAGAAAAAATCCTGGCCAGTGCAAGTGACGCACTCGGCAAATTCAGCAATGTCTACGGCGCTTTCAACAACGCCGATATCAGGTACGGCGACATAGTGGATGCGGAAGGCAATACCGTAGAACTCACAAAAGCTCGTTATGCGGCCTTCATGAGCTCGACGGACCGACGTGTCAGGGAAGATGCCTGGAAAGGCGTCTATGGGGAATACGAACGCCTGGGCAACACGCTGGCGGCGAACTACGAGGGTCATGTCAAGGCGCGGGTATTCTACGCTAAAATTCGTGGCTTCGATTCAGCGCTGCAAGCAGCCACCTACGGCAATGCAATACCCACTGAGGTGTACACCAACCTGATCGAGGCAGCGAGGCAGGGCTCAGGCCCACTACAACGCTATATGGATATTCGCCGCGTGACGCTGGGCCTAGAGACCCTGCAACCGTGGGACACCTCCGCGCCTATCGGTGAAGAAACCATCAAAGACATCTCATTTGAAGAAGCCAAACAAATCGTAGCCGACGCCCTGACGCCGCTGGGGGATGAATATGTCGCCACCTACTGGAAGGGGTTTAGTGAAGGCTGGGTAGACGCCTATGAATCACAGGGTAAACGAGGTGGCGCCTATTCCTGGGGCACTTACCGGTCCAAGCCTTACCTGTCAATGAACTACAACGGCACCTTTAGTAGCGTTTCAACACTTGCTCATGAATATGGACATTCTATCCACCGGAGCCTGGCATCCGAAGCACAACCCTACACCTACGCAAGCTCTCGTACCTTCATCGCAGAAATCGCATCCATGACCAACGAGGCGATACTGTTCCAAAAAATGTTAAGCGAAGCTGAATCAAAGGAGGACAAAGTCTTCCTTCTGCAAACCTACCTGAACGAGTTCCGCGGCGGCTTTTATACCCAGGCATTGTTCGCCGATTACGAAATGCAGGCACATGCTGCCGTGGAATCCGGAAAAGCACTAACCAAAGATGCACTGAACGAGATCTATCACGACACTCACATCGCTTACTACGGTGATTCCGTGCAGATGGATCCGCTGGTCGATAGCACCTGGAGTCGAATTCCACACTTTCTGAGAAACGATAATTTTTATGTCTACCAGTACGCAACTTCATTTGTCGCAGCCACTGCTCTCGCGAAAATGATACTACGAGAAGGCGAACCGGCGAGGCTGCGATTCCTGAATCTTCTGCGCTCGGGAAGCAATGACTACCCTATAGCGTTGCTGAAGAAAGCTGGCATCGATATGACAACGGCCGCACCGGTCATCGCCACTATTGAAGTATTCGACGAAATGGTCAGCGAACTGGAACACACACTCAAAGAATAATCAGCAAAGCGGGGCGTAAAACACCCAAGACCTGATTAGAAAGATGCGGAAAGGAACGGGCCGTCTACACATATACGACGACCATCGGGTGAGTGGCAAGCCCCACAGATACCGACCCCGCACTTCGTAAGGTAGTCAATTGCACTGAATATCCGATCATCGCCAACGTAGCGGCGCTGAACCTCAATCGCAGCATGTACCATCGGCGCAGGGCCACAATTGTAGAAGACAAGCTCACGTAGTTCGTCTTCGGACTTCACCTTCAGCCAGTCATCCAGCAATACGGTAACAACACCGTTAAACCCTTCACTGCCATCGTCTGTCGCGATATGGGTATTAGCAATAGCGGCACACTCATCTTTGAAGTACAACCGCTCACTGGTTCGCGCACCGAGGAAAACTTCCGCGTTACCGAAATCCCGCGCTATCTGGTAGACCGCCGCCAGACCTGTTCCACCCGCCACCGCGACAACTTTCGCGGCCTCTGGTGGCGCGACTTTGACACCATGTGGTCCGCGCACATAAACTTTTGTTCCCGGCTTACATTTCAGCAACTCACTGGTAAAGATTCCAACATCGATCACCACCAGCGCAAAAGGATCATCTGTTAACGCCGAAAAGGGTTTCTCGCCGAGGCCGGGTATCCATGCATACACGAACTCTCCTGCCTGAACGCCAACCTTGCGATCAAATGTCAGGATTGAAATATCCTCGCAGACTTTCTCATTACTGACGAGGGTATAGGCCTCAAAGTCCATATCAACGGCGATCAACTCGCCGGCGGTTGACTCGTCTTTCTCCAGGCCTGACTGTATCTCGCTGAAATACTCCCCGACTTCCGCTGAATTCATGCCAGTCAATGCCGACCCTATTCCGATGATACTGGCACCTTCGTGCCGGATCGACTTAACATTATCCAGGGTCGTGACACCACCACACCCAATAATGGGGACATCAACAGCCTCACGCATTTCCCTGATGCACTTTAGGGTAATCGGTAATACGCCACGGCCAGACATCCCCCCTAGTTTATTCGTGAGGACGGGCTCACCATAAGCTGTGTAATAGGCAGGCCCGGCCGTGTTGATCGCACACAACGCATCCGCCCCACCCTCTACCGCCGCTTGGGCGATTTCGCCGATATTTGGCACATTAGGAGTCAGTTTCGGCACCACAGGGATATTCACAACTGCTTTAACCGCCTGGGTGATTTCCTTCACCAGCCCGGCATCCTGGCCCATATCCATGCCGTATCCTTTAGCGTGGGGGCAGGACAGGTTGAGTTCCAGACCATCTGAAACAGGCGCCAACAGCTGGGCCACCGCGACTATCTCTTCCACGCTGCCGCCAAATATCGAGGTCAGCAGAAACCTGTCATTTGGAACCCGCAGAGCCGCCAGCTGTTCCAAACCAGCTTCGGCACCAGGGTTAGTAAGCCCTACCGCATTCATAAAACAGCCGGGCGCATACTGGGTCATGATAGGCTCCCTGTTACCCGAACGAGGCACTGGCCCGATGCTTTTAGTGGTCATTACTCCTATTTCCGGCACCCGATCGAACAGGTACTGAATAATAGGTGCAGCTGTGGCAATAATGCCGGAGGGGATAGTGAAAGGTCCTGAAATAGATTTACCCAGAAATTCGTAATGCTGACTCAATTTTTACTCCGACTTTCGATCGGCGCCTATGTTAACAGCAACCTCCTGTACCCCCAACGGATCGGACCCGAGATCCAAGTAAATATCCTAATTCACCTATAAGGGCGGTGGGCGAACTTGATATAAACTATGAGTAAATTAAGCTGATTGAATAACTCATGCCCGCAGAAACCAGGCCCGCCCGTCTCGCAGTCGACATCGGCGGCACCTTTACCGACGTCGTATTAGAGCTACCGACAGGCGAACGTCTCACGACGAAACTGCTGACCACCTATGACCACCCAGGCAGAGCCGTGCTTGAAGGCATCGCAACCGTCCTGGACCGCGCAG
>OCVR010001005.1_pt1 | contig 23008 bp, 26 predicted proteins | sample 1539091 | NCBI WGS metagenome assembly OCVR01 (sample SAMEA3355530, study PRJEB22509) | marine metagenome | biome: marine; feature: coastal ocean; material: water | place: USA | collected 2010-08-07 | depth 16 m | reverse complement strand
CGTAGAACCTCATGTGCATTAGCTTGCCTATCCATCTTCAAGGATTGAAGATTAGTGACAGGTAAAACAGCTCCCTGCTTATTCTTAATCAAAAGCACCGCAGTAACAACTTCATCGTCAATCTGATTCTCAGTGAGATCGGGATTTGTTGGGTTAAAGTCTCTCTCTTGTACTTCTTCATCTTTGGTTTCTTTAGAGTTTGCCTCTAAAGTTTCTACATCTACGTTATCGTTATTTTCTCTGTATTCAGACATTTACGTCACTCCACACATCTTCGGTTGGTTTAAATGTTATTTTTTGTCCTGATGTATCTACACTAATCCTAGAGCACTGTACTCTAGGGTGCTCTCTATTAGCCACAATATGGTCGGTTATACAAGCCCAAGCACCTAGACAAGCTTCTTCGGGAGAACGTCTTGGTGCTTCGGGGTCTTCCCACCACTTTGTCAAAGCTTGTTTTAGTAAGGGTGCTTCATACCCCTTACCGTCTACTAAGCGTTCGATCATTAAGTCTATCTCGAAGATTAGTATTCCACTGGGCATCTGCATTTTGTATGTAACTATAAACATTATCGCTTCTTTACAAATATACGCATAGCTGTCTTTTCTTCTCCATTTATAATTTCAGTGGCGAAACCACTAGTAAAAAATAGATCAGAGCCACTGCTTGCTGCCATAGACCTAGCAATGGTTACTGCTTTTAGCATTTGGTTAACAGCCCCCGCTCCGATGGCAGTAAGTGTTACGGTACGGCCCTCGTTTATATTTTTTACAGCACTACCCGCTACAGATGAAGGGTCGCTTCTACCAGCTACTCTCAAGTTAATCTCATTATCCATCTCTTAAATTCCTCTCATTGTTACGTCTTGTAATTTCTCTACTCACTGCTGAGTTCTTGAGATCATACCCTATGAGAATGGATTTTAACACCTTGAGGTCCGCCTCAATGACTGCTACTCGCACTTTCATCTCTCGCAATACTTTAGAAGCACCTATACCTATTTTTCTTTCTGAGACAGAATTACCAGGCTTGTTATATAATCTAAGATCGTATTCTAGTTCGTATTCACTTTTAGCAAGTACCAAAGCCCCATCTAAAACACTAACTTTTTGGTGGGCATAAGCGGTCATGGAAGCCCAGTATGACAAGTGAGTACTTACCTCTTCATCACTTAGTTTACCTAAGTCATTTGGAAAGATTAATTCGGTAGTAGGGTGTGAAGGAGCATGAAGTCCAAGCGTTGTTAACAACTCTCGACTATGGATACCAAAGTCTATTACTTTTTGATCAATCATAAGCTATCTCACGTAAAACAAACACTACAAGCGATGCAGTCTTTAGCACGTTTTGACCTATTCGTTTTACAGTCATCAACCCGCATTGGGATGGTGGGCGAGTCTAAAGAATTAATTGCTTCATCAATCTGATCCATAAGAGGTTCAATAAGACTTGGGTCATTCTCTATGAACAGATCAAGCTCTTCTCCAGTATCTTTATTTACATAGAGAATAAAAGCACCCTCTAAATGCGGTTTAATACTCAAGTCATGTGGGGCGTTCATGTAGATTTGGGCCTGTCTGGCGTGATAATCTCTTGGTTTACCACTTCTCTTTAAGTATCTAAAAGGTTGGTCACCTGAAGACTTAATCTCTAATAGATACCACTTCCCATTAAGTTGAATAATTCCATCGCAATAGCCCGAAATTCTTTTCTCAGTCCACCAAAGTCTAGGCTCTACATATCTCCACTCTTCGGAAGGTTGAAACCCTTCAACCACTTCTCCGTTTAGTTCCCACTTCCCATACAAGATACCTGCCTGTGCTAGAATTTTATCTTGGTACATAGAGTGTATAGAGTGACCATGTTCAAATATCCTCAAAAGAGAGGTAGTATGCGGTTCAGGTCGTTTTATAGAGAGGCCAAGCTCTTCGCGCTTCATCACTAAGTAATAAGCTCTTGGACATACACCCCAATAACTGATTTGACTAGGATGGAATCTCGTCAATCTATCCTCGAATTTTTCAAGATCAAATTCATTAGCCTTGCGGAGAAAGTGCTTCTCAATCTCCGCAGAAAGTGAGGGGTTTACGCCAGCGTTATGAAGATTCTTAATTATATTAGTTAAACTCATTTACGCATAGCCGCCTCTCCCCAAGCATCTAACCCCTGTTCACCTGACAACAATTGAGTTGCATTTACTAAAGCACCTAATTCCGCTTTAGGTAGTCTATTAAACTCAATACTTTGAACAGCTATATGAAAAGCGAACCAGGCGTGTTGATCTTTAAGTACTTTAGCACCACAGTCTAGTAAGTGACTCTTTATCAAGTTAGAGTTAGCCTCTGCTAATGCTTTGGCATCTTCTTTATCAAGTTCTTTATCAAAGTCATATTTTTCATCATCATCATCACTAAGAACCAACTCACAAGAATCATCTTCAATAGGTTTAATAGAAGAAAGGCTATCAACTTCCTCTTTTAGAGACTTAGCTGTGCAACCCTTTTCAGCTAACTCAATAAGCTCATCATGATGGGTTTCTTCAGCGTCTTGTATAGCTCTAGCTTGTCCAACAGAAATAGTATCTTTCTCTAATGCAACTTTGATGGGCATAGAGAGTTCAAGTAACGCCAATCTTTGAGTGATTATAGTTTTAGACCAACCCAATGCACTTCTGAACTCATCCACATCAAGACCTGCATTAATTATTCTTTGGACAGCAAGAGCTTCTTCCATTGGAGTTAAATTTTTACGACTTACGTTCTCTTGTAAGTTCATAACAAGTAATTTGGCTTCGCTATGTGACTCCATAATTTGTGCAGGTATTCTTTCCATACCCAACTCTATACAAGCCGTATACCTACGAAAGCCGTATATAAGGCCATACTGACCATTCTCTTGTACACAAACACCAACAGGTATCTGTACTCCTGAGTCTTTAATAGACTCAACCAACTCATCGACATTTGCATTTTTTCTACAGTTTACAATCAAGTCTGTATTTATGTTATTTAGCTCTATTTCTTGTACGTTCATTGTCTTATCCTTTTAGTTTTTGAAAACTATTTATAGGTTGTTTTATATACATCTATTATCTCACCAAAAACTGATGCGGGTATCATAACCCAGTCTTTTTCTAAGTGATTGGGCAAACCTTCAAGAGTAAGAGCTACCCCTGCCCACTTTGAGTTTAAACTTGCTTGTCTTTGAAGCTCAACTAATACATCAGATGTTATAGTGAATCGAGATTTATCTGTTAACTTAGCTTGCCAAACAAATAGCCCATCTTGAAGATCACCCTTGTAACTAATTTCAGCAAGAGCACCACTGTTAGGAGTTGTCTTACTCCTCAGAACTTTTTGTAACCGATCTTCATGGACCACTGATCTACTTTTGTTACAGTTTGGAGAAGTGTCATCAAAAACATTCGGAGTCGGTTTTTTTGATCCAAGATTATTAATTTTCACTGAGAATCACCCGACATCCAATCAACTTCCATGCGCCAAATCTCGTCTTTAAGATCAAACATCATAGGCTCATCATTAGCAAGAGCTTCAGCCGTTTTAATAATACCCTGATACTTTTCTCCATTTGGTAGAGTATACCAAGCCCCACCTTTCTCAATAAGCTTCCAATACTCACCAACGGAGATTAATTGCTCGGAGAAGTTACTAGCCCCAGCGACATAAGGCATAGAATCTCTGAAGTAAAGGCTAAACAAACAAGACCTATTTGGTGGTGCTGTCTTATTTTTCTGCATAGTGACTTCCATGTCTTGACCAAACGGTGCAGAGCCACTCTTATCTTCTATAAACCCCTTGCGCTTAACTTTACAAATAACACTAGAAGCAAAGTCAATACCTTTGCCACCTGGTGAAGTTTCAGGTGAGCCATATATAATACCAAGCTTCATTCTTATCTGATTGATCAGTAATATAGTTGGAGGCACGACACGACTCATACCGACTGCATTTTGAGCACTCACCCACTTACGCATAGCTTTATTCATCAATCGAGCGTGAACCCCCATTTGCCATTTCTCTGAGCTTTGCTCAATCTCCACTGATGGTGTCAAGTGAGCTACAGAGTCTACAACGAGTAGATCACACTCACCACTTCGTATCACAGAGTCTGCAATGTCAATTCCCTGCTCTGCAAACTCAGTTCTTATCACATATGTATTTTCGCTATTCATACCTAATCGAGCTGCCCAAGAATTTTGGTACGAACCCTCAGCATCAAACCACACAACTCTCATTGGCTCGGGGTTATCACAGCAAGTAACTTGCGCCCCATCTTGTATAATTTCGTTCCACAAAACCAAAGAATTACCACAGTTTCTACAAGTACGCTGAAAGCTAGCACCAATCCTATGAGCAAGTGCGCTCTTACCACTTGAAAATTCTCCTTTCAGAGTCACGATAGTACCAAGAGGTATACCGCCTCCTAATGCTAAGTCAAAAGACAAAATGCCTGTTTCAATACGCTTTCGCATATTTAGTTTTTCAGATTGAGATGCCTGTACAAAGCAGTCATCTCCGTACCTTTTGTTTATGCTTTTTATTAGAGTATCAAAGCTCATGTGTTACGCCCTTTTTTAATTTCAGCGACCCTTAAATCAAGTTGTCTATAGACTTCGGCCCATGCCCTTTCAAACTCTTGTGGCACGTCTTGGATATTACAAGGAAGCTCTATACTTGCTTCAACTCCAGCACTCTCATAGTTACCCAGGTTGATTTTTATAGTAGCCCCTGCTCTTACTTTTGCTTTTTCTTGTGCTATGTCTTTACTCATTGAAATATTCTTCTTCCTTAAATTGGTCTTCAGGTATACCACCTATTAGTTCCTCAAACCTTTTAAAACAGTACTGACTCATTTCTTTTGTCAAAGTAAACTTCCTGTTCTCTAAGTTGGCCTTTTTTCTAAAGTGTGCAAAAGCTCTCTTTAGAATTTGAACTTCATATTCAGTGTAAAGTCTCCAATTACTCCCATTTCGGTAGTTAGCATTTGGTAACCTTTCTAAGTATACCCAATGGACTAACTTGACCTTATCTACACGCACCTCTAATGCAATACCTTTCATAGTATACATTTTGCAGATACAAGATTGGGTTTGGTCAGTACTTAAAACTTTCATCACACAGTCATGTAACACATTATCCTCCACTGGTGCTAAGTCTAACGAATCATAAACATCTGTTAACTGCTTTTTATGACGGCTCATTCGTCTTTTTAGATTGAAGGCGTTTCTGTATTCTTCATCTTTTTGATAACGAGTCTTTCTTTGATTTTTGATCCTGTCTTTATTGTTTGTGTAATACTCTCTTTGATATTCTGTTTTGTCCTTAGACATTTTATACTTCCTTTACAGTTAGCGTCTTTATCGTGTTTACTTGAGCGTAGTCTATAATCTCATCTCCATTTACTAGACCATCAGCGATTAAAACTTCTACTTTCTTTAGATCTACTTTACTCTCTAAAAATCTATCACAGGGAATACCCTTGCTCAGTAAAAGATGTTCAATACCCTCTAAATCATATTTAACTCTTTGATGTTGAGAAATAACAGCACTATATTGGCTGTCCTCATACTTGTTTGTATCTTCAGCACTAAGAGCAAGATCAATCCTTGCTTTTAGACTTTTCTTTCGCTGCTCTAACTCTCTCATCTGAGCTTGGACAGCGTGGTATTCATAAATTAATTCTCTCATGTACCTTCCTTTCTAAGAAGACAATAGATGCCCATCTATTGTATGTCAAAGAATATTGTAACCCAGTTTTAAATAAGTTTTCTTTCTAGCCCCCCAATATGCCCTTAAAATAGGGATAGAATCATCAACAAAGTCTACAACCACAGGATCTTTTTTATCAGGTGAATCCCTCAAGATACGCCCTACACTTTGAGTTATAGAAGTTTTTGGAGTAGCTAGAATAAGTGTGTCTAAAGAAGGTATATCTAAACCTTCCTGCGCCATCGCATACGTACCACAAATAACATCTGCCTGTGCAGACTTGTCTCTTTCTGAGGTTTTCATACCACCAATATATAAAGCACTTAAAAACTCTCCATCTAGCTTGTGATTTAATAAGTGATTCATCTCTTTAGTATGTGTAACCCTATCTGACAGTATTAGTACTTTACGACCTTTTCTCAATGCACGTAGCGCAAAGTCTACTATTCTAATAGTGCGCTCATCTGCCCTAGAGACTAGTGTTACTAGTTTAGAGGTGTTTATATCACCGTTGTATAGCAAATACGATCTTTGAGGTAACGTAAGATCTGTATCTACCCTCCAAATTACAGGTTGCCTCTTATGACCTTCCATAAAGTAAGCGATTGGTCCAATATGTGAGTAGAAAACATGATGTAACCCATCTTTTCGCTCGGGAGTTGCCGTTAGTCCTATTCGATAACTAGCGGTAAACTTGCTTATAGCTTCTTGCCACATAGGTGCTGCATATCTATGTGTTTCATCTGCAACCAATGTACCAAACATATCATAAAACTGAATAGGGTAATCTCTTTTAGGATTAACAATAGACTGCACCATACCTATGACAATATCTTCATCACCTGTAGGCACTTGATCTCTTTGCCACAGCCCTACTTTTGCTTGGGGTAGGAAGGTATTTACTCTCTCTACCCACTGGTCAACGAGAAAGCTTTTATGCACTAGCACTAGAGCTTTCCTTTTTAATCTTCGTAAGATCTCAAGACCCATCACAGTTTTACCCTTGCCACAAGGGGCGAACAATATAGCACCTGTACCAGGTGAATGAAGCGCTGAAGTTATAGCGTTTACTGCAGGTACTTGTTCTTCTCTTAATGAGATGGGGGTTAGTTCACGCAACTCCCCACCAAGTGAAACACTCTTATCAGGATTAGAAAAAGACTCGTATGCTCTTGGTACAAGAAGTCCATCTTCTGTCTCAATATAACACTCACATCTGTAGTCGGAGTCTCCAAAAGTTAAAGCTTCTTGATCAAGTACTGTCCAAGACTTTTTTAAAGACCAGCCCTTCATTTGGCTTCTCCCCAAGAATCTCCAACGCTTGGCTCTGCTATTAAAGGCACATCTAGCTTTACTGCATTTTCCATCTCATATTGTAATGTCTTACATACTAAATCAGCAAGGTGCTCTTTGACTTCAACAACCACCTCATCATGAACTTGCCCAACAATCCTGAAGTCTTCAGAACTATACCCTTGAGATCTTAGTGTCTTGTAAAAGTTACGCATACCTATTTTGATAATATCAGCAGCACTACCTTGCACTTGAGTATTAATAGCCTTTCGTTCATCACCATTTTTTAAACCAAAATTTGTGCTATCAATATTACCCAAAGGTCTTCTTCTACCTGTTATAGTCCAGGTGTAGCCACGCTTTCTACATTCAGCGACTAGCTTATCTTGGAAGGCTGCTACACCCCTATATTTTTCAAAGTATTTATCAATATAGTCTTGAGCCTCTGCGGGTGTTTTATCTATCTGACCGCTAAGAGTCTTTGCACCCATCTTATAGATCAACCCAAAGTTGATTGCTTTTGCGTCATAACGAGCACAGTTACAAGCATCTGCGGTCATTTGGTGTATATCCCCATTCTCTTGATAGATTTTAGTCATTATTGGATCACCACTTAGATGAGCGGTAACCCGAAGTTCCACCTGTGAATAGTCAGCTACAATGAGTTTGTACCCTTCTTCGGCTATGAAAGCCCTACGAATGAGATCTCCCTCTTTGCTTCTACCACTAGGGATATTCTGTAAATTTGGCTTACTAGAGCTAAAGCGACCTGTACCTGTACCCCATTGGTTGAATGACCCATGTATTCTACCTTTCGAGTCTGCGGTATCTACAAGCTTCTTACAGTATGTAGAATATAGCTTAGAAGCTTTCCTGTACTCTAATACCCTTTTTGCTACTTTACGACCTACGTGACTAGTACCTATAACTTCTCCCGAAGCCCATGCTTCTAAAGCGTTTGCGTCTGTTGAATGATTGCCATTTTTACTTAGTTCACCCCTTTTGCCCCAAATTTTACCTACTAGATTATTCGATAGCCACTGGGTTGATGAGATCAAAGCACCATCGCCAAACATTTTCTTAAAGTCACCCTCGATTTCATCAACCTTCTCTTTTAATGTGATACCTAGCTCTCTAAGCGTATCTACATCTAATTTAAAACCGTAGTGTTCTACTTCTTCCATTATTCTAACCAAGGGCATTTCTAGCTCATGGAAGACCTTTTTCAACGACTCGGATAAGCAAGGGTAAAGACGGTGTGCTAACTCTAATAAAAGAACAGCATCATCTATTGCGTACTTACCCATCGTACATATAGGAGCATAGGAGTTCTTTGCATATAGCTTAAACTGATCGAAAGACCCCATCTGTTTATCTAAGATACTAGGAACTAAATTTTTTAATCCATGCCCACCTGTTCGTTCAGGTTCTAATAACCAGGACACACCAATAGTGTCTAATATATCACACTCAATACCCTCTATATCGTAACCCTCATTACGAAGAACTTTAAGATCAAACTTAGCATTATGTATCCAAACGGTGTTACCCTTTTTGAATATATGATAAATGATTTTATCAGCATCACTTCGACCAGCGTTGGTGGGCATAAGAGAAAATAAGTCATCTCCTTTTTCATGAGCTAGCGGTATATACCAACCTGTATATGCACCATCTTTATAAACAGAAAAACTAAACCCGATCCACCTTCTATCCCAAGATAAACCATCGGTTTCTGTATCAAAAGCAAACTCTGTACACGATTCAATATAAGCCAAAACATTCGCAATTTGTGCGTTAGTTGTCAGTATAGCACTGTGCATAATTTGTTCCTTTAGCAGTGAAAGCCCCGAAGGGCTGTATTGGTGGGGCATCTATATTGGCACACCCATGCCCCCCTGTGGTGTTTTATAATAACTTAGAAAGGTATAGGGTCAGAGGAGCTATTAGCCCCAATAACTCGGTTATCTGAACTCCAATCATTACCTTTAGTTTGGGTTTGACTTTGTGAACCCCAGCTATTTTGATTCTGACTCCAATCCGCTTTAGGTGTATTAGAATCTTTGCTCTTAAAAGGATCATTCACATCAGAGTCAAATAAGCCCTCAAGCTCTAGTTTAGACTTTGGTTTTAGTAGCTCTAAATAGTTAAACGACTGGTGGACATTAGGATCAAGTTGAAAGTGTTGTTCATTCTTCTCAAGCATCGAACCGCTACCAGGGCTTTTATCACCCATCCGATGGACTCTAAAAGTCTTACCTCTTAGTTCTCCCTCTCTAGCAATTATTTTCTCAAGCTGCGCCCAAATAGGCTGAGAACGCTTTACCACGTATAGTGCAAGTTCATCTTTATGGACAGTCCCATTTCTGTCTGTCCACTCAGCGTGATCAATCACCGTTAGTACTGCAACCTTGCTGGGCTTATACCCCATCTCTTTTAGAACATCGTCACTTGGGTTAAGAGGTTGAGTAAACCAATTCTTCCAACTGCCATTTAACTGCAACTGGTACTCATTGTACTTGAATGGTGTTTGCACCTGTACACCATCAAACTCCACAATGGCTGTATCAATAAAAGTGATTAAGCGATCAGTGTTATTTGGCATCCAAAAACGCTTAGTGTATTTCTTAGGTTGGTTCTGTACGAACCCCGCATCATTATTATACCAACTCATCTGTGAGCCTTTCGTCATCTATGTTGGTGGAAGCTTAGTTTTAAGCTAAAAATAGGTAGAGATCAATAGTTTTCAATAACTTTTTAAAACAAAGAAGCACTTTGTATAATCTCGCATATTTGTGAGGCAGAACACTCCCCAAAGTCTTTCTTATTAATAGAGCTTATATGTGCATAACGAGTCATTAATCTATCGCTCAATAAATCTTTTATACGATTAACACCTCGCTGCCCTGCTTCGTCTGAATCTAACGCAACCACCACAGCATTAGAGCAACCGACTAGCTTGTTAGCTTGCGTTTCTGACATAGACGCTCCCATGATACTTACTACGTTATAATCATCACTACCAGACTCAGTTAATGCTTGATCGGCTAACATAGCGTCTAAGCCTCCTTCGACAATAACAGTAGTTTTAGCACTTTTAATTAAGTGAGCACCTAGTAAATGAACCCCCTTTTTCATCTCCCAATAGTTTAAATATTTTGGGGTAGCGCCATTATAGGAACGACCTACCGCCCCCCAAAGTAGACCCTTTATATCTCTTACAGGTAAGACTGCTCTTTTTCGTACTAAATCTACTCCTACCCCCCATTTCTTACAAGTTTCTAATGTTAAACCTCTTTTTAATAGGTAAGGGGCGCACTTATTTGAGTAAGGTTCAAACAAGCCCTCATCAAGCGGTGAAGCTTCTTCTACTTTATGTTGATAAAAACCCATGCTTTTCAGCTTTGTTAAACCTTCTGATAGATATTGTGCTTCCATTTTGTGGACCGCTTCTAACGCAGGTTTCCAACTCGCATCATTGTAAGCTAAACGACCGTACAAGTATGAGAGTTGCCCGCTCTTAAAACCACAAGTAAAGCAGTTAACTAAAACAGCAGTATCGGTTACCCTAATACCCATACTGGGTCTACTATCGTAGTTATTCTTATGCAAGGGTGTGTAAGGAGCTAATGGGCAAGGTATACTTATATTACTAGCACCCAGCTTTGGTCTAAAGTTGCTTTTATTGAGAATATCAAAAACGGCATCTTGTTTACTCATTAGAATTCTACGGTCTTAAAGGGGTCTTGGGCAACCTCTGCAAACTTCATATTATCCATATCCCAATCAAGCTCAATCTCAGGTCTAGCACCCTCTCTTTGTTTCAATACTCTGAGAGTCATACGTTTATCAAGACGTTGGTCTTCATCTTGAAACAAGCCCAAGATAATGTCTGCATCCTTGGCTATATCACCATATGCAATATTAGAAGCATCCCCTTTCGAGTTATCCGCACTACGATTAAATTGCACAGTAGCTATGATAGGTATCATCACTCTCTTTGCTAGCCGTTTCATATCTCTTGAGATATTGCTGATCTTCAACCAATTGTCTCTTGCTCGTTGATCATCATCCATCAGGTACAAACCATCAATAAAGATAATATCGGGGCGGTGACGCTCTATTTTAGCCGCCACCTGTGACACGCCACCTGTCTCTTCTCCAACGATAACCATCTGACCAACAGGTAATCCCTCTTGTACTTTATCTCTCCATTCCGCTTCTCTAAAAGAGTTGAGTTTACCGCTTCTGAGTTCTTGGTAAGGTAAGTGGTACTCAAGAGCATCAAATCTTCGGGCAACCTGGTTGCTTGGCATCTCTTTAGAGAAGTATAGTACTTTTAAACCATCTTTATAGTTCTTATGAGCCATAATATTAGTTAACCAAGTCTTACCCACCCCTTGCCTAGCAACAACTAAGATGAACTCCCCATCGTGCCAACCTTGGGTGGCCTCATCTAATATATTAAAAGGTGTTCTATACCCATCTATACCGCCCTTGCTTTGTATATCAAGGTAATCGTTGTATCTGTTCTCTGCGGTAGCTCCCCAGTCGAGATCTGCCTCACTAGCCGTAGCGTCTTCAATCTTACGAAGTGCATCACGTAGCTCATCGACTGCTTTATCTACTTCACGCTTATTTAGATTATCATAAGCACTTTGTATACCTGTTAAAGTAAGATTAAAGGCGTGTTTTTTCTTCAGCTGTTCAACATAGTAACTCAATGGTTCTGCTGCGGGGAAGTCCCAAACATAATCATTAAACTGATGCTTAATAGCCTCGTCTGTAGGACCAGTACCATGCATCTTCATATGGTTAACTGCGAATTCCCATATGTCTTTATACATACCTGTGAACATATCAGGTATGACTGCCATATCTATGGCTTCTGCATATAACTTTGGAAGTTCAGCGCACTTGTCTATTATTCTTTTTTCAATATCCATGTCTTAGCAATATCTTTTTAGGCTTGGTGTGAAAAGTATAGTCTCTGAGCAAACTAAGCTAGGGTTTATCACTACTAGCTCAACGGCTCTGTGATCTCTTCTTAGTGCATCACGACACTCTGTAAATGTTTTAAAGGTTAGATATTCATAGTCTGATAAAAGTGAGTTTGGTTCTTCATCTATGTAAACAATTATAGGCTTCAATAGGTATGTGACACCCCATAACCAACTTTGATTTTTTAACGTGTACTGTTTCTTCCCTATTTTGAACCATCTACCTTTTGATGTGAGAACGCAGTCAGAGTGTATCCACAAGGTAGGCACTACCGTATTAGCTATACTACCCCTCATCATGTGTAAGTTCCTTTGACTTTGTTTGGCCTGCGCCCTTTCTTCTATCTTCACCTTTCATCTGGCAGGCAACCATACACTCCATTGCGAGAGAAGCTGCCGATTGCTTATAACGCTCTTTAAACGCAGAAGGCGATAAGTTAGTAGTAACAATAGTAGGTAGACATTCTCTTGAGCGTTTACGTAGCATATTCTCGAAACAGAGTTCAGCAAATCCACTGCCTTTACCTGAGTACTCTTTACCGAGATCCTCTAAGAGAAGGAAGTCAACACTTTCAACACGTTGTACTACAGAGCTATCTTGATCAAATCGCTGACCATCAATATAAGCAACCTTCAGAACATCTGCTAGAACACAATAAGTAGAGTATCCTCTTTTTTGTATCTCTTTCAAAAGAGCACAAGCAGTGTAGGTTTTGCCAATACCATTACCTCCGTAAAGGAAAACACCCCAACCCTGATCATAGTTATCACTTAAAGCTTGTACATAACGTCTAAATACATTCTTAACTGATGACTCATCCACATTCACCATCTCAGCACACCAGTATCTGCGACCGATGTTCATTCTCGTTAGAGTCTCTTCATTTAGTTTTCTTGGTTTTGGGTTCTGCGTTCTCATAAATCACCTCAATATTATTTCTAAGAATTCGCCACTTTCGTGCGGCTTCTCTTGCTTGTCTTGGGAGGTCTGATGTTAGTGAGCGTTCACGTCTAAGTGTAGCTCTAATGCCGTTAAAGTCTCTGTCTAGTATGTGATAAACACTATACTGGTCACCTATAACAATTTTCATTGCGTATAATCTAGCTAGATGATTTGCAGGGTTATCTCTTACAACAACCCCTATCTTTTGCTCTTCTACATAAGACATTTTTACCAACCAATCTCACCCCCTTCAGGAGTGTCTTCTTCTTCGGTGAACTGACTACCCCAACTGGGTTTAGTAGCTAGTTCACCGTCAATCATTAATGGAAATATGGAGTTACGAAAACCCCAAAAAATGGGCATACTTGGGTAGCCTTTTATATTAAATTTAGGAGCGATTGTTTCCCAATCTATAACACACCTTGTGATTACATCAGAAACAACCTCTGCACCGTAAATACTTATTAAGTCTTTTGTGTGCTTCATATCCCGACCAAAGAAACGAGGCGCTGGTGACTGCCACTTTTTTCTCCACTCTTGAGCCATTACAAATTCCATGTCTTTAGCATTGTACTGCTCTGGAGTCTTGTCATTAAAAGCTTGAAGCCTACGCCAATGTGCAGGCTTAGTCTGTATTGGTGCTCGTTTTTTAGATTTGTCTTTTGCCATTTCTAAAGAGGTATCAATAAGCTGTTTCAAAGAGTCTTTAGGAGACTCATCATGCATTGGTTTTGGTTTCTCTTCTTCAGAAATAGGTACACCAGCTAGATCTTTCAAAGCCCCTAAAAGAGGGCTGTAATCAAAAGTTTTATCACCAAGCTCGTTGCGTATTGGAGTCAAATAACCTTTATGACTTAAAGATCTAAGATATGCTCTAACAGTCTGCCCACTCTTACCTGTTTTCTTAGCAAAGTACTCGGCACTTGGAAAGTCACGATTACCGAACCAGGAGTGATCTAACAGATGAAGAACAAGCATTGCTTCTTCCATGCTGATATTCAAACCCCTATAATTCGTTAGAAACACTCTACTTATGGGCATAAAACCCTCTGCGGAGAGGTTTGAAAACTCAATCATTGTTACCACCTTTCAGGTAGTCCTTTAGGTCGATAGACACGACAGGCTCTTCACCTTGAATCATTCGAGACATTTGTCTAAGGATAGCTTTGTCTTCTTCTGACTCAGCCCCATATAGATAAACCGCTTGCAATACCATCTCAGCAAGTTGCTTGCCTGTTTTATGCTTCAAATCAAGCACAAGTTTGTTCTTTTTACTGTCTAGGCGTACCATATCTTCTCCTTTGTTTTGACCTTGACCAACCAAAGAAGTAACCCCTTGCCTCCAAAACGTCAATAGAATTTATCTATATTTTTTATACACCCCTATAGAAACCAAAGATCCACGCACCTCTCTAGTTTGTTCCCAAGCACCTACTTTAAAGGGTAGTGCACCTCCGCCCACTTTATGTAAAACCACAGAATCTTTTAGGTTTTTAAAGGTTAAACCATTTAAAGACTCAACACTTAACAAACTAGCCCCATATTCATGCTCAAAGTTTTCAATAAAACCGCCTGCGGAGTACTGAACGCTCTTTGCAATAAGCTGCTCATCACTAACACTCATCAAAAATATCCCCCCACCAACAAGCACAATCCCATTTTTTGGAGGTTAAGTGATGGTGACCCACCACACCTGTAAAATCATTCAATAAGTAATCCTTGCTAAGAACATCATGGTTATATGACCCATCTGTGTTCATAGGGAACTGATAAGGTATATCTAAAATAGTGCATAACGTCTTAACAGCTTCCCTAGTTGCTAAAGTTATAGATGGATCAAGACTCAAAACACGCTTATCCCCTCTACCACTTAGATTATCTTTAGTAGGTACTATGTAACCCTTTTTCTCATAGTGATCCCTCCACTTTAAGGAAGGTTGTTGACATATATCAATACCAACAGAGTATCCGTTAACCCAACCCCCATGCCATGCTTTGTGGTTCAAGTCTAAGTACTGGTAGATCTTTGGTGAGCCATCTATATCTAAACCTATACCCGCGTGACTAGATACTTCTCTATCAGGTGAGCTAAACACTCGATAACAGTGATGAGGATCAAGACCTCCCCAATGCACAACGATTAAATGAGGTTTCCTACCCCTTCGGCTAGAAAAATGACCAAACCTATGAAGATCAAGACCTTTTGGTTGATCAAAGTTGACCATTTTAACCCGACTATCTGTTTCCACTCCTACCCTTTGATCATTAACTGTCCAAAAGGAGTCCTCATTTGCGATGTGGTTAAAGCTTTTCAATATTGAAGACCAAGTACCACGCCCAAGCTTACCATCAATAATAAGACTATTCTCAAGCTGAAATTGCTCTACTGCTTTGGCTAGCTCATTACTGCTTGGATCTCTTCCTAACCCTGGGTAAGAATCTATTGCGCTTTTGGGCATAGCTGAAGACCAACCAATAGATTTAGAAGACTTCACATTGTAAGCACAAGCCGAAGACCTAGTGTGGATAACACTGGATGACATAGTAAATCCTTTTCTGAGAACTGAAGTGCCCTCTCTTATAATAGTATATCTTATAATATATATTATATATAAGAGCGACACTCAAAATCTCAGAGTTACTTCCTACGTAACCAAGTGTACCTTTTTCTTCTTTCTAGGTAATCTTCATAATCATCATTATCATGCGCTTCTTGCTCAAAACAGATCATACGATAAGCTTTTTTACCATCTCGATACTTCACTAGTCTGAACAAGTAATCAGCATAGTAGATAAGGATAAAACCAATCACCCCTGTTTCTAAGAACTGTTGGAAATGGATCGTTTCATGTCTTTTGGTTCTTTCAGCAATAACACCCCTAGAAAAGACAAAACAAAACAAAGTGATTGCGTTAATCTCGATGGGGGTAATTTTACTTAACCAAACAGGTACTTTGCTATTCTCAAAGAATAAAGGCTTCCAACTTCTCATAAAACCACCTATAAAAAGTTTTCAAAATCTTTTTTAAGTTTTACCAACTCTGATTTAGTTACCATAAGCTCATGCAGTAAAACATTAATTACGGTTTCTACATCTAAGTAACCTTCAATATCTTCATCGAGTTTAGCGTCTTTATCAAGTTGGTTCTCTCCAGTATACTTAAAACCCTGCGTACCAAGAAGTGCATAAGCACTTTTGTTTTCATATATAGTTCTACTTGCTTTTAAAAAGGGCAAGTTAGATTCTTTTGTACGCTTATGGTTTTCAAAAGGTGTTTTTTTACCTATTTTTTTCTTTATCGACTTCAATTTATATACCTTTACTTTATAAGCTTGCTAGTTTTAACCAAGGGATAGAACCACCCCACTTTACCAAAGTTACAGCTTCGCCATAATTGGATAGGGTTAGAAAAGAGGTAGCACTATTTTCTATTTTTTGAGAACTATAAGCGTCTATAACCAAGTCATTCGTACCCACATTTTTGAATTCTATTCTTTCACCATCCCCAACATCTGCGGAGGGTGGTAATGTAAGTGTAACAGCTCCTCCACTAGTGTCTACTAAGTACAAGTTATTAGGCTTAACCGAAATACTACTAGATACCACATTTAAAAAGTTATTTGCCATTCCACCTGTGAGTGTTACATTATAAATAATTTGGTAAACATCTGTAGAAGGTGCTGTGTTAACGAATTTATAGACTTCGACTTCTACACTACTCATAGGTCTAACTTCATAAAGTAGAATACCTGCAGTATCAACACCCGTAGAATCTGTGTTTCCGCTATGCCTTAAATAAGTCTGCTCATACCTTTTTGGACTGCTACTAGTGTTATAAAATCCTGCCTCTGCAATCTTTAATGTAACCGTATATTGAGACTTGTTATCTATAATGAACCGTTCTCCATCGTATGTTAACGACTTTGTAAATTCATTCTTAACCGTTGGTAAGTTAATAGTAATGTCATTGGCGGTTTCATAAGGGATAGTCATATCCCCTATAGCGAAGTTTGCTTCAGTAACGTCAGCAGTAACCTCGGTATATTGAATACCACCGCTACTTGCGTCTTGGAACGTGACATCAGTACCATCACTCGTCAGGACTTGATTGGCATTACCTACTGCGAGGGGAAGCTGATAAACGCTTTCAGTACTCTGATTATTTGAGTCCCCCACAAAGAAGTGACCTTCATCGAGATTAGGCGTAGCAGCAGTTCTCCCTGCGCCCCCAACTTTAATAATACCTGACGAGCTATGTTCTCTTACAATCTGACCAATATTTTGCACTTTAGAACCACTACCCGAAGGTTTTGTAATAGTGATTCCACCTGCGGTAGTGTCTACATAAACATTCCTACCTACGATACTCTCAGAGGGAGAGGTTGTATTTAAAGTATCAGTATCAAGACCTGTTAGGTTACCAAAGCTAACTACGTATACTTCAGCACTCGCATTAGCTCCTGCTTCCGTTAAACCCACTGCGGGCATAGTATCTGTACCGTCTGCATCTGCTAACTTAACTTGAGGTATCTCTCCAACAATACCGCTTATGTAAACAGCTTGCCCCTTCGTGATTGCAGAAGTTTCTCCATTTTTACATTTAAAACGGAGCATACCATCCACACTACCAACAAAGTCATTGGCATATATAGTGGTAAAGGGGGAGTCAGAAGAGCGCAATGTATCTTCTAGTTGTTTTCCTTTTACTTTCATTTTCATCTCCAAACAAAAAAAGGCAGAGTCACCACCTAGGTAGACCTGCCTTTTTAGATACTAAGGTGACCGCTTTGGGTTAAAAGCAGTTTATATTATACAACAGAATATATAAAGTCTACTAGATCCGTAGCGTCTAGTGCGTAAACACTTACACCGTTCCAAAAGAGCGTATCTCCTGTAGCAATAGCACTAAGTGCTTTTGCGGTTGAACCTGCGTCAGCACTGAAGTAACAATCCTTTGTCTTAAGTCCATCACCAAGATCTACCATAATACCATTTACAGCAACACGTACATCACCGATAGGAGTCGCAGTAATAGTCAATGTAGTAGAAGTGTTGTCAGCAGATACAGATGCGGGTGTTTGTGCTTTATCACTAGAAGTAGGTATAGCAGAAGCTAATCCTGCGCTACCCTTAATAGCGATAGAAGCATTAGCATTAAGATTGACTTTAATACCATTAACGTCACTACTTAGAGAATCGTCTGCTTCTTTTACAGCTACACCTTGGTTAGCATCCACCTCTAACCCACCCGCAGTATCAACGGTTACGCTAATAAAACCGTTTGTGGCAGATAAACCTAGGTTAATGAAGTTGTTAGCAAAGTCTACAATGGTCTCACGTTTAGTACCACCATCTGAATCAATAAAGACAATAGAATCTAAAGCAGGGTTAAGAACTTCATCCGTTAATGTAGAAGCATCTATCTTTAGACCATTTGAGGAAACAGCAAGTCCTGAAGTTGCATCTAAGTCAACACTTAGAGTTGAGCCCGATTTACTAATACCATTCCCTGCAACAACTTGCCCTGCACCTGAGAATTGTGTGAAGGTTAACCCTGTAGTGCCTAAAGTAATAGACTCGTTTGTTGTTAGTACAAACCCATAATCACCGTTAACAGCCCCCTCTTCAACAAAACAGAAAGCACCTGCCGTTACATCAGCATCTGTATTGAAGTCTCCTGCACGTGTAATAACCCAAAGTACACTAGAGCCATCTCCGACTGTTGTTACTTCATAAATACCATTTTCTGAAGCAGTACCTTGATCTTTAATAAGAATACGATCACCAAGAGCTAAGTTGACACCATCAATACTTACAATAGCGGAGTCAGTGGCATCTTCAGTAAAAACACCATTAGCGTAGGTAAAACCTGTGCTTGCATTTTCATTATTTAGAGTATCTGTAGAAGCAACTCGAACACTCTCTTTAATATCAAGAGCTTGTTTTACACTATCTACATACCCTTTATTTGCCGCATGACCATCTTGGGAGGGGGTTGCTACGGTAGTAGTGCCGTTTGTAAAGTCAAAACTTCCTGTAAGGTCTAGTTTAGTGGCAGGAATACTACCTGAAAGCTTGGCAGCAGTTACAGCACTGTCTGCAATTTTAGATTCGATAATAGCGGCATCCGCTAATTGTTTTCCTTTAATTAAAGCCATGGTGACTCCTTCTTAGTTAATGAGAAATGAGAAATGAGAAGTTAAACCTTAGTTGCTTTATATTCGGCACTATAAATACGGTTATCGGTATATATGCTAATTATATCACTCAGCTTAAAATACAAAGCCATAGAAGCTGTTGCTATTGTGATCTTACTCTTGATCTTTAGATGAAAAAGAGCACCTGAATAATAAGTAGAATCATTCCCTATAGTATCTTCCGTAGGGTTGAAGCCTTGTAGCATCTCGTAGTCTTGTCGATAGTACCTAACATTGCTTGAATGTATGGTCAAAGTGCCGCTACCCGCAAACTTTTCGAGAGTGCGACTTAGTAACAAACTGTTGTTATTAGCGGGGTCGGTGTCTAGGATAGTATTATGAGGGGCCATAGCTAAATGTACTTCAATCAGATAAGTACCTACAGGGAGTTCATATGCGGTATCATGTGCACCTGTAGCTCCTAAAGAAGCTCCACTAATACTATTATGTACATAATCAGCATCAGGATAGTTAGTATCACCTTGGAAATCTCTAAACAGCAGACCTCTTTTTCTATAATAGTGGCCTGACAAGCCCGTCCAATGGAAGTTGAATATCGAGTGCAAGTTGTTTCTATGTACAGCAATATCTAAGACCTGTGGACCACCTGAGCTATCAGCATATGCTTGTGTAGCTAAAGGTAGAGCAGTCTCGCCTGTTTTGGTAAAAGTAAGATCTCCGCCCGTATTGACTCCCAAGTCACCACTAGCAAACTTGACGCTATTATCACTTAGAAAAAGGTGTCTGACCTTTTTATCCGCAGAGCCTATATCATAATCTTCAGTAGTGTGGGGTAATATATGCCCCATACTAGTTACATTCCAACGAGTAGTAGTACCCGTATTAAAGGCGATGTTTGGTACTGAAAGTTCATTACTAAGCTCTATTCCCACATTTGAGAGTTGTAACTTAGATAATTGGTTATTATTTACCCACCAATACATTATAGTTTGTGACGGGTGATTATCGAAAGCATAAACCTCTGTTATACCACCATTTGTATTAAATGAAAAAGATGCCGTACCACCACCACCTGACATATTATAAATGTAAGGATAAGAGTCATTTGCGTTTGTATTAAGTGTGATTTCTATATCATTAGTAACACAGAATACCCTAATTCTTTTACCCGATATTAGATTGTCGCAAAGCGGTAGCGTTAAAGCAAAAGCGTTAGTTCTTGCAGATAAGTATATGATTTTATCATCATTAAAATCTTGCTCAGTTAAAGTGTAGGAGGACTGAGCAGATGACTTATTCAATACATTTTTATCTTTGTATTGATAAACTCTCTCCCCCTCTTTAATCGACCACTCGGTAGTAGCATTATTGTATGCTAAAAAGTCACCATCCGACACGTTGGTAGTGTCTACGTTAGTTAGATCATTAAGAGCTACATTATTACTTGTAGATTGAGAAATAGGCTCAGGATGCCAATGGTTTTGAGTAGTGTCATAAGTAAGTACATAACCATCTGAAAGAGTGTGTGCTGTGTCTGTTATATCTACATCAGATAAAGCAGTTAAAGCCATAGTAACAGCACCTGTAATAGTAGTGTTATCACTTAAAGTTGTGGCTACCGTTGTATTATTGATAGATAAGTGTGTTACAGAAGCCCCATCCGTACCATTTGCACCCGATGTACCTTGAAGTCCTTGAATACCTTGTGCTCCATCAGAACCATCAGTACCGTTTGTACCGTTGTTACCTATAGGGCCTTGGAGTCCTTGCGGTCCATCCGCTCCTTGAATACCTTGAATACCTTGCGCCCCATCTACACCATCAGTACCTGCAGGGCCTTGTGGCCCTACTGCACCTTGAAGCCCTTGTGGGCCTTGAGGACCTACCGCTCCATCCGTACCATCAGTACCATTAGTACCATTGTTACCTGCAGAGCCTTGAAGCCCTTGATTACCTTGTGGACCGACAGCCCCATCCGCACCATCAGTACCATTAGTGCCTGCTATACCTTGAATACCTTGTGGACCAACCACTCCTTGTGGGCCTACCGCACCTACAGCTCCTGCAGGGCCTTGGATTGAACCCCCATCTACCCAATTGCTTATATTACTATTATATATAAATAAAGAGTCATCTACATTACTTAGTACAGCATCTCCTTGCGAAGGGGTAAATGTGGCTGCATTTGTTAGTGTAACTACACCGCTTCCACTTGGGTCTGTTGACACTTCTCCTTGGAAGGTTACGCCAACCCCCGCAGTTCCTTGAATACCTTGTGGCCCATCTACTCCTTGAATACCTTGTGGACCAACCACTCCTTGTGGGCCTTGAGGACCGACAGCCCCATCCGTACCATCTACACCGTTTGTACCGTTGTTACCTGCAGAGCCTTGGAATCCTTGTGGCCCTACTGCGCCTGCTATACCTTGAATACCTTGTGGACCTACTGCACCATCTACACCATCAGTACCTGCAGGGCCTTGCGCTCCCGCAGACCCTTGAAGCCCTTGTGGGCCTACCGCACCTACTGCACCATCCGCACCATCAGTACCATTAGTGCCGTTAGTACCTTGAATACCTTGCGCCCCATCTACACCATTAGTACCTGCGATACCTTGTGGCCCATCTAACCCTTGAATACCTTGTGGGCCTTGAGGACCATCTACACCATTAGTACCTGCAGGGCCTTGTGGCCCTACAAGACCTTGAAGCCCTTGATTACCTTGTGGTCCTATCGCACCATCTAAACCATTGTTACCAGCAGTGCCTTGATTCCCAATAAGACCTTGTAGACCTTGTGCCCCTTGAATACCTTGCGGGCCTACTGCGCCTGCAGGGCCTTGTGCACCTGTAACTGCTGAAACAAAAGTACTAGAAGCTATAAGAGTGTCGGGGGATACATCATCAGTGGTAGCTAATGTTTTAACATCAAGCCCTTGTGCAAACTTAATAGCATCCCCTTGAACCGAAATCTGCCCACTGCCAATATGAAGAGTGTTACCACTCATATAAATATCACGCACTTTATTATTAGCAGACCCAATATCGTATTGGCTATCTAAAGTAGGTATTAGATGGTTATTAGCAATAGACCAATTAACACCTGTAAAACCACTATTCCCATCTGATATTTGTAGAGCACCTTGTGCACCATCGCTAGAACCCGCTAGAGGGTTAGCGGCTACTATTACTCCATTTGCATTAGAAGTAATAGTGACATTATCACCCGCAGTTAAGAACTTATTAGTAAAGCTACCATTCCCATCACGAACTAATACTTGACCCGCTTGTGGCCCTGCAATAACAACGTCATTAAGATCATTTAGGTTGGAAACTTCTCCGCTACCAGGGACGCTGCCGTATATGGTTTTAGGAGAGTACCAAACAACTAGTTCTTCATTGGCTTCCAAAACAATCTGAGCACTAACCCAAGTAATAACACTACCATCTAGTGTAAAGTCATCCCCATATTCAGCTTGAACACCATTTAAAGAGACTTGAAGTACATAATCCCCATCCCGATCTGTGGCTACATCTCTACCAAGATCAAATGTATTTACTACAGGATTAGCTACTAAGAAAGTTACTTTCTCCCAAGTAGCCTCTACAGGCACTGAAATTGGGTTTTCGTAAACTTCGACATTAGTAATATTTGGATATACGTCTACTTTCATCTCGTAACCTCTCCTTCGATCCTACATCGACCTTTTAATAATTTAGTTCGCACACCTTCAGGTGATGTGACCTCAAGATCATAAACAGCTACCGAAGGAGCTAAATTTTGTGTTTGGGCATAACCTATAGTTAAGTTGATCGCACCTTGGTTTTCATAAATTTGAATTTGCTCAGTATCAGAACTATTAAGCTCTAATAGAACAACGCT